>Ga0078972_1001058_pt1 | contig 109656 bp, 77 predicted proteins | sample YelNatPaOPGAMG01_FD_67568 | JGI IMG/M metagenome (GOLD analysis project Ga0078972, IMG submission 67568) | Hot spring thermophilic microbial communities from Obsidian Pool, Yellowstone National Park, USA - OP-RAMG-01 (SPADES assembly) (version 2) | ecosystem: Environmental > Aquatic > Thermal... | reverse complement strand
GCACTTTTTCTCCGAATCCTTGATTTTAATGGATTGGCTATTAGAGATAATTTTCAAGGATTTCAAGGCGTTAAGAAATTTCTGCAAAAGTGTAGTAAGGTAAAAAAATCCAATTAGGCGGAGGGAAGGCTATGAAAATCGGCTCTATTATGTGGAACTCATATATTTCAATGCTTATCCGGGCAGGGAATAGTGTCAGTGGCCTTGAGCTCACTGCTTACTCTTCCAGGGACTTAGAAAATGATCCTCTCCTGATCGACCAGGCTTTAGAAAAAATGGCCGAGGTCGATCTTATTCTCCTCTATCGCTCCACAGAAGGGTTCTGGGATAGAATCGAAGAGAGGTTAAAAAAAATAGGGCGAACGCGGCCAATCGTCTGTCTAGGGCATGATCCCTCTTATTGGATGCTGTCCACTGTGTCCTCTAAGATTGTGGCTGACTGCTATCAATACCTCACCATCGGTGGTGAGGACAACTTTCAGCAGATGATCCTCTATTTAGGAAATCAGGTTCTTAAGGTTCCCCTGGCTTATAATCCACCTGTTAATCTCCCCTGGGATGGCATCTATCATCCAAAGGCTAAGGGTATATTTAATCGGTGCGAGGAGTATCTTTCCTGGTATAGCAGCCATTACCTGGGCAAGAGAGATATCCCTTACGTAGGTATTCTTTTTACCAGGCAAGCTTGGGTCAATCAGGACCTGGCTGTTGAAAATCATCTTATTTTTGAGCTTGAGAAGCTTGGCCTTGGGGTGATCCCTGTTTTCTCATACAGTGTCAGGGATGAAGCCCTAGGCTGTCGGGGCAGCGCAGCCGCGGTAAGTGATTATTTTTTTAATGATAAGGGAAATTCTCGAATTGAAGCCCTGATCAAACTCCAGGCCTTTTTTCTTGGCCGCCAGCAGGCGGCTCAGGATCAAGGCAAAGATGATGGAGATCACAGGGAGGAACATCTTGAGGGAATAGAGATTTTCAAAAAACTGGATGTGCCTGTTTTTGCTCCAATAGTTACCACCTATCGGACCGCAGAAGAATGGAAGGAGGATCCGCAGGGGCTGAGCTCAGAAATTGGCTGGAGTGTGGCCATGCCGGAGTTTGAAGGAGTGATCGAGCCAATAATCATCGGCGCGATAGGAAAAGAAAACAGCGGTCTTAGGGTAAGAGCTCCCATTAAGGACCGCTGTTCCTATCTTGCCGAAAGAGTCAGCAGATGGATGGCCATGCACAGAAAACCGGCCCATGAGCGAAAAGTCGCTTTTATCCTTCACAATAACCCCTGTGCCTCAGTGGAGGCATCCGTTGGCGGCGGAGCAGGGCTTGATACCTTGGAGAGTGTAGCTCAGATCCTAAAGGTGATGAAAGAGCGAGGATACAGAGTAGATCCTCCGGCTAATGGAAGGGATCTGATTGATACTATTATGAACCGGAAGGCTATCTCTGAATTTAGATGGACCCCAATAGAAGAGATTATTCAAAAGGGAGGAGCCCTGGCTCTGGTCAGGAAAGAAGAATATAACCAATGGTTTGAAACCTTAAGCCCAAAGGTTCGAGAAAGAATGATTGAAGCGTGGGGAAATCCGCCGGGTGAGGCCAAAAATGGTGTGCCAGCAGCTATGGTTTATAATGGCCAGATTGTAGTTACTGGCGTAACCTATGGGAATGCGGTTGTGTGTGTCCAGCCAAAGCGGGGCTGTGCTGGTGCTCGCTGTGATGGCCAGGTGTGTAAAATCCTCCACGATCCTGATATCCCACCTCCTCATCAGTACATGGCCACCTATAGATATTTGGAGAATCAATTCGGAGCCGATGTCATTGTCCATGTCGGCACTCACGGCAATCTTGAATTCCTACCCGGCAAGGGAGTAGGACTTTCGGCAGACTGCTATCCAGATCTTGGGATTGGCCGCCTGCCCCATCTCTACATTTACAATGCGGATAACCCGGCTGAGGGAACGATTGCTAAGCGTCGAAGCTACGCTACCTTAGTTGACCATATGCAAACGGTTATGACTGCCGGTGGCCTTTATGAGGGACTGGAAGAATTAGATCGGCATCTGAGCGAGTATCAGCAGGCCAAAGTGACTGATAAGGGAAGAGCTCATGTGTTAGAGCACATGATTCGTGAAGGGATAAAAAAGAACAACCTAGAGAAAGAAATGGGCTGCTCTGTCGATGGCTTGGCTTTCCCTGAGCTTGAAAAGAAAGCTCACGAGGTGCTCAGCCGCATCCGCAATACTCAGATTCAAGATGGTCTGCACGTTTTCGGCTCACCTCCGCAGGGCGAGCGCAGGGTTTCCATGATTAACTCTATTCTCAAATATGATGCCGAGCAAGACCACTCCTTGCGTAAGGTGATTGCTGCGGCCTTGGGGCTTGATATCCCTCTTCTCCTTGCCCATCCTGAGGAAATAAATAGTCATTATCAGAAAAGCCACGGACAGCTCCTTGAAGCCATAGACCATATAGGCAAATTTTTTATCAGTCGGCTGATCGAGATTAATAGCAACGAGCAAGGTAATGGAGGGGATGAGCGGGGGGAAATTTCTGAGCCTGAGCCGCTCCTTTGGGAAGGGATCAGGCAGATTATGGCTTCATCTAATGGCGGCAGTCTATCTGATCAACAGAAAGCTGCTCTTTCGACTCTTGCTCAAAAAATTCTGGCTTTGAATAAAGCTATTGAAGATTCTAGGGAAATCGACTCTCTCTTACACGGCCAGGAAGGAGGTTATATCCCCGCCGGGCCGTCAGGGTTAATTACCCGAGGCCGGCCAGATATTCTGCCTACAGGCCGCAATTTCTACTCCCTTGACCCATATCGGGTTCCAACCCAGGCTGCTTGGCGGGTAGGCCAGCGGCTGGCCGAGGCAGTTATTGCCAAGCATCTTAAGGATGAAGGAAGAATCCCTCAAAATGTAGCTATTTACTGGATGGCTGGGGATATCATGTATGCGGATGGGGAAGGAATGGCCCAAATCATGGCTCTTTTAGGAGTAAGGCCGCTCTGGCAACCCAATGGTCGAATAAAAGGCTTTGAGGTCATTCCTCTGGCCGAGCTTGGTCGCCCCCGCATTGATGTAACTATTCGCCTCTCAGGGATCACTAGGGACAATTTCCCTAATTGCGTTGACTTGATCGATAATGCAGTCCAGACAGTGGCTGCTCTGGATGAGCCTTCAGAAATGAATTTCCCGCGACAGCATGCCCTCCAATACCTTAGACAGCAGCTTGGCCAACAAGACAAGGCTGAGGAGGCAGCAGCAGATAGCCAACATTCAGAAATCTGGAGAAAAGCTACCTTTCGGCTATTTTCTGCCAAACCAGGTACCTATTCGGCTGGTGTGCAAATGGCCGTGTATGCCTCGGCCTGGAAAGAAGAAAAGGACCTTGCCGATATCTTCGTTTTTTGGAATGGATATGCCTATGGCCAGGGAGTAAAAGGAGTTGAGGCCTTTGACTCTCTCCACCAGAGCCTGCGTACAGTTGATGCAACCTTTAATAAGGTGGTTACGGATGAGAAGGATCTTTTCGGCTGTTGCTGTTATTTCGGCACTCATGGTGGAATGACCGCAGCCGCAAGACAGATTTCTGGCCGTGAGGTCAAAACATATTATGGAGATACAAGAGAGCCTGAGCATGTAGAGGTCCGAACCCTGGCCGATGAAATCCGACGAGTAGTGCGGACTAAGCTGCTCAATCCAAAGTGGATTGAAGGTATGAAGCGACACGGATATAAGGGAGCATCGGATATTTCCAAGAGGATCGGACGGGTATATGGCTGGGAATCTACCACTCAGGAGGTAGATGACTGGATCTTTGATGATATCACCAAGACCTTTGTTCTGGATGAGGAAATGCGAAACTTTTTCAAAGAGCATAATCCCTGGGCACTTGAAGAAATTGGACGAAGATTGCTTGAGGCTGAACAAAGGGGTCTATGGAAGGCTGACCCACAGCTTCTGGAAGAGCTAAAGAATATCTATCTTGAAATTGAAGGCGATATTGAAGAGAGGATGGGCGAGGTTGGAGGAGAATTTCAAGGAGGGACAATTGATATCATGACGGCTGAGGATGTGTCTGATTGGGGAGCCAAGATGAAAGAAATTAAGGAAAAGTTAAAATCTAAGCCTTAGCGGCTGAAGTATTATCTTCAAGAGATATTCATCCCATCACTTCCCCTCACTATATCTCTGCACCATATAGGGATATGGTGAGGGTACGAATGAGAGTAAGAATTATAATAAAACCATGGACAAAATCGACTTGATTGCAGGATCGAGGGCAAGAGCATTTGGCATTCCCTATAGTATTTGGCGGCGATCCTACTCAATTTCTGCCCCGTTGACGAATTTTACCCCTTCAATAATTTAATAATTTACCATAACCAATAGGGCTATGCAAGATTTGTTTCGGCATTAAGCTCTCATTTCTTGGAAGTTTTATCTCAAAGTTTATCCCTTGGCGAATAGCTAGTCTTCTAGCCTCTCGCGTTCTTGAAATTTATTCTCCTTGGTGCAAGAAGGGGAAATAGACTTCCCCCCGTTTTTCTTCCCAAGAGTTCAACAATAGTTGCCGAATAGATTAAAAGAAGCATATTTATAAACATAATAAAGCATAATAACTACCCTAAATTACCCTAAATTCGTACAATTTTAATGTAATAAACAGCACTTTTGGTTAACTATTCGATTATAGGCTAATAGATTCAAGTTATTATATTCTATACTCCTAATATTCTATACTCCTAACTAAAAACCGAGCCGTAAAAACTACTTTTTCCCCAAAAGAACTATGAAGCTTTTTAACTTAATATTGACGCTGGCTGTATTACTGGTGGCTGTATTACTGGCCCTAATTCCGTTGGTCTTGATTCCCAGCCCGGCTTATGCTAACTCTGCTTATGCTCAGCAGCAGCAGACGGATAATTCATCTGGCTTGCAACCAGATAGCCCATCCGACTTGAGAGAGCAACTCACAGCTCTCGAAGCCCAAATCAGCGAATTAAAGTTGCGGTTGAAGTCTCAAGAAGAAAAAATTCCCTTCCGAGCCTCAGGCATTGAAAATTTTGATCCTGATCTGGTTCTCAAGCCTTTTTGGCATAACAATGGAAGAAACCGAGGCAGCGGAAACGAAGCAGGCTTTGACCTGATTACTGATCTAGGATTCAAACTAAGAATCGAGGATACCCTCACTGTTTATCTCCAAAGTAGGTTAAGGTCTCAAAGGTGTGAATTTTCTAGAAATTATGACTATGAGTTCAGCTTAACCAACTGCTATCGACCAAGAGAGGAGCCGGTTTCCCTCAGGCTTGGCTATCTTGATTATCGCCATCACACCCTTGGTGATTATAAGATCGGCATTGTGCCAACGATCTTTGAGATAGATAGATTCTACGACTACCGCTATCTGTGTATCGGAGCCATAGACAGTGAACTGATCCCAAGCAGCGATATAGGAATTAGATGGGATAAAACGGCTGCCATAGGTCCAAACTCATGGGCCGAATTTAACCTATTATTAACTAATGGAGAAGGTGATGCGGTTACCAACTCCAATAGCGCCTGTGGAGCTGGCGGCAGTAGTCGAATATCATATCGACTCAACCACGGGCAGGACCTCTTTAGCCTAAGGGGACTAGCCTATACGGGGAAAAAGTACTCTACGCCGATAAAAGAGCTTTTCGATGTCGTTGAATTACAAACCGCTTTAGTTAAAAAGCTGTCATGGAATCGGCTGGATTTAGGTGATCTAGAAATGAAGGGCACCTACTGCTGGTATCGGAGAGGATTCAGAGAGGAAGAGCTTGATCCGAACGATATTTCTACCTACGGCTATAGCCAGGCCAGCCAGAGGTATTTGATTGATATAATCCGAAAAGGTGCGGTCGGCATTATTGACTATCGGGCGATCAATATAGATCTTGAATACACACCTTTCTGCCTGAGGAGAAAATTTTCAATCATTGGCAACTGGAGCCAATGGAGGGATAATGACGGCCGCCAAGATCCGATCAGAAGATTAACCCTGGGCTTTGGGATCAGGATTCGGGAAGCTGAGACCCATACCTTGAGCTTTTTGGGCTTTTGGTCTCATACCAGTGATGATCTCCTGAAAGATCCAAGCGACCGAAAAGACAGCTATATTATGGGATTCCACCTTGTGATTCCATAAACAGGGCAGGCACAACAAGCCGCGACTTACCACCTTCCCTTTTTCAGGCAGGCCGATCCAGCAATTCAAAAAGAGAGACTTACTCCGTGGTAAGAGTTTTCTTTCATTGACAAAAGAGATTCGATTATCTACAATGAAGATATCAATATATTAATAATTTATTTAAATATTCTGGATCCCGCTTTAGGGGTGAATTGGCGATCGGCCTCTTGCTAAAAAAGAAGGAACTTGATGGATGCATCTTTTGGTTCTAGTATTGAATAAAGAGGAACTTTTGGATGAAGTGCTTGAAGCCTTCATAGAGGCAGGAGTTACTGGTGCGACTATTGTTGACAGTGTGGGTATGGGCAAAACCTTGGCCTATCGGATTCCGATTTTCGCTGCGCTGCGAAAATCAATCAAGACTTCAGACTACAACAAGGTAATCTTCTCGGTGATTCAAAATGATCAGGTGCTAAAAGATGTCATCGCTCTGCTTGAGGGAATAATTGATTTTGACCAACCTGGAACTGGCCTGCTATTCGTGGTCCCTGTAAGTTTAGTGAAGGGAATTCAGTTTGAGGAGTTGGCCTGGTAGGGCGTAAAAGAGATTAAATATCTCATTAGCTTTAGAAGCTAGAAGATGGATAAAGCGCAAGGATGTTCTCAGCTTGATCCTGAGATTAGGCAGGAAATTATCGAAAATAATCAGCAGAGAGAGGAAAAAACTCTCTCTCCCTATGCCTGCAAAAGTTCCTCAGGAATACGGCAGGAGCCGGAGAGAGAAAAAATTGCCGATCATCTGAACATCCGCCCTGTCTTTTTCCATGATACTGACAAGATCATTCACTCTTTAGCCTACTCCCGATACATTGATAAAACCCAGGTTTTTTTTCTTTTTGAAAATGATCATATTACTCACCGGGTTCTCCATGTGCAGTTTGTTTCCAAGATCGCTCGGGTCATCGGCAGATGTCTTAGGTTGAATGAGGATTTGATCGAAGCAATCGCTCTAGGACATGACATTGGGCATGCTCCCTATGGCCACGATGGGGAAAGCTACCTTGATCAGCTATGCCTCCGGCACGGAATAGGCCACTTTTATCATAACCTTCAAGGTGTTCGGCTGCTACGAGAGATTGAAAACCGAGGGCATGGCCTTAATATTTCTCTCCAGGTGCTAGATGGAATCATGTGTCATAATGGAGAGATCGAAAGTCAGATTCTGCGGCCCGATTATCACAAAACTTGGGACTCATTCCTGGAAGATTATCAGCGGGGGATGGCGGAGAAAGAGTTCTGCCGCAAGTTTCGTCCCATGACCCTGGAGGGTATGGTGGTTCGCATTGCCGACATCATCGCCTATATTGGCCGTGATATCGAGGATGCCATTACTGTCAAGCTTATCCGCCGGGAGGATATTCCAAGCAGAGTAGTCAAGGTGTTAGGCAATCGGAATGATACGATCATCAATGCCCTAGTTCTTGACTTGATTGAAAATAGCTTCAATAAGGATTATCTTTGCTTGAGCTCTCAGATGTTTGAGGCTCTAAAGGACCTTAAGGAGTTCAATTACCGAGCCATTTATCTCAATCCCAGAATCAAGTCACAAAATAGCAAGATAGAAAGGATGTTTGAGCTACTATTCGACACTTATCTTCGCGACCTGAAAGAGGAGCGAACGAGTTCACCGATCTATAAATTCTTTCTCGATCAGATGGATCCTGTTTACTTCACCACGACCTCCCCGGAGAGAATGGTAGTTGATTTTATCAGTGGCATGACTGATGAATTTTTCAACCGTCAGTTTAGGGAGTCTTTCTTCCCTGCCTCTTTTGGCCTGGAAATAGAATGAGTTGAAAAGAATGGTAGTTGATTTTATCAGTGGCATGACTGATGAATTTTTCAACCTTCAGTTTAGGGAGTCTTTCTTCCCTGCCTCTTTTGGCCTGGAAATGGAATGAGTTGAAAAGAGCGTGGGAGTAATATCTATGAGGAAATAAAATAAATGGTTCTATCGCTGAGTGCTTCTGTGTTACGCACTTGGCGAGAAAACCACTTAGAGTTGGGAGAGAATGATCACTTAGAGTCGGGAGAGAATACACTTAGAGTCGGGAGAGAATGGTAGGGAATAAGAGAATAAAAAAAATGCCTCCTTTATTTCCTGGAGGCATTTTTACAGCTTATTGATTTTTTTATCTTCTAATTTGAAACCTCCAGAATGCAGTTTTGAGTTCCAAACTGATTGGGCACTAGATTATGGCAGTTCGGGTCATTTTGCCATTCACCGTCGACCAGTAAACGATATTCATATCTGCCTGGCTCAAGCTCCAATTTTGCCTTCCAGGTCCCGTCCTTGTCTTTCTTCATGCTCTGGGTATAATCCCAGTTATTGAAATCACCCACCAGAGAAACATTGTTAGCCTGAGGTGAGTAAAAGGTAAAGATAACCCTTTTTTTCTTAGGACGGTTAGTTGTGGTTTTGGATGCGGATTTTGATGACGATAATGATGACTTGTTAGTGGCCATTGGTCCTCCCTTGAAAAGACAACGGATTTAAGGTCTTATAATATGTATCAATCGAGATGTTTAGCAAATTTAATCAACAAAGTCAAGAGAGAAAGCAATTGTAATTTTGAATAATTAACCGATCTCATCTCCCGATCGGCAGGATCGGGCGCGGATTATAGACACTTAACTTCATTGACTATCTTATTGAACTTAGCTATTATAAGATGTTTTTAACCCTATAAGAATATCATCAAAATAAGAATAACAAAGGCCTATTCTCAGTAGCCTATTTGTAGTTCTCTGCTAATTATGACCAGATTGAAAAAAGTCATCATTATCTCTACTATTTTTATTGCCATTATTATTATCGGAAGTTTTCCGCTGATGGTTCGGTTTGGTACAAATTTTATGGAGAAAAAATTATTGTCCATAATTAATACCGAAATTTTGAAACCCCTCGCTGGACATATCGAATGGGAAAGGGTCAAACTCAATCTTCTGAAAAATGAGCTTGTTTTTGAGGGTGTATCGTTTTATCCCACCAATTTTACCCACACCCAGGTCCGATCATTATCTTTATCGGCAGAAAAGATTCATGCCCGCTACAGTCTCAAAAAGGTTTTCAGCACTGGCCAGCTCTTTTTCCCCAGGGTACGCCTTGAGGGTCTGCGGGGAAGATGGACGCCGGGGGAGGCTTTTTTCAAGATAGGGGAAGCTGATGAAAAGATCCCGCTAAGTGGAGAGCTGATCTTAGGCACACTACTTAGGGCGAATGCTTTTTTAAGCAGGGTGCAGGTGCTCGATGGCTCCTTTCAGGTTGATCTTCCGGCACAAGTGGCAGCAGGCAATAGAATATCGCTGCGGCAGATTGAGCTGGCCTTGGATTTCTCAAGTAAAGGTTTGGTTGCGGTGCAGGTTCAGGCTCCCAAGATAGAAATTATTGCCTCAGGCCAGGATGAATCTTTTATCTTGGAGGCAAGTTTGCATCTTGACCACAAGGCCTTGAGCCTTGACGCCTTCTCTCTGGCCACAGAAGGGGGAGGAGAAAAGATCGACCTAGAGGGTAAATTATCCTATCCTGCTGATAAGCCTTTGCAGCTTGCTGCCTTCTATAAGGCGCGGCTTGACTGGAGGAGGATAGAGGCCCTGTGGCCTCATCTGCCTGCTGCTGCCCTATCTCCACTGCTGATCAAGGGGAAAATCGAGGGGCCGCTAGAAGCTCCACTGCTTAAGGGAACTGTGGAGGTGGCTAGACTCACTCCTCATAGAAGTCATATAAGCTGGCCAGGGGCATCCTCTGAAGCACCCACCACCTCAGTGGCCCAAAGGTGTCTAGCCCTGCTAGTGCCTAAATCTTCATTGGCGGCAGGAAATTCGCCCCGCGGGGACAAACTAGTTGGGCAGCCAAAGCCCTATCCAGAGATTGATAAGCTGAAGTTCCGCTACCTGGTTGAAAAAGGGAAAATCACCCTGAGTCAATTTTCTTTCTCCACTCTGTCAGGAGGGGTTTTGGGGCAGGCTGTAATTTCTCTTCCTGAGCGAGCAATTTCCCTGACCGCTTCTCTTGATGGGTTGAGACTTGATCATTGTGAGCTTTCCTCACCAGCTCACAATTTTTCCTTCAATCTCATTGATAAGATTCGACGCAGATTTCCTGAGCTCAAGGGGAGGGCCTCCTTTGAGGGGAAATTGCTGCCAAGCCGCGGCCTGGTCGGATCAGGAGAGCTTGACCTGCGGCTCAATGGCCGTAAGCCTTTTGAGGGGCCGCTTTTTTGGAAAACGAAATTTTCACTTGTTGGAGAAAAAAATCTTCACTTCGATAGCTCCAACCTGAAGCTAGCCGAAAATAGGCTAGATTTTCGGGGAGAGCTGTTCACTTCAGCAACAGGGCAGGGCTTCAAAGATTTTTCCTTTGATCTTCGGCTAAAAAATCTAAGCTCCCTTTCCTCCTTCTGGCCACTCACAAGGGAGGCAGCCGGGGAATTGTCCTTTTCGGGAAAAATGAGCGGCCCTTTTTCCGATCCGCAACTTTGTGGCTTGCTCATCTGGCAGAACGCAGCCTTTGGCCGCTATTTTGCCCAGAGAATTGAGGGGAGGATTGACTATGATAAAAAATTTATCGCCCTCTCTGATGTTACCCTGGTTCAGAATAAGACCCATATTTCCATTGAGGGAAAGATTTCCGCAACCAGCGGACAGGGGACCTTGCATGCCGAAGCCGATCCGATTTATTATGATGATCTTGAGAAAATTTTAACTCTTCAAGCACCGGTTTTGATCAAAGGAAGGATGAGGTGCACATCTGATTTCCAGATCCTCCCCCATACTCCCCGCAAGTTTCTGGGCCAGGGGCAGGTTACCACTGCCGAGTGGTCCATTGCCGATAAGGAGCATCCATATTTATGGCAGCGATTCGATTCTGTAACCAGCAGGTTTGAAGTTGATGGGCAGAGTTTTCATCTTGATCAGACCGTTGGCTACAAGGGAAAGCAAAAAGTCGTGGCTGAGTTGATCATTCCTCACAACGACTTGGGTCCAAATTCTCTCTACCGCTTTGCCTCTGATGACTGGAGCCTTGACCTTCTCGATACGATCAGGGAACAAAAGATTCCGCTACGGGGAAGAGCCTCTTTCCAGGTTCAGGGAAGCGGAGGGATTGGCTCTGGAGATTGGAGTTGGGAGCTTGTGGTCCAAAAGCCCCAGTATGAGGGTTTTAGTCTGAATCAGCTTGTAGCCTCAATCCACATGCAGGCAGATAAGTATTGGGGAGAGCTGAGCGCGGGAGAAAATATCTTCTCGGTTCAGGGGAAGCTGGGCCAGGGCATCTCCTATAATCTGGATGGGCAGATTCCCCAATTGAAGGTGGAACCAGATATTGGTTATCTAGCTCGTGTGATTCAGACAAGGGCACCTTATCAGGACCCTAAGACTTATTATACGCCACTGGCTGGGGAGAAGATCTTCATCGAGCTTTCTGGAAAGGTCAAAGCCTCTGGGTATCTGGCCGATTTTGAGCACAGTGCAGGAGAGTTTTTAGCCGCTCAGGCTACGGTTCATACGCCGCTCTATCACTTTAGAGCCAAGGAGCCCTTTACCATTGTCTATGAACAGGGTCGGATTTCTCTTTCGGATAGTTGGTTTAGCAGCGGACAGGAACAGGGCATTGAAGCCAGACTTCGAGGTAGTGCCAATCAGCATAGGCAATTAGATTTTTCCCTCTCAGGCGCTATCCCTATGAGCTGCCTGGGAGAGAAGTGTCAACTTTTTTCTGGCTCGACCGGAAACCTGCAATTTGATTTTTTCCTCAAAGGCCCGATAGACTCTCCTCGGGTTTTTGGCCGGCTTCGGCCTGTTGATTGCTCGCTTCCTATCCCACAGCTCAACCGCCGGATCGAGGCTATTGGGGGCGAGCTGCTCATTGATGGCCAAACCATAACTATTGTCAATCTTGCTGGCAGATACCCAGATGGGCGGCTTTCCCTGTCGGGCAAGATGGAGTGGCAGGATCTAGCCATCAGCTCGGTCGATCTAAACCTTCGGGGTGAAAATATCATCCTAGCCTCTCCCTCTCGATATCAATTTATTATCAGTGGAGATGTCCACTTGCAGGGTGATAAAGAGTACTCTGACCTGAGCGGAGTAATCAATGTTCGGGAGGGAAGATACTATCGGGATACAGGATTTTTGCAGGCTCTTTTGTCAAGGCGAAGAAGGATTGAGATTGATGAGAAGATATTAAGTAGCTTTCAATCCTCGGCTACTGAATGGCTCGGCAATATGTCTTGTGATCTTAAGGTCAATATTCCGCAAAATGTTTGGATAAAGAGTGCGTTCTTGACCGCAGAAGTTGCCGGATCGGAGTTTTTCATCAAGGGTAATTTTCCTAATCCCTATCCAGATGGCCAGATTCGAACTACGAATGGGACGATCCTTCTGGGAGGGAATAAGTTTCAGATTGTCTCTGGGGTCTTGGAGTTGACTGATCCGCAGCGGCATAATCCATCAGTGGATATTCTGGCTGTGGCCGAGATTGATAATTATCAGATTTCCGCTAACATCTTCGGCTCGGTTGACGATCCCCAGATTCGACTCTCCTCAACGCCCTATCTTTCCCAAACTGATATTCTCAATATGATCGCTCTGGGTATTAGCGCTTCTGATGGAGTGAGTGGCGAAGGGGATGATTGGGCAAAAGAACAGATGACCATCGGGGAGGAGCCTATACTTTCTGATATTTTTGGGAATCAGGTAACGAGTTTTTCCGGCCTTGATCTTTTTCGGGCTAAGCTCTTAAATCGCGACCTTTTCCGAGTGGATATTTTCAAGTTTAAAGTGGGCGAGGAGAGCGGCGCGGTTGAAAAGATTACCGTGGGACGGGACATAACCAAGCGGCTACAGCTTAAATATTCCATTCCAGCTAGCGTGGAAGAGAGGGAAACTGCTGAGGCTGGCTACAGGCTGTCTGATTATATCAGGCTGATTGGCTCCCAGGATGCTCTTGGTACTTACTCACTTGATTTGAACTTTAGCTTTGAATTTTAAGCATGGAAAATTTTATCCGAAATTGCTTTGAGCCGAGGCTCAAAGTCGCGGTTATTCTCCTGCTGCTCCTGGTGATGGAGCCGATAATCTGCCAAGCTGTTGAGAATGAAGCTCTATTTTCCAACCAGCCCATAGCTGACATTCAAATCAAAGTTGATGATCCGTCTGTAGTGCCGCAGGTCCGCTACCTTCTTGGTTTGAAAATTGCAGACAGGTTCAGTCAGGAAAAACTAGATCAGGGACTCAACCGGATAAAGATGCTAAATCTTTTTTCCTCTGTCCAGGTAGAGAAAGAGGTTGATCCTCAGGTTGGAGTCAGGCTGACCATAGCCTTGAAAAAGCAGCCTATCATTGAAAAAATCAAGATTTGCGGCAACTATCCCCTCTTTAAGAACGAGGTTAGGAAGGTAATTAGAGTTCGGATAGGTGATCAGTTCAATCCTGAAATCCTTCAGCAGAGCGCCAGGGACATTGAGCGGCTTTTTAGGTCGGAAGGATATTATCAGGCCCGGGTATCGGTCCTATCGAAGATATCCAAGCCGAGTCAGAAAGTCAAAGTTACCTTCCAGATCGAGAAGGGATGGCGAACCAAAGTGCAGGAGGTAAAATTTGAGGAAAATGGACAGCCGCTTAGTGATGTCTTTGCCTTTCAGAGCATTTTGGGTATTTATAAGGGAAATAGTCTGCGGGAGGTTAAGCTGAGAAGGAATATCCGGCACTTAGAGAGTATCCTAGTCAGCCAGGGATTCCTGGAAGCAAAGGTTAGCTTTCAGGTGATTCACTGTTCGGATGATCGTGCTCTTTTAAAGATAATTATTGACCGGGGCAGAAGAGTCGAGGTGCGGTTTCAGGGTAATCACTCAATCAAAGAGGCGAAGCTGCGCAGCAAAATCGCTCTGTATGAAAATCGCTCCTGCAGTGAATTCGATCTTCAGGAAAGCGTTGAGGATATCAAAAGGCTTTATCTTGAAAGAGGTTTTTTATTTGTCAAGGTCTGGTATGAAAAAAAGGTTGCCGATAGTGGTAAGATCCGCATTACCTTTATGATTCAGGAGGGGGAGAGGGTCTTTTTGGACCGAATAACTTTTAGTGGCAATCGGGGCATTTCTAGCAAGAAACTGGCTGGGCAGATGCTAAGTTTACAGAAGATTGTGCCCTTTCAGCACAAAGCCTTTAACCGGCTGATTTATGAACAGGACCTCAAGGCTTTAAAAACTCTCTATGCCTTTGAAGGATATCCTTGGGCTGAGATTCGTGATGGGAAAACCACCTTTAGCCCTGATCAGAGGTTTATCTCCAAAACAGTTTTTATTCAGGAGGGGCCACGGGTAGTTGTGGAGCGGATTTCTTTTACTGGAAATAACCTCTTTCCCAATTCTGTTCTGGAAGAAAAATTGACTCTGCGGCCAGGGAGTTTCTTTACTGAGAAAAAATGGCAAGAGGATAGAAAAAGGCTGGCTATTTTCTATTCCAATCACGGTTATATTTTTGTCAATATAACTCCTAAGGTGAATTTCTCAAAAGAGAGAGGATCGGTAGAGATCACCTATGTCATTGATGAAGGGGAGGCGGCATTTTTTGGCAAATCAATTATCCGGGGAAATGTCAAGACACGCTCTTTGGTTATTCAAGATTCCCTGATCTTTTCCGAAGGAGAAGCCTTCAGCTATCAGAAGGTGGTCGAAAGCAATAAGAATCTCAGCGACCTTGGCATTTTTCGGACTGTGCGGGTAAAACCGATCGGCCTGGAAAAACAGAGGAGAGAAACCGATATTCTGGTAGAAGTGGAAGAGATGAACACTGGACGGGGTAATCTGGGCGTTGGATTTAATTCGAGCCAGGGCTATCGAGGCTATCTGGAACTTCGGGAAGATAACTTGTTTGGAACTTCCCTTGGCACTACCTTGAGGCTGGAATATTCTGGCATAGGCCAGCAGTACAACCTCTCGAGCGGCGTCCAATACGCCCGAAAAACCACTCTCAGCCTCCATGATCCACTGCTTCTGCCGAAGCAGAAGGTGGATGGCAATTTTGACCTGTTCGACATCTATGAGGAGAAGACAGGCTATGACCTTCGGCAAAATGGAGTGAAGATCCGCCTAGAGCGGCCTTTGCAAAAAAGCACAAAACTTTCTCTCACCTATCGGCTTGAGGCGGCAAGATTGCATAATGTGGACGTAGCCCTAAGTATCATCCCAGAGTCAGACCGCGAGTTGACTATCAGTAGCTTAAAACCCACCCTCTCTTTCGATACCCGCGACAGTCTCTTTGATCCCCGCCGGGGAACCTTTGCCCAGCTTGGATTTGAATTTGCCGGAGAATTCCTAAAGGGAGAAAGCAGCTTTTCCAAGTTGACCATCTCAAACGCCAAGTTTTTCTCCCTCTCCAGACGGCTGGTGCTTGCCCTTGAAACAAATGGCGGCTATGCTTGGGTACCACTCCATGATGAGCTTCCGATTCAAGAGCGGTTTTATGCCGGCGGCCTGAGCACTGTCCGAGGATATCTGGAAGATTCCCTTGGACCGCGGAATGAAGATGTTCCTACGGGCGGACGAATTTTGTTAGTCAATAACCTAGAGTTTCGGTACGATCTCTACCGGCAACTCGGCGGGGTTATCTTTTTCGATGCTGGCAATGTCTGGAGTAGCCAGAATGATCTGGCCCTTGACTCGATCCGAACCAGCGCGGGCGCAGGGCTGCGGCTAGTTACCCCGGTTGGACCAATCCGCTTGGATCATGCCTGGGTGCTGGGACGGCGGCAAGGTGAGCCAGTCGGGAAATTTTACATTAGCGTAGGACACACGTTTTAGGGCGTATGTTTTAGAAAGCTAACATCAGCTCAGCAGCAGGTGCGGCCCAAAACCCGGCCTTCGAGAATTTATCCTCCTCTTGCCTTACAGAACACGGTCAATTACCCCGCCGCCAAGAACCTTGTCATCCTGATAAAAGACAACAGACTGCCCAGGAGCAATCGACCGCTCCGGGTCTTTGAAGCGAACCAGCACCGCATCCTTATTTTCCTCGATAGGGAAAATGGTTACTGGCCGAGGCTGATGACGATAACGAATCTGAGCCAAAGCCTTTATTGGACCTTGTATTGAGTCGATCAGCATCCACCTTAGATTGAAGGCTATCAACTCACGGCGGTAAGTCTCTGGTTCTTCACCGACAATCACAGCATTTTGCTCCGGGTCAATGGACAGCACATACAGTGGGGTCGGATGATAGAGGCCAAGCCCTCGACGCTGTCCAATGGTGTAGGAATAAATTCCCTTATGACTGCCAAGCACTTTTCCCCACTGGTTCAGAATCGGCCCGCAGCCTCGGTCCTGATGCCCAAGGTGGCTCCTCAGGAATGCGGCATAATCACCCTGGGGAAGAAAGCAGATTTCCTGACTCTCAGGCTTGTTGTGTACTGGCAGGCCAAGCTCTCTGACCATAGCTCGGACCTCTTCTTTGGTATAGGTTCCAAGAGGAAACAGTATCTGTCGAAGCTGCTCCTGGGTCAGCGTATAGAGGAAATAGGACTGATCCTTGCGCCGGTCTCTGGCTCGCTGGAGGTAGAGCCGTTTTGATTCTTGATCCTGAGCCAGCAAGACATAGTGGCCAGTAGCCAGAAAATCAAATCCCATCGAGCGGGCTTCTTTTAGAAGAGTGCCGAATTTTATCCTTAGATTGCAAGGGATGCAGGGGTTTGGCGTTCTGCCAGCCAGGTATTCACGGCAAAAATAGTCAACTACAACGCTCTGGAATTCCTGCTCAAGATCAAGAGTATAGAAGGAGATGCCAAGATGCTTACATATCTTGCGGGCATCATCAGCCTCATCCTCCTTGCTGCTGCTGCCATAAGAGACAAAAGAGGGAAGCCTAAGATAGACTCCAGCTACTTCATACCCCTGCCTGAGCAGGAGATAAGCAGCCGCGGCCGAATCCACACCGCCACTTAGAGCTACCAACACCCTCTGATTCTTCGCTGTCTGAGTAGTTATTGCCACTTGTGGTACTATTTGAGGGGAAAACCCTTTTGAAAAAGGGTTTTCCCCTTCTAACCCCTTTCCTAAAACTTTAATTAATATTAATTAAAGTTTTAGGAGGATGGGTTGGAAGGAACCCTTTTTCAAAAGGGTTCCTTCCAATTTATTTAACTAGCCTGATCTAAGCTTTACCTTTCCCCAAAAACCAGCCCGCTCATCCTTGATGATCACTGCCCCTTCTACCCCTTCGATCATCTGAGCCGCAGCTAGGGCCTGATCAATATCATCCGCCGTCTTGACCATATTGCCGATGGCTGTGGCCGCAGCATCAGCCAATGCTGCTGATGGGGAAATGATCACCACTGCATCTGCTTGGCCAAAGCTTAGCGAATGCCCAACAGTTCCAGAAGAGGTGCATACTCCAAGCGGAGAGTGTTCAGGCTCGATTTCCAGGCAGATTCTGTTACTAAAAGGGGAGCGTCCGGCAAATATTCTCACCAGCCGCTTCCTTGTGCTGCTCAAAAAAATATCCCCACCATTTTCCACAATTACCTGCTGGCAGTAGTTTAGCAGCTCCCGGCCAACAAACTCAGCCACCGCTCCAGCCACTGCTGCCATTGGTCCAACGTTAGCCTTCTGAGCCGCCAGAATCATGGTCGAGACAATCCCGCTGGCCTGATCATCAGCAGGCAGAGGCTCTAGGCTCGTCAGAAAGACAGGATGACGCTCGATATATTCCTCAAGCGCCGCCCGACAACTTATGACGGCTTTCTTTGCCTGCTCCTCTAAATTTTTCTCAGCCAGAATGAAAAGATCAGTCTCTTTGACCACTACCGAGAATGGAGTGAGGTCCTCAGACTGACAACTTCGGCGGTATAGCCTGGGTTCATATCCAGAAGTCTTCATAGAAATATATTATATCCCATATCTTGGGTCGCTACCAGTCTTAAATCAAAAACAACAACTCTCTCCCCTATCTCCCCGCGGCGGCCTCGCCCTTTTTTTCATTCGCCTGTCAAAAGTTTCGCCCACTCGCATTCTGTGTAGGGAGCATCATGGAATATTTTCAGCCAGGATGTGGGCAGATGGTCAATTACCTGCCTAAACTGGCGCTCATCCTCTTTAGTAACTTTGGTCGGAGTCTTATTTTCGTTTTTCCAGCCTGTCGGGAAATGTATCCTTTCATCTTTTTGCTCAAGGCCAAAAAAGTGGAACATACTTCTTAAAACCTCGCTGCTGTTTAAATCCTCGGGGGCAAACAGCGTATAGCAGTCGGCATGTTTATTATAGGTATCCAAAAATCGGATGGCTCGGTTTTCGATTTCGATCCACTGGAGGACAAGAAATTGATATGGCGTCAGCGGATTAAGGGTAGCTGCCTGAAAAATCTCCTCATTTCCAGTTAGGGTCCAGCGGAAATATTTTTTCCCATCACTGGCCCGGTAATACCTCCTTAGAGGAAGATGAATCTTGTTCAGCCAAAGATGCCGATTAAGCTGACTTTTGGCTACTTCCAGCGGATTTCGGATAATATGGATGAGTTTCAGATCAGGAAAACACTCCAGGGCAATATCAGCAAAGGATTTAAGAAAGGCGTTATTAGTCTCAAGGTAAACATCTGCCCGACAGTGGCAGATCCTCCATTGTTTTATGGCAAATAGTCTTCTGATTTTCTCGAAATTTTTTTCCTGATACCAGTAAATGGGCTGACCAAACATAGTGGGGTAAGGCTCATGTTTGCTGACACAGCGCTTGATGTTATGGCGAAAGACAGAGGCCAGATACCTTGTGCCTGATCTTCCACTGGCCAGGACAAATATTTTGATCATAGCGTTTTTTGCTTCGGCATTGGCTCAAAAAGCCCTCATCAGAGCCTCAGTAGGAGCCGAGCCGCACAAACTCCTCAAGCCTTCTCCTGAAAGCCCGCGGCAGTAAGGTCGTTCCCTTCTTGAGATGACCAACGGCAATGATCATCGGTATGACCTTGTCGGGAGGGATATCGAATTCTCTTTTTATGCTATCCTCATCAAACCCATCCATCGGGTGAGTATCGAGACCAAAGCCCTTGGCAGCAATCATCAGATTCATGGCAAACAGGGAAGCATTCTTGATAGCGAAAAATTTTCTCTTTAGGCTGTTTGGCTGGCCGTAGAGATTCTGAATCATATCAACATAGCCTTGCCTGGCCTCAGGCTTCATATAGCCCAACTCTTCCCAGTTATCCAAAACTCTCTCCAGATTTTCCTCAACACCCCCCGGATCAGCCACAATGATAAACACTGCCGCGGCCTCCTCAATCTTTCGCTGATTAAAGGCACAGCGCCGCAGGATGCGCTTGCTTTCAGGATTTCTCACCACGATCAGCTTCCACGGCTGAAGGTTGAATGAGGAAGGGGCAAGATTTGAGATCTCAACCAATTCCCTAAGCTGCTCATCAGGCAGCTCCTGTCCGGTTTCAAAGAAGTTGATGGAACGCCTTTCCTTGATGGCCTGAATAACATCCATGACGAAATCTCCTAAAAATATCAGACTTTACCCTGATTTTGCAGAAAAACAGATTGTTCTCTTTTCTTAGATTTTCCCCTCCACTCTCTGCCAATGGTAATATCGGATAGGAGTATCTAAGATAGCGACTGATTAGCCACACAAAACAAATACTTCTCTGTTTTTCTTGAAAAAACCGATATACTTTGGCTACCATTTCAGCTAAGGAGGTGCACAATATGGACAAGGTGAACACGATCCTTTTTTATTTTACCGGTACGGGAAATTCTCTGAAGGCAGCCAGAGAGCTGGCCCAAGAGCTAAGGGCAGCAGAGCTTCGGCCAATTGCCAGACTGATAAATAGAGGTGGCCCAATTTCGGCCAATGCTGACCGCATAGGTATTATCTGCCCTGTATATGCCTGGGGGTTGCCGCTAATTGTTTTGCAATTTATTCAGCAGTTATCTGTAGATCAATCTAGCTACATCTTCGGTTTAGTTACCTGTGGCGGATTTGCCGCTGCGACTTTAAAGCAGCTCGATCGCCTGCTAAGACAAAAAGGGTTGAAGCTATCAGCAGGATTCAGCCTGCGATTTCCAGGCAACTATACTCCCTTGTATGGAGCAATCCCTGAAAAGCAGCAAAAGGAGCTATTTTCAAAAGCGCATCTTAGGCTAAAGCAGATCGCGGGTATAGTCAGAGAAGGCAGAATGGCCCGGATTGAGTCAAACTTCTTTCTGGTTAATCTGCTGTTTTCGGGTCTTATCTACCGCCAGGGGATAAGTCGGTTTCCGGCAGGGGATCGAGACTTTTGGCTAAATGATAAATGCAGTGGCTGTGGAATCTGCGCCAGGGTCTGCCCGGTGAATAACATCGAGATGAAGGAAGGGCGGCCAAGGTGGCAGCATCATTGCCAAAGATGCCTGGCCTGTCTGCACTGGTGCCCTGAGGAGGCGGTCGAGTGCGGGAAGACCACCCAAGGTCGGCGGCGCTACCGGCATCCAGAAATAACTCTGGAAGATATTATTCAGCAAAAGTAAACTGCACTTTTGCAGAAATTTCTTAACACCTTGAAATCGTTGAAAATTACCTCTAATAGCAAATCCACTAAAATTCAAGGGTTTCAGAGAAAAAGTGCCAAAGCATAGAATTGGATTAATGTACTGATTACTGTATCGAATTCTATTACTGTAGCGAAAAGGAACAGAAAGAAGGGGTAAGTCAGGTTTATCAAGGCCACTTTTGGTGATTTTTAATCGGATCGGGTGGAGTTTCTGCTTAAAAACTCCACCCTTCTTTTTCTCTCCCCATTTTACTTCACTAAAGCCACTAAAACCGCATCCAGAATCTGCCCTGAGTGCTCTCTTCTACAGCGGTTTGCACATGCACCTTGTAAGTGTAGGGATATCAATATGATACAGACAAGTTTATCCAAGTGAAAACCGCTCTAATATTCTAATAACAGGAATTATCATCACCATCACCACCATCGCCGTCATCATCGTCCCCTGGATCATCGGCCTCATCGTTATTTGTGCCTCGATTGTTCAGCCCTCGCTTGCTCAGGTAAGATTCCCAAATTTTCCGCAAATAACCTGCCTGCGGCTGATACGATGACCAGGGTTGATTTTTAAAGATTGGCCAAGAGCCTAATTTTTCACTCATCCTAGCCCAAAATGCCTCTAGCTCTGCTCCCCTCTCTCCTCCCAAGGCTCCACCACTATCCATGACGCTGACAGCCTCCGGCATGCTACCTTCAGCAGATGTGGCTACCCACCACCACGGGCGGTCTCCGAAGGTGCTGATGGCATTCTGCCAAAGCCTCAGCCGTGTTTGCCAATAGTCATTCCAGATGGCCAGATTTTCTATCAGATTGCCACCTTGCCAGAAGGGAACGATTGGCAGCTCTCTCAAGTGAGGCAAGTCAGCAAACCCATTGACCAGACGCTGCCAGTCATTTATCCGCTCCTGGTTGCGATTATACAAAGTTATTATCTGATCCAGAAAGCTGGCTTGGCTGCCGCCTGACCAGGGCAAGTTGTTCAGCCAGAGCAGGTTAGGATTTTCAGCCAGGCTGCTGATGTTATCAATCAGATTATCCATAATGTTCAGCCACCTCAAATTGGCCAAGTTAGCCAGGGGAGTGATATCGCTGATGAAGTTATCGGCCAGGTTTAACCATTGCAGATTATTCAGCTCGGCCAAGGTTTCGATGTTCTCTATGAAGTTTGCTCCAAGGTCTAGCCATGTCAGGCCGGTATTGCTACTCAGGGAGCTGAGATCATGGATGAAGTTCTGCCAAAGACTTAGCCTGACGAGCTTGCTAAGAGCTGAGATGGGAATAATAACCTGAACCTTGTTATTAGCCAGATTTAGATCAGTCAGATTGGTAAGGTACTCAAGACCATCAAGTTTCTCGATCCCACGTGATGAGGCATCAAGAAAAGTCAGTGTCTGGGCCATCTGCCTGGTTATTGGCTCTGTTTTACTTATCCCCAGGGCTTCGCGGACCGCTTGCTCAAGCCGCGGATCAGCGAAAGTAATTTGACTGTCCGCTCTGGCCTCAGTAGGCGGGCAGAATAGCCCAAGAACCACTCCAGCTATAAGTGCAAAAAACATCACCAAAACCATCACCAATGTTTTTTTCATGACCTTCTCCTTTCCTTACAACATAACCTAGCTATCATCCTTGATTTTCTGTTTCAAGAATGTAGCTGTCTAAAACCTCACTCAATACCTCCTTATTATCTCTCTGCTGCGCTGCCCTCTTTGCAGGGAGATAAAAAGGGATGAGTTGATTAGAACCTCCTCTTATCCTGTCAAAATATCGGCACAAATGATATTCACACATGATATAATAGAAAATGTAGAAAGATATAAAAATAAAAGGATATAAAAGTTTATAAATATTAAAAATTTTAAATTAGAGGGAAAAAGAGAGGCTTTATGAAAATCGTGCAGCCTTGGGCAGTGATTGAAGATAGAATCGATGGTGATGAAATACTAAAAAAACTTGAAAAATATGGGCGGACTTGCTATAAAAGTGAGCATAAAATTACCCCTGAGTCGGCAAGAGGGTTTATAAAATTTATCATCGAACATGGCCATGAGACTGTGCTGGAACATGAGAAGATTACCGTCAGGGTTGTCTGCGATCGGGGTGTAAGCCATGAAATAGTTAGGCATAGGATAGCCAGCTACAGTCAGGAAAGCACCCGCTATTGTAACTATAGCCAGAATAAATTCGGTCATGAAATAACGGTCATTGCCCCCTGCTTTTGGAAGAGCGTAAGCGATGAAGATAAGCAAAAGTACGACATCTGGAAAAAGGCTATGGAAGAGGCAGAGCGGGCCTACCTAAAACTCCTCGAACTGGGCGCTTCGCCCCAAGAGGCGAGAAGCGTTCTTCCTAATTCTCTTAAGACCGAGCTGGTCATGACCATGAATCTTAGGGAGTGGAGACATTTTTTCAAACTCAGGACCCAAGCTGCCAGTCATCCCCAGATGATTGAAATTGCTCGGCCTCTTCTCGATGAATTCAAGAGGAGGATTCCAGTCATTTTCGACGATATTACTTATTAAGTTATTAAATCTAATAAAATTATTAAATCTAAATTGCTGGTTAAATTTAAAAGTTTTCTCGCTAATTATAGAATCACTAACTAAAGGCCAATATTAAGGCTTTAAAAGGTTATCGTTAATGTATAGTTACTTAGCGATAGGACTACTAAATTCTGACCTTGGAGAAAAAAATAAGAATAAAATAAAAAGAGAGAATCTATATGCTGTTATTAAGTAATTCAGAATTTAATAGGCTGTCGGCAGCCTATTCGAAGCTATCCCCTCTTGAGCAGACAGCCATCCAGATGCTATCAGTTATCTACGAGCCAACCAACCAGACTACGCTCTTGAAGTGCCTGCGAAGAATCGGAGCCAAAACGGCTGAAGGAAAAACCCTGAGTGGGCAGGATGTGAAAGGCGTGTTGAGTGCGCTCAGAAAAGAGGGGTTTATCGGCGATCAGATCGTGTGTCATCCCTCATTTGTAGAGGAGGCGACCACGCTGGCGGTTGAAAGCGGCCAATTTCCCATGATGGTCAAAGCGGTTCAGGAGGAGATACCGGCTTTAGGCTGGAATATGGAAGCTGAAAGATATATCCGCGAAATCCGCATTGGAGTATATAGCCATAATCTGGATCATGTCAGGAAATTCTACCATCTTGGCTTGGTAAATTATCCACAGAGATTTACTCACATAAAGATTTTTGCCAAAATCTGCAACAATCCCTTTCGCCCCCTGTGGTTCCGTAAACTACCGCTAGAAATCAGAGCCTCTGCCCTTCTTGAAACCACAAGTCTGACTCTGCAAGATTTGGCTTCACCTGTAAAAATAACTGAGCTATTGGCCGAATACCGCACTCTTGCTGCTGATGAGCAAAGCGGCCCATATCTTCGGGATGCTCTGGCTCGGATCTTGATTTTTCAGGGCCGGTTAGATGAGGCTCTTCAAGTAGTCAAACAAGATCAAGATAAGGGATTGATCTATGCAGAGCTTGTCGAAGCCTGGTGTGATTTTCTGCGGGGAAATAATGACCAGGCCATTGCTCGCTATCAGGCGGCCTTGAAGCGCTATCGAAAAGGGTCAGATCGAAGAAAGCTCTACTTCAGGCAGGTAAGCGGCCTATTCTTTATTCTGGCCCTGATGAAAACTGGACAGCCTGACTGGCAGGCTGAGATGCTGGGGTTTATCCGCAGTGTGGAGGAAAAGCAAGACAATAATGAGTACCTGGGGGCGTATCGAGCCCTGAAAGCCACCCTGTTATTCCAGCGAGGTGAGACCGAGGAGTCAAAAATCACCTTCTCTCTGCTGAAGAATGCTCGGCCAAATGATCAGCTTTCCATATTCTTTTTTCTCCTGGCTACTTATTGGATAGAGCGAAAGCTTGACTCTGAGCAGGTCTGCCTGCTGAAGGCGCTCTTTTCCAGGGCAGAGGATGGAGGGTATTTGTGGTTTTCTATGGAATCGGCCAATCTCTTGGCGGCCCTCTTTCCTGATGATCCGCATTATCGCCGACGGGTTGAAGAAATTCAGGGCCAGACCGGTATGAGATCTATTTTTGGTCTAATCCGCTATGAGGCTGACTGGGAGCGCGGCCTAAAAGCCCTGATCAACCTCGCCTCTTGCGCTCGAGGAGTAGAAAATACAACTAGAGAATCAAGGCTTGTTTGGCTGATCAGCTTTCGGGCTAACTATTGCAGCTTTCAGCCCCTAGAGCAGAAGTTGACCAAGAGCGGAACATGGTCAAAAGGTCGCCCGATTGCTCTTAGCCGGCTCTATGGTCAGAAAAATCTGCCCTTTCTGACCCCACAGGATCAGAAAATCTGCTCTACCATATCGGTCAAGCGTGACTATTGGCAGACAACCTATCACTTTGATTGGAAAAAAACCCTACCAGCCATGATCGGCCATCCACTTCTGTTTTTGGCGGATAATCCAGAGGTGCGGATAGAGCTTGTGTCTGGAAGCCTGGAGTTGATCGTGGACCGCAAGGGCAATCAATTTCGGATTAGGTTCTCTGAAGAGGTCCAAGATATTGCTGACAGCGACATTATAGTTGTTCGGGAAGGATTGAGTAAGTATAAGGTGATTGAAGTCAGCGCTCAACAGCAGGCTATAGCCAAAATTCTCGGCCCGCGGGGGCTTGTCGTGCCGATCGAAGCCAAGGACAGGGTTCTTGAGGCCTTGGCCAGCCTGTCCGCCCTAGTTACAGTGCAGTCAGGGGTTGAGGGCAAGGTGAAGGATATTGAGGAAGTTGAGGCTGATTCTAGGATACATGTTCATCTTCTGCCTACCGGGTCAGGGGTTAGGTTAAAGATGCTGGTCAGGCCACTTTCTCAAGCAGGACCATACTTTAAGCCCGGTCTTGGGGGAAGTAATATCATTGCCGAGATTGATGGCAAGCGGGTTCAAACCACTAGAGACCTAAGGGAGGAAATACACCGGGCCAAGGGGGTCGTGGCTGCTTGTCCGATCCTGGCAGGGCTTGAAGGATATGAGTTTGAGTGGCTGATCGAAGGGGTTGAAGATTGCTTGCAAACATTGCTCGATCTTCACCAGATAGAAGGCGTTCAGATCGAGTGGCCAGAGGGAGAGAAGCTAAAAGTCATTAGCCGCCCGATCTCCTTTGACCAGATGAGACTCAAGATTCATCGGGAAAGTGATTGGTTCAGCGCTAGTGGCGAGCTTCAGGTGGATAGTTCAAGGGTGCTTGATATGCGAAGGCTCCTTGAGCTGATGGAGTCTTCACCGGGGAGGTTCATTCCCCTTGGGGAGGGGGAGTTTCTGGCCCTGACCAATGAGCTACGAAAACGGCTTGATGAGCTGAGGGCCTTCTCTGAGCAAACGGCTAAGGGAGTGAGGTTTCATTCCTTGGCTTCACTTGCTTTGCGCGATCTTACCGATAGCGTCGGCTCTCTGGAGGCAGACGAGGCTTGGCGAGAGCACATTGAGCAGATTGACCGCTCGCGGCACCTGATGGCCAAAGTGCCTTCGACCTTGCAGGCCCAGCTTCGCGATTATCAGGTGGATGGATTTATGTGGCTGGCCCAGTTAGCTAGGTGGGGGGTCGGGGCCTGCCTGGCCGATGATATGGGGCTTGGCAAAACCGTGCAGGCTTTGGCTCTGATCCTTGATCGGGCAGCAGGAGGCCCGACCCTGGTGGTTGCTCCTACCTCGGTCTGCATGAACTGGGTAGAGGAGGCAAATCGCTTTGCCCCGACCTTAAACATTGTCCAGTTTTGGGGGAAGGATCGGAAAAAACAGCTTGAGAACCTGGGAGCCTTTGACCTTCTGATCACTAGCTATGCTCTTCTTCAGATTGAGGCAGAGAGCTTATCCCAAATTCATTGGCAGACCATTGTTCTCGATGAGGCTCAAGCCATCAAGAATATGACCACCAAAAGGTCTCAGGCAGCCATGTCCCTCAGAGGCGAATTCAAAATGATCACCACCGGAACGCCGATTGAAAACCATCTGGGCGAGCTGTGGACTTTGTTTAATTTCCTCAATCCTGGTCTATTGGGATCGTTGGAAAAATTTAATCAACGGTTTGGCATCCCGATTGAAAAATATCATGACCCCGAAGCCAGAAAGAGGCTCAAAAAACTGATCCAGCCCTTTATCTTGCGAAGAACCAAAAGCCAGGTGCTGGAAGAGCTCCCCTCCCGAACAGAAATCACCCTACATGTGGAAATGAGCAACGAAGAGCTCGCCTTCTATGAGGCTCTGAGGCAGGAGGCCATCAAGCGGCTTGAGGGGCTTGAGGGTCCAGCCGGACAGAAGCATCTTAAGATTTTGGCTGAAATCATGAAACTGCGCCGGGCTTGCTGTCATGCTCGGCTGGTCAATCCTAACCTCGACATTGAGAGCTCTAAGCTGGCTCTTTTGGCCGAGGTGGTAGAAGAGCTTTTGGAGAACCGGCACAAGGCCCTGATATTCAGCCAGTTTGTTGATCATCTGTCCATAATCAGGGAGTTTTTGGATGAGCGGGGAATCAGCTACCAGTATCTTGATGGCAGCACACCAGCCAGAGAGCGAAAGCGGCGGATCGAGGCCTTTCAGGCTGGTGATGGAGACCTATTTCTAATTAGCTTGAGAGCTGGAGGATGTGGGCTAAACCTGACCGCGGCTGATTTTGTAATTCACATGGACCCCTGGTGGAATCCGGCGGTCGAGGATCAGGCCTCAGACCGAGCACACAGGATTGGCCAGCAGCGTCCGGTAACCATTTACCGAATGGTTACTCGGCATACTATTGAGGAAAAAATCGTCAACCTCCATGCTGAAAAACGGGACCTGGCCTCATCCCTTCTTGAGGGTAGTGATATGACTGGCAAAATGTCTGCCGATGAATTGATCCGACTGATCCGAGAGCAGTAGTCGGCAAGGCGGGGGTGATGAGGTAGGGTGTGGGCAAGAGATCCTCGAACCTAGGAGGGGGAGCCTTGGTTTGCTCCCCCTGAAATGTTTCTAACCCAAAAAGCTTAATAATCAACCCAAGATGCTTAATAGGCGGCTACAGGCTCTCTCTGATCAAGACAAGATGGGATGCCTAGATATTTTTCCAGGATGCATAAGGCGTCACGGGGTGTAACCACACCATCGCTATTGACATCAGTGCAGATCGGGCAGTCTCCACTTCCTAGATAGCATCGCATAGCAATAAGAGCATCGGTCGGCGTTATGCTACCATCTCCGTTCAAATCACCGTTACAAGATGAAACGGTCAGGCAGCCTCCTGAGGCTAGCCAGTCGGAGATATCATCTCTAAGTGCGTCTAACTTTAGGGGATAGCTCTGATTTTCCACTCCGCCGATGACCTGGAATTGGAGATAAATAACATCTCCGCTCTCTCCAGGCACGATGCTGCCGACAGTATCAACCCAGCCGATGCGCAGGCGTCCAGGCTCAACCCTGGCTACCTCAAGCATCTTAAATTTATTACTAAGGGGGCCTTTGGTAAAAGTAAGATAACTCAGCACTCCAGGATCATAGGTAAGATCAAACCCAGCGCTGAATACTTGGTTAGCTGCTCCCTGGATCCTGATCGGTATGCTTACCACTCCGCCAAGATGCTGTTCGGTATCTTGGATATCAAGCATTCCCATATCCGTTTCTCCACATTTAGAGGGGATAGGAGTTTCAACACTGACTAGTTCATAGTCTCCGTTCGCCAGCTCAACTACGATTACCAATGATTGGCCAGGGGCCATAGTCAGCGAATCACCATTCGCAGTGGTGAGCGGTGGAAGTGATATTGCTTTACCATACGATATAGTGGACGCTGGTATTTTGACGTCCATGAAATATTTTCCTAACTCCCGTGAGTTAATGGTATTTTCTAAATTCAAGGTGTCAGCAGTGAACTTCTTATCCACAATAGCCGCTTTCGCACTTACAATATTGATCGAGCCTGTCTCTCCGCCTAACTCAAAGCCTCCATCTTCCCAGAACTCAGGATTGTTTTCATCAATCTTGATGTTGGTCATCTGGAAATTACCTAAGGTTATCACCGGGGCAAACCGATTGTCGCCCGTATCCGTAAAGTTAACTTCCACACTGAGAGCAGCATTATTAGTGTAATCAGCAGGAGGATAATAGGGAGGTATTATCGGCCACTGACGCTTATCAGTCCACCAGAATGCGGCAACCTGCGGAGGTCTCCAGCCAAAGGCCCAGAAACAAAGATACGCACTACCACCGGGGGGGAGCGCTCCGCCTCTCCACTTAAGCACTGTCCACCTGCGGCCAAACATATCTATTACCCACCACCACATCCTCTGCTGGAATATATTTGACCTCATTCCCCAAATTGGCCACCAGCCGCGCAATATTTTTACTGCATCGTAAGCGGTCTGCCTCGTGTTATTTCTTAAATACTCATTCTTATACCACCAGTGCGGCCATGGAACCACGTTGGCTGCTGCCGTCAGGTCAGTCATGCTATCTACGACCGCATCTGCCGTAGTTAAAGTGTCCGTGGTTGTTGTGATTGCAGGTAGCGACTTGGCTTCACTTACCTCCTCTATCGGAAGAGGAGTCAGAGCACTTACCTCCTCGATGGGAAGAGGCGTCAGGGCTGTTGTCGCCAGCGCCTTTTCATTGCCTGTAGCTATCTGTGGATATGCAGCTGATGAATAGCTGATAACTATGAGTCCACAGAAGATCAAAAAGAATAACTTCTTACCTAGAGATTTCATTGAACTCTCCTCCTTGAAGTTTTATCTTTGGCTAGAAATATAAGCGGTTAGAAAATATATAGGCTTGGGATTTCCTCCCTTAATAACCATTAAGTTCCTGAAAAATAAATCCCTCTACATTTTACTTTTAAGTGACCAAGCCATAAAAAAATGGACCATTGTGGCCAAGCTTTTCATGGGCTGATCTAAGCTGGGCGGCCTGGTGGAGGTCGAACTAGATCTACCAGAGCAGGCTGAGGCAGGCTGTAGTTTTCTTTATCTTTCCGTATCCTGATTTTCACCTGTTTTCACCTCCTTTCTCTAAGAATTGTTCAGCTCTCTTAAGGGATCATTTAGCTAAGTGATCATTTAGCCACCACTCTTTTTGCTGGCTAGCCGAGGGAATTTCTCTTTGTTGAGTGCCGAGTCCGGGGCGGCAAGCGAAGAGAAATTATGGCCTTATAGTTTTTTGGAAAAGTTATCATTGCCCCCCTTTGTCTTTATTTTCTTCTGGAGATATTTTGATAGTTTTAGGGTTTCTTGCTCGTTAAGTTTTTCTAATTAGCTTTTAGGATGAAAAAAAACAGGTTAAATCGAGATGGTGGGTTGAATATTTACCTTATGGAGATGTTTTCGATAGCATAGAGTAATTAAATACATCGAGCAATTAAATAAAATAATAAGCAAAAAATATGCCATTTTATATTTTATATATTATATAAAAATATATTATTTTATAATTTTTATTACACATAAATTTATAAGATTATTTTATTATTTTTTTATAACTATCTTATGAAATTTTTTAATTCTCTTGTGAAATTTATTGCCTAATTGTGAAAAATATTTCATAACTACAGAAAAAAACTAAAATTTACTTGTAAGTTTTAAATCTATAGAATACAATTCATAATATCTTTAATAATCTTTAATAGATACCTTTTAAGGTAATTTTTATACGCTCAAGCTTAATTTTCTAAGACTAAGTTGGTCTTTTCGCTAATAAAATGCGCAAGCTGCGCCGGCACAAGGCCTGCACCTACAATTGATATCGTAATTGATTCGCTCTGTGCACTTTGTGTTACACACTTAGCGAACAGACCACTAAGATAAGATTTTTAGAATAAAATTTTTAAATAAATTTTTAAAATAAAAATAAAAACTCTAAAAACCCAAGATAAGGAGAAAAACCCATGAATACCCTACTCACTCTAGCCCTTGGGGCAGTTACCTGCTACTTTGGCCACAACTGGTATGCTAGAAAAATTGACCGAGACGTTATCAAGGCTGATCCCAAAAAGATGACTCCGGCCAGAATGTACATGGACGGGGTGGATTTTTCCCCAGCTAGCCGCTATGTTCTCTATGGGTTTCAGTTCAAGTCCATAGCTGCTGCCGGGCCTATTGTGGGGGTTATTACTGCGGTTAGTCTATGGGGATGGCTGCCAGCGCTCATCTGGCTGCTGGTTGGCGTCAGCTTCATTGGCTGGGTGCAGGACTATTGCAGCCTGATGATGTCGGTGCGCCGTGACGGAGACTCACTCAGCGCTACAGCCCACAAGCTGGTTTCTCCAGCCAGTCGCATTATCTTGCTGATCTTTATTTTTGCCTATCTTTTGGTTGTGGCTGGTGCCTTCGGCAATCTGATGGCTTCGGTTTTTTCCAACACGCCGAGTGTACCGCTTGGCATTGTGGTTTTGGTTTTGGCTGGTCTTCTGGGTGGCCAGATGCTCTATCGGTGGCGGATGGGGCTGGCGGCAACGACGCTGGTCATTGTCGGATTGACCATGCTAGCTATTATTCTTGGCCCTAGCGGAGCGGTGAGCGGGCTGGTTAGCGGGCTGAACAATGCGCTCAATAGCCTCACGGCAGGAGAGCCTCTCTACTCGGTCTTTGACCCGATGGCTAACGGCTATCTGAAGGTTACTCCAAGCTATGTTTTCTGGCTGCTGTTTACTATTCTCTTTTGCTACCTTGGCGCCACCTTGCCTATCTGGCGCTATGCTCAGCCTATCAACTATATTGGCTTTTGGGTAATGGCTATTACCCTCATCGGCGGCTTTCTGGGGGCGGGGCTGGCCGTCTTGATCAGACCGCAGCTAGCTACCTTCACCATACCCGCCTTCAAAGCCTGGAATGTGGGCACTCGGGGTGCTCTCCAGCCCCTGTGGCCAATGCTCTTTATTACCATCGCTTGTGGTGCTATATCTGGCTGGCATGGGCTGATCTCGACCGTAGGCACGGCTCGGCAACTTGAGAATGAAACCGATGCCTTAGCTGTTGGCAGCGGCTCAATGTTTAGTGAGATGCTGCTAGCGCTTCTTTCCCTGATGGCTATCTCGGTGGCCGGAAAAGGTGGCGGTGCGGCAGCCTTTGCCGAGGGTGTAGGAAATTTCCTGTCCATCTTTGGGCTAGATCCTAAGTATGGCAGCTCGATAGCCTTTGCCGCCTTTGTTATTATTATTATTACCATGCTTCAGTTGGCCATCCGCTTTATGCGTGTCTCCCTGGCCGAGTGGCTGGGTGGAAGCTTCCCCCTCATTCATAATATTCACCTTGGCACGCTTATTTCCTCAGCCCTGGTGTTTTTTGTGGTTCTCTCAGGCACTTTTACCTACCTATTTCAACTCTTTGGCGGCGCCAATCAACTGATGGCCTCGCTGACCCTTATGCTGATTACCCTCTGGTTGGTTTCGGAGGGGAAGAAAGCCCTGTGGGTAGCTCTGCCCATGTTCTTTATGTATGTAACTACGGTCTTTGCCAACCTGATTACTGCCTGGAACCTGTACATCACGGTTGTTGCTCCCAACTGGGGCAAGCCAGGCTACAGCGGCCTGGCCATTATTGGCGCCAGTATTTTGGTTCTTTTGGCCCTTTTTCTGGTGGCCGCGGCTATCTTTTTGGCCTGGGAAGGCTGGAAAGCCTATTTGCGGCTTAAAGCCCAGGCGCAGGCTAAAGAACAACCGCAAGCCGCAACAGGTCCACTCACAGCTTAGGATCAGCTTCATTCAATGAGGAGCTTCGGAATCATCGCCATACCGCTTGGGCCATACCAATAGGCCCACTGATTAGCCATACCGCCCACTTGATTAGCCGTACCACTGAGGAGGGTACCCTGACCATGGCTCAAGATCAGCTTAGGTAAGGCAAGCTGTAAGGGTTTATTCAAGCTGTAAGGGTTTATTTTTTAAGGTTTATTTTGATAAGTCAAGGGGTTGAAGACTTGAAAACCGCAAACAGCAGGCAGCCTCTCGTTCTTCCCTTGCTCATTTACTGAGAGGAGTGTATAATTTTCTGAAAAAAATTCGCTCGCTGAAGTTAAAAGTTAAATGGAGAAAATGAGCATGTCAAGGCTGAGTAACCTTGTGGCCACCTTGCGCCGATGGGCCAGAGCAGCAGGTGATGTCTGGTATGGGATGACGGCTTATGGATTTTGGATCAGCTTAAGGCGCGAGCGGACCTATGTGGAGCGGATGTTCATGCTCCTTCTGGTGGGTGATCTTCTAGGTTTGCCCATCCTGCCACCTTACTACTCTCTGCGCCTCCTGCCCTATATTCTGCCTTCAATCCATCGCTGGCAGGTCGAGATGCTTCGTGAGCGGGACATTGTTGATCTCTTAGGAGGAGAAGGGGATAGCCTTGGATAAATCGAGGCTCGTTAGTTAAGCAAAATTTTTGGGATAATTGGGGTAATGAGGCTGTGGTTTTTTGCCTAAAAACTTTAACACTGACTGATGAGGAGTCAACCGCTATGTCAGAAGTGCCGAAATCAGAATTACCAAAGTCAGAGAGACCGAAAAAAGAGGGGCTCTTGCGCAGATCCTTAAGCCAGATCAAAGAGCTGATATACGGCATGGCTGCCCATGACATGACCCGCCAGGCCATGAAAACTCGGGCCAGCATGGAGCATCTGTTCATCCTAATCACCATGGGCGACCTTCTCGGTGTGCCCATCCTGCCGCCTTACTACTCCTTGCGCCTTCTGCCCTATGTGGTGCCGCAGATTAGCACTTGGAAACGTCGGATGCTGCGGGAAAAAGACCTGACCGACGCTATGGCCTGAGGAAAAAAGCTGGCGATCTAGCGTTGGCATCTAGCTTTTAAGTATCTTCTGGGCATTGAGCATCTGATTCAGGGAAAGTTTGAGCATAGTTTTAAGCATTAAGATTTGGGGCTCAAAAGGCCTAGGTTAAGTATGGAATTTAGATATGGACAGAGAAACCAAAGATTATATAGATGAGAGGTTTACCTATTTTCAGAAAGATATTATCAATCAGTTTCACATCATAGCTGAGGATGTGCTCAGCAAGGTTCAGATCGTAGCTGAGGGAGTGGCTGCTTTAAATGAAAAGTTCGATAGCCGGACAGATGAGCTGGATAGAAAGATAGATCAAAGGTTCAACGAAGCTCAGGCCATGATGGCTAGTATGAACAAGCAGTTGAACCAAAAGATAGACAAGACTAACAAACAAGTAAAGGAATTGAAAGCTGACGTGGCTGAGCTAAAGACCGACGTGGCTGAGCTTAAGACTGATGTAGCCAACCTTAAGACTGATGTGGCCAACCTTAAGACCGATGTGGCTGAACTTAAGACCGATGTAGCCAACCTTAAGACCGACGTGGCTGAGCTTAAGACTGACGTAGCTGAGCTTAAGACTGATGTAGCTAACCTTAAGACCGATGTGGCTGAGCTAAAGACCGACGTGGCCAACCTTAAAACCGACGTGGCTGAGCTAAAGACCGATGTAGCTAACCTTAAGACCGATGTGGCTGAACTTAAGACTGATGTAGCTAACCTTAAGACCGATGTGGCTAACCTTAAGACCGATGTGGCTGAACTTAAGACTGATGTAGCTAACCTTAAGACCGATGTGGCTGAGCTAAAGACCGACGTGGCCAACCTTAAGACCGACGTGGCCGAGCTTAAGACCGATGCAGCCGAAATTAAATCTGACATCCGGGAGCTTAAAGCTGATCTGCACCGGGTTGAGGATAAGGTAGAAAAAATCGCTGACAGATTCGATGAGCATGAGCAGATCATGCACCGCTTATGAGGCATAAGGAGTAAAAATATCATGTCGTTGCGTGAAATTTTTGAGCGAAACCCTGACCGCCGCTATATCATGTTTGGTGGGAAAGGGGGGCTTGGCAAGACCACATTTTCCGCAGCTACGGCCTTTTGGCTAGCCAAAACTGGCAGAAAGGTGCTGGTCTTTTCCGTAGATCCACAGGCCAGCCTTAGCGATATCTTTCAGCGGGATATCTTCGGCCAGGGGCCAGTGAAGATCATGGATAATCTCTGGGCTCAGGAAGTTGATGCTGACCGGCGTATAAAGGAATATCAGCAGGAGATTCGGCAGAAGATCCTCGATATGTACGGCCTTGACAGGGTGCCCGATGAGATTGAAAATTATCTTCAGGCTGCTGGGGCCGAGCCAGCTATGGAAGAGTCGGCCATTTTCGATGCCGTTGTGGACATTATCAAGGAAGGCAGCTACGATTATTACATCTATGATCTGGTGCCTCTTGGCCATGCTCTCTACTACTTGAAGATGGCCAGGATATATGATGAGTGGATCAACAAGATCACCAGCCTACGCCAAGAGATGGCCGAGTACGATCGTATGGCCTCGGTGATGAAACGCACTCAGGAGAGGGAAGAGGATAAGATTCTCAGTGAGCTTCTCTACATTAAGCAGCGCATCAATACCTCATCGCAGATCCTGACCGATAGGCAAAAGACCGCCTTTTTCTTTGTCCTTGTGCCTGAGGAGATGATCATCCTCGATACCCAAAATGCTGCTCAGCTCTTTGCCGATTATGTACCTATTGCCGGTTATGTGGTCAATCGGCTAATTCCCGATGAGCTGCTCAAACAGAATATTCCCGCTTATCTCAGACACCGGATAGAGATGCAGAAGGGATATCTGGATAAGATCAGGGAAGTTTTCGGCGACCAAGTCAAAGCCTTTGTACCGGAGCTTGAGCGGGATGTAACCGGCTTAGCCATGGTTGAGAAGCTGTCCCATATTATGTATGGTGATTTTTAGATAAATTCTGGATGAGGAAATAAATCATGACTGACACTGATAAATCCACTGATAAATCTATGACTGAGATTGATAAGTCGATGAAATCCTACCTCCAGGAGATTTCCATTCTCAAATATATCTTCTTTGGCGGTAAGGGCGGAGTGGGCAAAACCGTCATGGCCGGGGCCACAGCCCTTTGGTATGCCAGGCAGGGACGGCGGACTTTGCTGGCTTCAACTAATCCGGTGCATAGCCTGTCTGGGCTGCTATCTCAGGATGTCTTTGGGCGGCCTACGCCAGTCAGTGGCGCTCCCAATCTCTTTGCCTACGAGATCGACACCCGGGAAACCATCAGCCGCTCCAAGCAGGAAATTAGGGATAAGATTCAGTGGTTTCTTAAGTTTGCCGACCTTAGAACCAAGGCGGATGAGTTTGTGGACTCGGCTACTATGAATCCAGCCTTTGAAGAGTCGGCTATGTTTGAAAATATGATTGATCTTATGTTCCGGGACGAATACGAGGTCTATGTCTTTGACACTGCTCCGACGGCTAATGCTCGGCGGCTGCTTGGCATGTCTAAGGTCTATAGCCTCTGGGTCAATAAGATGATGAAATCCCGGCAGGAGGCAAGATCTTTGCGTGAGATGCTCTCATTCAGCAAAAAAAAAGAGCCCGATCCTCTCATGGATTATCTGACTGGATTTCGGGACCGTATGGAGCATGCCCGCCTTCTTTTGACCGATTCAGCCAGAACCAGCTTCTTTTTCGTTACCTTACCAGAGGCCTTACCCATTGCCGTAATCACCCGCTTTGTGGACTGGTTTCATGAGTTTGGAATTCCAGTAGGAGGAGTTATTGTCAATATGATGATCGATCGATCGACGATCGCCGATGGTGCGGCTGAATTTGTCCAAAGCCGTGCCAGGATGCAAGAAGAGCACATGAGGACCATCAGAGAAAAATTCAGCGGCCAGGTCCGGGCTATTCTGCCACTCCTTGAGACTGAGGTTCGCGGGCTGCCTATGCTTTCGCGAACAGCAGACCTATTGTTTGCCGATTAAAGGGGAAAACCCTTTTGAAAAAGGGTTTTCCCCTTGTACCCCTTTTCCCAAAACTTTAATTAATATTAATTAAAGTTTTGGGAGGATGGTTTGGAAGGAACCCTTTTTCAAAAGGGTTCCTTCCAAAATCTTTCGGTATCCATACTTCACTTCCTGCCTAAATTCCGATATGGAGAATATGAGGCGCGTTATGACTAAAAAACAACTTATTCTTCTGTCTCTTGGAAGTTTGTTGATGATTCTGGCCGCAGCTTTGCTGATCCGCTTAGTGAGCCGTGAAGGGAGTATGTCCCAAGAGCGGATTAGAGCTAGGTTGAATATTCTACATACTGGTTCTGCCCAGGTTTCGGTGGTACCAAACAAAAGTGACCTTGTGGCTGAAGTTCAGCGGGTTGATCGAGACGTTTTTCCCACTGTGCACCTTACCCTTCGGGTCATCGAATCAAGGGATATCGGCGATTTTACCAATCTGCTTAAGCCAGGAGAGACGATCATTGCTTGTCCTCAGTATATTTATAAGTATACAGCCGGCATTCGGCAGATCGCCTTGGCTGATCCTCGAAATATTCGCAACTTTCAGGCCTATTACCTCCTCCCCAAAGACCGGATCAAAGCAGTGGCCAAAGCCACGGGTGGCCCCACCACTACCTTGAGCTGGTGGATCACGGATATTACCCGTCTTCTCATTGAGGAGCAGGAGCCTGAGGTGGCTGGCTCGGAAATTTCCCCAGCGCCAGCACCGCTCTCTCCCAACAAGAGCAAAATCATTGGCCGGGTGCTTAGGGTAGAGAGGAAGGAATACCCCGGGGTCGAGCTGACTCTTAAAGTGGTAGAATCTATTGATGTCAGTGATTTTTCAAATTTTCTGGCAGCAGGAGTGACCATTACTGCCAGGCCATACTATGTATATGAGAGGGGGAAATTTCTACCTACTGAGTCGCATAACAGCAAAAGTCTTCTGGCCTACTATCTTCTGCCCGGAGACATGATCGAGGCTGAAGCTAGTCTAGGGCCAGGGAACGGCAGACTCATCTGGATTATTTCTAACCCAAGCCGCTTGCCGCAAGAAAGCGAGGGGAGGTAAGGAATGGGCCAAAGAGCCTGCATGAGAGCCGCTCGCCTTCTTGGGCTAGGAGAGAGATTTTTCCTCTTGGCTAGGGTTATGTGGTTAGCTTTTCTGGCCTCTGCTATCCTGCTGGTGAGCGGCGGCCTGTCTTGGACTGCGGCTATGCCTCCGCACCCTGACCTCAAGGGCAAAGTGAGGGTTTGGGCGATTGAGATCTACCGGCAGGCAAAGAAGCGCTCCTCCAGGCTGGATGCCCCAGGACCTTTGACCAAAGCTCAAGGCACCTTCCGGGCCTTAGTAATTCTGGTTGATTTTTCCGATAACCAAGGACAAACTGATAAGGATCACTTCTACGAGATGCTGTTTAGCCTAGGGACCTATCCGACGGGAAGTGTGAGGGATTATTATCAGGAGGTATCCTACGGCCAGTTTGACCTCACCGGTGAGGTAAACGGCACGATCGGAGCGCCTCCAGACTGGTTTCGGATGCCGCAAACTTACAGCTATTACCTCGGTGGACAATCGGGTTTGGGCAATTATCCGACCAATGCCCAGAAACTGGCTGAGGATGCAGTCATGGCCGCAGACCCTTATGTTGATTACCGGCGGTATGATAACAATGGCGATGGCGAGGTGGACAGCCTCTTCATCATCCATGCTGGGCCAAGTGCTGAAGCCTCCACTAATCCTGAAGGCTCTATCTGGTCGCACCGCTGGGAGATGAAGAATCCGCCGGTTTTGGATGGCATGAGATTTAGGGGCTATTCTATGGAACCAGAGTATACCAGAAACCCTGGTGATGGAACAATCGGGGTATTCTGCCATGAATACGGCCATGAGCTGGGGCTGCCTGATTTATACGATGTGGGACACAGTGGAGGAGAGGGAATTGGAAATTGGGGAGTAATGGGTGGAGGCAGTTGGAACGGAAATCCTCATGGAAGTCGGCCAGCTCACTTCTGTGCCTGGTCGAAGGTCAAGCTTGGTTGGGTAAATCCAATTATCTTGAGATCGAATCAGATCAAGGTGAATATTCCGCAGGTGGAAACTCAACCATCTATATTCCTTCTGTGGACTGACGGAGCCGTAGGAACACAGTATTTTCTTGTAGAGAATCGCCAGAAGGTGCTCTTTGACGATAGTTTGCCAGGAGATGGCCTGCTGATTTACCATGTTGACGATCAGGTTAAGCGGCAGGATAATCCAGCTCATTATAAGGTAGATGTTGAGCAGGCCGATGGCGCCTTTGACCTCAACAATGGCACTAATAGCGGTGATCAGGGCGACCCTTGGCCGGGAAGTGCGGGCAAGAGAAATTTTAATCAAAGTAGCACCCCAAACAGTGCGGATTACCAGGGCCAAAAAACCCAGGTTGCGGTCCGCAATATCAGTAGTTCAGCCCCGGTGATGAGCGCTGATCTATATGTAAGCGGAGGGGATTAAAGAGCCTGTTGCAGGTATCACCGCTTGCTGCTCAGCATTAAGCTAAAAAATGTACCCTAATTAAACGATGATGACAGGGCGGTGATACCCGCACTTTTTACATATTTCCATCTTTTTATAAAGGCTCTTTTTACAAAAGGCCTCTCACTGCCTCAAGTGCCCGCTCATAATCAGGGTGCTTGGTTGTATCGGCCACAATCTCCTTATGCCGGATTATCCCATTTGAATCGATCACAAATATAGAGCGGGCAAGCAGCCTAAGCTCTTTGATCAAAACCCCATAGGCTAGGCCGAAAGATGCATCTCGGTGATCTGAGAGGACCTCCACATTTTCTATGCCGGCTGTAGTGCAAAACCTTTTGGCGGCAAAGGGAAGGTCCATGCTGATGTTTATTATGCTTACCAGGTTTTTGGGAAAAGTTACTGCTTCCTGGTTCAATCTCCTGACCTGCAGATCACAGACAGGCGTATCAAGCGATGGGGTTGCGCTGATAAGGCAAATTTTCCCAGCAAAATCCTGCCGCAGGCTAACTTCCCGTGGCTCCTGGTCAATAAGAGTAACGCCGCTTAAGGCTTTAAAGTCAGGGGCCTTATCCCCGACTTTCAGATCCGGGCCAAGCAGCGTGAGCGGCTTGCCGCGAGCCGTAACCACACCTTTTCTTTCCTCCATTGCTCTATTCTCCTTGAGATAAAACCCTAAAATGCAAAAGCAAAACTTTAAAATGCGAAAGTATAATAAAACGATATCCTTCATTACCTATCTCGGATTTTGGGACAGAATAATAGGAGTTGACAAAGTAGCGATCTTTGTATTAGTATATTAGTAGATACTAAAAAGGATTCCAAGCTGATGGATACCCGAAGATTAGCTCACATTTTCAAAATATTATCAGTGGATAATCGGCTTCGGATTATTCAGTTGTTAAAGGATCATGCTCCCTTGTGTGTAGGGGCGATTTCAGCTCAGCTCGAAATTACCCAGGGAGCAGTATCCCAGCACTTGCGGCTGCTTCGAGACGCAGACCTTGTAGTGGCTGAAAAGCGTGGCTACTATATGCACTATCGCTTAAATTGGGAAACGCTCGCCCTGTGGTGGAAGGATGTAACTGAGCATCTTCTAGGACTGAATTTAGGAGTAAATTTAACGGGTATTATTCCTTACTACAATGGTAGTGATTACCATGATGCAAACAAGGAGGAAAAAGATCATGTGTGATAAACAAAAAAGCTGTCAAAAACCAAAAAATTTGACCGGAAAGCCTGAAAACTGCTCAGATGAGCAGATCAAAAAGTGTCACGGCAAGGTCAAGGAGCATCCCTGCTGCAGGAAAGATGAGAAAAAATAATATCGGCACAACATTATTGGCACAAAAGGCTAGCTAATCGGCTCTCTTGCTAAGTGCGAAAAGCAGATCTGATTACCCAAGTCAATTGTAATTGTAGGCTCAAGTCAATTGTAGGGTAACTTAACTGGTTCTTTCGCTAAGTGCATAACACAAGGTAGGGATGGGTTTAAAACCCATCCCTACGTCTAGGGCGGCCCTTAGGTCCGTCCAAGGTGCGCATTTTGTTAGTGAGAGGGCATTAATTAATCTGAATCCAGAGCGAACACCTGAAAAGCTTTATATTCCAGAATGTTAACTAACACATTTTGTGAAAGTTAACTGATTGATTTTAAAATGCAATCAAACATTCGCTCTGGTATAAGGATTACGCTTTGAAAATGTTTATGTTAAACTTAAAAATAGGGAAGGGGGATAGCTGATGATCAGCACCGGACGCTCATCACCTTTGGCTGACCGAATGCGGCCCCAATCCCTGGATGAATTTGTGGGCCAGGAGCATATCCTCGGCCCAGACAAACTGCTTCGCAAGGCCGTGGAAGAAGATCGCCTCCCATCGCTTATTCTCTGGGGCCCTCCTGGCAGTGGGAAAACCACCCTGGCCATGATCATTGCTCACATGAGCTCGGCTAATTTCATTCCCTTCTCGGCTGTGCTTTCTGGAGTCAAGGAAGTTAAGGATATTTTGAAAACCGCGGAAGAGGAGAGAAAGTACTACCGCAAAAAAACCATTCTATTTGTTGATGAAATTCACCGCTTCAACCGAGCTCAGCAGGACGCCTTTTTACACCATGTGGAAAACGGCACAATTACCCTAATCGGAGCGACTACGGAAAACCCCTCCTTTCAGGTGATTCCAGCTCTGTTGTCGAGGGCTATGGTCCTGGTCTTGCACCAGCTTGAGCCAGAGCATATCCGCACCATTCTGAAGCGGGCCTTGACTGATCAGGTGCGCGGGCTAGGTGCGGAAAATCTTGAGATTGAAGAGGAGGCCCTTGATTTTCTAAGCCACTCCTGCCACGGCGATGCCCGCACGGCTCTAAATGCCCTTGAGGCCTGTTTGGCTCTGCTTCCTCCAAAACCGCCGAAAACTGCTGGGGCAGGGGGAGGAGGATTCAGCGGAGTCAGGAGAATCACTCTTGGTATAGTTGAAGAGGCTTTGCAGCGCCGGGCTCTGCTCTATGACAAGGCAGGTGATGAGCACTACAATATCATCTCAGCCTTCATCAAGAGCATGCGGGGAAGCGATCCTGATGCTGCGGTCTATTGGTTGGCCAGGATGCTTGAGGCAGGAGAAGATCCGCTGTTTATTGCCAGGCGGATGATTATCTTTGCCTCCGAAGATATCGGTAACGCTGATCCGCAGGCTCTTCAGGTAGCGGTTTCGGCCAAAGATGCCTTTCATTTCGTCGGCCTGCCAGAAGGCTGGATTCCCTTGGCTCAGGCAGCCACATATCTGGCTAGTGCCCCCAAGAGCAATGCCTCCTACATGGCCTATCGTCAGGCCAAGGAGGATGTCGATCGCTATGGATCTTTGCCGGTTCCTCTGCATCTTCGGAATGCTCCGACTGGATTGATGAAAAAGCTGGGTTATGGTCAAGGTTATCAATATCCTCATGATACCAAAGAAGGATTTGTGGCCGAGGATTATCTGCCGGATCAGTTGCGACAGAAAAGGTATTATTTCCCGTCAGATCGCGGCTATGAGGGCTTGATTAGCCAGCATCTGGCCAGGCTCAGAAAAATCAAGGAAGAGCGTGGCCTGATAGGGAAAACCTCCCAGGAGGCAGAAACCAAACCGCCACAGCAGGCAGGGTTGAAAAAAGAGAAACCGAAAAAAGAAGAAGGTGATGGGAACCGCGAGGGAGAGCAAACGGAGGAGTAATAAGGTGCGGAGAGCAAGACATAGGGAAAGCAGACAGAAGCAGTAATAAGGGGAAAAGCAGGTGGTTTGGGGAAAGCTGCTTTTTGAGAATGCTTGAGGAAAGAATCTGAGAGATGCTTCAGGGAAGAATCAGAGAAGAGGGCAAAGGGTATGGCTTTGTGCTACTGTTATTCGGGCTACTGCTACTTGTGCTCATCCTCCTGGCAGCTATCCAGCAGCAGGCAGCAGGAGCCGCTGAGCTGAGCGCTCTTACAGAAAGAGAAAAGATTTTAGCCTTTGCCGATCATCTTTTTGAAACGGGTGAATATTATCGAGCAATCACTGAATATTTCCGATTTTTATTCTTTTTCCCCACCGATCCTATGGTTGGGCTAGTTCGGTTGAAGATTGCCTATGCCTACCAGCGGGGAGCGCAGTGGGAGGATGCAGGCCAGCAGTTTGAAACCCTGTGCCGGGATTTTAAGGATCAGGAGCTTGGGCGGCAAGCCTGCTTTCAGGCTGCCGAAACCTTGCGGCTGTCTGGAAATTTTCGGCAGGCTATTATCCGATATCGACAGTTCATTGAGGCCTACCCAAAGGATGAGCGAATAGAGCAAGCCTTGTTCAGAATTGGCTGTCTGCACCTTGAGCTTCATGAATGGCTGGATGCAGAGCGGGCCTTCTCTCAGGTCAAATCAGATAGCCAGCTCACCCCCTCGGCTGTATTCCTTAGCCGCGAAGCCAGGAGGCTGGCTGATCTGCCCTTGAAAAAACCAGCTCTAGCCGCGACTTTGTCAGCCATTGTTCCTGGTGCCGGGCAGGTGTACGCTAGGCGATACCGCGATGGCCTTGCCGCATTTTTGGTTAATGGGGGCTTTATCTGGGGGGTAGCTGAAGCCTTCGATCAGAACCAAAAAGGGCTGGGGAGCATTCTCCTGGTTATGGAATTGGGCTGGTATGCGGGCAATATCTACAGCGCCATGAACAGCAGCAGGAAATTTAACCAGCAAACCTTGGAAAAAAATCTTGTATCTTTGCGAGAGCGATGCTCCTTATCATTCAGGATCAAGGAAGGGATGAAGGGGCATAACCATAGGACGGAAGCTGAAAAGTATCAACTCAGTTTCGATTTTCTCTTCTAATTTCACCTCCTGGCAGTGGTTCAGTTTAATTTAAAAATACCTTGAGATGAGGTTACAGTCAGTTGAAAATCAAAGCTTAAGGTCTATTTCTATAAGATGATTTTATTTGAGTTTCAATCAAACTACACTTTTGCAGAAATTTCTTAACGCCTTGAAATCTTTAAAAATTACCTCTAATAGAAAATCCAGTAAAATCAAGGGTTCGGAAAAAAGTGCAAAAGCATAGAATCAAATTGAATTAGTGCCCACCTACTTGGGTCAATATTTACTACTAAAATGCATAATGGAAATGAGGGCGAGCCGTCCATTAGGTTGAGAATGCTGATGAGAAAATAAAAAAAGCTGAAAAGTTTAATAACCATATCGTGGAAAAGAAGGGGGGGACCCACAAAAGGGGGTGTTAACAATGATCGCCAGGATTAAAGAGTTAGAAATGTATGAAAAGGTTGTTTGGGGCATTTGTGGATCCTTTACCCTTATGATACTGGTGCTTGTTTTGTTGAACGTAGTAGCGCACTAAGTTTTTAAAAAGTAGAAGCCACCACCAGGGCCTTGAAAAAGTCAGGCTTTTTCAAGGCCCTGACTTTTTTAAAGAAGTTTTCGCTTAATAGTTTTTTCGCTAATGTTACGCACTTAGCGAAAGAACCACTTAGTGAGAAAACCACTTGGCGATAGCACACCATTTAGGCTACATTGACTACCAATAGGCTACATTGACCACCAAGGCCGAACTTCAAGATGAATAGTAAAGGTGGTGAAAGCGCCGCGAGCATCCATAGCTACGATATTAGCCGCGTAAAACCCCGGAAACTGGGTCTGGAATGTCCAGATTGCATGGCCGCTGGCATCAACTCCGATACAGCCGATATCGCAGGTGTAGTATATCTTGTCTCCATCCGGGTCTTCGACATCCAGAGTCGGCTCAGATAAAATGAACAGTTCTCCTGCCCGGCAAACCTGAGGATGATCCCAATCCCCCAAGACCACTGGCGGATGATTCAGCCAGGTTCCACGGTTGACGCAGTGAAGAATGAATCGGCCGACATTTAATAGCCCCCGATCATCTTGAACCGTTACCACCACCGGATAAACCCCTTCAAACTGGGGGATAAAGGAGATTAGCCCAGTGTAGGGATCGATCATCTGCTCTCTCCAGGGGCCGAATTGATAGTTGGGCAGACTGGCAATGGTCATACTCCAGGTTAAATGGAATTGATCAAACTTGGGATGAGTCGGCGAATAGAGGCAACTGTCCGGATCGACTGCTGAAAGTGGGTAGGTAAAAACCTCACCAACATAGGCAATTTGATCATCCAGATCCTCCATACAGGGAGGATAATTTTCTACTGAATAGTTGACTACTGATATGGGAAAGGTTTCTATATCAGTAGTTCTCCCATCAGTTACCTCTATGGTAACGATCAGGTCCTCCATGACCTGAGGGATAATTTCCAAAACAGCTACCATGGGCCAGTACTTATAGCCGGCATTTCGCAAAGCAAGCTCAATGTTTCTCACCCGCTCAGGGGGGTAATAGAAAGTGCCTTCAGAGTCGAGCGCGGCACCACAAGCATGTTCCACAACCTTATCTCCCTCCTCACCCATTAGACGATAGTACTCTGGCAGGAAGAGAGGATAGCTATCATCAGGATTGACTTCTAGAGGGCGGATCATCACTTGGGCTGAGCTTCCGTGGGCGCCTCCTTTGCCCATATAGGCATAAAAACGCAGCATATCTTCCTGATGATCCCTTCTGCTTGTTCTCATATTATCGTCAGCCAGCACCGGTGTGGTTGGAATGATATTCGCATACTTTGTTCTGAGCTTGAGATAATCCTTGTCAGGGTCCGCATCCCAATCTCGGGCAATATTAGGATCAATGAATCCCGCCCGAGAATCCCTGATATAGGCCTCACAGATTTCATCAGGGTCAATCAGAACATCAGTCTGATTGCAGACATCGTCATTAGCAAAGATAAGCCTTTGGGTACGAGCAAATAACTGAGCAAATAGGGGGCCAATTTTAAAAAGATAGGGAGGCTCTTCGGCTATGTGATCGTGGGTATGAAAAATAATATCATCCAATCGGTAGCGGTTTCCCAGAATGGAAATGGAGTCAATGCTACGCAGATACTTGCCACTGGCTTCCAGACACTGGCTGATCGTATTGTTGATATCAATATAAATGGTGTGCCATGTCCAGTCGGCATACTGTCGTCCGATTTCTATATCAATCACTCCAGGATTTTTCGGATCATCGGTCGGCTCTCTGACCAGGATCGGTATTCCTTGGTAATCACTGCATCCTGGACATATCTCTCGGGGAATTAGGCGGATGGCATAATAGTAGATTTTATCCATCCGAGAAGTATCCTTGAGAGTTCCATTAATGATAAAGGTAAAAGTGTCAAACATTTCAACGGTTAAAGGGGCTCTAATCTTAAAGCTCAAATGCGTGCACTGCGGGGGCTGAGCGGGATTATGGTTAGGATCTTGATTAATAAAATCCGCAGGATCAGGGCTGGTCAAGGCTTTTGAGATAGCGAATCTTTGAAGATTAGGTAGAAACACTGAAGGGGGCATATAAACATTGAGCACTCTGCTTACCTCAAAAGGGTCTAGGACGGTTATCAGACGGCCATAACCGATATCGTATCCCCACACGGGGTAAGGGGGAGTATTAGTAGTCCAGCCATGATTTAGCGGGCTGTCCCAATATTCAAAATTATCAATAATCACATCACCATTTGGCAGGGAGAAAGGAAGATACATGACCTGAGAGAGCAGCTCTGGTTGAGCCCAAGTATCACCAAGCTCAGCCGCCGCTTGGTGGTTCAACAAGAGAAAAAGCATTACTGAAAGAATTAACATTATGATTGCAAGTGTGATATTTTTTCTTCTGGTTTTTGACATATATTGCCCCTCAACTTTTGTCAAGATATTCTGCACCTTCAATGTAGAATTGTAAGTAAATAAAGTAAGGTGTACAACTAAAGCTGGGGAGATGTTCGATGGTACTCTAAGAGGGGGATAATTGCAAATATAATACCGAAGGTTTCAATTATTAAAGGGGTTTCAAATCCGGTATCTAAAAATCTTGCCTAATCCTTCCCTACCTGCCTCTTTCAGAAACACAAAAATTGTAGGCTATTGTTCATCATTAAAAATGATATATAAGGGTTGATTATTATGTCAAGGAAAATTTATGACTCTCTACCACACTTCTAAGAAAGAGTCTAAATGTTTATTCTGAGCAAAAGTGGATGGTTAATGTAAGTTTGATATAAATTTGTAGTAAAAAAGAGTAGAGAATGAATGCTGGCAGCATTTGGGGATGATAGGGGTTATTAATGCCTAAGTCACTTCCGCCATATCTTTTCTCGAACCATATTGACGATAGAGGTTTCCCCGCCCGAGATGCCAAAATTCCTCCCTGCTGGCTTTTGGAAAAAGTGATAGGCGGAAAGCCACCTGCCGCTTATTTGCTCTCTTTTGGCAATGGCCGAAGAGTCCTCGCCAAGCTCATCGAGAAGCTCGAAGGCACTTTCGGGCAGCCCTTGAGTTTGAGCTGTCCTGAGGGGGAGAGAGAAAAAATTCAGCCCTTGCCTAAAGAGCTGAGCTCTGGAGCTGTCTTGAGAGATAAAAGCTGGCAGAGTGATTGTTCTAGGGGTTTTCATGTTCAGGATATAGACACCACCGGGAGAAAGAGGAAAAGAAGGGCCAGAGACAGAGCAGGCTTTAGAATTCGGGGTGCCTTGCTGAGTGCCTTCTGAACTTTTTTCTGAACTCTTGATGAGAGTGTTTGTGATCCACTGTCCACTCTCTGGGTCATAAGCGCTCAGGGAATGAACAGAATCGGCACTGAAGTAGTGGAGCAGAAATTGATGTGAATCAAGTGATTCTCCATTCAAGAAGGGCGGAGAAAAAAGGTTCATCCCAGGCAGGAAAGAAATTTTTGAGAAAGAAGCCGCCGGGGTAAAATTAGCCTCCAGGGTAAAGCTAGCAAGATCACCTATTGTGTAATCAGCGGTGTTGACCACAATAGCCTCTACAGTTTGAAATTCTGCCTCCTTACCAAAGCCTGGCAGGGTTATTTCCCCAGAGCAGGTGTTAGGGTTTAGGGTAAGGTCAACCCGCTCAGTCAACCCGCTGCCAGCAGTCAAAACCAGGGGACAGGAAAGCGGGGCTGTCCCATAGGTGCGGGTAAATTTTAGTCGTAGACTACCCACTGTGTCCTCATCCGGTGCTTGAAAGCGAAGATAGTGAGCCGAAAGGTGCCTGAGGGTGCCGATCGACCCACCGCGACTTGAGTCGTATAAATCATCGCTCTTAAACAGAGCAGGATACTCTTTAAAGCAGTCGGCATGCCAGACCTGGGGATAGGAGTCGCCCTCTTCAAAATCCCGGGTCAGAACCTTAACCTTGAATTCCTCAAGCTCTTCCCCTAGGCTGCTTTGGCGAGAGGCCAGCTCGGCTTTGATTAACGATAAGGCCGTAGCACTTTTCCCCTGCTGTCGAATCCTCTTGCCCCGCTCAAATATGCTGCGGACAATGTTTGGCCCGTATTTTTCAGCTAGGTACTTAACCCAGATTACTCCTCCATACTCCTGATACTTAGCCCGCTTGTAAGTTGAGCTTGTGGCCTCAAGCGGCAGAAAAGGCCAGTCGAACCAGCCCCAAATTTCCCGGTCAAATCGGCCTGCCAGCTTACCCAGGCTATTGTAGTAAGGCTCGCCGCTGTCCCAGCGACCATTGCCGTTGAGATCATCATAAGGCTCTCCAAGATAGTGTAGGTAGTCATTGATATGGTCAAAGACTTCATCCTCTACCCAGACAGCGGTGTTTTCCTCCCACCATTGATCTTCCCACTCGGTGTAGCCAAACTGGATGGCATGGAAAAACTCGTGGGCCACGGTAACTCTCATTGCTCCAAGAGCGCTCCCCTCAGGGTCTTGATTGGGAGGAAGATCAGTGAGAGTCTCATAATTGTTAGCAATCACCATATAGGGATGGTCATCCGGGTCAAGGGTGGAATAGCCATAGTAGGAGATGCCCATGATGTAGCAGTCAAACTGGATGCTGCTGCTGCCTGAGACTAAAGCAGGCGGGCTATAGCCAAGATTTTCTACCTCCTTAGCCCAGGTGTCTTCAAGGGCTTTGGCCACAGCCAGGACAAAAGGAGGGATAGTCAGGGCGAGCCCATCCGAGCCTACGACTGCATCCCCACGGCTATTGTCTTCGGTATAGTGGATACGGCAATGTCCATCCAAGGTTCGGTAAACGAAAATCTTTACCGGGCCATAGTAGTTGTCCTGGTAGGTGAAGTCGGTTGGACGGTAGAGAATGAAGCGGTTTTGCTCATCCAGGAGCTCAGGATGCTGGCGGGCCGCCTGAACCAGAGGGGTAGCGCAGCGGGGAAAAAAGGGGGGGCGAGAGCCGCTGGCAGGGGAGGGCAGACGCCGGGAGGATTTATCTTTGCGATTAAACAGGGCAGCGATCTCTTGATTAAGCCAGGTGCGAAATTCCGCTTCACTCACCTTGGCGCTGCTATCAGCCTCAGCAGCCTGCTTTGACTGATCGGCAGCCTGAGCCCAGCAGCTATTATCTTTTGGCCATCCAAACAACAAGATGATGAGCAGGATAATAAGGCAGGGAATAAGCCACAGAGTAGCGGGCAAAAGATCTCCCTTAGGCTGAAGCTGCTTTTTAGCTGATCGTCCCACCATACCCTATCATCCCACCATTATAACCCTTAATTTTTAAAATTAATACCATGAACTTAGCCGTTTGTCAAATACTGCCGAGATGTTTTAGATGTTCCCCATCTCAAGGGGAAAAACCCTTTTAAAGGGGAAAACCCTTTTAAAAAAGGGTTTTCCCCATTATCACCCCTTTCCTAAAACTTTAATTATAAATTAAAGTTTTAGGAGGATGGTTTGGAAGGAAGCCTTTTTCAAAAGGGTTCCTTCCAAATAAATATAGGGAACATCTGTAGATGTTTCTCAGGTAAAAACAATAAAGGAAGATGTGCTGGATAGCTTGATACTATCCCTGCCTAGGTTAGGACAGCCCCCAAGGCAAGGCAGAAGGAGTATAAGGGAATATCCGGTATAGGGCTAGCTCTTCACTACTTTCCCTCACCCTCTCCCCATAGGTCGCTTACCCCAACATCCTGTTTCAGCTTAGCCAAGATAATCTGTAGGCTATAGTTGGCATTCACATAGTCGGTTTTGGTTATAATCAGGTTGAGACTGGCATTGGTCCACTCGATGATATCCCCTAATCCGATCTCATAGCGGGCGCTGGCTAGCTCAAGATTCGCTTCAGCCGCCTTACCCGCTTCTTCAAGAGATTCTAGCTGAGAGAGTGTTTTCTGGTAATTGGTAACATCCTCTATTAAAGCCAGCCGAGCCTGCCTTATGGTCTGCTCAAGGAGGGCTTCACTCTCCTGCACAGCAAACCGGGCCTCTCTAATCCGGTAGTAGTCTGCACCGCCGCTAAACAGGGGAATATCAATTTGTAAGCTGAGAAAAAGCCTCTCCTCCTCCAGGGGAAGCTCCTCCCCTTCAGCCAGGTAATTCACCTGTCCAGAAATCTTAGGCCAGTATTCACTTTCGGCGGCCTTGAGAGCAAACTGCGCCAAGCGCACATTCTCTTTGGCCTGGCGGATGAGCGGATGGTGATGGAGCATCATCCGCACCAGCTCCTCTGCCTCCCCAGGAGGCTTCGAGGCCTTGAGCGTCTCGATCGGCTCATACTCATCAGCAGGATCAAGACCAATGACATTAGTCAGCGCTGCCTTGGCTAGGACGACATCAGCTTCAGCTTGCTGGAGTCTGCTTTTCGCTGTGGCCAGATTCACCCTGGCGGTGGTAACATCAATGAGAGGAGCCAGCCCGGTCTCATTCCTGACCTTGGCCCGCTGCAATTGAAATTCAAACTGACGGACCGACTCTCTGGCCACATCGAGAAGATTGACCGCTTGAAAATAGCGGTAAAATGCCTGCTCAACCTCAAAAATCACCCTGCTTTTGGCCATAGCTAGCCCGGCATCGCTTGCCCTTAAGCTGCTTTTGCCTTGCTGGAGAGTATAATAGCGCCTTCCAAAATCAAAAATCTCCTGTGAGAGGCTCAGACTGACACCGCCCTGGTTGACATCTTTTTCTTCCCTAAGGGTCGTCAGGAGCGGCTGTCCCAGCAAGTTGGCTGTCTCTGCTGGCTGGGTATCGGACAAAAGCGTTCTTTTTTGAAGCCTGCCACTGACTGAAACCTTCGGAAAATAACCCGATCGGAAAACGCAAGCCCTGGCCTTCGCGCTATCTAGTCGCGCCTGATGAGATTTTATAGCCGGATTCTTTTTCAGGGCTAGCTCAATGGCCTGCTGCAAGCTGATCCGTCCCACATTTTCCGCACGACACGGTAGGGTTTGGAAAAGCAGCAGCCAGAGCTCAAGAAATAAGAAACATTTTTTCATCAGATACCTGATCGGTCAACAGGAGTAAAAATGCCGCGCTGAGGGGAAAACCCTTTTTTAAGCGCTGAGGGGAAAACCCTTTTTTAAGCGCTGAGGGGAAAACCCTTTTGAAAAAGGGTTTTCCCCTTAAGACCCCCTTTCCTAAAACTTTAATAAAACATTCGGCTTTGTTGACCGCTTTATTGACCGAAGAGCTCTCACCATTGGCCGCCCCTCCTCCATCCTGGACCGGAGCGCTCTGGCCACTATGAACAATAATGATAACCTCTAGCGAGCTGCTCAGTGGAGTGCTACCATTATCGGTTGCCGTAAAGGTAACTGCATAGCTTCCCTCTTGACCTGGAGCCGGCTGCCAGCTAAATTCCCCAAGCTCAGGATTAAAGACGGCACCATGCGGCAAATTGTTGGCCGAGTAGACAATTGTGTCTCTATCAGGATCTGTAGCGGTTATGGTGAATGTGAGAAGCCTGCCTTCGAATACTTCCTGCTGCTCGGCTACGGGATTAAAAACCGGGGAATGGTTTTGGGGATATTCTTCAGCTGTTGATGTCCTCACCACTATGACTGCAGAAGAAGAGCTTCCGGCAGCATTGACAAGCTTTACTTGATAGAGATAGCTTTTTTGAAATTCAAGTGCCGGATCAGAATCCTCAAAGGAATTGCTGTCCTGATAAGGCTGTGGATCATCCCTCTGGGCGGGAAAAATCAAGGCTTGAACCCCATCCTCAGGCCCTCTCCATATCTGATACTGGCCAATACCCTGAATATCTTGCCAGGAGAGAATGACTACAGGATGCCCATCGACAGATCGACACGACCAGGAGAGCCCCTGAGGAGTGGGAGGCAAAGCAGCTTCAGCTATAGTTTGCACTGTCAGATTGTAGGAGCCCTTCGCGCTCATGGAAAGATTTATAGGCGCGATGATTAGCTTGGTATGGCCTTGGTTCTGACTAAAGGAAAAATCATAATCGCCTGCCTGATCATGATCGAGCGGGATAAGCTGAGGAGTGCCAAACTGAAGAGGGCTTTTTCCATATGAGGTGGCTGAAATAGCCAAAACAGCCACTTGAGCCTGCATAGTTAGACCCTCAAACCGAAGGCGCAGGGCCTGACCCAATGGAGGCTTTTGAAAGGCATAATATCGACAGCTTAGATAATTCAGACTCTCAGCCTCAATCCTTATCGGATAGGTTGAATACGTCCCCTGATGGAGGGGCAAGGGGTATCTTTCGCCTTCCTCATAGTCCCCATAATCATGATAATTGCGGCGGAGATTGGCTAGCTTGAACCGGATAAAAGCCTCAGAAAAGGAGGCCAGGCCACTCCTTTCTGCTTCCCTTATCGACTCATCTATAGCCAAGAAGATATCCGCTGAGGGCTCCTGAATCCGCTCAAAAATGCTCCGCACGATTGAAGGGCCAAAGTGCTCTGAGAGAAATTTAGCCCAAATAACCCCTCCATACTCATACACGGAACACTCTGAATTATCACTCGTCCCATCCAGCGAAATATATGGGTAATCAAACCATCCGCTCTCCCGCCAGCCTGAACTTGCTTTCCCCCAAATGTCAATATGTAGCTCACCAGAATCCCACCGGCCGCTATCATTCTGATCCAGGTAAGGCCAACCCAAGTAGTTTAGGTAATCGTTAACCTCATCATGCAGCTCATCCTCTATCCAGGTAGCGGTGTTTTCCTCCCACCAAAGATACAGATTCTCATCTGGCAACTGCGGCCAGTGGTCATAGTCTGCCTGCACGATATGGAAAAATTCATGAGCTGCGGTTATCTTCATCGCCCCGATCGTTTTCCCCTCAGGGTCAAGATTATCGCAAACCTCCCTGAAGTCATTATCCACAATAATGTATAGCCCTGTGCCGTCGAAATTGGTGCTTCCATAACTTCCGATATCCAGGATGAAAACCTCGATCTTGCGGCCGCTCTCTCCCGGGGCGCGATAGCCAAGCGTGTCGGTCAGATAAGACCAGGCCTGCTCAAAGTATTGGCCAAACCGGAGCACATATTCAGGGATAGTCTCTTTGCGGCCATCCACTAGACCATCCATATTCTTGACCGCATCACCATAGCTATTGTCTTCCGTATAAAAGAGGCGAAAATGCCCAGGAGGGGTATCATACGACCAGACCTCAACTCCGGCGCCATAGTAGGAAGCCAGGGAATTGGAAGGGCGATAGAGGATGAACCTGTTTTCAGGATAGAGGAGTTCCTGATGACGTCTGGCCTGCCTAAGTAGTGAAATAGCGCATTTAGAGTGCGGCCGGTTAGAAAAAGATGCTGATTCCTCTGATTCTGATTCTGATATTATGCTGCCGCGCTCTTTGGCCCTCTTTCGATAGGCAGATCGGAATAGGGTCGAAATATCCCGGTTGAGCTGCTCTTGAAAGCTTATCGGCTCGGCCCAAACTGTCTGTGAGATAAAAAGAGATAATACCCAGAAAAACCATGCTAGGGAAAACATCCATCCTGCTACTCCATGAACTTCTAACCAACCCCTTTCTTTTGCCCTTATTTTATCCATACTTCCCCCCAAAAAGTGATCTCCTCAGGCCACAACATCATCTCCTCATCATTCTCAGGCCCAAAATCCCTTGTGGTAGTAGGCAACTCCCCTTATGATAACTTCTCGGGGAGGTTGATGCTTTTATTCATCCACCCGCTAAAGTCTATCCCATGATGGGGAGTATATGTCAAGGGTATATATGTCAAGGGTATAAGGAATCCGAAAAATTACGGTAGGGGAAAGAGCCTTAAAGGGACGAAAAATTAAACGAAAAATTAATGGCAGTTTGGTTTTTGCCTCTACGCCCTCTTTTTTGTTGAAGAGAGGCCTTGGCGCGGTATTTTAAGGATTGCGGTATTTAAGGATACGGACAAGCAGAAGCGATCTGAAAAAAACAGCACCAGCATAAGGCGGCAAGCCAAGAATGGCGGAATTATTGAATGTAGAGAGTCTCAAAACACTTTTGAAAGAGCATGGCCAGCCTTGCGTGTCAATTTTCATGCCGACTCACCGCAAGGGGAAAGAGGTTGAACAGGATCCTATCCGATTCAAAAACCTGCTCCATGAGGCTACCAAATCAGCCCTGGATCAGGGCTTTCGCTTATCAGAAGTAAAAGAGCTTATGGAGCCGGCCGAGAGGCTGTTAGCCGACTCTTATAATTGGCGTCATCAGGATGCAGGATTGGCCGTTTTCCTCGCTCCACAGAAATTTCACTTCTACCGCCTGCCGGTTGAAGTTGAAGAATTAGCCCTTGTATCCCATCGCTTCCATATCAAGCCGCTTATTCCCCTGGTTAGCCTGGACGGGCATTTCTTTATTCTCGCCCTCAGTCAAAAGTATCCTCGTCTGTTTCACGGCTCGCGCTATCGCCTAGATGAGGTTGAGCTCAAGGAGATCGTTCCCCAAAGCCTTGAGGAGGCCCTACGATTTGATGAGCCAGAAAAGCAGACCCAATTTCACACCGAAACAGCGGAGATAAAAGGAGGAAGACGCGCGGCAATATTTCACACTCAAGGGGGTGATACTGATACCGCTAGGCATAAGAAGGACATTTTACGGTATTTTCAGATGATTGATCGAGGCCTTCAGAGGATTTTAGGACCGGAGCACTCCCCGCTAGTCATAGCCGGCGTCGAATATCTGCTTCCAATCTATCGACAGGCTAACTCTTATCCCTATCTCATGGATGAGAGCATTGTCGGAAATCCCGAAGAGATGGGCGAGGATGATCTTCATCATCGAGCCTGGGAAATTGTTCAGCCTTGCTTTCAAAAATCCCAGAAAGAAGCTCTTTCCCTCTATCAGCAGCTTCGACATTCAGGGCGAGCCTCCCATGACCTTCAGGAAATCGTGGCCGCATCCCATAATGACCGGGTGGATGTTTTATTTGTTACTTCACAGCTCCAGAAATGGGGGACCTTTGATCCAGAATCAAATAAGGTGTCCGTTCATCAGAAGATGGAGCCAGGCGATGAAGACCTGCTGGACCTTGCCGCCGTACAAACCCTTCTGCACCGGGGAAAGGTATATGTCCTGCGGCCAGAGGATATGCCAGATCATTCTCCTGTAGCTGCTTTGTTTCGCTTTTAGGGCCGCCTGCCTTGAGAGCGTGGCCTGGCTGCTGAGCTTTTTTTCGGAACAATAATCAGACTGCCGTATCCCTCACCCTCATGGCATTGTTCGCAGGTATTCCCCGTGGCTCTACAAAGCCCCTCATGGCATTCAACACAAGAAGTCTCCCCGTGCAGATCGAGTAAGGAGGCCTCCTTTCCTTTGAGCCGAATCTCAAGGTGAGATTGATGACAAAAGCTGCATCTTGAAGCCTTGATATCTTCATCGATATGACATGTGGCCAGACAATCCTTTTTCATATCCGGCATATAGTTATCATATCCATGAGCAATGCGTCGATGGCAGGGCATGCACAGGGACCGTGTGCCCACTTTTTCCATTACCTTGATGTGTTTTCGGTGATTCATGCCGACCACTCGGTCGCTTCTAAGATCAACTCTATCCAACTCTTCCAGTTGATGACACCCCTCCCTAATGCAAACCACCGGTTGAGTAGCCTCAATATGATAATTGTTACTAAGGTGATAAACCAGGGAGAAAAGGCCGCTGATCTTAGCCTTTAAAAACCCTACTATTCCCGGCTGAGAATGGCATTTCATGCAATCGTGCATCTTAGGGTTATTAGCATTATAGGGGCCATGTTTTGAAAATTTCCAACTATCGCCAAGCTCTTTCATTTCATGACAACTGATACAAAACCATGAACTACAAGTAAGCTCAATCCCTCCAATAGTTATCATTCCGAATACGAGCAGCCCAACTAATATCAGGACTAGCTTTTTCACTAAGCTAATAATTCTTTTATCCATACCCAAACTCTGTCTTCTCTCCCTCTGCTTATCGACTATAATTTAAATAAATATACTTAGGTTAATTTAAATATACTTAGGTTAACCATGCTTTTTACTTATTAACCTAACTATCCTTTAATCTAACTATGCTTTGGGATTAACTATACTTTTGCATTTAAGATGTATTATTAAAGATGGTTTTAGGATAGTTTTAATATAGTTTATTGAGTAGCCTTCTTCCGGCAGCACTCCTCGCTATGGAGCTCGATATATACCTTACTTTATACCTTTACCTTCCCTATTATCTTGAGATCAAAGCCCTCATATGATCAAGGTTTGGTAAGCAAGGAAGGTGCCGAAAAATAAAACAAGACCTTCGGGAGGAAAAAAGAGAAAAATTGCTAAATCTTAAGGCAAGTTAAGACAAGGAGCAGGGTAAGGTGAAGAGGAGCAATAAGGCAAGATAAAGCAGTGGATAGACAAACAGACGGATAAATTTTATGCCTCGGCCTTATAGGTTTTATGCCTTAAGGCGGTTTTATGCCTTGAGGCCGGCCACAGCAAGCTTTGAGCGCTGTGGTGCTTCACCTGGCTGCCCCGATGATTCTTATCCTCCAAGTATTGGTCAAGTGGTGGTTTTGCCGCCGCTTAATCAGTGGCTGCTTACCACTGGCTGCTTTTTAAGTTTTAATCAGTGGCTGCTGACCACTGGCCGCCTTCATAGAGTTGATTAAACAGGTTGTTAGCCAGCTCCCTGTTTAGGTCTTTGAGAATCTTGTATTCGTCGAGAGCCGAGCTGCTATCCCCTAGGATCATATAGGTTATGCCCAGGTTGTAGTGCGCTTCGGCATACCTTGGGCTAAGACGTATGGCCTGCTTGAAGGCCTCAAGAGCCTCTCGGTGGCGACCGAGGACAGCATAGGCTGAGCCCAAAAGGTAGTGAGTTTCAGCTCGATCGGGTTGCAGCCGAATAGCCTGTTTGAAAATTTTCAATGCCTCCTGATCGCGTTTTAGTTTGAAGTAGGTCATCCCCAGACCGCAGTGCGCCTCGGCATAGTCAGGTCTTAGGCGGATGGCCTGCTTGAAGGCCTCAAGAGCCTCTCGGTGTCGGGAAAGTGCGGCATAAACCGAACCCAAGCTGCGGTACGCCTCGACATAGTCCGGCTTCAAGCGGATTACCTGCAAAAAGGCCCTGCTTGCCTCGCTGTATAGCCCAAGGGCGGCATAAGATGAGCCAAGAGCATAAATGGCTTCAATATAGTTAGGTTTTAACTGAAGCGCCCGCTTAAAGGTATCCACAGCCTCTCTATGCCGATTCAGCATTGTATAGGTCGAGCCAAGAGAGTAGTATACCTCGGCATAATCAGGTCTTAAGCGGAGTACCTGTTGTAGGGTTTTGGCTGCATCTTCGTAGCGGCCGAGTTTAATATTGCAGTAAGCGAGTTTAAAATAGGCGTCAAGGTAATCTGGCTCGATCTCAACCGCTTTGCTGAAATCAGCCACTGCCCGCTCATACCTATTTCCCCTAAGATAAGCTTCCCCACGGCTATAGTAAGCTCTGTGGTCGTTAGGATTTAGCTCTATGGCCTTGGCATAATCAGAGAGCGCCTTATTACCCTCGCCCAGACCTTCATAAGCCCACCCTCGCTGATAGTAGGCATCAGCATGACTTGGATTGGCCTCGATCGCCTTCGTAAAATCAGAGATCGCCTGCTCGTATGCCCCCTTTTTCCTCAGGGCCACTCCTTGACGATAGTAGACCTCGGCCCGCTCCTGCTTTTTCATTCTCATGAATGACCAGGCAGCCAGGATGAGAGATGAAGATATAACTATCCATGAAATCAGCACTTTTGCTTTCAGTTTATCTTCCTCCAAGCTAGTACTTATTGCTACCAGTACTTACAGTACTACTTATTACTACCAGGACTGGTTATGGTAACTACCTATGGTTATGGTAACTGCCTATTTGTTTAAGTACTTATTGGTTAGTAACTTAATAGTAGTTAGTAACTATAGCCCAAAGCCAGCATATGCTGCGTATCACCGATTGATTCCCAATACATGAAACCGTAGTCAAGCTTCAACCCAGCAAACCTCCACCCAAACCCGGCTGTATATGCTCTGAGTTCGCGGTTATTCGTATGGTAGCCACCAAGCCTCACAATCAGGCCCTTTGGTAGCCCAGCTTCCATACCAATCCGTATATTTCGATCAACCACTCCACGAGAATTGTTAGTCGCATCATAAAGATCAACGGCTAAAACAGCCTTTTTGGCCAGTTTCCAAGCCACTGCTGGTCGCAGATTGGAAATATATATCTCCCGTCTCGATATTTCGGGAAAGTACATCTTAGGCTTATTCAAATTTTGGGCCAGAAGACCCACCGTAACCCTTGGCCTGAGCTCCCAGAGAAAACCAAAATCGACCATAAGGATGTTATCGGAACAGGAAAAGGGAATATAAGCGCTACAGTTTGGCCTGTGGTAGCCATAGTATATGGTCTTTAGGGTGTTGATATTCAAGCCAATGGATGCGGTCCTCGAGATAAATGCTCCACATCCAAAGTTTATATACCGATTTTTTTCTCGGCACTTGTAGCTCTGGTGATTGCCACCGATCTTGATCGGCTCAGAGAATTTATCCTGATTGTAGGTCAGGCCTACTCCCAGGGTGCAAATACCCACGGAAAATGCACCAGCCGCAAAATCATCATAATTGATATTATCTCTATTATTGAGCCAACGGGTGTAGGTAAAATCAAAATTTTTCACTCTAGACAAGCCAGCAGGATTCCAGTAAATGCTATGAACATCATCAGAAAGAGCGGAAAAAGCCCCTCCCATCGAAAGAGGCCTTGTACCCCAGCAGGCCAGAGAGTCGGACGAGGCACTCAGAATTATAACAAGAACAATAATTAGAATCAGCAAAAGAAAAAGTATCGAATCTGGCATCAGGAGCTTTGGGTTCATCTTATATTTCTATCCTTTATTTCTATACGTCATTTCTATACGTCCTATTTTTATCCATACTTCTATCCCATACTTCTATCCGTCTCTTTGATTTTTTTTAATCCGATCAGAAAATTATTTCTTCCTCCTTAAGTATAACGTTATGCTTTAAAGAAGACAATGGTATTTGGAGTACATTTTAGAGAATTGGAGAAGGGCAAAAGGAAAGGGGAAAAAATGAAAAACATTCTGGCTGGCCGCGAGGGAGGGAGCGAGAGGCTTTTAGAATATAAAAACCTTTTAGAGTATAAAAACACAATCAGCGGTTTTTTTTCCCTCTGAGCGCTTTATTCGATCGAGGCTTTTTTGATCTAGGCCCCATCGGTGGCCTGGACCTTTTTTTCAACTTCTGGACTGGTGGGCGATGCGGCGGCGGCTGCTGACCCTGAGTGAGATTTACTACAGGCGATTGACATTGCTGTCCCTCACTCATAGCTTGCGAGAGGGGCATCTGGATATCAAACCGCAAAAGTTCATCTAACCCGCGCCAGGCAGCGCTATAGATATCGTAGCGGGCAGCTTTGATCGAATCGAAAACAGCCTGCTTTGGGAGATATAATTCACTGGCTACCGAGACAATATCGCCGCTTTTGCGGTAGACCTCGATGATTTTGCGCTGTCGCTCGGTCATGGCCTCAGTCATCTCATGAGTGAAGTGAAAGAGAGCATTGATGGCTTCATTCATCTCAAATCCCTGAAAAACCAGAAACTTTCCACTCACTCTAGCTTGAACCATAGCTCCCCTGGCTTCATAGAAGCACCCCCCAGGCTCTCTCTCCTGGGGAACCCCAAGCACTCCGAGGCCAACTCCCAGATGAGTTCCCACATCCTTGCCAAATTCTTCATGGTACAAGGCCAAAAAATCCTGCAACGGGAAGCGGCGGTCAACCGCAGCCTTAAATTCTGTGTCGGTGATAATCATGAACTCCACTCTGATTGTGTCTCGAAAAGTGTTATTGATCTTATCCATCAGCATTCGCAGCCGTCCCAGCATGTATCCCCGACTCGGAAGATTCTGCAAGCCGATCAGGTCGGCGAAAATGCCGATCGACAAAGATTGATGATCAATCATTAGACTACCACCACCTTGAGTTTTGGATATGTATTTGATTTTGGATATATATTTGATTTTGTGTTATGTATTAGCATCTTTCCCCTTGCTTTCAGCAATCAAGCTCTAGGTTCATGTTTTCTTTTTTTTGGGTTCATGTTCTCTTTTTTATGTTCTCTTTTACTATTGTACATCACACTTATACGCTCTTTGAAGATACACATAATACCATGTTATGAGAATATAGCAAGGAGTTTTTGGAGAATAAGCCAGCCTAGTTTTTAACTTGAATAACTCAGCCATACTTTTAACTTTTAGTAACTAGATGAAAAATATAATAATTTCTAGAATACCGAGTGGGTAAAAGACTGCTGATTGAAAAATTTTTGACTTGGTGAGAAAATAAAACTTGCATTTTTTTATATGAGTGTTATATAATACCAAATGTACCAAATGTAAATTTTCAATGTCTGAAGCCTTTATAGAATTCTACAGAAGTTGAGCCGGTTATAGAAGATGAGCCTTTCTTCTTTATAAGGATGTAAAAAAGGCTCGCTAAATCAATCCAAAATATTTTAAAGTTCAAAGAAAATTATATAAGGACCCGCAAGATTTCACACCAAGATTTCACCACTAAAAAGTGGTCCTTCATTACTATACTTTTTACTATATTTTTGTATTTCTTATAGCTGCTTAAATCTCATAACTATTTATTATTTACGCGAAAGCGAAAATCCAATAGATCCAGTAACATGGCCTATTAGCTTAGGCGGAAAAATAACAAAAAATATAAAAGTATAGTGTTGTTAACAATTTTTAGTAGGTTCTTGTGTTGTTTTGGCGAAAGCATAAGTATCACTCAAAAAGTGATCACTTAAAAGTGCCCTCTCGACCTTATAGAATGCGACAGTCAGTCATCAGAGATCGCCAATTTATAGAATAAGCTGCGTATTCCCCCTGCCAGCTCAAATTGTAGGTTAAATTTTTTGTCTCAAAATACGAGCACAAGCTACGAATTAAAAGACAAGTGCAAGCTACGAAAAATCAAAAATCCTAAAAACGCCTCCTTGAACAAGGTTAAGCAACAAGGTTAAGCGTGGAGGAAATTCATGGGCCGAAAGATTTGTATGGCTTTGGGGATTTTTCTGCTAGGGACTCTTCTGCTATGGTCAATTGCTGGTCAGCAGGCAGAAGCTGTCCTAGATAAGGTAACCACATCAAGTGATCTGATAAGCTTTCATATTATCAGCGGGCAGACAGGCCTTATCAGCGGACAAACAGCCCCGACTGAGGCTCCGACCGATGCGGCTGGCTCGATCAGGGTAGTGGTTGAATCAAGCCTGGGTGAGTGGGCCTTCAGCTTTCTGGCCAGCCCGCTCACTGTAAGCTCAGCCGAGACTAGCAGCCCAGGCGGCTACATTGAGCCCCGGCAGTTGCTGATCAAAACCCCCTATACCAACGGTTTTGAAAGCCTTGATCTGCCAAGGCTGGTGGGAAAAGGCACAACCGCCGCTCCCCCTCCGTATGAGGCAGCCAGCCTGCAATTTAGGTACATGGCCAGTGGGCAGGAAAAACCAGGCCTCTATGAAGGGAATATTTACTCGCCCGATGCCGGTGGGGCTATTCCGCCTATCCATGTGAGGCTGGTAGTTGATCCGCCAACAGCGGCTAAAGACACTACCGAGTCAGCCGGTGTCTCTCGCAGCGCCTCTCCTAGCGCCTCTCCCGGTGCCTCTCTTGAGAAGCTAGAGTCAGCATCTAGCATCAAGATGAGCTTATCGCCAACTAATATTCATTTTTCCGTAACCGGCCAACCCGGCGAATATGAGGCAGATAGTCAGGTTGTGCTGACTGTAGAATCAACAGAAGGGTTCATTGTTAAGGCTTGTGCCTCGCCCCTTAAAAGCAGTCAGGGGAATATTCCCCCAGCCCGGATTTTGGTGAAGCAAGCGGATGGAAATTATCACTCCCTCGACCAAGAGGTTGTGGTTTTACAAAGAGCCTATAAATCAGAGAGAAACCCTACATCATCTACCCGTCTCTGGTTTAAGTTACAGACCGGATGGGATGATCCAGCAGGTGAATATAGCGGCACTATAACCTTTACCTGCCTGCCGCCGCCATGAGACCCTACCCCCTAAGGGTATGGTTTTTCTCATCAACAGGCAGGAAAAATCATAGGCCTTCCGCAGGGGCCGGGTTCAAAGAAAGGAGGTGAGTGGTGAGAAAAAGAGCAAGCTCTGAAAAATGTGAGCCCTGCATTATTTCCTGACCATGGGTCAGGAGGTGATTTTTCTGAGACTGCGGATCAGAAAGTTGTTTTTTAAGGTTTGGGGGGAGAAAAGAGATAGTCAGCTTTTTCATAAATTTTCATGAAGCTGTCTCTCTTTGAGAGACCTTAAGTAAGATTAATCTGAACTATTAACTTTAACTATTTTACCTAGAGGAGTAAGTTTATGAAAAAGTCATTGATCGCTTTGTTGACGGTAGCTTTGGTAGTGGTGTTCTATGGTATGGCTATGGCTGCTCTTGCAACAGGGGATATTGCAGTAAACGCTGATGTTCCTGAATATGCGGAGATAAATGGGCTAGCGCCATCCCTTACGATGAATGTGACCTATGATGGCAATGGTTACTATGGTTCAACCTCCGATCTTTTTAGCGTTGAATCTAATTGCGGCGTTACAGTTAGCGCCCCATCATCTGTTACCCTGACCAAAACTGACGAGCCCAATCTTCCGGCAACCGTAACCTTATCAGGTACTACATCTTCTACTGCTAAAGGCACACTTACCCCAACCATTACCCTGACCGTCGATACTAGTGAAGCTATTAGCGCTAGAAGCGCCGGTGACTATGCTGGTACGGTTACGGTTACCGTATCGGTTAATACGCCTTAAGGAGACAAATTATGAAAACCCTCCTTGGAAGTATCTTGGCTTTGTTAATGATCCTTGCTGGGTCATTATGTTGTTTTGCTGCCGGATGGCAAGGGGGGAGCATTGTTAACGCCTTAGTTGGGGTAGAGGCAAGAGTGAGCGTTGTGTCTGAGCCTATGGATATGGGGTGTTTTTCTGGGCTTCCAGATGAGGAGATCCCGCTCGCTGGTTTTCCAGCGGATAACGCTATATTTGAAGTTGAGGCAAATTCAGACGTTACCCTGCATTTTTCAGGGACTGACTTAACGTGTGATGGCGACACCATAAAGACTTCTTATCGGGCTGCTCAGTCTTCCCCATACGTGCTGCTTGGTTTTTTCAACAGGAATCGGGATAACCAATATGCTCCATGTGGTGAGGCCACAACTTCGCAGCCTGCCAGGACAACGCGAAAATACCATATCTATGGTTGGGCCAAGTCAGGACCTACTATTTCATCCCAAAAGGCTGGACACTACACTGCCACTATCACGTTAACAGTATCTTTTTCTCCTTGAAGGCTTTTAGAGAGAACTATTTCTCTTGGAAGTGAGGAGGGAAAAGGGCAAGCACTTTTTGCCCTTTTCCCTCTTAAGTTTTTGATCTTTTTTCTAAAAATTATCCTCCTGTTTTTGGGAACCCTGATCAAATACCCAGACAGGTTGTGCAGGCTTATTTTTCTCTAGGAGAATATAATTTTGAAATCGAAAAGTTTTTATTCCATTTGTAAAATCAATAAGTTTGCCTTGATGTTGGGTCTGATGATCTTGTCCTGTCTACTTTTTCCCTCCCTTTCTGAATCTATCGGCACGATAGGTGTTAGGCCACTGACCATATATCTTGAACTTGCCCCAAACAAGAAGGGAGAGTTCACCATTGAGGCCTATTCTACCTCACCCAAAGAGGATGCTTCGGTCCATATTTATCTGGCTGAGGTTGCCCAGAAAGAGGATGGAAGTGTTGATTTTTTCGATGCCGGCGAGCTTCCCTACTCATGCACTCCCTGGATTAAGCTTGATAAGACCGATCTTATTGTTCCAGCAGGCGAGGTGGCTAAGATCAGGGGCACAGTGCTGGTTCCGGCTGGAAAATCAGGAAGTAGGGTGGCGGCGATCATGGTCGAGCCAGGTTATGAAAAAAAACCGACCGGCGTATCCATAAAACTACGATACGCGGTTGTACTTAAGCTAAATATTCAAGGAAGGCCGACTATTGAGCAGGCAGAGCTCAAAAAAATAGGAATTAAAAAACTTGCTGATGGCACAGCGGGTATCGAAGCCCTAATTGCCAATACATCCGAGGCTGAATTCAAGGCCAGAGGCAAGATCAGCCTCCAGGACAGCTCAGGGAAGATAGTGGCTGGCTTTCCACTTACTACCGAAGCCCTTGAGCGTAAACATAAAAACGAAGAAAAGGAAAATAAGAGGATGAAAAAAGCGCCCCAGCAGAAGGATGAGGATGCACAGAGTATTTTCCCCGGCGCACGGGTAGCCTTCTTTGGTCGGCTGGATAAGTCTATTCCTCCTGGGGAATATACAGCCATACTTAATCTAAAATACGGCAAGAAAACCCTGACCGCTAAGCAAAAAGTAGTCTTAAGCCAAGAGCTGGCCTCTTTGCTGCCCAAAGAGGCAGCCGCCACCAGCTCCTTTGAGATAAAGCCAGCTAACCTTGAGATTAAAGGCCAGCCGGGTGGGGTTAGGGCTGGTTCTTTCAGTATTGTTAACCTGACCCAAGAGCCAATCCAGGTGAGCTTGTCGGTCAAGGACCTTGAGTACGGCCCTGAGGGTGAGACTGTGGTTAGAGAAAAAAACTCAACCCCTTATTCAGCCGCAGATTGGATAGAGCTTGAGATAGGGGAGTGCACGATCGGGCCAAGGCTATCTCGTGGTATTGCAGTCAAATTCGCTGCATCTCGCTCGGCTGAGCCAGGCGAGCGTTATGCAGCCATTGTCATTGAAAAAAAGCACTCCTCAGCCGCCGCAGCCGCAGAACAGGAGGCCTCTAGCAGCTCACCATCAGCACAAAGCAGCTCACCATCAGGACAAAACAGCTCAACATCAGGACAAGCTGAGCGGGGAATAGTTGAGGTTGTGGCTATTGTCCCAGGCCAGATCGAGCCTGCGGCTGAGATTGTCAATTTTAAGCACCTGACTCAGTCTGAGGGAAATTTAGAATTTCTCCTTGAGGTTAAAAATAGTGGTCTGTCGCACCTTGAGCCAAAGGGCCGGATCATGGTCAAGGATATTTATAACCATGATGCTGGCCAGATAGAGATGAAGCTTCTCAGCCCCATCATTCTGCCTAAAACTGTGGCCAGGATGAGGGGAGTTTTGGGCAAAAAGCTCACTGCGGGCGAATATGTGGCCATTGCTGAGGTAGATTATGGTGGAAAAGAGGCGGCAAGATCAAAGATAACCTTTACAGTCAAATAACCAAGTGATTCTTATCGCTAAGTGGGTAACACAAGTGGGCAGCGGATCAATTACGCTATCAATTGTAGGTGCGGATAAGCTAATTGTAGGGGCAGACCTTTGGGGTCCGCCCCCAGCTTGCGCACTTTGTTAGTGAAAAAACCAGCAAACTATAGAATCACTAAAAAAATAACTATAAAAAAATAACTATAAGGAGGATTTTCCCATGAGAGTAAGAAGAATAAGCGAAAAGAAAAGAGTAGGCCATAAGCTGAATTTTTTTAGTATGTTGAAAACTGTAAAAACTATCTTATTGGCAGGATCAGCTTATTTGATCAGGGTAGCCTTGGCAGCAGGAGAACCACTGGCTTCGGCCACAATAGATGTATCGGCTACGGTAAACACACCACCTCCGCCACCGCCAGCAGCTACGAATGTGCCTGTGTGGTCTCATCCGGCTACGATCTGCCTTGCCATTGCGGGGATCATAGGTATTGCCCTGATCCAGAGGAAGCGGGCCGCCTTGGAGCATGAGGAGGCATAATCATTATCACCTGCTCTGGCAAGATCTTATCGGGTCGCTGTGGGGCATGATGGGGTTCGCTGTGGGGCATGAGGAGGCATAATCGAATGGCATAATAGAGAATCTTGAATAGAGAATCTTAAGGGGATTCTGAAGATTATTTCTTTTTCTGGTTGTTTTTGTTAATTGCTCATCTGCTTATCGCTTAGGATTACTTATTTCTCCCTTTTTAACTGGAGAATCTGAAGAACAAATTTAATCTGGAGAATCTGAAGAATAAAAGAGAGGCGAGGAGGATGAAGCGTATCATTTTCAGCATCTTGGTTGCCTTAATCGCTGTAGCGAAATTGGCTGACTGTGGCCAGGTAATTGATAGCAGACAGATCAGGGCTAGCGGTTTGGTTTTGCCGATTCTTGTCTCTCGCCTCGAGCCTGATATTTTGCCGCTTGACATCGCTGTTATCTCAAACGGCCCTTCGGCGGATGGATTTATTATCAATAGAATTCCTGTTTTTCTGTCCGTAGAAACCAATAATCCTCCAATTACCATAGAGTTTAGCACAGATACCCCTAATGGGAATCTCTACAGCGGGGAAAGAGATTTTCTCCCAACCTACTACGCCATCGCCCCCATTGGATCTCCTGCGCCGATGAGCATCGAGGCGCGGCGGCGATGGATCAGTGGATCAAGCCTAAGTCAGTATCAGGAGCATATTCAGACCAGAAAGTATGAAAGGAATATCTATGTGAAGGTTTCACTACCAGGGGGAATCCAGCCTGGGGGCAGGAAAAAGAAATATTCAACTAGGGTTAGAGCGACCATTAAAGATAAGAATAGCACCAATATTAACATCGTGGAGTTTACAGCATGGACGGAAGTAGTAAAGTAGCGTGTAAGTTTTTCCCTCTCTTTAATATAAATACCTTAGGTGGTAGCATTATCCTTTCTCTCTTCACTCTATTCTTGGCGGTTTTTTTCTTAGGCTGTGCTGCTCATCATACTCTTTCTGCTGAGCGTGAGTCCGAACTGCAGCTTGGCTATTCAAAATGGCGGCATGAAAGTGTCAGATCAAGCTCATCACAGTCAGAATCAGGCCGCAATTTTCAGCCAAGGGGAAGCTCCGCGGCAGCCAGTAGCAAGGTTTCCCAAGAGGCCAAAACTGCCAGAGAGGCTAAAGCTGCCAGAGAAGCTGAAACTGCCAGCAGTCAGAAGAAAAAGTCGCGATCTGGCCGGATTTTCTCAAAGATCTTAGGGATAGATGATTACAGTCTTTTTAAAAAAGGCAAGGAGCTATACAATCAAGGGGAATATGAAAGAGCAAGGGAGAAGTTCATCCAGATAAAGGAAGAATATCCAGAAAGCAGTCTGGCTGAGCTGGCCGAAGATTATCTACAGAGGATAGAGCAGGCTCTTCTTGGGGAGAAAACTCCCTCTTTGGCCAAAGGCAAGATCACCCAGCAGCCGCAGCCGCCCGAAAAGGAAAAGCAGCCTGAGCCGAAAGACACTTTGAAGAAAAAGAAAGACACTTTGAAGAAAAAGGCGGAAAAGCTTCTGAGCAATGAGTTTTACGACACCGATATCAGGGAGATCATCAGAAATTTGGCTACCGAGACAGGCATCAATCTCATTGCCGATGATACGGTGCAGGGCATTATCTCGGTTCAGTACAAAGACAAGCCGCTTGAGGAGGTATTGAAGATTATCCTTTCGGCAGGTGGCTACACTTTCAAGAAGATAGATGATTACTATCTTATTGGATCGGCTGATCCCCGCAGTCCCTTATTCAACTATTTGAGCCAGACCGAATATGTGAAACCAAAATTCCTCAAGGCCAAAGAGCTGGTGAAGCTCATCTCGCCATCCTTTGCCTCTGCCATTCAGGTAAATGAGGAACGAAATATGCTCACCATTACCGCCTCACCCGAGATGATTAAGAGAATCAAAGAGGATATCGAAAAGGTCGATACCATGCCCAAGCAGGTCAGGCTGGAGGCCATTGTCGTGGAGCTTTCATCAGAGGCCAAGAAAAGCCTCGGCATAGACTGGTCAGGCCAGTCGGGAAAGTTTTCTGGCTCCATGCAAAACCTTGATTTGGCCTTTGGTTATCTCAATGCTTCTGTCCCCAGGGTAGCGGATCAGATTACGGCTAGAATCCATGAGCTGGCCGAGAAGGGGCAGGCTACTTTGCGAGCCACCCCTCATGTAACCACGATGGATGGCGAGGAGGCCACGATCAACCTTGGCCTTGAGCAGTATATATCCATTACCACCGGCCCGGTCAACTACTCATATACTACGGTTCAGACGATCAAGGCTGGCATCAGCCTGAACATCATCCCCTTTGTTTCAGAGGATAATACCATTACCGTGAAGATAAAACCAGCAGAGGTTAGCGATTTTGTCGAGACCGGCTCTGGTGGCCTTCCGCTTATCAACAAGCGCTCAGTTACGACTACGGTTGTGGTTAATGATCAGGAAACGATAGCTATCGGGGGGTTTTTGAAAAAGCGAGAGATTACCAAGGTATCGAGAGTGCCTATCCTTGGTTATATCCCAATCTTAAATCTTATCTTCAGCAGAAAGGAAAAACTAAGCGAAGATGCAGAGGTGCTGATCCTGATCACGCCCAAAATCGTAAAAACCGCTGCCTCAGCAGCTAAGGAGCCTTTGATCGGCTAAGAAGCCTTTGAGCTGAAAAGCGCAGCCAGGCAAAAAATTTCTGGCCAGGGTAGGGGGCGCAGGCCACCTGCCACCGGCTTACAGGCGCAGGCCACAGGCCACAGGCCACCGACTACAGGCTTATCGGCACAGGCCCACCGGCCCTGCCCCCAAGGCGAAAGGATCATCGAGCCTGCTGCTGCCGCGGCCGACCGACCACCGGCCCTGCCCCCCTAAGGCGCGGGTGATAGTAAAACTGCCCTACTGCCACAGAACCCACATTCTGCCCTGCACCCAGGCGCAGGCCATAGGCCCAGGCTACAGGCACAGGCCCACCGGCCCTGCCCCCAAGGCGAAAGGATCATCGAGCCTGCTGCTGCCGCGGCCGACCGACCATCGGCCCTGCCCCCAAGGCGAAAGGCGAAGGGGCTGGGGATAGCTTGCAGGCGATAAAGGCAGACGATAAGCATCAGGCGATTCGTCTTCCCCTGCTCAGCTCGTTTGGGGTGTCGTCAAACACCTCAATCACATGATATACACAAACCATGCGCTGGCTGTCTCCGTGGCTGTGAATGAAGTCATGAATAGCGTTGGTGTAGGAGACAAGGTCTTTCTCTAGGCTGGAAAGCTGCGGGTTTTTAGGATGCAGGAGCTGAGGCACGGCCCGAATTTCAAAGGTTGGAAAGGCCAGGAATGAGGCCGAAGCAATCGGGTTGACCATCATATTGAGAAAGGTGTGGGTTTGGAAATCAACTGAAGTGAAAATCTCCAGCGAAACCTGCTTGGTGCGGTCAAAATTGGCTGCATTCTCATGGTAGAATTCAGCTAAAAACCTTACCTTAGCCTGAATTTCCCTGGCTGGATCACCGGCTGTATCCCGCTCGATCTTAAGCCGCGCCTCGATGATCTGATGGACAGCCTCGGCCAGCTTTGGAGCCTTGACCACAAATCCCATTCCCTTGTAGGCCGTATTGAGAGATATACTAGAGTCCCGGCAGGGGCCACCATAGGTGGCTACGCAGGCATTGTGCGATCCGGCAAGATCTCGTGGATCTATGCCGCCAAATTCGAGCATTCTTGAAAGCCGCTCTAGTCTAGCCCTAAGACTCCAGGCCACAAACCGCTCGGGAAGTTCGATAACTTTAAACTCACGCCACGATCCGCCAACACGGGCAAGAATTATCCCCTCGGCAGCAAGTCGCCTAGTGTCTACCGCCTCATGAACAATAAATCCATCCTTATACCACCATGAGCCTGGGTCAGGCTCAGCAGGCCCAGCCTGCTCACCTAACTTAGAGTGGGGCTGTCCACCACCCACCAGGCTGCTGTCTCCACCACCACCCCCAGCACGGCCCTTACAGCCGGCTGCCGCAGTCAGCCCGAAAGCCGCTGCTGCGGCCAGCGCGGCAGGCGACTTCCAAAGAAAATCCCGGCGACTAATCAGCCCTCTGCCCTTCTTCTGCTTCAGCTCCTGCTTTAGGGGATCTTGGGCAAGGTATATTTCGGCTTCCTTTTTCTCTTGATAAAGGGATCGTCCAGCTTCCTCTTTCTGCTGATCATTAGGGGCTTTCATCATGGTGCCTCGCCGTAGCCGTTCGGATTAGCTGACTGCCAGCGCCAGGTATCAGCGCACATCTCATCAATCCCCCGGATCGAAAACCAGCCAAGCTCCGCCTGGGCCTTTGATGGATCGGCATAGCAGGTGGCCACATCGCCCGGCCTTCGGCCCGTGATTCGATAAGGGATTTTTCTCCCCGAAGCCCGCTCGAAGGCTTCGATCACTTCAAGAACGCTGTATCCCCGTCCGGTGCCGAGATTGTAGGTTACAACCCCTGGTTTTTCAGCCAGCTTCTCCAGGGCCTTGAGGTGGCCGACAGCCAGGTCCACGACATGGATATAGTCCCTGACGCCGGTGCCGTCGCGGGTCGGATAATCATTCCCGAATACGGATAGCTCAGCCAGCCTGCCAACTGCCACCTGAGAGATATAAGGGAGGAGATTGTTGGGTATGCCGCTTGGTGATTCGCCGATTCTCCCGCTCGGATGCGCCCCTACCGGATTGAAGTAGCGCAAGAGGGCGATATTCCAAGAAGTATCTGCCCGGTGAACGTCTCTCAGTATCTCTTCGATCATCAGCTTTGATCGTCCATAAGGGTTAGTTGGCGAGAGCGGAAAATCTTCGGTAATCGGAACCCTAGCCGGATCTCCATAGACAGTGGCTGAGGAGCTAAAAACCAGATTTTTGACCTTGTGCTCGCTCATAACCTCAAGTAGCATAAGCGTTCCGGTAACATTGTTATGGTAGTAGCGCAGCGGCTCGGCTACTGACTCACCAACTGCCTTAAGACCAGCAAAGTGAATGACCGCCTCGATCTCACCCCCCGCACAGTCAAAAATAGCCCTCAGGGCCTCTTTGTCGAGCAGATCTGCCTTATGGAACTGAAGCGTTTTGCCGGCCAGCTGCTGAACCCTCTTTAACGACTCTTCTTGGCTGTTGACCAGATTGTCCACAACAATAATCTCATATCCAGCCTGCAACAGCTCCAAGCAGGTGTGACTGCCGATATAGCCTGCTCCTCCGGTTACCAATATTCTCATTCGCTCCTCCTTGACGGATTATCAACTTTTATATTATTGCCCACTACTATTTACAAGCCGGGTTACAAGCCAGGCGCGGCTTTGGCCTATTCTTCTTTGGCCCATTCTCCCGATATTCTCGAAATGATTATTTTATACACTATATCATAGGTGCAGCGCCGATGTACACCCTTGATATCATAGGTGTAGCGATATAAAAGGCGTAGCGCTAATTACACCCTTAGCAAAAGCGCAAGGGGCGAAAGTGGCAGGCAGATCATGCGGGTGATCCTGTGGAAGCGATTTTTCAAAAGCGCAAGAGTGAAAAAAGGGCAGAGTGGGCAAAGGTTAAATAGCAAAGGCAAAGGTTAAATATCAAGGGTATAATATTCAAGTTCAAGGCCTAAACCCTTACAAGGCCCAGCAAAGGCTTTGTGGGGACATATAGGGACGCCAAAGGGGCAGACTACACCCTGCTATCCTGCTATCCTGTTTTTTTGTCTCTGCTATTCTGTTTTTTTGTCTAATGCTGTCTGTTTTTTTTGTATCTTTAAGGCGTTATCTTTAAGGCTGTGATGCCCAAGGGACCACCACTATGGGGATTTCTCCAAGAAATCTTTTGGTTTTTTTATTGTAAAACCTTACTGTGTAAACTCCGGCAGAGAGACCAGCAACTGTGGCCGTAAGATCATAACTGCACATGCAGCGGCATCCATCATCCTTTAAGATTTCCTCCTCATAAATCCAGATAATCCTATCCCCCATATTCATAGTTATGGCAATCTCTTCTATACAGCAATTGTAGGTGGCGTTCTGATGATATAGATAAAGAAGTCCATCCCGCCACTCGGCGCTAAATTTATCCCTTTCTTCTTCAGCTAGCCGTCCTGCTTCTCTCACATTGCAGCCACTGTTTTGATAATCCTGGATATAGGCATTTGAGGCCTCTTGTGGCCTGATCCTGATTTGCGTGGAATCAGAACAGCTCACTCTTCCGCTAGCTGCAGTCAAAAAAGCCCGAACCGTATAAAGGCCTGCTGGCACCGAAAGGCCATGTATATCCTTCTGATCCCACTGAATTTGAAACCTTTCGGTTTCGCCTGGCCCAAGCTCGATACTGCTCAAAGCCGAAGAATAGCTCTGATCGGAAGAAAGCTGCCAGATGGGAAAGCCGAAAGAGTTTTTTACGATCACATCAAAACCCTGATTATCTGAAAAATCGACTCTGACTGGTCTTGTCCACGGGTTAGTCACCTCAAAGATTATGCTGACTGGCTGTCCTAGCGCGTACTCAGGCTGATCGGTTTTGACCGCGGCCCGCAGCCTGAGCATCCTCAGGATATGGGAAGATGAAGGGGAAAAAGCAGCCAAAGAGTGTCCTCCTGCGGCTATGCTGCTAGCCGCAATCAGCATAATTGTCAAAGATAAACTTAACTTTTTCATACTATTGGCCTCCTGGTTACAAAGTCTTAAGGTGAAGGTGAATTTTTTAAAGGTGATTTTTCAGAGTGATTATTTTATCGGCAATTCTAATAACAAATGCCTTACCGAATAATAAATCCCTTACCGAAAGATGCGCCTCTAAAAGATGCCCTCTCCTTCTCGCGGCTTATCTTCCACGAGAAATAAATTCCAGCTTTTTATTTCTTATTGCCGGACACATTTTATTTCCGGTTTTGTATATGCCTTCTAAGTGCAGGCATTTCATGTCATTCCCACATAGGCGGGCCCACATAGGCGGGAATCCAGAGGGTTGCTGCAACCATACATGGATTACCACTTTCGCGGGAATGACGATAAAAGTGTCCGGTAGTGAACATTATTTCTGATAACTCTTATCTTTTAACCCTTATCTTTTAGTTTTGACTACCCTCTCTGCCCTATTGCCGTAAGAGGGGAAGAAATGATATAGTTATCTTCTAGCGATTGAATAATCGGCAAAGATAGCTTCGGCACACCTTAATCTCAAAACTCTTGTTATTCTTTTTGAAGATAATATTCCCTAAAGTTGAGGAGTGAACATAATGACCAAAAGCAGAGAAAATTTGTATCAGCCAGCTTCCTTTGAGGCTTACTGGAGAGAGAAGTGGGAGGAAGAGAAACTGCACTTTGTTGACAATCCAATCTATAAGGACCGTCCCTCTTACTATTGCCTGGACATGTTCCCGTACCCATCCGGCTCAGGGCTTCACGTAGGGCACTGGCGCGGCTATGTGATCAGCGATGTTTGGAGTCGCTACCAGATGCTAAAAGGGTTTAAGGTACTCCATCCCATGGGCTGGGATAATTTTGGCCTTCCGGCTGAAACTGACGCTATCAAGAAGGGGATTCATCCAACCGTTAGTACCCGGAAGAATATTGAGAACATGAAGCGGCAGTTGAAGGAGATAGGCTGTATCTACGACTGGACACGGGAGATCAGCACTACTGATCTTGAATACTATAAATGGACCCAGTGGATTTTCCTGCAGATGTTCAAAAAGGGGCTTGCCTACCAGAAGCAGCAGCCGGTGAACTGGTGCGATTCATGCCGGGTGGTCCTAGCCAATGAGGAAACCGAAGGGGGAAAATGTGAGCGGTGCGGAGGGACAAGTATCAGAAGGATCGACAAGAAGCAGTGGATGCTTAGGATCACTGCCTATGCCGAGCGGCTGCTGAATGATTTGGACAGGCTAAAGTGGCCAGAGAAGGTTAAAGAGATGCAGAGAAACTGGATCGGTCGATCGGTGGGGGCAATCGTTTACTTTACCGTAACTACGGTCGATCAGGAAGAAGTTCAACTTGAGGTTTTTACCACCAGACCAGATACCCTTTTTGGAGCAACCTTCATGGTCCTTGCGCCTGAGCATCCCCTGGTAGCCAGAATAACCACACCGGAAAGAGAGGCTGAGGTAAACGCTTACATTCAGCGAGCCAGGACGCTCTCATCCGTGGACAGACAAAAGGTTACCAGCAGTGAAAAAACCGGAAGTTTTACCGGAAGCTATGCAGTCAATCCGGTTAATAATCAGTCCATTCCTATTTTCATTTCAGATTACGTGCTGATGGATTACGGCACCGGAGCCATCATGTCTGTTCCCGCTCATGACCAGAGGGATTTTGAATTCGCTAAAAAATTCGGCCTGCCAATTGTCGAGGTTATCTATTCGGAGCAGGCCGAGCGGGACGAGCAAGGTAATCTGATCTGTGCCTATACGGGTGATGGTATCTTGATCAATTCCGGCTACCTGAACTCCCTGACAGTCGAGGAGGCCAAGAAAAGGGTTGTTGAGGAGCTGTCTCGAGAGGGGAAGGGGAAATTTACCGTTGATTATAAGCTTAGGGATTGGATTTTTGCTCGGCAGCGGTATTGGGGAGAGCCGATTCCGATTGTGCATTGTCAGCGATGCGGTACGGTTCCAGTGCCGGAGAGTGAGCTGCCGGTTAACTTGCCGGATGTCGAGTCGTATCAGCCTACCGGCGATGCAGAATCGCCCCTGGCGGCCATCAGCGACTGGGTCAATACGAGCTGTCCATCATGCGGCGGCCCGGCCAAGCGAGAGACCGATACCATGCCGCAGTGGGCAGGCTCAAGCTGGTATTTCATCCGCTATGCCTCCCCTCACTACGACCAGGGTATAGCCAGACAAGAGGATATCAAACAATGGCTTCCAGTCGATATGTACGTCGGCGGAATCGAGCATGCAGTGCTTCATCTGCTGTATGCCCGATTTTGGACCAAGTTCCTGTTCGATGAGGGAATAGTTCCATTTGAGGAGCCATTTGAGCAGCTTTTCAATCAGGGGATGATCTGCCGAGCAGCTTATCGGTGCGAGCAGTGCAATCGCTGGATATTCGAGGAGCAGATCAAGGCTGATTTTGGGAAAGAGCAGGTATTTTGTCCGATATGCGGGACGCTGCTAAAAAAATCTCTGGAAAAGATGAGCAAGTCAAAGGGAAATGGGGTAAATCCAGATGATTTAGTCAAGCAGTACGGCACAGATTCGCTGCGCCTCTATGAGCTTTTTGCCGGTGATCCGACCGCTGACTCTGAGTGGAATGATGAGGGCATCAAGGGATGCTATGCCTTCCTGAAAAAGAGCTGGCAATTTATTACCGCCGGCCCGTTTCAGGCTGAGCAGCCCTCTAGAAAAGCAGAGCAGCTTATCAATCGACTGATCAAAAAGGTTGAGGAAAGGGTAAACTCCTTCAAGTTAAATACGGCTGTGAGTGCCTTTATGGAATTTATCAATCAGGCGGCGCAGATTCGGGATTCTTTCACTAAGGAGCTGGCCGAGCGGTTTTTGATTACCCTGGCCCCCTTTGCCCCCCACATTGCCGAAGAGCTGTGGAGAAATCACCTTGGGCATGAGCAATCTATATTCCTGGCCAGCTTTCCAGCCTATGATGAGGATTTGGCCAGACTGGAGGAGATCGAGATTGCGGTCCAGGTGAATGGAAAACTCCGAGGGGTATTTGCTACCGAGCCAGGAGCTTCACCAAAAGAGCTTGAAAATACAGCCAAAAACCTTGACCGTGTCCGTGAGCTGCTCGATGGCCGCACTATTAAAAAGGTAGTGGTCGTGCCGGATAAGATTGTGAATTTCGTCATCCAATGATCCTGAATCCAGAAGCGAACACCTGAAAAAGCTTTATATTCCAGAATGTTAACTCACACATTTTGTGAAAGTTAACTGATTGATTTTAAAATGCAATCAAGCATTCGCTCTGGCCTAAGGACGATAAAAAGTGAGAGAAGAAAAGACAATAAAAAATGCCAGAGCTAGGCAGTAAAAAGTGTCCGCACTCTGGCGGAGGCCTGCTAGCCCACTGGCGATGGTATAGGCTTTATTTACCCAGTTGGCCAATGGAGCGCTGGAAGTTTGCTCTAGCTATAAGATAATCCCACTGGGCTTCAAGGTGTGAGGCCTCGGCCTGACTGAGCGCGGTCTGGGTATCGAGAAGCTCATTCATTGATCCGCTTCCCGCCTCATAGCGCTCGCGGGCCAGCCGCAGCCCTTCCTCAGCAGTCTGAACCATAGCCTTGGCAGTATTTATGGCCTCGTAGGTTTCCTGAAGCTTTGAGTAAGAAGACCAGACCTCCTCCTGCACTGCCAGGATAAGCCGCTCAAGCTCAGCCTCCTCCTTTGACAGCTCGGCTCTTGTCCTGGACAGACTATGTTTGCTCGATAGGCCGGTGAAGATTGGCCAATCGAGGACAACTCCAGCTAGCCACTCTTTATCTTCAGGGAAATACTCAGGACCTCGCCAGCCATAGCTAGCTTCGGCACTTATCCTTGGGCCGAATGTGCTTTGAGCCGCTCGAACCTCGTGCCGAGCCGCGGCCAGCCGATGTCGAGCTGCTTTGAGATCTGGCCGGGATAAAATTGCCTGATCAAGGGCATCGTAGATATTGATTTCCTCATCAGGCGGCTTGATGACTTCGGTCTGATCGGCAATCTCAAGCCAGCTTTCAACCGAGCAGCCCATAGCGATATTCAGTTTTCCCTTGGCTATCCGCACCAGATTTTCTGTTTTGACCACGGCTAGTTTGGCCTGAGCAACCTCACCCTCAGCCCTGATTACATCTATTTTGGGCACAGCACCAGCCTCCTTCCTTTCCTTGGCCAGGCGGAGGTGATCCTCGGCCCTGAGCAGGTTTTTGTTGGCAATTGAGCGGGCTTCCTGGGCTGATCTGAGGCCGTAGTAGGCCTGGTGGACCTGGAAGATGATCTCCTGTCGCACCCGCTCAATCTCTTCTTCAGCCGCCCACGCCCCAGACATTGAGGCCTTGAGATGAGCTTTGCGCTCACCGCTATCAAAGAGAAGAAAGCGGGCCCTTAGGCCAGCAGTCCAGTCATCGGTTGGGCCGATGACTTTCGACATCCCGGGACGGGAGATAGCACTGGGGAGAAAGGCATATTTCTGCCACTGGCTATAGCCAGCATTGAGGCTGATTTGCGGATAATAGGGTGAGGTGGCCTCACCCACTCTTTCCCTGGCCGCGGCTTCCCGGTGTCGGGCCGCTCGATTCAGGGGATTTTGCTCAAGGGCAATTTTGATGCACTCGGCGAGGGTTAGTGGGGTTGTCGGTGGTGGCGGCGGTGGGGTAGGCGGTTTGGTATCTTTGGCTGCTGCCTCGCCAAGGGGCTTGGCTTCAGTGGCCGGGCGCTGAGATCCTGCCGCGGGGCGGGAGGATGAGGAAGGAAAATTAGAGATCGCCTCAAGGGGCTTAGAAGCGGCTACCTCATCTTTGATGGGCAGTGCCGCCGCCTTTGGCTGTGGAGAAGTAGCGCACCCTGAAAGTGCCGCTCCCAAGATAACAACGATGGCTGGATAGAGCCATCGGGCTATGGCTTTTAATCGCTGGTAATACATGTCAACCTCCTGAAAAATTATCTTATTTTTAATTTCACCCACCGAAGCAGTGGCCAAGGAAGAAAACAGCAGATCATCAAAAACCTTCCCCATCTTTTATGAAGGCCACCGTGCCCTTTCTACTCCCACTTGATGGCGGGGGATGCTTTTAGCATTGGACTTTTTAGCATTGGACTTTATCGTAAATATAACTAAATATATCTAACTAAATATATCAAAATGACATGAAATGCCTGCACTTGCAGGCACATACAAAACCATATACAAAACCAGAAGATAAAATGTGTCCGCTAGTAAGAAAAATAATTTCCGATTAAGTCTATTGAAATAGCAGGGAACTTGCCTGCTCCAAAAGTCTCATCAGGCCAGGGTTTTCTTAAACCTCCTTGAGGCCAGCCCCAGGATGCTCACCCCCATCAGGGCTAAAGCAGCCATCTGAGGCCAGAGAATGCGCCATCCTACTCCTTTCAAAAAAATGCCCCGAATGATGACCAGAAAATAGCGCATCGGATTCAGCCGGGTGAGCCACTGGACCGCAACCGGCATATTGGCAATTGGAAAGACAAATCCTGAAAGGAGCATAGAGGGGAAGAAGAAAAAGAAGGTACTCATCAGCGCCTGCTGCTGGGTGTAGCTTATGGTGGAGATAAAAAGCCCTACTCCCAGAGTGGTCAAAAGATATAGACCTGTGGCTACAAAGAGCAGCCAAAGGCTTCCCCTGATCGGCACCCCAAACCAGAAGACAGCGACCAGGGTAATTAGGATCACATCAACCAGGCAGATCAGGGCAAAGGGCACGGTCTTGCCAAGGATAAATTCGATCTGAGTGATCGGTGTAACCATGATCTGCTCTATGGTCCCAATCTCCCGCTCGCGCACTACCGCCATGCTGGTCAGCAGCAGACTGACCAGGGTAATGACAATAGCGATTATTCCAGGCACATAGAAGTTGCGGCTTTCAAGATTATCGTTAAACCAGGCACGGGTTTCAAGATCAACCTGGTTGAATTCCCTCTTTGGCTGGTTGGCCAGCAAGGCTTGAGTGCGGCGGATCATAGCCTGCTGGGAAAGCTGCCCGATGAGTTTGCTGGCATAGTTTAGGATGATACCAGCGGCATTGGAGTCGGTCCCATCTACGATCAATTGAATCTGAGCCACTTTTCCAGCTAAAAGATCGCTCTCAAAACCCTTGTTCAGACGGATGACGGTCTGCACCCGGCCGCGATCGAGCAGCTCCCGCACTTCTTCTTCCCGGTCGATGTAGCCTACGAGATCGAAATACTCCGAGGCTTTGAAATTGGCTATCACCTGCCGGCTGGCTGGAGTGCAATCAAGGTCATAGATGGCGGTGGGAATATGTTTGACATCGGTGGTTACCGCATAGCTCAGGGCCAGGGTCTGAATGATGGGCATAAAGAAGATGAATACTCTCATTCTCGGATCTCGAAGGACCTGAATGAATTCCTTAATCAGCATATGCCTGATGCGCTCAAACATAGGACACAATATCCTTAAAATTTTTCGAGTTAAGTTACTCCAGTTTCTTTTTAAATTTCAGCCTGGCCAAAATAACCACACTTAGGCCAAAGAGGGCTAAGAGTGCGGCCTCAAGGCCCAGAATCTCAAGCCCAACGCCTTTTAGGTAAATCCCCCTGACCAGGGTAACAAAATATCTGGCTGGAATCAGATAGGTGATAAACTGCAAAAGCCGCGGCATATTGGCAATGGCAAACACAAATCCTGAAAGCAGAAAAGAGGGCAGAAGAGTTAGCAGCATGGCCAGTTGGTTGGCCAAGAGCTGACTTTTGGTAACAATGCTAATCAAAAGCCCAAGGGAGAGCGATCCAGCCAGGAAAACAGCAGCCATGCCAAAGAGCAAAGCCGCGCTGCCCCGAAGTGGTACCCTGAAGACAAACTGTCCCATAAGTACAGCCACCAGAACATCAAACATGCCGATGGCGAAATAGGGGAGGAATTTGCCTAAAATCAGCTCTCCGGCACTGACCGGCGTTGAGATTAACTGCTCCATAGTCCCAGTTTCCCACTCCCGGGCTATGGTCAGTGAGGTCAAGAGTGCGGCCACAACCATCATAATGACCGCAATCAGCCCAGGGATGATAAAATTTCTGGATTTTAAATCGGCATTGAACCATACCCTGGGCCGAAGATCAACCGCAGGGGCAAAACCCCGGCTGCCGCTGGCCATGATCAGACTGCCGCCAGAGCGACTGATTCGATCAACCATTACAGCTTGAGAATATCCCTGCATAACCGAAGTGGCATAGCCAATGGCAATAGTGGCTGTATTAGAGTTGCTGCCATCGGCGATCAACTGCACCCGGACACGGCGGCCCGCTCTGATTCGAGTGGCAAAGTCTTGGGGAATAATTAGGGCCAAGATGGCCTGGCCAGAATCGATCGCTTGCTCTATCTGCTGGTAGCTTTGAACATAGTCGCCGAGTGAAAAATAGCGAGAGCCGCCGAACCTGCTTATGAGTTGCCGACTCTCTTTCGACCTGCTCTGATCCCAGACAATTGTAGGCACTTTGTCCACATCCAGAGTCAAGGCATAGCCGTAGAGAATCAGCATCATCATCGGAATAGCCACCCCCATGCCAAGGCTTCGAGGGTCCCGGATGATATGAAGAAACTCCTTGCGGGTTATGGCCAGGGTCCGCCGTGGGCTCATTCTTTGGCCTCCTGCTGAGGCTTAGCGGAGCGATCTTTTTCCTCGATGAGCGAGACAAAAACATCCTCCAGGGATGGGGTAATTTTCTCAATCGACAGGAGCCGAAAGCCCTGCTTGGCAAGCAGATAGCGGATAGATTGCTCAGCGGCCACGGCATTCTCGCAGATTACATGCAGCCCTTGGCCGAACAGGGCCACCTCCTTGATTCCGCTCAGTTTCTCAATTTCAATCATGACTTGCTGGGGGTGTTCGCAGATGACCTCCAGCAGATCATAAGCCATAGCCGAGGTCTTAAGCTTTTGCGGTGTCCCAAGGGCGATCAGCTCACCACGGTAGATGAGGCCAACCCGATCGCAGTATTCGGCCTCCTCCATATAGTGAGTGGTAACAAAGATAGTTATCCCCCGGTGGGCCAACTCATGGATTAGGTGCCAGAAGTTGCGGCGGCTGATCGGATCTACTCCTGAGGTTGGCTCATCGAGGAAGATGATCGGCGGCTCATGAAGAATAGCACATCCCAGGGCCAGCCTCTGCTTCCATCCGCCGGACAGAACGCCTGTGCGGGAATGTCGATGTTTGGTTAGGCCGGCCATTTCGATTACCCACTCCTTGCGCTCCTTCTTTTTCTCCGGCGGGAGGCGATAGATGCCGCTGTAGAAATCGATATTCTCCTCTGCGGTCAGGTCCTCGTAGAGTGAAAATTTCTGGCTCATATAGCCAATGCTAGACTTGACCTTTTCCGGCTCAGTGGCAATGTCAAAGCCAGCCACTTTTCCCCAGCCGGCGCTTGGCGCAAGGAGCCCGCAAAGCATACGGATGGTAGTTGACTTGCCGGCTCCGTTAGGCCCTAGAAAGCCAAAGATTTCGCCCCGTTCCACTTCGAAACTGATCCGCCTGACCGCGATAAAGCTGCCGAATCGCCGCTCAAGGTCTTTAACCAGAACAGCCTTTTCAGGCTCAGTGCCTTTGCAGCTGCTGCTGTTGTTCATTTTATTCGCTCCTTGTGTTTTGGAAAAGCAAGGTCAAATTTGAGTTATTTAGAACCGAGACGAATACATCCTCAAGGCTGGGCTTAATTGGCCTGATGCCGGAAATTTCAAGGCCAGCCTGGGTCAGGATCTGTTTTGCCCAACGGGCAGTTTTCTCAGGCTCTTTGGTCAGCAGATGAACGCGGTCGCCAAAGAGATTGATTGACTCACCGGTCGTGGCAGCATGCTCCCGCAGCAGCGATGCGGCCTGTCGGGGCTTTAGGGTAAGGATTTCAAGGATGGTACCGCTCACCAATCCTTTTAGCTCAGCCGGGGTCCCTAGGGCCAGAAGCTTTCCCTGGTGAATGAGCCCAAGGTGGCTACAGCGCTCAGCCTCATCAAGATAAGCGGTTGAGATAAAAATCGTTACCTTCTCCCGAAGCAGTTGATACAGGATCCGCCAAAAATCGCGGCGAGAGACAGGATCTACGCCATTGGTCGGCTCATCGAGAAAAAGCACCCGGGGAGTGTGGATCAGGGCGCAGGTTAGGCCAAGCTTTTGCTTCATACCACCGGAGAGATTGCCTGCCAGCCGCTTTTTGAAGGGAGCCAGATTGCTGAAGGCCAGGAGCTGCTCGATTTTCTCCCTCCGTTTCCGAGAGGGCACAGCGTAGATATCGGCATAGAAGTTAATATTTTCGATCACCGAAAGATCAGGATAGAGGCCAAACCGCTGGCTCATATACCCGATTTTCCTCTTAACCGCTTCGGCCTCCCTCACCACATGATGGCCCGATACCCAGGCATCGCCTGAGGTTGGCTCCATGATTGAGGCCAAAAGCCGCATGGTCGTGGTCTTGCCCGCACCATCCGGGCCGACCAGGCCGAATATTTCACCCTCAGCCACTGACAGGGTAAGATGGTCAACAGCAGTCAAATCCTCAAATGATTTGGTAAGAGCCAGGGTCCGTATGGCTAGATCTTGAGACCATACAGCCGCTTCCCTTCCTTGAATCATGCCCGCGTGTATCATCATATCACCGAATCCATGCCCCGTGTCAACGAATCTGTCATCTAATCCGTGCCACGTGCCATTTTATCTGCCGCAATCATGCTCTCATGGGTAATCATATTAACACCATATTAAACACCATAAGCGATCAATCGTAAGAGAAGAGTTAGTTCTGATTAGGATAATCATCTCGCTTATCCATCGTTGCGCTATTGTTGATGCTATTATAGTGCGCTATTATAGAAAGTTATAAATCTTTATGGTTTGGCACTTAATGGCCTTTTCGCTAAGTAACTATACATTAACAAAGATAACCTTTTAAAGCCAAAATCTTAATATTGGCCTTTAGTTAGTGATTCTGTACTTAGCGAGAAAACCACTTAAATTTTATCATCACTCTCCGGTCAGAATGCGAGCCTTGGCAGGCATACCAGGTTTTAATTCCATCTCAGGATTGGGAATATCCACCTTGATCCGGTAGACAAGTTTGACCCGCTCTGTCTCGGTCTGAACGTTTTTAGGCGTGAACTCCGACTCCGAGCTGATAAAGGAGATGCGGCCTTCATACACTTTGTCCGGGTAGGTATCTGTCATAACCTGAACTTTCTGGCCGACTTTTACCCGGCCAAGGTCTGTCTCATTTATGTAGGCCCTCAGATAAACTTTACTCAGATCGCCAACCGTGATAACCGCTGTCCCTGGGGCAACCCGCTCTCCAGGCTCAATGGCCTCTGAGAGAACAATACCAGAGAGAGGAGATATAAGGGTAGTGTAATCACGCCGTATCTTGGCTAAAGCCAAGGCCTCCTGAGCCTGCTTTAGCCGAGCGCTGGCCTGCTCGATCTGCTCTTTTCGCGGTCCTCTCTCCAGCAGGCTGAGCCGCTCCCTGGCTTCAGCCAGCGCCTGACGGGCCTGCTCGATCTGCTCTTTCCTTGGGCCCTCCTGAATGAGTTTTAACTGCTCCTCACTCTCTGCCAGCTTGGCCTGGGCTACTTCAAAAGCAGCCCAGGCGGCCTCATATTCTCGAGCCGAGATTACCTCTTTTTTAAAAAGCCGCTCCTGCCGCTCATACTCTTTCCGCAAGCGATCAACCTCAGCCCCAGCTCGCTTGACCGCGGCTTTAGCCGCAGCTATCTCCTGTGGCCGCGCTCCTGCCAGAAGCTCATCAAGCCTGGCCTGGGCCCTGCTCACCGCGGCCCTCTCGCGGGCGATCTCCTCCGGCCTTGATCCAGCCACAAGCTCAGCCAAAGCTGCCTGGGCAGCCTGGACCTCAGCCTGCCGGAGAGCCACTTCCCGATCAAATTCAGCACCTTCCAGCCAGGCCACTACCTGGCCAGCTCTGACCAGCTCACCCTCTGAAACCGGGCGCTCTTCAACCCTACCGGGAACCATAAAGCTAAGCTCTGCCTCGGTAACCTCGATATTGCCAAAGACCAGGATACTGTTTGAATCAGCCGCTAAGCTCCTTCTCTGGCGAAGGTAGAGGTTGTAGCCTACGATGATCGACGCAACCAGGGCAAGCAGCAGCGGAATAAATAGCTTTTTCTTATTCTTCATTGTTCCAAAACCTCTTTCTCATTATTCCAAAACCTCCTTATAGTGGTTCCCTTGCTAACAAAGTGCGCAATTTTGGCGACCATAGGGGGCGTTCCTGCGATTGATTGGATAATTGATCCGCTGCGCACTTGTGTTTCGTACTTAGCGAAAGAACCATTTAGTTCAACAGCCGCTTATCTTTTCCCTTCTCCTCTTCGTTCCGACCGAGGCTCAATACTCTGCCGAAATAGCCGCCAGGCCTCCTGGGCGTGTCTGGCTATCTCGAAGCTGCCACTACTTAGATGCCAAAAGATACATGACTGCTGCACTAATCCTAGAAACATGATTGACAAGGTCTTAGGATCAACATCCTGACGAATCTGCCCCTCCTGCTGGCCTTGGATGATAATTTTAGCCACATCAGCAAGATAGCTGCGGATGATCTCATACATTTTGGCCTTTCTCTCAGGATGGCTGACCGAAAAATCATCTGAGAAAATAAGCCGAGCTATGGCCTGATTTTTCTGCACTATCTGTATATGGCGCATCAGAAGAGCCTCAAGTTGCTCCAGGGGGGCTTGCGCATCTTGCCGAGCCGCCATAATCAGCCTAAAGAGCCTATTCTGAATAAGGTCAATCACTGCCTCAAGCAGCTCATCCTTGTTCCTGAAGTGTCGGTAAATCGCTGATGGCACAAGGCCAACCCGACAGGCTACCGCAGCCAGGCTCAAGCCTCTCATCCCCTGGCTGACCACTAGCTCCAGGGCGGCCTGAGCAATTTGCTCCTGTCTGACTTCAGTAGTTAGCTTCTCAGCTCTCATCTGGCTTCTCAGCTCTCATCTGGGATGACTCTCGTCTATGTCTTGACCCGTCTTGTATATCTTGATTGTGTCTCGGATATATCTTATTGATTATATAGATTATATCTTGCATTTCTTACCTTCCTTGCGGCTTATCCTTGTCTTATACTTGCGGCTATCCTTAAACTTTGCGGCTTCTATCCTTGCGGACAGTTTCTACCGCACCTGCCCGCAAATCCCAATCACTCATTCATTCCTTATCCCTTCCTGACACCTTACCAGCGGTACCCAGGGAAGCCCGCCATCATCTATTACCTGGAAGGTAATGTTTTTATTGGTTGCCTCTATTACTTTTACCCTTAGTGACTTAAAGATGATCTCATTTTCTCTCCCAAGGTCATACTTTAATTCCTGATAGAAGGCAGGCCGGGCCATATCATCGACATATTCGCGATAAGAAATAGTTATTACCTCACCAACCCTTCCAGTGTAGATGAGCTCTGCCTTGAAAGAGCCGCGGCCACTATGGACTGGGATAAAAGATCCTGCTGCTGTTTCTTCAAATAGTTTAGGGTCTGGCAATTCCAAGATATAGTCTTTTTTAACTAACTGAGAGGCTGAATCCGGCAAGTTCCAGAAAGGAGAATCTCCTCTCGCCTGCTTAGAATCTGAATGGAATAATCTTAGGATAAATTCCCAAAGCAATAACTTCCGCATCAATTCCCAGACAGGGTCTTCCTTTTCTCTATTTTCTCTTATCCAAGGGTGCTTGTCTGCTAACTCACCATTGGGGTTTATCTCTATACATATTTCAGGATGATAATTAGGCGGTGAGCAAACGAGGTAATTGTGACCGTAGGTGTAGCGGGCAAACCAGATTTGATTAGGAGTTATAGGAGGGGAATCTTTAGTTGTTCCTTCAGCTATTCCTTTCCGGGCTAAATAAGAGCGTACTCCATAAGAAAAGGGATAGACAATAGGTGGAGGTTGATATTTATACCTTGGTTTATAGGCTGGATAAGAACAAGCATTATAAACTACAATCATGGGAAATCCTGTGTTAATGGTATAAGTTGTCCCTAATTGATAACTACTCCCAGCTTGGGGAAATGGGAGAAAGGGTTTTGGGGTGCATCCGGCTAGCGTATAACTTAAGCCTATGATAATTATAGCAATGTTTCTCACCAAATTCTTTTTCCTCCCTCTTGTTGCCGCATCCCCCCTTACGCTGCCAGACAATTTTATCTTTCTCTATTTGTGAATATTAATTCACAATTATAAATAACAAAAAAGGTCTTGTCAAGAAGAAAAAAATACCGAAAAATAAAAAGAAAAAGAAAGGAATGAAAAGAAGGGGAAGTAGGTTTTGATTCTAAAAGCTGAGGAGGTTTTATGAGAGGAGGAATCAGGGTATGAGTATAAAAAAATTGATGGAAGGTGTCTATTGGGTTGGAGTCGTTGACTGGGCGCTTCGGCATTTTCACGGCTTTGAGCTCTCGACGCATCGGGGCTCAACCTATAATGCCTATCTTATCGTTGATCAAAAGGTCGTGCTGGTAGACACTGTCTGGAGCCCTTTTCAAGATCAGCTGATCGACAATATCAGCCAGATTATTGATCCAGCCAGAATCGACCTCATTGTGGCTAATCATGCCGAGGTTGACCATTCGGGGGGATTGCCGGCAGTAATGCGCCACGCTCCTAAGGCCCAGGTTATAGTCTCTCCAAAGGGTGCGGAAAGCATTGAAGGGCACTACCATCAGCCGTGGAATTTCAAGGTGGTGAGAACAGGTGATCGCCTCAATATCGGCAGCAGCGATCTTATGTTTATCGAGGCTCCGATGCTTCATTGGCCAGACAGCATGTTCACCTACCTGACCGGGAAGAATATCCTTATGCCTAACGATGCCTTTGGCCAGCATTATGCGACTGGCTTTCGATATAATGATGAGGTAGATCAGGAAGAACTCTACCAGGAAGCCCTAAAGTATTACGCCAATATTCTAACTCCATTCAGTAAGCTGGTTAGCAAAAAGATTGATGAGCTGCTGGCCATGAATCTGCCCATTGATATCATTGCTCCCAGCCACGGGGTGATCTGGCGAAAAGAGCCGCTCCAGATCGTCAGAAAATACCAGGAGTGGGCTGCCCAGATCCCCGCAAAGAGCGCAGTCATTCTCTATGATACCATGTGGGAAGGCACCCGACGGATGGCTGAGGCTATTGGCTATGGCCTGGCCGATGAGGGCATTCCCTATAAGCTATTCCACATGGCTGTTACGGATAGAAATGATGTTATTACTGAAATTTTCAAGACAAAAGCGGTGATTATCGGATCCCCAACCCTAAATAATGGTCTTCTGCCAACCATAACCCCAATTTTGGAAGACCTCAAAGGCTTGAAGTTTCAAAACAAAATTGGGGCTGCTTTCGGAACCTACGGCTGGAGCGGGGAGTCGGTCAAACTCATTGAAGAGCACTTTGGTCGCTGCCGCATTCCAGTGGTTGCTCAGGGTGTGCTGGCCAAATGGCAGCCAAAGGAGCCAGATCTTGAGGCTTGCAAAAATCTTGGCCGCACCGTAGCTGCTGCGGTCAGGGAGGGATAGAGAGCGCAGAAACTGGATAGTATTGATGGTATGGTATTGTTGCTGGTTGTCGCTGGCCTTGAGCAGAGTTGACCTTTTTCTGCCCCCTCTGGCCCTGTGGGATAAGGGTTTATGCAGGACTGAGCTATGAGGACTGAGTGCTGAGTACTCTGGCCCGCGGGATAAGGGTTTCTGATCAACCTTTTTGCCGATGCCTATGCCACCCTATGCCCGCGGCTTCAAGGGGCTTCCAGGAGCTCTGCTCGCGGCCTTATCCAACCATTGGTCATTTCTGCTCTCTATATGCCCGCACAGGGCTGAAGCTGGCTAAGGCCAGTACGCAGGCCACCTCTATGACCGCAATAGGACTAAAAACGGCTGCAAAGCCCTAAAAGCCTTAGAAAAGCAGCCCAGATAAAAGCAGCACAAGGCAGGGTAGACTTTTCTATCCCGCCTTGTGCAGTGTAATTATAGTCAACCAAGAGAAAAATTTAACCCTGCCACACACAAGCTAGCTTTTACCCTCTTTTTGTAGCTTTTACCCTCTTTTTTAATCCTGCAATTCCTAGCAAGCCCGGGGCAAGAAAGAGGAGGCAGGTCAAGGGCTTTCCTACAGGGACATTAAGCGGTGGGGTTCCCCTGCCATTGAGTGAAATAGTTAGGGTAGGAGTGTCAGGGTCATCAGAGGATATGCTCAGGGAGGAGGCCAGCGCTCCTACTGATGATGGGGCAAAGGTGATGGTCAAGGTGCCGCTGCCACCTGGGGGAATGGTTGGGGATAGGGTCCCGCAGGGGGATGAGCCTCCATTGACATCCAGATGAAAGTTTGTCGTATCTGAGAGGGCTATATTTGAGATGTGAAGATCGGCAGTGCCGGTATTTGATATGGTAATAACCAGGGGGGAAGATGAGCTTCCTACAGGTATGCTCCCAAAGTCATGACCTTGAGGAGATACAGCAATATTGGGCAAAAGCAAAGTGGCATATTTTAGATCGCCATTTGTGTAATCATAGTAGCTGATATGAGCCTGGCCTGATTGATCCAAGGCAATTGAGGTGTATTGGCCGACATTGCCGGTGCTATCTATGGTGAAGGTTTGCCATGAGCCAGAGGCATTAGTGGCATATTTTAGATCGCCATTTGTGTAATCATAGTAGCTGATATGAGCCTGGCCTGATTGATCCAAGGCAATTGAGGTGTATTGGCCGACATTGTTATTGCCGCCGCTATCTATGGTGAAGGTTTGCCATGAGCCAGAGGCATTAGTGGCATATTTTAGATCGCCATTTGTTAAATCATAGTAGCTGATATGAGCCTGGCCTGATTGATCCAAGGCAATTGAGGTGTATTGGCCGACATTGCCGGTGCTATCGACGATCGATGTTTGCCATGAGCCAGAGGCATTAGTGGCATATTTTAGATCGCCATTTGTGGAATCATAGTAGCTGATATGAGCATGGCCTGATTGATCCAAGGCAATTGAGGTGTATTGGCCGACATTGCCGGTGCTATCTAGGGTGAAGGTTTGCCATGAGCCAGAGGCATTAGTGGCATACTTTAGATCGCCATTTGTGTAATTATAGTAGCTGATATGAGCATGGCCTGATTGATCCAAGGCAATTGAGGTGTATTGGCCGACAACGCCTGTGCTATCTAGGGTGAAGGTTTGCCATGAGCCAGAGGCATTAGTGGCATATTTTAGATCATCATTTGTGTAATTACAGTAGCTGATATAAGCCTGGCCTGATGAGTCTATAGCAATTGAGGTATATCGACCGACATTGTTGGCGCTATCGATGGTGAAGGTTTGCCATGAGCTGGCTACGGCAGCCTGGGCAGCGAACATGCTAAAGGTAATGAGAGTTAAGATTGCGGTTTTTAACCAATTTTTTTTGCTCATACTACCTCCTAAAATTTGAAATTTCAATATCTTATTCAATATGTTAAGATTAAAGTTTAATAAATTAAAAATTAATTTCTACACTTTCGCAGAAATTTTTTAACGCCTTGAAATCCTTGAAAGTTACCTCTAATAGCAAATCCAGTAAAATCAAGGATTCGGAGAAAAAGTGCAAAAGCACAGTTAATTTTTAACTTTAATTAAAGTTAAGCAATTTTAATGCCATTGATAGAAGTAATATAATTATTATTTCTTAATTATCAATAATATTTATTAAGATAATATATTAATTTATTTAATTAAATATTAATTTTGTTTTTATATTTTCATTATTCTAGACCTTGACGAAAATGATGAAGAGTTAAAAGAATTATTTATATTTCAAATACTTATAAAAATTTAAAAATATAGATATTAAATAAAATTATGAAAAAAAGTACATAATTATGAAAATTATTTCACACTGCTAGATTTAAATGTTTCTATCGCTAAGTGGTCCTCTCGCCAAATGGTTCTTTCGCTAAGTGCTTAACACAAGTGGGCAGCGGATCAATTACGCTATCAATTGTAGGCGCGGACATTGTGCCGCCGCAGCTTGCGCGATTTATTAGCGAAAAGAACCACTAACGCGGCCTCCCTGCTCTATAGGTGCCGACGATTGAATCACAGAGGCGGGATAAGATGCTCAAAGCAACTCCATCTGCGCTGGAGGTGCCGACGAGGCTGGCCGTAGCGCACCTGGCGAATCCGGCGCGGCCTCCCCGCTCTGTAGGTGCCGACGCCCCCATCTTAAGTTATGGATAAAAATTTGAGGTATGAAGAAAAGGTATGGAGAAATTGAAGAAGAGGTATAGAAAAATATAGAGAAGAAGCTTTTGGGGCCGATCACCAGCTATTGATTTCCACTTTGACTTATGCTAGCTTAAACTCTGATAAGAGTGTTTTTCTGAATTATTGACCACTCTATCAAGAAGACTCTATCAAGCAAGAAGACTCTATCAAGAAGGTAAATATGCTTTTGCACCATCAATTTATCGCTATAGCCAAAAAATATCCCCAAAAGCTCTTCATCATTGACCGCAGTACCAACAGGCGGCTCACCTACTCCAAGGCTCTTTTGGCCTCTTTTATTTTGGCTGATAAATTTAAGGCCTGGGAGCCTGGCTTTCTTGGCATCATGATTCCAACCTCCGCGGGTTGTGCTTTGGCTACCTTGGCTACCCTGATGAGTGGTCGGACACCGGTGATGATCAACTATTCAACCGGAGCTGCCCATAATGCTGAATTTGCCAAAAGAAAATGCGGCGTTGAGACCATCATTACTTCCAGGGCACTTTTGGAGAAGATCAATTGTCCCCTGATCACAGGAATGGTCTTTATCGAAGATCTCATGGACGGCATCTCAACCCTGGATAAAGTCAAAGCGGCCTTGAAGGCGCGATTTCCGCTGCCGCTTATCCTGATGAGCGTTCATCGGGGCGATGAGGATGATAATCTGCTCATTCTGTTTACTAGTGGCAGTGAACGAGAGCCTAAGGCTGTACAGTTGACTCACCGAAATATTGTCTCAAATATCGAAGGGCTGACCGAAATGTTTGGATTTTCGGAAAAAGACAGCGTGCTGGCCAATCTGCCTTATTTCCATGTCTTTGGCCAGACGGCTAATCTGTGGCTGCCGGTTTATCACGGAATGACGATTATCGCTTATGCTAATCCCCTTGACTATAAGACTATATGCAGCATTGTACGTGAGGAAAAGCCAACCCTGATGGCCGGAACTCCATATTTTTTCAAAGGCTATCTTCACAGATCAAAACCTGGTGATTTTCAAAGTCTGCGAGTGGTCATAACCGGCGCCGATCGCTGCCCCGAAGCGCTGCGCCAAGGGTTTATGGACAAACACAAGATAGCGCTCCTTGATGCCTACGGGACCACAGAGACCTCACCAGCCATTTCCGCTAATACCCCTGAGTTTAACCGGCCTGGAAGTGTTGGTCGGCCTCTTCCCAATATTCAGGTGAGGATTGAAAATTATGAAACTGGCAAAGAATGCGCTGCCGGTGAGATCGGCAGGATTCTGGTCAAGGGGGCCTCAGTGATGAAAGGATACCTCAATGACTTTGAGGAAACCTCGCTTCACCTGCGCAATGGCTGGTATGATACTGGTGATATGGGGTTCATGGATAGGGATGGGTATCTGTGGCATGTAGGCAGATTGAAGCGGTTTGTTAAAATTGGCGGAGAGATGATCTCTCTGGTTTGGGTTGAGTCTGTGCTGGAAAAGCTACTTCCAGAGGATGTCTCCTGCTGTGTGGTGGAGGTTCCCGATGCCCAGCGGGGCAGCAAAATAGTAGCTGCGGTTACCCGCAAAGTCGATGAAAAACGCATTCTGGAGCAGATGGCCAAGCAGCTTCCCAATCTAGCCCTTCCGAAACAGTTCGTGGTGATTGATGATCTTCCGAGCATGGAAAATATAAAGACAGACTTTCGAGCTGTTTCGGAAATGGTACGTGGCAGACTGGCAAAGTAGTAAAACCTCTTGGCCAGCTTGGCCAAGGCTTACCGAAGTTTTTTACCAGACCTCGCCGCATCTTTACCAGACCTGGTCGCATCTTTATTGTCGCATCTATCTTTACCAGATATCGCCGCAAAAGTTTTGGAATTCGCAATAACTACACCGATCTGCCTGCTTTGCCTGATCAGCGGGTAGCTGCTCTCTTTGAAGCATCTGCCGGATAGAAGCGACTGTAGTTTTTTACCAGACCTCGCCGCATCTTTACCAGACCTTGCCGCATCTTTATCGCCGCATCTTTACCAGATATCGCCGCAAAAGTTTTGGAATTCGCAATAACTACACCGATCTGCCTGCTTTGCCTGATCAGCGGGTAGCTGCTCTCTTTGAAGCATCTGCCTGATAGAAGCGACTGTCTCCAACACCCCTTTTTTCAGCTCACCGCTTAGGTGAACAATCTCAACATCCTGGCAAGAAAGCGTATAGACAAAACCTTGACTGACAACTATTCCGCAAATATCCTCTAGCAGTAAGGCATAAGCTGCCATCTGATAGAGATGGCTTTTTGATAATTTCGGCTGATCTTGGCTTCTAATCTCGACTCTGATCTCGACTGGAAATAGCCCTTCGCTGGATTTAATTACCAGATCGGGCTGTCCGCTCAGCCCTAGTCTTGAAGATATCAAGATGGGGCGAAAGAGCATCTCTCCTTCGTCCAGGCGATATTTGGCCAGCTTTCGCCGATGCTTGATCTGGCTGAAAATATTCTCTACTGTATTCTGAAGTGTATTATGAAGGCTATCCTGAAAGCAGGCATTAGAATTACCCTTCTGGTCAGGGAGAATTTTAGGAATCGTCGCAGTAATCCCGACTCTCTCCTCTGAATTACCCTTGTGCTCAGGGAGAATTTCGTCTGCTGGCCAGGGGACGCTCCCTTGCAGTGGGTCTTGGCTGCTCGCTCGATTCATTTCATCCACCACTGGCCAGGGAGCAGACATGAGATAGTTAAAAAACACTAGCCGTGGACAGTCAAAATATTTTTTAATATCATAAATATTAAGAATTATCATAGGTCTTAATTACCTTGGGTCTTAATTACCTTGGGGGCTTTAATTATTTTGATCTTGAGGCATCTAACCATCTGAAGCGGAAAGGTTTGTATCTGCCCTCGCCCCTGAGAAAAGAGGCTAGATGGCGGCTCTGAATCTGGATTATTGATCTGATCTGATATTCTCGCTCTTCATAGAATTGCGTTGATTCAAGTCTGTCTAGGATCTTTTGGCTAATTGACTTTCTTGTTTCCGAATCCAGCCACCCATTTTGCAGGCGACGGATCTCTGCGAGGCTCACCTGACTGAGGATTGGCAGATCCACTACCGGCTGGACAAACTCTTCGGCCAGATCAAGCACAAGCGAGATACTGCCTGGCTGTCCCACATGGAGAAAACCTGCAAAGGGCTCAAGCCCAGCCTGGAGAGCTGCACCCCAGACTTGAGAATACAAAAGACCGCGTCCGTAGTTGAGCATCAAGCGTATGGACTCTGTGGCCTGCTGGTTAACTTGCCCCAGGAATTCGAACTTTTGGTCGATAATTTTTCTGATCGCCTCCCAATACATTCTCTCTGCTTCCTGCTCAAGCTCGATCAGCACGGCCCGGACTGCATCGATACGCTCGGCAGTGATCTTTTTGACCTTCCCTCTTATAGCTTCGATGGACTGGGCAAGTTCATGGACATTTTCTGCCCGCAGGGAATCTTTTATTTTTTTATGGAAGAGGAGAAGCAATTTTTTTTGATTATATAATTTTGCGGATAATACGATTTTGCTAACTTCAACTCCGCGCTGGTCGCCAAAAGCCATGATCTGCTCTCGTCGGGTAGCGCTGATTGCAGTCAGCAAGGGTGAGCTAATCATAGCCAGCGGTCTTCCCATTGTCCCCAGCAGACTGAGCCTGATCCCACGCTGGCACAGATCAGCAATCAGTTCGCTTGAGACCAAAACTCCTGTTGAAGAAATGATGACTTCACTCAGATGGTGCAAAGGGAAGGCATAAATGATTTTACCCTTCTTGCTGACGATCATCTGATCAGTCGATTTTTCGATCGATGTTCCGCTTCCAGAAATGAGGAGTTGAGAGGAATTTTTATTTTTGACTATCGATATCCCCTCATCGATGATCATTTCCTCTCCTTCGTTCGGCTCCCAGTGAATCCCGATGGGGATTGGATCAGGCGTATTGGTGAAAAGCGCTAATTGACGGGGATGATAAACCTTGCCCGCTGGAGCTGGCGATACCCCAAGGGGCATTGGGTAGACTTTAGGTATGATCTTGGCTTGCATAGCTTTTTCTCCCTCTCTCATGTTTGCTATAGAGCCAATAAATTCTTATTAATATACCATAATAATAATCTAAAATAAAATATTTTTTCAATATAAAAAGAAAATATTGATGAATATTTTTCTCCTATCTGATAAGGTAACCTGTTGATAACAAATGGATCAGGGCAGGATGCTTAGTGATTCTTTCGCTAAGTGCAAGAGGAGATCCAATTACCTAATAAATTGTAGGGGGTACCTAATCAATTATAGGGCTTGGGGAAAATACCCTAAGAGTAACATAAACATAGGGCTAGTATTAATATATATTGTCAAACAGAAACAGCGATGTTAAACTTAAAGATGCTCTTATTTGCCGGTATCTTTCTTCAAAACTTTATTTCATTCCAGAATCTGATATTATAGAGCGACTTAAGATTATATAGGGCGACTTAAGATTGACTTAAGATGATAGCGACTTAAGATGCATCCTTAAATTAGACTCCTACCTAAAAGGAGAGAAGGGAATTGGCTCAATTAAACTGGATTCGGGTATCTTACCTGATTACGACCGAAGAAAATCCGCAAAAGTTGGCTACCGAGATCGCTTTTGAGCAAACGGTGGAGATGCCAGGGCATTTGATTTCAGATCCATACATTTTGGAGAAAATTGTGGGGCAAATATCTGAGATTCAGGCCGAGGGTGAAAATCGGTATCGGGTAACTGTGGACTATTCGCCTGATATTTTGAATGGCTCGCTGAATCAGCTCATGAATTTGATTTTCGGTAACATCTCACTCAAGAAAGGAATCAGACTTATTGATTTGACCCTTCCCCCCGATTATCTTCAAAAATTTACCGGACCAGCCTATGGAGTGCAAGGGCTGAGGAGTAGGGTAGGTGTTTGGGGCCGTCCTCTCACCTGCACAGCCCTAAAACCTTTGGGATGCAGCGCTACGGACCTGGCCAGGATCTGCTTTGAGCTTTCTCTCGGAGGGATCGATATTATCAAGGATGACCATAACTTGGGAAATCAACCAAGGTGTAGTTATCAAGATCGGGTTCGTCTCTGCCGCCAGGCTCTACTGAGAGCCCAGGAAAAGAGTGGGAGAAAAACACTCTACTTTACTAACATAAACGACAGCCCGCAGGTTATGCAGCAGCAGATCGACTATGCCCTGGAGTTAGGAGTGGATGGGCTGCTCATGCAGCCTGTGATCATAGGGCTTGATTATTTTCGCTCTATTGCCGAAAACGAAAGCTACCCCTTTCTCCTCATGGCTCATCCCTCCCTGAGCGGAGCCTTTTTCACCGGCAGTGAGGGTATCGCTCCGCAGGTCCTGTTAGGGACCATCTTCCGTCTGGCTGGAGCGGATGCGGTAATTTTCCCGGATTTCAGTGGCCGGTTTTCCTTTGATGAGCTCACCTGTCAGCAAATAAGTACCAATTTGCTGGCCCCCCTTGGGGCACTATCACCTTCTTTTCCGACTCCAGCAGGAGGCATTACCCTTTCGAACCTGCCCCGAATTCGGGAAAAATATCCTGAGGATACCATTTTTCTGATCGGAGCTAGCCTGTATGAGTTAGGCCAAGATCTTAGGGAAAATGTCAAACGATTCCTCGATCAGATGCTTTCCTATCCATTGCCGGCAGCAGCCTGGGCAACTCATTCCGGAGAGTAAACAGCAGAATAAATTGCAATTGCCCCCGCCCGAGTAATAAAAGCCCGAGTAATAAAATATCAGAATATATTGTCTTTTTATATAGTTATGCTATAATGATAAGGGTATAATCAGTGCTATACGCCGACATAATCTGGCATTCTGCGCACTTTGTGGAAATTGTGCGGCTTTCTCATCGAAAAATGGATGTGCGCGACCGAGAAATAATAAGGTAAGGGGGAAAAGCAGTCATGATTGTTAACCTTGATATCAAAGAAATTGAAAAGGATCTGAATGAATACCTGACCAAAAAATATGGCCCTGGAATAAAGTTGGTCGGGTTCGGCCCCCGACCTGAACGGGAATCGGATAACAAGGATAATAACAAGGAAGATAGCAGCAAGAGTGCGGCTGAGCCTCTGCCTATCCACTTTGATATGAAGCCTAAAGAGCTAAAGGCTTACCTTGATGAATATCTGGTCAAGCAAGACAGAGCCAAAGAGGTTCTGGCCACCAAGATCTGCACCCATTACAATCGAGTCAGGATGTTTGAGCAGAATCAGAAGAAAAAGCAGAATGACAGCCTGGGTGAAATTAAAAATAATATCATTATGATTGGTCCTACAGGCGTGGGCAAGACCTTTCTAATCAAGTTGATTGCTAAAAAGATCGGAGTTCCTTTTGTCAAAGGAGACGCGACCAAGTTCAGCGAAACTGGCTATGTCGGGGGAGATGTAGAGGATTTGGTGCGGGATCTTGTTCATGAGGCTAATGGAAACATTGAGCTTGCTCAGTATGGGATCATTTATCTGGACGAGATAGACAAAATCGCCGCTTCAACCAATCTGATCGGGCCCGATGTTTCCCGATCCGGCGTGCAGCGGGCCCTGCTCAAACCCATGGAAGAAACCGAGGTGGAGCTCAGGTCTCCTCAGGATCCGCTCAGCCAGATGGAAGCTATGATGGAATTTCAGAAGACGGGAAAAAGAGAGCGAAAGAAGATCAATACGAAACATATCCTGTTCATTATGAGTGGAGCTTTCAACGGTCTGGAGGAGATAATAAAAAAGAGATTGAACCGGCAGGGTATAGGATTTGGGGCGGAAGTAAAATCAAAAGACGAGAAAACCGAGTACCTTCGGATGGTCAAGGCTGAAGATTTGATTCAATACGGGTTTGAATCCGAATTTATCGGCAGGCTACCAGTAATAACGGTCTTTGAGAATCTTGAGGTCGAAGACCTATATCATATCCTGCGCAATCCGAAAAGCCCGATTATCAACAGTAAGAAAAAAGATTTCAAGGCCTATGGCATCGACCTTCAGTTTGAGTATGAGGCCCTGCGGCTGATCGCCGAAAACGCTTTCAAGGAGCGGACCGGAGCTCGGGGTCTAGCCAGTGCAGTCGAGCGGGTTCTGTTGAGATTTGAGCATGTACTTCCCTCGACCGATATTCGCCATCTGGTCGTTACCGCTTCCATGGTGAAGGATCCGGAGGGAGAGTTAGAGAAGATTCTTCAAAATCCTCATGATCCACAGCGAGAAGCTCGCTTCAGAGAGCTGATGGCGGAAGAGGAGCGAAGCCTCGAGGGGCATATCAGAGAAAAGTGCGTGGAGTTTCATGAGCGCTACGGACTAACCTTTTCTCCTCAGCGGATCAGTCTTATCACTAGGCGGATTGTGGAAGAGCGCAAGGACCTCGATTCAGTGATTGATGAGGTCCTGGCTATCTATCATACGGCTCGAAGCTTTGAGCAGGAATTCTCCAGTCGGAATGAGGTTAAATTGTCTTTTTCAGAAGAGGCTATTGATTGTCTGGTAGAAAAGGTCTGGAAGGAGGAAGATAAACTGAACGCGGAAGATTTCCTGAAGCAGGCCTTTCAGAATTATGAACATGGGCTAAAACTCATCAACAAGAGAACAGGAATACGGGAGTTTATCATCCCAGCCGCTGGCATTCAGGATCCGGAAAACTACCTGAGCGAATTGATCAGGGAGAGTTACAAAGACTGAGGAGAGTTACAAAGATTGATACAAGCCGAAAAGAAGAGTATGAGCATAGACAATGTCGTTGCCATTATCTTAGGCGGCGGCCGCGGCACGCGACTGCTTCCCTTGACCCTTGAGCGGGCCAAGCCTGCGGTAAGCTTTGCCGGTAAATACCGCCTGATTGATATTCCCATCTCAAATAGCATCAACTCAGGAATTAATCGGATATTCGTCCTGACGCAGTTCATGTCAGCCAGTCTGAATCGGCATGTCATGCAGACCTATCAGTTTGACATGTTTCGAGGCGGCGGAGTGGATATTCTGGCTGCTGAGCAGACCCTACATGGGGCTGATTGGTTCCAAGGGACGGCAGATGCGGTCCGGGCTACCCTCAGGCATACCATGTATTATCAGTCAGAGCAGATGCTCATACTGTCAGGTGATCATCTGTATCGGATGAACTACGCTGACCTTATCCGCTTTCACCGGCAAAATAAGGCCGAGATTACCATTTGTGTCTATCCGGTTGCCCTGGCGGAGGCTCCGAACATGGGTTTGCTCAAGGTGGATGCCAGGGGAATGGTTGAGGAGTTTGTCGAAAAGCCCAAAGACCCTGCGATCATTGAGCGCTTCCGTGCCTCACCCCACCTCTTTGAATCGCAAGGGGAGGCCATCAGCCAAGACCGCTATCTTGCTTCAATGGGGATTTATGTATTTGAGCCAAAGGTTTTGGTTAAGGTTTTGGCTGATCAAACTAAGAATGACTTTGGCCGCGACATTATCCCCTCAGCCATCGGCCACTATCGAATCGTAGCCTATCCTTTTTCCGGCTACTGGAAAGACCTTGGCACAATAGCCACCTTTTTTGAAGCCAATCTTGCTCTGATCCATCCTGAGCCGCCTTTTTCCCTATATTCACCCCACTGGCCCTTCTATACCCGAAATCGTGCCCTGCCCCCAAGCCGAATCGTCCAATCCAAGATTGTTGACAGCCTGGTGGTTGAAGGCTCAAGCATTACCGGCGCTCATATTGTTAACTCTATTGTGGGTATGCGAGGAGTAGTTCGCCAGGGGAGTTGTCTTGATCATGTGGTTATGCTTGGGGCCGACTTTTACGACGGCGAAGAGGCAGTAGGCGGTAGCTTTGGGGAGATGCCAAAAGAGCCGCCGCCACTTGGCATTGGCAGAGGATGCCTGATCGAGCGAGCCATTATTGATAAAAACGTGCGCATCGGTGATAGGGTAATCATCCGGGCAAAACCAGAGGTTAGTGATTTTCAGTCAGATACGATCTGGGTTAAGGATGGGATCACTATTATCCCAAAAGGATCAATCATACCCTCAGGAACAAGATGGTAGGGCAATTGTAGGGCCGTATGGCAGGCAATTTTAGGTCAGTATGGCGCTGCTGCCAAGCAGCCTTTGGCCATCGGTGGGGGAAGGGCAATAATTATCAAGCAGGAATTGGATTGCTACGAGTATAATAATTGCTACGAGTATAATAATAGCAGCAGGGGTAATGACAATAACTCATGTTTCAGGGAATTGGTCTAATCTGAAAGCGGTTTGTGGAAAATATTTCAATATCTTCTTATCCATGGTGAGCATAGGAATATGAAGATCCTGGGCCAGAGCCACGAATTCGCAATCATACGCCGAACAATTGCTTTGGTTAACTAAGTAAAATACCTTCGATGAGCTTACCGCATATTCATTTCCCTTCATGAGTAGTTCCGCTTCTTGTATAATTCCTATTGCATCTTCCAGGGGCAATATTTTTTTTCGAAGATATAAGGCTAAGATATTGCGAAACTCACTACGCCATAGCAATGGAGCAACCCAAGTGGGGATCTCTTCTAAAAGCATTTTCAGCTAAGTCTGTAAATTCACTATTCAAAAACAGATAGCCAATAACATTGGTATTCACCACGATCATGGCCGGCCCTCATTTTTAGCTTGATTAATAAAATCTTCAGTTAATATAAACTGTTTTGTCTTCTCTCTTAACTTTCTTATGGAAACAAGAAAGTCATCAGGATCAAGGCGTTTAGTCTGAAGAGAATCCTCTATTATGGAAATAATCTCATTGTTAATACTCCGGTGATTTCTGGCAGCCTTTCTTTTGAGCATTTCGTATAAATCATTTGGAATATTTTTGACAGTTATTGTAGTGGCCATAATAATATAGTCCTCCATATCGGTTTCCTTATGGTTTCAATATAGAGATTCTTTCACCAAAAGTCAAGAATGTGGTTAATATTTCTCCTGCCTTGATGGGAAAGGCAAGGGAAGAGTGAGACTTTTATTCACCCTATCCACCCAGCTTACACCATCAGGGGGGAGAGTAATGAATCAATTTCCGTCTCAGGTGGGAAATGCAGCTTACCCAATCAAGTCAAGGGGGGGAGAGAGCATATGGAGAATACTTAATGTAACTTACCTGGTTATTTAATGTAACTTACCTGGTGAGATGGGCTTATTATGCCTGGCTTTTTTACCAATAGATCATTACTATGCTTTGGCACTTTTTCTCCAAGGCCTTGATTTTACTGGATTTGCTATTAGAGTAACTTTCAAGGATTTCAAGGCGATAAGAAATTTCTGCAAAAGTGTAGATCATTAAACTTAACCCAAAAGATCCAGCAGATTGGTGTTTAGGATCTTGGCCAGCGTAGCTAGATTGATAGACTGATGGTTGCTTTTCGTAACGAAGTCTACGGCCTTCTCGATCAAGTCAGCATCTTCCCGCTGGCTTAGAGCTGACTCGGTCAAGCCTTTCAGCTCAGTAAATGCCTCCTGGGTGCGCTCAAGGCGCTGCATCCTGACCCCGATCTCTCCCTGCTGTTGCTTGATCTGCTCCATAGCTTGGTCGATTTCGGCAAATGCTGCCCGGATAGCCTCAGGGTCATTATTCTCAAGACTGGTTTTCAGCTCGCTCACCACTCGGAAGATATTCTTCCCTTTTTGCCCCCCGGTAAAAACCTCCTTGCTGGTGTTGACCTGGATTTGTTTCTCATCCCCGATCTTAATCCGCATGATAAATTCTGGCGGCCGCTCTGCCTCAGCAGGCTCATCCTCGGCGGCCGTCTGCGGGTTAAATGGAGGAGTTAAAAGCTGGTCTGGGGCAAACAAATACCTTCCTTCATGCTTGGTATTGGCCAGATCTACCAGATCATGGTAGATTCCCTCGATCTCCTTGGCCGATACGGCCCTGGTTTGTTGAGTGGCTGTGCTGTCAGCCTGGCTTTGAGCTACTTGTCGACATCGCAGCAGCAGATCGCTTGCTGTCTTGAGAGTATCATTAGTTGCCTGACACCACCTGTGTCCAAAGTCGATATTGTCCGAATACTGTTGGATGTTGGATAGGACGCTACGGTATTGTAAAACCTGCTCCGCCCCATCTGGATTATCGGAAGGCCGCACGATCTGTTTGCCGCACGAGAGAGTCTCCTGAATTCGATAAAGCTCTTGGTTAGCCTTTTGGATTCTCTCCTGAGCGTGGTTATAGAGGGTTCGGTTGAGGATGTACATAGTGAGCGCTTAATATTCCTTTCATAAATTAATATATAATATTTTTTTTATTATATATTTATATTTTACTTTTATACTTTCGCCTTTTCGATAGAATTCACTTACATGCCGATCAGATCGAAAGATTGAGCAGCGTTGACATCATCTGATCAGCGGTGGAGATAATCTTGGCTGAGGCATTATAGGTTTGCTGAAATTTGATCAGATTCGCCAGCTGCTCATCCAAAGCCACATCGGAAATCATGCTCCGCCTGTCTTTCAGGTTATTCACTATCAGCCGCTGCTGATCGCTCTTGGCTTGAGCTTGTTGGGTATCACGGCCGATGGTTCGGTAGAGGCTAGCATAGTAATCGTTAGCTGTCAGGAGCTGGCTGCCTTCCTCAAAAGCAGAATTTCGCTGCAAGTCGGCTATCTTGATGGCGTTTTCATTGTCAGGCACTTCGGGTGAAGAGGAGGCGGCAATCAGATCAAGATTGTTTTCAATATCCGGATTAAGGGCCAGATTGCGGGCTGCATTGGCTGAAGTGTCTAAGGGTTTGAAGAAATTGACTCCGGTTGAACCATCAAGTCCGTAGCCGCTTTGGTGCTGCTCGTTTACCTTTTGACTGAGCCCAAAGGCCAGCTTGTCTAACTTCTCCAGGTAGCCTGGGATGATCTTATTGCCGAGTGAGAGAAGCCCAGCCACTTTTCCGGCGTTGATCCGCTCGGTTACATCAATCAAAGTGCCATCGGCCAATTTCTTTTGTACCACTGTATGGCCCTGCTCATCGGTTGCTGAGGTTAAAGTCGCGGCTTGATTCCCCTCGACCAGAGAATGACCATTAAGTGAAACCGTAACCTGGCCGTTTTTCTCCTGCCAGTAATTGACATTGATTTGCTCACTTAAGTCCTCAATTAGCTTATCTAATCTATCCTTATATTCATTAACCTGTCTATCCTTATATTCATTAACCTGTCCACCGATAGACTCGCTGATTTGACGGTTAAGCTCGGCGATCTTTTGCAGGATCTGATTGATTTCTTCCATATTCTTGCTAACTTGCCGATTGATATTAGCCATAATTTCCTGAAGGTCGGAAGATCTTGAGCTTAGGGTTTCAGACAGTCTATTGCCTGCGGCAGCAACTTCTTGCCGCTCGCCATAGCCGCTAGGGTTTGTGGACAGCTTTTGCCAGGCATTCCAGAACAGGTCAAGATCACTCCTTAAACCCGATTGGTCGGATTCGCTGAAAATTTCCTCAATCCGGGCCAGGTACTCTTCGCTAGTCTGCCAGTAGGATGAGCGGCTTTGTTGTGCGGAAATCTCTCTGGCCAGTTCTTCATCATAAGCCCTTTTAATTTCAGATACTTCTACCCCGTTAAAAAAATAAGGTGGTCCCTCGGTCCCTTTTTTCGGACCAAGGACCACCTCTTTTTGGCTGTAGCCAGGTGTGTCCACGTTGGCAATATTCTGAGCCGTTACCTCAACACCGGTCTTAGCGGCCTGCAAGGCCGACAAGCCGATATTCAGGATGCCGTTGATATCAGACATGGCTGAAAAACCTACCTATCTCACCCAAGCGGATTGAGGTGTTGTCGCCCGCTTTGGGTCGGCTCCTTTTGCCCTTTGTCTTGCCCTGATCTTTACTCAACCCAATCCTTACTTAATCGGACTGGAGCAATTTGGGGATCAGAGAAGATAATCCATTAGACTTTCCCGTATCATTGCTCGGGCAACTTTATCATTGTCCACCTGATAGTTTCCGCTTACTAAATCCTGCTTGGCTTTGTTTACCAGATCCTGCCTTATATCTGGAATAGCGGCTATCTTTGCTTTTATCCTCTGAATCGTTGCGCCTTGTGAAGAAATATTAACTCTGTCTCCGGCAGCATTTATTCTCTCACCCCTTTGAGTCTGATCCGCTCTCCGCTCGCTCTTCCTGATCCGCTCTCCGCTGTAAGCCTGCTCGAGATTGATGATGTTGTTAGTCTGCCTGTCAATTTTCATGGTCGATCCTTCCTTCTGATAGGGGTTTTCTCTACTAATCTTTTCGGGAACGGTGAGAGAAAACTTCGGGATTATTTTTAAGGAGGGAGAGATTATCTATACTTTTGCAGAAATTTCTTAACGCCTTGAAATTCTTGAAAGTTACCTCTAATAGCAAATTCCAGTAAAATCAAGGTCTTGGAGAAAAAGTGCCAAAGCATAGGAGATTATTTTAAGGGGTAGAAATAAATGTGAGACTAGCCGCTCTCACTCAACCTTGAATACTGGCTAAGAAATTTTGAATAAAGCTAATAACCTTCTGATGTTCTTCCTTTCCGCTCCCTTGGATGGTCATGGGGGGGCCGAAACTGAAATAGATATCCCGCGTTTTGCGGCCGATTGGCCCGATATCACTTATTAGTCTGCCTACTGGCCAAAAATCGGTCTTCAAAGCCAGTGGGATCACCGGAGCGGCGGCGTTTTTGGCTAATTTGATTCCGAGGGTATTGAAGCGTTCAGGATCAAGGTCAGGGTAGCGGGTGCTCTGTGGGAAAATGAGCACGGAGCGGCCTTTTTTTAGACTTTCTCCACCCTTTTGAAGGACGGTTTTTAAATCCTCCCTTGGATTTTTTCTAGTTACGGCGATCGGCTCAATGCTCTTTAATATAGGGCCAAAAAAGGGGTAGTTCAGCAGGCTCTCTTTAACCACGAAGGTAAGATCCTTAAAAGGCAAAATCAGGCATGGTAAAACAAGACTCTCTAGGGTACTCATGTGATTGCTGATAAATACCACCGGACCTGGCGTGCGGCGAATATGATCCAGGCCGCTGATATGGAAAATCCCCCCATGCGATTCAACAAGTTCAATAATCCCACGACTTTGCTCGCACCAGAGGGCATTGTTGTAGCCCCCTTTGCGAGCAACTCGCCAACCTTTCAATACGGCTCGACCAACCTGGGCATAGAAGGAAATCTGCACTGAAAAAAGCCTGGCCCAAAGGCTGAGCCTTCGCTTCTCCTCAGGGGTATCATAGCTGTCAGTGCGGGTAATGTCTTCCACCATGGATTTAATCCCTTTTGATTTAATCTCTTTGCCCTCGAAATTCTGTTTTTCTACTAACTACTTATTGTTCTTTCGCTAAGTGAGTAACACAAGTTGCGCAGCGGATCAATTACGTTATCAATTGTAGCCTGCGGATAAGCTAATTGTAGGGGCGGACCTTGTGTCCGCACAGCTTGCGCACTTTGTTAGCGAAAAGGCCACTTATCTGTCTGACTTACAAGTCAATAAGCCGAAAAATGAGCCCCATAAAAAGTTTCCATATAAAGGACAGAAAACATCTGAAAATAAGCATAGCTGATTTTCATGAGAAAGAAAAGTATGATATAATCTTTATAAAAATATCTGTAAGCTAATTCTATAAAATATCTTCGCTCTTATATATCAGACACCATAAACCCTAGAAGGGGCTTAGCTCTTATTAGGGTTATGTCTCTTGAATGGTAGCTAATAAATAAGAGCGAATATCTTTAAGCTAAACTCTATCTTTGTAGAAGGAATTTATTTTATTTGACGATAGTTACATCGTACATGTTGTTGGCCTCCTTTCGATCTTGTACAATGTTGCGGCCTCCTTGCCCGAAGACGGATGGTCAAAGGTGCCTATGTTTGTAAGGGCAAGGAGGATGCCTTCTTTTTTTATCTTTATTATCACACCCGGGCAAGAGCAAGGGCAAGGCAATCGCCAAAGATATCAAATAGTTATAAAGATATCAATACTTATTTATTCAATACTTATTTATTAATGATTAATCAGTTGAGGATTAATCATTATAATTTTAGGATAACTCATAATTTTAGGATAACTCGCTAACATTTTGATATTATTGGCTAACCAATTTCTCATGCAATCGCCTTGATAGGCAAGGTGAGCTGCTCTCTTGCTCGCCGCGGTGTACCATTCATTGTTTGGTATAACGTAATCATGGAATTGAAAAAAGAACTTGGCTTGATTCATATTTTCAGTATTGCTGCCGGTTCTATGATCGGCGCTGAGCTTTTTGTTCTACCGGGGCTTGTTTACGCCAAGGCTGGTCCGGCAGCTATTATCTGCTTTGCCCTGGCTGGTCTGCTAGCTGCAACCGGCATGTTCAGCATAGCCGAGCTGGCCACGGCTATGCCTAAAGCGGGCGGGGATTACTTTTTCATAACCCGAGGGCTAGGGCCTGGTGCGGGCACAGTGGCTGGACTGCTTAGCTGGTTTTCGCTCTCGGTAAAGAGCGCATTTGCCCTGCTTGGAACGGCTATTTTTGTAACTCCATTCCTTGGGGTTGATATTCGGATAATTTCGGTGCTGCTCTGTATTTTCTTTATTACGGTTAATCTGGTTGGAGTCAAAGAGGCAAGCAGTCTTCAGGCCGTGCTGGTCTTTGGGTTGCTGTCTCTCATGCTTCTTTATATAGTTCGTGGCCTGCCGGCAGTTCAGGTTCAGCACTTTTCACCCTTTGCCCCTCATGGTTTGGGCATTATCCTTTCCACTGCTGGATTTGTCTTTCTCTCTTACGGCGGTTTGCTGAAGGTGGTCAGTGTGGCCGAGGAGGTAAAAAAGCCGGGCCGTGATATTCCTTTAGGAATGATTCTCTCGCTTTTGGTGGTAGCTAACCTCTACAGCCTTATGGTTTTTGTTACCATAGGCATACTTAAGGCTGAAGAGCTGAGCAAATCTATGGTTCCTATCTCGGATGGAGCCGCGGCTATTATGGGGCCGTTTGGAAGGATAGCCTTGAACACGGCAGCTATTTTAGCCTGTGTTACTACCGCGAATGCAGGAATCATGTCTGCGGCCAGGTATCTTTTGGCCTTAAGCAGGGATGGTCTTATTCCACAATCTTTGGGTAAGATCAGCCCGCGATTTAAAACTCCCCAGCTTTCCATTCTGGTTACCGGCAGTATGGTCATGGCTATTTTATTTCTCAGACTAGATGTTCTGGTTGAAGCAGGCTCGGCCATTCTTATTCTCACCTATATCCTGGCTAATCTGTCCATTATTATTATCCGTGAGGGCAGGATGCAAAACTATCAGCCGAGCTTTCGAGCACCCTTATACCCCTGGATGCAGATCGTCGGCATTATTGGCCTGGTGTTTCTCCTGCTGGAGATGGGCTTTGAAGCTGTGGTTACAACTATCATTCTCATGGTCAGCGGATTTCTCATCTATTGGTTCTATGGCCGCATCAGAGTTAACAAAGAATATGCACTGCTTCACCTACTTGAGCGGATCACAGCCAAGGAGTTGGCCACAGGCTCCCTGGAATCCGAATTGAGGGAAATCATTTGGGAAAGGGATAATATTGTCAGGGATCGATTCGACCAGGTTATAGAAAACAGCCCTGTTCTGGATATTGACAAGGAGATAGACCTTACGGAATTTATGCATCTTGTAGCCAAAACTCTGGCTAGCAGGCTGCAAGAAGAGCCGAACGTACTTTTTCAATTGCTTGTGGACCGGGAGAGGGAGAGCAGCACGGCTATAAGCCCATGGCTAGCCATACCTCATATTATTATTGAGGGCGAGCGAGTATTCGATATTCTCCTGGCTAGATCACGAGCAGGGATTGCCTTTTCAGAGACCGCACCTCGGGTTCATGCTATCTTCGTCCTAGTGGGGACAAAAGATGAGCGAAACTTCCACCTTCGGGCTCTGGCATCTCTTGCCCAGATCGCTCAGGGACATCACTTTGAGAGAGCCTGGATGAGAGCAAGAGGAGAGCAGGCTCTGCGGGACATCATTCTCCTGGGAGAGCGACAGCGGTATCTGTGAATGGAAGAGGGTAGGTGGCTCGTATAAGGAGCTAGATTTTATAGCTGCTTGCAGCAATTTGACTGAAAACTCCTTTTTATGATATGGTTATCTAAAAATATTTTATCCCAGAGAACCAGATGGAAGATAAGCCAGTTTGCAGTCAGTGCCAAAAACCTCTCCTGCCTAGCGAGCAGGCTGCCGAGGGATTGTGTGCTGAGTGCGCTGCCACCAGGCAGAGCTACTCAACCGTAGCCGAAGAGACCTCTTCTTATGTTGTCCGACCCACCTGCGGCTACCATCCCGAGGCTGAGGCTATCGGGGTTTGTACCCGCTGCGCTACCTTTATCTGCGATCAGTGTAGAGTCTCCTACACCGATCCGCTCAGCGGACAAAGTAGCCCCTATTGCCAGGATTGCTATAGAAAAATAGAGGAAAATAGCCGCTATTGCGCCTGGGAAGACAAATCCATTTTCTTTTACACCAGATACTGGATCACCTGGAAGGAGATTATCCTGCATCCATTTAATTTTTTTGATAAACTTCCCCGCACCTCGGACAAAACCTCGGCTCTCACCTTTGGTTATCTATCATTTGCTCATGCCCTGGTTGTAGGCGTCATGTTTTTCCCCCTATATTCGATGTTCTCTTCCCTACCAATCCTAATGGGCGGAGTTCTGGGATTGATCGCCGGGAGCATGATCTTATTGATAGCTGTCCCGATCACTCTTTTTTTGAGTGCAGCCTCCATTCACCTGGGGATCTGGCTACAGTTCAAGAGAAGAGATTTTAATCAAACCTTTCGAATTGTTGGCTATGGGAGCGCCGCTCAGGTGCTGGCAGCGATTCCGCTTATCAACCTGGGGGCTGTAATTATCACTCAGATTGTGATCTTTAGCGGATTGAGGCGGCTGCACAAGCTCTCGATAGCTCAGGCCATTTTAGCCATGATCTTTGTTCCTCTTCTCATGGTGATAGCCGCAGCCAGCCTAATAGCTATCGTAGGGGTAAGAATGGGCCTATGGTAGCCAGGGGAGCAGCCAGTTAAATCTTCCAGCAAGCTTGTAGCCTACATCCTATCCTAATCGCCAGGCCATTGGTTTGTGTGTTCAATGCCGCTGTGCAATTTGGCCCATCCCTTTAATCTTCTGTGCTCCTCCATTTTGGCCTTCTACTATATCTATGCTATCTATGCTTTGGCACTTTTTCTCTGAAACCCTTGAATTTTAGTGGATTTGCTATTAGAGGTAATTTTCAACGATTTCAAGGCGTTAAGAAATTTATGCAAAAGTGTAGCTATATGAGAGCGAATATATTTTTATCAATTTTTATCAGCCCAAAGGGGATATTTTCAAAAGTGAATTTTATTTCACATCTTTATGATTGAAATAGATTTTAATAAACAACCTGTTATGTCTAATGCCCAAAAAGTGTGAAAGATTTTGCATATTCTTTTTGCGGATGAATGATTCTCTTGACTCTGAAGCCTCAGTATTTACCAGAAAATAGATGACTGGAAGGCATAAAAATACAAGGCACACTTTATGCAATCTAATAGTGATAATTCGCCTTATGAGAGCGAAAAAATTCTACTTACGCTTCCATGATAGCAGGGGTTGATAAATGACAAAAGCAGATTAATCAATAAATCAGTACGAAAAAAGAGTAAGACCCAATATTTTTTCGCCTGTAAATACCTCTTCCTGTTGCGCCTTCGGGTTTTCTGTCGATTTTTTCTACATGGTCTAAATTTTGGCTTTCTGGTCCTTAAAGGAAAAGTTTATTTTTCTGTTTTTGAATTGATCCGCATACAGGCTCTGGCCAGAGGATAGCCATTATTCACAATTATTCATGATACTATGATATTTCCTCGTAATATGTGGATAGGTGGGTTATTTAATATCTGGACAGGTAAGGCCTTAGGTTTACGGCTTGTGGTCAGCTAATATAGCTATTATATATCATCCCATATGTCAAGATGTGCCATATGGAGGAAATGGGAGAAAATTTGGAGGAAGGGGGGATGGCAAGGAAAGCAGACTTTTTGGTAAGTGTTTTCCTATGTCTTAATAACATTTATTCATTAATTTTTATTCATTAATTATCAAGTATCATTTTTTAAAGAGGTGGTTAGGTATGAGTTTCCAAAAGATGCCCAAAAAAAGTTTATTAGGTTTAGCTGTTCTGGTATTTACCTTCTTAGCCCTAATTTCTGTAAGTCAGGCTGCTTTGACAACAACTACTCTCAACTGGTGGCCTCTGCCGCCGTATAATACCCTGTGGCCCTTGTGGTCTCCTGTGCTCTCGCCACCAAATGCACTAGGGGTCCCGACGCCAATTGTTACCAGCCTGACCAGAGATACCGTTCTTCCTGTACAGCCAGGGTTGACCTGGGATCCGATTAATCAGAAGTATCCGTGGCTTTTGTACAATACTCCATCAGGTATGGTCTACTATGATCCCCTGTTTGGGGTTAATCTGTGGCCACCATCCTATCTCTTGAGCCCATTGGGAACTCCTCTGCCGCTCAACCTGAGTCTGGTTAAATGGAGCACGCTGTTGCCAACTAGCACTACCTGGCTCCAGGCCAATGTGCCGGTGGCCAATAGCGCCTATTATACTTCATATCCCCAATTCGCTCCTTTGCTAAGTGCGGGTACTATTGCTGGATTGACCCTCATCTGATGCAAAGTAGCATTTAATTTATAAAAACCTATGTCAGGGCGGTCTTTCCATAGACCGCCCTGACCATAGATCACCTTTGTGGGCCCCCCTTCTAAGGGGAGGCAAAAGTGCCTCCAATGTCTAAGAAAACTCGAGGGGGAAGATTACATGAGGAGGTGAGATTCTCTCTAAAAGTAAAGATTCAAAGGTATGATCCAAGATTTCATCTCATAGCCTGATTCTCAAATATCACCCAAGATGCCCAGCAATAAACATTTTCAATTTGAGATATTCTCATAATTTTTAGAATAATGAGGAGAGGAGTTTTTGAGATGATCGGTAAAAAAAATTTCAAATTTGTCTTTATCTTAATTTGTCTGATTACCCTCTACTTAGAGCCTATCCGAAAAATAACGGGGAGTATGATACAATAGAGAGGATAAATCGAGGATAAATCAATGAAATATAAAGGAAGTGATAGAAATGCAAAGCAATTGCATATCCTCTTTGTATCA
>Ga0078972_1001057_pt1 | contig 109676 bp, 115 predicted proteins | sample YelNatPaOPGAMG01_FD_67568 | JGI IMG/M metagenome (GOLD analysis project Ga0078972, IMG submission 67568) | Hot spring thermophilic microbial communities from Obsidian Pool, Yellowstone National Park, USA - OP-RAMG-01 (SPADES assembly) (version 2) | ecosystem: Environmental > Aquatic > Thermal... | reverse complement strand
TGGGCATCCCACCACAGTTCCAGGTCGGGGTTGCGTTCTTTGAGCCCTTCAAGGAGTTCCGGTCTTAGGGTGAGCGGTTCCTGGCTCATAGGAGAACCTCCTGAAAGTGTTGAAAATAACAAGAAATTTATTTCAACTGAAGCATACCACAAACACCTCGCTCCTGTCAATTTTTTTCCTTTTAGACTTAGTCGGACCGTAGTGAGGACTCTCAACAAAGGTCCCAGCAGTCCATCCTCCATCAATCAAAATGTTCGTTCCTGTAATGTAGCTCGAACGAGGGGAAACGAGAAATGCCACAAGCTCTGCTACCTCCTCAAGTGTTCCAGGTCTCCCAAGGGGTGTACGACTTCGAATGAACTCTCCCCAGCGGGGATCTGAGAGAACCTTCTCCACCATTGGTGTTTGGATAAAAGCGGGAGAACCAATGTTCACTCGTATCCCATACTTTGCCCACTCTACTCTTTGGAAATCATGGACTGTGAGTTTAGACCTGATTGGGCCGCTTCCGTTGTTGGACGGGTAGTCAGTGGACGTACTCCTCCTGAGGTTCCGGAATTCGTCGACGCCTGCACTGCGGCTCTTCTCCAGAACTAAAGACAGACGGAAGTTCCAAGCCCCGTGGTAAGCTTACCACGGGGCTTATTCTTTTCTCCGAAGCTCTCTGCCCAAGGTTGTGGTAACATATTCTGAAGCCTGGCATACGAAAGGAGGAGAAGCGGTGGAAAAAGGCATTCTGAACAACCTGAAAACCTTGCTCAAAAAAAGCGAGAGCAAGATGGTTCTCTGCGTCGTGGATGGCCTTGGCGGCATTCCTCACCCGGACTTCGGTGGAAAGACAGAACTCGAAGCAGCCAGAACCCCAAACCTCGATGTCCTGGCGAAGAAAAGCGTTCTTGGCCTCATGACCCCGGTGAACTACGGCATCACCCCAGGAAGCGGACCCGGACACATTGCACTCTTTGGATACGACCCTGAGGAGCTGGTCATTGGGCGGGGAGTTCTGGAAGCCCTGGGTGTGGGAATGGAGCTCAAAGAAGGGGACGTGGCAGCCCGGGCGAACTTTGCCACGAAAAATGCCGAGGGCATCATCACCGACCGGAGAGCAGGAAGGATTTCCACTGAGGAGTGTCAACGGCTTGTGGAGAAACTCCAGCAACACATCCAGAAAATCGAGGACGTGGAAATCCTCCTCAAGCCGGGAAAAGAGCACCGGTTTGTCCTCGTCCTGCGGGGAAGAGGACTCGGGGATCGTCTCAAGGACACCGACCCCCAGAAAGAGGGGTTGCCACCTTACGAACCAAAGGGCTTCGACGAGCCCTCGGAAAAGACCGCCCGTATCGTCCGGGCATTCCTGGAAAAGGCTACGTCTCTTCTTGGGGATGAGCCCAAGGCCAACGCCATTCTCCTTCGTGGCTTTTCTCAGTCCCCGGTGTTAGAGAAATTCCCAGAACGGTACGGTGTTCGGGCACTGGCCATCGCCATCTACCCCATGTACAAGGGGATTGCCCGGCTGTTCGGTTTCGATACCCCGGACGTCGAGGGAGACCTGCGAAACGAAATTGAACTCCTGAAGGCAAAGTGGAACGACTATGACTTCTTCTTCCTCCACTACAAAGACACCGATAAAGCAGGAGAGGATGGAGATTTCCTGCGAAAAGTCCAGTGCATCGAGTACTTTGACTCCCTGCTCCCTGAAATCCTCGCCCTTTCCCCCGACGTTCTCGTCATCACCGGAGACCACTCAACACCGGCACTTCTTCGGGGTCACTCCTGGCATCCGTCTCCGGTGCTCCTCCACTCTCTCTACGGAGGTGTGCCAACAGGAGAACGGTTCACCGAAAAGGAGTGTGCCCGGGGATACCTTGGACATTTTCCCGCAAAAGCCCTCATGAGTCTTATTCTCTCTGCAGCCCTGCGGCTTGGGAAATTTGGAGCATAGACAACCCGAGGATTCCAGACCTCACCGAATGGGGCGGACTCTGTCTCCGTAATCGGTGGCAATGGTCCGCCCAAGTTTTGTCACCATCTCCTTCATGCAAGAGAGGCATCCTCCCCAGGCTTCTTGAACGCAGATTTTCCCGGGATAAATGGTGTACTGGCTCCGGTACGGATGGGGGGTAAAGTTGGGCATGAGGACGTTGGCACCACAGCGAAGCCCTCGTTCCCGTCCTCCGGGAACGAGCGTCCCCAAAGCTGTGGTGGCAGGGAGGTTTGTGGTTTTCGTCAGAATCCTGGTGAGTGCCAGGACCTTGAGGGTGAGCAGGCATTTCTCTTCTGGGTCCATGGTGAAGTGCCCCAGAGGCGTGTCTGGATGGGGAATGAAGGGTCCAATACCGACCATATCGAAGTCCCATTCCTGGAACTTCTTGATATCCAGGGCCAGGGCTTCCGGCGTCTGATACGGAAGCCCCACCATGTTCCCGCTCCCCACCTGGTACCCCAGTTCCTTCAAAACCCTCTGACATTCAAGGCGGACATCATAATCGTCATCGGGGTGCAGACGGGCAAAGAGGTCCCGGTCGAAGGTCTCCTGTTTGAGGAGATAACGGTCGGCCCCGGCATCTCTCCAGAGCGCGTATTCCCAGGGTTCTCGCTCTCCCACGCTCAGGGTGATGGCCACCCGGAGTTTTTTCACCCGGTGGATAAACTCGGCAAAGGGCTTCGCCTCATACCACGGGTCTTCGCCGGACTGCAGCACGATGGTCTTCACCCCAAGGCGGGCAATGCGTTCACAGAGCGCGTACATCTCCTCCCAGGACATGCGGTACCTTTGAAGCTTTCGGTTTTCCTTCCGCAACCCGCAGTAGAGGCAGTTCTTGCGACAGAAGTTCGAGAATTCCACAAGCCCCCGGAGATGGACCACATCACCCACGTACTTCCGGCGCTTAGCATCAGCAAGGGTGAAAAGTCGATGCACCACCTGGGGTTCTCCACAGCGAAGGAGTAACGCCAGTTCCTCTTCGGTGCAATCTTCCTTCTCCTCAAGAAGGTCAAGGATGTCTTCGCAAGTTCGGTCGTTCATGTTCTCTGCCTCTTGGCCCGGTAGTCCTCAATTGCCGCCCGAATGGCCTCTTCAGCAAGAACGGAACAGTGCATTTTATGGGGTGGAAGACCACCCAGAGCTTCAGCCACAACCCTGTTTGTGACCCTGAGGGCTTCCTCAACGGTCTTCCCCTTGATGAGTTCAGTAGCCATCGACGACGTGGCAATGGCCGCACCACAGCCAAAGGTTTCAAACTTCGCATCTTCAATGCGGTCATCCCTGATTCTCAAGTACATGACCATGACATCGCCACAGAGAGGATTCCCGACCTTCCCAACCCCGTCGGCATCTTCTATTCTGCCAACATTCCGGGGATTCCGGAAATGCTCAAGGACTTTTTCTGTGTACACTGTCTCACCTCGCCTTCCCGAAAGGAGAAATCGCCCGGAGCTTCTCCACTATTCCTGGAAACACCGAAACCACCCGGGAAATTTCCTCTTCCGTCGTCCACTTCCCCAGGCTAAACCGGATGGAACCATGGGCGAGTGCATGGGGATACCCGCAGGCTAAAAGCACATGGGACGGCTCAAGGGAACTCGAGGTGCAGGCAGAACCGCTTGAAACGCAGATACCCTCAAAATCGAGGTTCAAAAGTAACGACTCTCCTTCGACGTACTCCACAAGCACAAGGCTTGTGTTGTAGAGGCGGGGAGCCCCACGGCTCACGACGACGATGTCTGGAATTCGGGCTTGCAGTTCCTCTTCAAGCCGGTCCCGCAGGGTGCCGACTCTCCTGGCCTCCTCGCACATCTCGTCCTGAGCGACTTCCAAAGCTTTTGCCATCCCCACAATGCCCGGAACGTTTTCCGTTCCAGCTCTTCTACCCCGTTCGTGGTGCCCGCCGAGGATCTGGGGAGCAAGACGGGTACCCTTCCGAACGTAGAGAAATCCCACCCCTTTGGGACCGTAGAACTTGTGAGCCGAAGCCGAAAGGAGGTCGACGCCAAGATCATCCACCTGTATCGGAACCTTCCCAACCGTCTGAACCGCATCGGTGTGGAAAACCGCTCCATGCTCACGGACGATGCGAGAGAGCTCCTCAATCGGCTCAATGACCCCTGTCTCGTTGTTGGCATGCATGATGGACACGAGAATGGTCTCGGGACGAAGGGCCTTCCTGAGGTCTTCGGGATGAACGAGGCCTTCCCGGTCGACCGGAAGGTACGTGACCGCAAAGCCCTCTTTCTCCAGAGCCCGAAAAACGTTCAGCACGGCATGGTGCTCGATGGAAGAGGTCACCAGGTGGTTACCTTTCTTCCTGAGTGCCTGGGCAACCCCCCGGATGGCGAGATTGTTGGATTCCGTCCCGCCGGAGGTGAAGACAATTTCCTCATCTCTTGCCCCTATGGAACGGGCGATAACCGAGCGTGCCTTTTCCACCGCTTGCCGGGCCTCCTGGCCAAAACGGTGGAGCGATGAGGGATTGCCAAAATGCTCCCGGAAAAAGGGAAGCATGGCTTCAACGACCCTTGGGTCACAGGGTGTAGTGGCGTTGTAATCCAGGTAGATCATGGATTTCCTCCTTCCTCAACCAGGCTCTTCAGCGTTTTCGAGGCAAAGAACCCCTGGAGGCACGCAGCCGTCTCCTCCCAGAGCTTTCGGGTACTGCAGGAGGTGATAAGAGAACAATACAAGGGATTTGCCAGACACTCCACAGGGTGAATCGGCCCCTCAAGGGCCTGAACCACTTCAAGGAGCGTGATGTCCTCGGGGGCGCGTCCAAGAACATACCCGCCCTCTTTCCCGCGGATACCCCGTACAAGACCACGGGCCTCAAGGGTTGAAGCAATGTGGCGGAGGTAGTCTGCCGAGAGGTGCTCCTCCTCGGCCACCTCCCGTACCTTCAGAGGTACAGAGCTCTTTGCCAGCCGCGCGAGGAACCGCAAACCGTACCGGAGTCGGGTGGAAACCTTCACGGTTCCTCCCTCCTTTCATCACCGATTCTATAGAAATAATAGCATAACTCATAAAACGGAGCAAGCTCCTTCGGAAATTCTGTACCGCCGTATCCAGAGAGGCCGCTTTGTGCTATAAAAGAGGAAAAGACCGAGAGGAGGTACAGGAGTTGTACTGGGAAAAAGACGTGGAGACGTTACCAAGGGAGGAACTCTACGAGCTTCAGAAACAGCGGCTTCAGAGAACCGTTCAGAATGCCATGCGAACTCCCTTTTACCGGCGACTCTTCGCCCGGGAGGGTATCAACCCTGAAAAGATCAGGACTCCCGAGGATTTGCGTCACATTCCTTTCACCACCAAAGAAGACCTCCGGCAGGGATTTCCCTTCGATTTCCTCGCTGTTCCTCTGGAAGAAGTCGTCCGCCTGCACTCCTCTTCTGGAACTACTGGTACCCCTACCGTCGTTTACCACACGAAAGACGACCTGGACCGCTGGACAAACCAGGTAGCCCGCTGCCTCTACATGGTGGGGGTGAGAAAAAACGACATCTTCCAGAACATGATGAGCTACGGGCTCTTCACCGGAGGACTGGGGATGCACTATGGCGCAGAACGCATTGGTGCGCTCACCATCCCCATCGGGGCCGGGAACAGCAAAAGGCAGATATGGTTTTTGAAGCACTTCAAAAGCACGGTCATCCACATCATCCCGAGTTACGCCCTGCTTCTTTCTACCATCATCCGGGGAGAGGGGCTTGACCCCCGACGGGATTTCAACCTCCGCATCATCCTTCTTGGCGCCGAACCCCACAGCGAAGAAACCCGTCGGAGAATCGAGGACATTTACGGCGCCAAAGCATACAATTCTTACGGCCTCTCAGAGATGAACGGTCCGGGAGGTGCGTTTGAGTGTCTCTACCAGGACGGCATGCACATCTGGGAGGACTATTACATCGTGGAAATCGTCAATCCCGATACCCTGGAACCCTGCCCACCGGGAGAACCGGGAGAAATTGTGCTCACCACCATCTTCCGGGATGCCACACCCATCCTCCGTTACCGGACACGAGACGTTGCAGCACTCATCGATGAGCCCTGCTCATGCGGGAGAACGCACCGGAGAATCACGAGAATTCAGGGACGAACCGACGACATGTTCATCTTCCGGGGTGTGAACATCTTCCCCATGCAGATTGAAAAGGTCCTCATGACCATCCCTGAGGTGGGAACAAATTACCGCATCGTCCTGGAACGGAAAGAGTACGAAGACACGATGCGTGTGGAGGTGGAGATCAAGCCCGAGTTCTTCTTCGGCGATCTCCAGAAACTCGAACGCCTGCAGGAACGGATTGCGGATGAACTCCGGGCCGAGATTCTCGTCACCCCTGAGGTGGTTCTCGTGGAACCCGGAAGCCTCCCCACCCAGGAAGGGAAGGCCCAGCGGGTTTTCGACCTTCGAAGGCTCTGAGAGAGGAGGGACAGTATGGCGCATCAGGTCTCGGTCTTTGCGGAGAATAAGCCCGGACGCATTGAGAAGATTGCCCGTATTCTCGCCCAGGAAGGCGTAAACATTCGGGCGATCACCATTTCCAGCGCTAACGGCTTTGGGGTGGTAAAAATCCTCGCTGACCAGCCCCAGAAGGCCTTTGAGCTCTTGCGAGAACACGGTCTTCCTGCCTATCTTCAGGAGGTTATCGCCGTGGTGCTTGAAGACGTCCCTGGAGGCCTCCATAGAGTAGCCAGAATCCTCGCCGAAAACGGCATCAACATCGAGGACGCCTATGGCTTTGTTATCGAGAAGGGGAAGACCGCGGTTCTCGTCATTCAGGTGGAAAACGAACCTCACGCCCAGAGTATCCTCGAACGGAATGGATTCGTGCTCCTGAGCGATGAGGAAATTTACCGGCTCTGAAGGAGGGTGGCATCTGTGGCCAGTTGCATCGTGGTGGTTTTCTCCCGTAGCGGCAGAACCAGGGCTCTGGCAGAGGGCATCGCCCGAGAACTGGGCGCGCAACTCGAGGAGATTCGCCTGAAAAAAGTCAAAAACCGTATCCCCACCCCGGGGATGATCCTCAGGGGCTTCAAAAAGGGTGAGCTCCCCGCCATCCACACCGATTTCCCCGACCTGGGGAGATTTGATGAGATTGTCCTTGGGGGGCCAGTCTGGGGGTTTGATATTGCTCCACCAGTTCTGAGCTTTATAGAACACGCCAACTGGAGCGGCAAGAAAGTTCATCTCTTTGTCAGCGAGGCATTTCTTGGCGGCCGGAGAGCTCTGGCGCGTCTTAAAAGAATCCTCGAGAACAAAGGAGCGAAGGTGGAGAAAGAACGAGCCTTTCCGACCCTCTTGAAGCACCCCAAGACCCTGCAGATTTGCGGTCGGGAATGGGCCAAAACGCTGAAAGACTGAAACTCACTCCCCACCCAGAAGGCGCAGGGCCAAAAGGGCATAAACTCTCCCGGCAGTGACGACCTGGGTCACGGGGACGAACTCATTGGCTGAGTGGGCCTCCTCAATTCTCCCCGGGCCAAAGATCAAGGTGGGTATTCCTGCTTCGACGAGAAACGACGCCTCGCAGGAAGCTGGAAAGGGGGAAAAGGTGGGAACTTCTCCCGGGATATCGGCAATGGACCGGGAGAGGAACTCCACAAGCTCCGAGTCCCTTGAGATTCTGGCCGGAGGGAGATGGGGAATACACTGGGTGATTGAGTACTCAAAAGGTGCTCCCTCTTTTTCCCGTACGTTCTCCACAACCTCCCGGAGAACTTCTTCCATCCTCGCCAGAGAAAAAGAGGGGAGGGTTCGCACGTCCACCTCAAGAAGGCAGGTCTCGGGCACCACGTTGGGCGCCACTCCCCCGAGAATCTTTCCCACACTCACTGCCGGTACCCCAAGGTCAGGATCCCCAAAGGCGGAGAGTTCCTTGCGTTTTTCCTCCAGGGCCCTGACGATGAGAGCCGCATAGTACACAGCGTTGATCCCCTGTTCTGCCACTGCTGCGTGGCAAGATTTCCCCCGAACCTCAATGCGATACGCCGCGACACCCCGATGTCCCAGGCTGATGTTGAGACCCGTGGGTTCCCCCACAATGGCATAGTCCACGACTTCCCGCCGCATCCGGTACACCCTCATCCATTCCCTGATGCCCGCATTCTCTTCCTCCTCGTCCACCACGAAGACCACCTTGAGCTTCCCATAGAGGGAATGAGCAAAGAGCGCCACCATTTTCGCCGCATACATCATGGCGGCAAGGGCTCCCTTCATGTCACAGGCCCCTCTCCCATAGAGGCGGTTCTGCACGATTTCTCCCCCCAGAGGGGGGTACGTCCAACCACTCCCCACAGGGACCGTGTCCATGTGCCCGTTGAAAAGCAGCACTGGTCCTTCACCCAGGGCTCCCTGGATTTCTGCGATGAGGTTTGCCCGCTTCCCGTCAACCTCCTGCCATTCCACCGGGATGCCGTTATCGATGAAGTAGTTAGCGATGAAACGGGCAATCTCCACTTCCCCCTCGGTTCGGGAGACACTCATGATGCGCACCAGCCGCTGCGCAAGGCTTATAGGCTCAAAAAGGTCAAACTCGTTGTCAAGCAGCGCTTTCCAGTCCGCCATGTTCAGCCCAGGTACCGGCTTCCCCGTTTCTGCAGGGCGATGCTCTGCTTACAGAGAGGACACTCATCCGGCGTATACACGGGAATCTCCATCTGTAAAAGGGGGAAGAAAGGATAGGGGAACAAAGCCCGACCACTGCTTCGGTCCACAAGCACACCGATACCCACGATGTGTGCTCCTTTCTCCTGAACGGCCTCGATAACTTCCGAAAGAGAAGCCCCCGTGGTGACGACGTCTTCCACGATGAGCACCCTGTCCCCCTCGCCGAGAGTAAAGTCCCGCCGGAAACGCATCCTGCCCTCCTCTCTCTCGGTGAAAGCCATGCGGACTCCAAAGACCCTGGCCACCTCGTAGGCGAGCACAATGCCGCCTACCGCTGGACCCACAACGACATCGACTTTTTCTCCCCGGAAATGCTCTGCAATGGCCTGGGCCAGCTGTTCAACATACCGGGGATACTGGAGGAGTTTGAACTTCTCCACGTAGTACGGGCTGTGGAGTCCCGAGGTCAGAAGGAAATGTCCCTCAAGGAATGCCCCGGCTTTTCGGAAAAGGTCGAGAATGGCTTCCTTGTCCAAGAAACTCACCTCACCCTCCCTATGAGGTCTTCAATGTTCTCCATATCTTTACGGAGAAGATACGCCTTTATTCCCTCAAGAATGTCCGCTGCCGAAGAAGGAGCCACAAGATTCGCGGTTCCCACACCCACCGCCCGCGCTCCCACAAGGAGGAACTCAAGAGCATCTTCAGCAGTCATGATTCCCCCCATACCGATGATGGGGAGCTCTGTCATCCCCACAAGGTCGTAGACCATCTTCAGCGCGAGAGGCTTGATGGCAGGCCCGGAGAGCCCTGCGGACTTCATGGCAAAGACGAAATCCATTCGCTCAACATCGACGACCATGGCGGGAAAAGAATTCGTAACGCTCAGGGCTTCTGCACCTTCTTCCTCGAGGATTCTCACTGTGACTTCCCAGTCCTGAAGCTTCGGACCAAGCTTCACGATGAGGAACTTCCCGGTCGCCTCCCGAACCCGTCCAACGAGTTCTCGAAGAGCTTCAGGGTCCAAGAGAAAACTTGCACCCCCTTTTTCGACGTTCGGGCAGGAGACGTTGAGCTCCAGGGCATCAATCCTCTCTATAGCATCGAGTTTCCGGGCCACCGCAACGTACTCTTCCACCGTCTTCCCCCAGATGTTCACAAAAACCCGGGTATCGAGCGCTTCAAGAAACGGCAGGTCCTCTTGAAGAAACCGCTCCACTCCCTTGTTCTCAAGGCCAATGGAGTTCAAAAGCCCTGCCCGGACCTCAAAGAGCCTGGGTGGGGGATTTCCTTCCCAGGGGAAAAGGCTCAACCCTTTCACCGTGATGGCTCCCAGAGTGTTGAGGTCAAGGTAAGGGGCAATCTCCCTCCCGTAGCCACAGGTTCCGGAAGCAAGAACAACCGGGTTTTTCAGGGTCATTCGTCCCAGAGTCACTGAGAGATTCATAGCACGACCTCGGAGAGCCGGAAAACCGGACCGTCGCTGCACACATGCCAGTACCCTCCACCCCTTCGGGGGATGGCACACCCAAGGCAAACCCCAAAACCACAACCCATCCTTGCTTCAAGGGCAACCTCAATGTCCTCCTCTTTTCCGGGAAAGACCGTCACCAGTTCTCGAAGCATCCCTTCAGGACCACAGGCGTAAATCCTTGCCCCCTGCCAGAGGGCTCTCTCAAGGCACTTCCCCACAAGGTCAAGGACCGTGCCGCAGAAACCGCCCGACACAGCCTCTTCGCAGCTCCACAGAACCCTCGGAAGGTCTTCAAGGAGGCGAAGGAGCGCCAGGTCCTTTCGTTTCCGAACACCCAGAAAGAACGAAAAGGGGATACCGCGTTTTTCGAACTCCCGGGCAAGAAAAACGAGAGGCACAAGTCCCCGTCCTCCGGCAAGGAGGATCCCAAAAGGCGCATCGAGAGAAAATCCTCGTCCCAGAGGCCCGAGCACCTCAACGACATCCCCTACCTCCAGGTAGGAGAGGAGTTCCGTACCCTTCCCCACAACCTCAAAGAGGAGGGAAAAACGGTCATCGTTCGCAGAGAGCACTGCAAAAGGACGGGGAAGAAGAGGATCGAAAACCCGAAAACCAGGACGCACCATAACGAACTGGCCGGGTCTGGCTTGAGAAGCAATGTCCCCTTCCTCAAGCTCAAAGCACACAAACCGTTCTCCAAACCGTTCTTTCCGGCATATCCGGGCAAAGCTCATGGCACAAGGCTCCGGAGTACTCTCTGATACCTAAGGGCTTCTTCACGAGCTCTTTCAGCGAAATCCTCTCCGTTCTCTCTTCCCTGCTTCCTGTAGGCAAAGAGAATATCCCGGGAAACGTTCACCAGTGCCCCCAACCCTCCCGGGAGGAAGGCAAAACGGAGTGCCTTGACTGCTCCTCCCTGGACACCAACTCCGGGGATAAGGAAAAGCAACCGGGGGAAACGTTCCCGAAGGTACCGGAGGTCCTCAGGATATGTCGCCCCCACAACAATCCCAAAGGAACTCACGGAACCATCCGCAAAAAACTTCCTGGCACAATCCTCCACAAGCAGGGCCACCTTTTCGAAAACTCGCACCTTCCCCCCCTCATCCTGGATGAAAGGAGCCGAGGGGTTTGATGTTCGAGCAAGAACGAAGACCCCCTTTCCGCTCTTTTGGGCCTCCTCAAAGAAGGGAAGAAGGCTATCTTCCCCAAGGTAGGGGTTCACCGTCAGGGCATCAACATCCCAGAAGGAGCGCAAACTCTTTCCGCCTGCGGTAATCTCGGAAAGGTATCCCCGGGCGTAACACACAGCGCTACTTGCAATGTCGTTCCTTTTCCCGTCAAGGATCGTGAGAAACCCCAGTTCTTTCGCTCTCCTGATGGTCTGAGAGAGCACCACCATTCCCGGAACCCCCAGAGCCTCGTAAAAGGCCATCTGAATCTTCACAAAACCTACTTCACCCGTGAGGGCCTCAAGAATGCCGGTCCCAAAAGCGAGAATGGCCTCAGCAAGCCCCTCAAAGGTCATTTCTCCAGAAACAAATCGCTCAAGAAGCACAGGAGGGAGCAGGTCAAAATGCGGGTCCAAGCCAACGACAAGGGGTCCAAAGCGCTCAACCTTTTCTGCAACCCGTTTAGCAAAACTCTCCATCAACGATGCTCCTTTCTGCCATAACCACTCGCCCCCCGACGATGGTGTACACTGGCCAGCCCCGAAGCGACCACCCCTGGAAGGGGCAATTCCTCCCCTTCGATTCAAACTGGGTCACATCCACTTCCCACTCCGTCTGCGGGTCCACAATGGTAAGGTCTGCATCCTTCCCTTCGGCAAGAACGCCTTTGTTCTCCAGCCCAAGAAACCTGGCAGGATTGTAGCTCAACTTCCTCCACAGCTCAATCCAGTCCACAACTCCATCCTCCACGAGGGCCTTCACATAGAGGGGAACGGTGATCTCGAGGTTAGAGATCCCAAAAGCGGCGTCGAGGAAGCTCCCCTCCTTATCCTCAAGGGCATGGGGAGCATGGTCCGAAGCGAGGATGTCGATAGTGCCATCCGCAATGCCTGCTTTGAGCGCTTCGATATCCCGCTTCTCTCGAAGCGGTGGTTTCACCTTGGCAAGGGGCCCAAACCGCAGGACGTCCTCGGCAGTGAGGAGAAGATGGTGGGGCGCCACATCAGCACTTACCGGGGCCTGCCCTCTGAAGAGACGGAGGATCGTAACACTCCTTTCTGTTGAGAGATGGGTAAAGTGCACCCGGGCACCCGTATCCAGGGCAAGGAGAACATCCCGGGCAAGGCGACTGTCTTCAGCCACCCGCGGAATGCCTTTGTATCCAAGAAGGAACGCCACCTCCCCTTCGTGCATGTGCCCTTCCCGAGAGAGTTCGCTATCCTCCTCATGGAGAATGAAAGGAAGGTGGAAATAGCGGGCATACTGCAGGGCAAAATAGAGCAGCCGAGAACTCTCTACACTTGCCCCATCGTCACTCAGGGCCACAACCCCCGCCTCCTTTAAAAGCCCGTAATCACACATCTCCTTTCCCTGACACCCCCGGCTGATGGCTCCTGCAAAGAGAATGTTGGTGAAGGGGAGAGCCTTGGCACGGAGGCGCAGTGCCTGAACCACAAGGGGATGGTCCAGCGGAGGGGAGGTGTTGGGCATGCAGAGCACTGTGGTGAACCCACCTCGGGCAGCAGCCCTCGCCCCGGTCTCGAGGGTCTCCTTACGTTCCTGCCCCGGCTCGCGAAAGTGTACGTGGAGGTTCACAAAACCTGGACCCACCAGCAATCCTGAAGCATCGATACTCTGTGCCTGAGGGTCGGAGATCCCCCTGCCGACGCGAACAATCACTCCACCCTCAATCAGCACATCACCATCCACAAGCATTCGCCTGTCCGGAAGGACCAGAGTCCCGCGCCGAATGAGAATTCTCCGCGTCATGGCATCTTCTCCCCGCGAAGAAGGATTTCAAGCACGGCCATCCGTACCGCCACTCCACAGGTGACCTGTTCCTCGATGAGGGAGGACTCGTGTTCTACAAACCGGTGTCCGATCTCCACTCCCCGATTCACTGGACCAGGATGCATGATGAAGGCTCCTTCCTTCATCCTCGCCAGAAGCCTTTCCCCAAGACCAAAAAAGCGAGCATACTCCTGAAGGCTTGGAAAATACCCTGCTTCTTGGCGTTCCCGCTGAATTCGAAGCAAGTACACTACATCGGCTCCTTCCACTGCCCGCTCCACCGGGAACACTCGCTCTGCCCCAAGGGCCAGAGCACTCTCAGGGACGAGAGTTGGAGGGCCTGAGAACACCACGCTGTTCCCAAGCTTCACAAGTGCCAGCGCCAGAGAGCGAGCAACTCTGCTGTGAAGGATATCCCCAAGGATGACAACTCGAAGACCCTCAACTCGCCCAAGGGCCCGCTGTATAGCCAGAAGGTCGAGGAGGGCCTGAGTCGGGTGTTCCCGCATCCCATCACCAGCGTTCACCACATGGCAGGGGAGAAAACTCGCCAGATACTCCGGAACACCGCTATCTCTGTGTCGGACCACCAGAACGTCAGTTCTCATCCGGGCAATGGTGCGGACAGTATCTCGAAAACTCTCTCCCTTCTCCAGGCTGCTTCCCTCTAAAGAAAAATTCAGTACGTTCATACCCAGAAGCTTTCCCGCCATCTCAAAAGACATTCGGGTTCTCGTGCTGGGTTCAAAGAACAGGCAGACCATGGAGTACCCCGAGAGGATGCTCTCGAACTTTGGGGAGGTCTCGAGGAATGCCCGCCAGTGTGCGGCTCGCTCAAGGATGAAGAGAATATCTTCTCTCGTCAGAGGACGTATTCCCAGAAGATGCCGGTGCATCCACACCCTTCCCACCTCCCGAAAATGGGCACAAAAAAATCCATCTTCCCTTACTCGGGAAGATGGATGCTCTCCTCTCGTCTCTGCGTCTTGCTGCTTTCATGGGCAACCCTCAATTAGGATACCGGGAAATGTTCCCCGTGTCAACCAGACCCCAACCCACGTGGTTGAGAAGTAGAGCAAAGAAGGTGGTGAAACGGAGAGCGTTCTGATACAATGAGAGAACACCTGTAAGAAAGGGTGATAAGATTGGGCGTCGCGGAAAGCCTTGCTCTCGGCCTTATCCAGGGATTTACGGAATTCTTCCCCATCTCCTCATCGGCTCACCTGCTCCTTCTCCGAACCCTTTTCCCCCTGGGCGAAGCCCACCTCTCCCTTGACGTTCTGCTCCACACTGGGACGTGGCTTGCCGTCCTCCTGGTCTTCCTCCCCTCTACGGGGCGGATCCTGCGACGACCTTCAATCGTTCTGAAGGTTCTCGTTGCCACCATACCAGCAGGAATTTTCGGGTATCTCCTGGAAGACAAGGTGGAGACCATCCTCCGGGGAAACCTGTTCCTTGTGAGTGCCGTTCTCCTTGGAGTAGGAATTGTCTTCCTCCTGGTGCGGTGTGAAGGAGAAAAAACCCTGGAGACCATGAATGTCCGAGATGCTGCAATCATCGGCCTTCTTCAAGCACTGGCACTGATTCCAGGAGTTTCCCGCTCGGGCATCACGCTCCTTGGGGGCATCGGTGTGGGCCTCAAAAGAAGCGAGGCGGTGCTCTTCTCTTTTCTCCTGTCCCTTACCACCATTGGTGGGGCAACGGCCTTGGCGCTTTTGCGAGAGGCTTCGGGAGGAATGGCACTTTTCAAAAGCGCTCTTCCGGGATTTTTTGCCGCCCTGGGAAGCGGTCTGTTCTCCTGCACCGTGCTCCTCAAACTCGTGCGGGAAAAGGGGCTCGTACCTTTTGGGTACTACCGGATCCTTCTGGGGGCATTTTTTCTCCTTTTCCTCTCTTTACGGTAATCCTCAGAACATGATTTCTTCAAGAATGGCCCGAACCCTGTCCCTCAAAAGCCGTTCCAGACGTTCAAAGAGGTACTCCGAGTACACTGTAAAAGGCGTCCACACACGGATGCGGCCATCCTCAAAGGAGATGCGGATGTTTTCCGGGAACTCTTTTTCCTGCGCGAGCGCCTCCTCCAGGAACACGTTGAGCGCCCTCAGGGGGATAAGGTAGAGCTCATAAGGTCTCTCAAGCTCGTACTCCCAGTACACGTACGTGACCTCCTCGTGGCGGTACGGCGCGGGTGCAAAAACAAGACGAATCACCTCACACCACCCCCAGGGCAAAGTACCCTCCAAAGAAAATGAGCATCGCACCGCACACCCCCACCAGGGATCTGTAGAATCGCTCAGAGAAGACGCCCCGCCCCCGGTCAAGGGTGAAGGAAACAGCGCTGTACCATACAAAATCCGCCAGGATGTGCCCGAGGAAGAAGATGACAATGCCCCAGATTCGCGCCTGGCTTGCCGAAAGGAGCATGGCAAGCCCCACGGTTGCCCACCACATAATCCAGTAAGGGTTGGAAATGCTTGTCAGGACCCCACCGAGTACCATATTCCGACTGGTCCTCTCCTTCTTCTGACCTTCAGAGATGGTTACACTCCGGAAGGCCCGAAGCATGCCCATCCCAAGGTACACGAGTACCCCGCCTCCCACAACACCAATGAGGCGCTGGGCAAGGGGCAACGCCAGAATCCTTCCAAAACCAAGGACAAGGCTCACCACCATACCGGCTTCAAGAATGCCATGACCCACAACGGTGAGAGGACCAGCCCGGAATCCAAGACGGGGAACACCCGAAAGGACAAGGGCAAGTAAAGGCCCAGGCATGAGCGCTCCAGAAAAACCAACGATGAAAGCACTCCCGAAAATGGTGAAAAGTTGCCATCCCCCCATGAGCGTTTACCCCAGAGAGCAACAAGAAGACCCATGGTGGGAACATCCCGAAAGGGATGCAGAAACCGCGAGGAACGCTGCTTTCACAATGAGTTCAGCAGGGATAACCTCATAAACCCGGCCGTCAACCTCCACGGTGCGGCAGGCCACCGGGCCGCAGACGTCACAGCAAGGACTTGCACCTCTTGAGGCTTCAAGCCACTCTTCTAAAGGCCGACCGTTCAGAAAAATCGCATTCGACTGCAAGGGGTCTTTGCGGAAAGCTTCACACGAGAGGATTTCCTTCTCAAGGACAACACCGATGCCCAAGGGGGCAAAAACCTGTTCCAGCAGCGCGCAGGCCCTTTCAAGTTCTTCCTCTGTAGAAGCACAGCGGGGGCATGTTGCCCCGTCAATGAGGAGTCTCTGCCAGCGAATATGGAGCATTTCCATGCGTTTCCCTCCCGGGGTAGGCTCACAAGGGAACGAAAACACATAAACTGGTGGAGGCGGTGGGAGTCGAACCCACGTCCAGAACCCGACAGAGTGAAGAGCCTACGAGCGTAGCCTCAGTTTTCCTTGAGCGCACGGTCCCTCCCTGAGGCCGGATGAACCATACGCTTCCTCAGTGAGTTCTCATTCCCGGTACCTGAGGACTCCCGGAAACCAGCCCGCTATCTGGCGCCGACCTGGGCATAGCAGGCGGTCTGCCCAGGGACGTGCTGCGTGCGAATTACGCAGCGAGTGCCAACTGAGCGTCGGCGTTTGTCGTTGCTCCACCTTTTTTACGAGCCCCGGTGGAGACCTCGGCTCGCCTCTTCAACTCCTCTTGGCCCTGTCGAGACCCTTACGCCCCCACACCTTTACGCCCTGTACTTTAGTAAACGCTCCAGGGCTCGCTTTTCTTCCCGCTCCATGAGTTCCCTGCGGCGATCGTAGAGCTTCTTAGGCTTGACAAGCGCAATCTCAACCTTTGCCTTTCCCCGCTCATTAAAGTACACCCGCAGGGGAACTATTGTCAAGCCCTTTTGCTCCACTAAAGACCCCCAGCGGAGGATTTCCCGCTTCTTCAAAAGGAGCTTCCGGGACCTCCGGGGATCGTGGTTGAAAACGTTCCCGAAATGGTATGGAGCAATATGCATGTTGTGGAGCCACATCTCGCCACCCTTGACATGGCAAAAACTCTGGTCCAAGCTCACAGCGTGGTTCCGCAGGGACTTGACCTCCGTCCCTTTTAGCTCAATACCCGCCTCGAGTCGCTCCAGGATATCATAGAGGTACCTTGCTTTCCGGTTTTCTGCAACAACCTTCATGGCGAAAAATTCTAACCTCAAATCTCCAGAAAAATTCCCAGGAAAGTATACCACAGGAAAAAGCGCCGGAAGAACCTCCTCCAGAGTCAGCGCCCGGGAATACAACCCAACCCTGGAAATAGCCCTGTGGCCGCACCAATCCTACCCAAAAGGGCAGGAATCAAGTACAATGTACTTAGGGTGGTTAGCATGAAAAGACAGGGAATTCCCGAACTTGACGAGGTCCGGCAGTGGATTGAAAGCTACGTGAAAAGAGTCGCCAACCTCAGAGATGAAAGAGGTAGAGGCGTCACCCTCCTTGCGCTCCGGGATGCCATTGAAGAATGGTTGCGGTTTTACGAATCCCAGGGAGCGTCGGTTGAACCCGAGTGGATCAGGGTACGGAATTTCGACGCTCTCTTAGAGAAAAACGCCGTGCTCTTCCTAAAAGTGATCGGAAGAAGACGTCTGCAGGAAGAACGGAAACAGGTCACCCCGAACGAAGAACGATGGTGGTGGTGGCTGGACAGAAAGGTGGAAGAGGAGCGAAAGAAGCGCCTGAAAAGAACCGCGGCTATCCTGGGAGGCGTTACCCTTGTCCTCGTGGCTTTATACTTTTTCGTCTTCCGCCTCCCTCCAAGAGAACAGCAGTACCTCAACGCCCTCACCGCCGCAGAACAGGCCCTGCAGAACCAGGCCTTTGAGGATGTGCTTGCCCACTGTCAGGAGGCTATTGCGATATTCCCTGAGCGGCCGATTCCCTACGTTGTGGCCGCCATTGCTGCAGAAAAACTCGGCAGGACCAACGAGGCTGAGCACTTCCGGCAGAGCGCCCGGGCGCTCTATGAGAAGGAAGAGGACCTCTTCCTCGAAGAGGCGGGCTGGTACTTCCGGGCAGGAATGCTTAAAGAGGCGAAGGGTTGCATCGCTCGGGTGCTGCAAAAGGACCCGGAAAACCTCACCGCCCTGAATCTCCTTGGTTCAGTCTACGAGGCAGAGGACAACGTCGTTGAAGCCCTCAAGGTGTACCAGCTCGTCCTGGAACTTGCGGAAAAGAAAAACGAAATCACTCTCATCCCTGTAGCCAAGATGAAAATCGGGATGCTCCAGCTCAGGCTCCCGCTGAGCCTTCCTCTTCCTTCTCCAAGCGGCGAATAGTTCGTGTGGCCACAAGATGTATCCCTGTTCCAAGGAGGTCCTCCACAAGAACTTCCCCTCGCCGGACGGGAGCAGTGACTTCAAAGGTACGCAGGAACTCCATGAGTTCGAAAATGCGTTCTCTGGGGAAGGGCGCAGAGGTTCGCACCGGGAGCCGGGGGATCTCTCCCCCCAGGATGCGAATCGTTGTCGTCACCACCCGACAGGGAGAGGTGACTTCCTGCCGGGCGTACTCCTGTCCCCGGGGGCATCCACCCCGAAGGACAAGGCCATCTGACCCCTGCTCTACCCCGATGCGGCATCCCAGAGGACACACGATACAGAACACTTCAGAGAACGTCGACGTGTTTTTCCCCACGGAGGACAACCTGCACCTCCCCCTTTTCTTCTGGCCAAGGTACCCGGGCAAGGTCAAGACGGATCATTTCTCCTGGCCGACAGAGAGGAAGAGCAACGGAATGGAACTCCCTTCCGTTGTGGATGAGGGAAAGGCGAGCCTTCTTGAGGCCTTCCTTTGGCCGGACGTAGAGGAAACCGTCCTTCCCCCTTCGAATCCTCTGGGGGAATAGCGCCGCCACCCCCTCCAGGGGAGAAAGGACAAAACGAGGTGGTGTGTACCCTTCAGCCTCCCCGATTCTCCGCCCGATTCGCAGCGCGCTCTCCGTAACGTAGTCGACAAGGTCGAAGACACCCACGACATTCCCGCAGGCGAAAAATCCCGGAACATCGCAGGCAAAGTCCTCGTCCACAAAGGGCCCACCACTTAAAGGACACAGGGGAATCCGGGATTTCTTGAGGAGCTCGCTCTCGGGGACAAGACCGACGGAAAGCAAAAGCGTATCACAGGGGAGGAGACGCTTCTCACCCACTGGGTTTCCCTTCTCGTCCACCTTTCCCACCACAACACCCTCTACCCGCTCTTTTCCAAGAACCTCCAAAACGGTATGGGAGAGAAGGAGAGGAATCCGGAAATCCAGAAGACACTGAACGTAGTTTCGTAAAAGTCCGCTCAGGGTGGGACGAATTTCCACCACCGCCTCAACCTTCACCCCCTCAAGGGTCAGCCGGCGAGCCATGATAAGGCCGATGTCTCCTGACCCCAGAATCACCGCTCTTCTCCCTGGAAGGTACCCCTCAATATTCACTAAGTACTGGGCACACCCTGCGGTAAAAATTCCCGCCGGCCGAGTCCCCGGAAGACGAATCATGCCCCTGGTTCGTTCCCGGCACCCCACTGCAAAGACCACAGTCCGAGCGTGGAAAATCCATACCCCTTCCCGGTTCACAGCCACCACACGCCGGTCCTCGCCAACCTCAAGGACAGTGGTGTCGGTGAGAACCTCCACTCCGGTTTTCTCCAGCGCTTCGATGTAACGCTCCGCGTACTCCGGGCCGGTGAGCTCCTCTCCGAAAAGACGGAGTCCAAATCCGGGATGGATGCACTGGTTGAGAATTCCCCCAAGATGAGGGTTTCGTTCAAGGAGGAACACCCTCCGCGCTCCCCACTCCCACGCCGAGAGTGCAGCAGCCATCCCCGCCGGTCCTCCACCAATGACCACAACCTCTGCGTCAACGGACCTCGGCATACGCTGCCACCTCGTCCCTCCGGAGTACATAGAACGAACCGGGACCGGATTTCCGAAGGCCATGGACAGGAATGCCACCCTCGTTCTCCAGAATCCGGGGAAGGTGCATGCCGCAGAAACTCCCCTGGCATCGTCCAGCAAAAACCCGAACTCGCCGTTTCAGCCCATCGAGGGTTCGGGCGGGGGGATTTGCCCGAAGTGCTCGTTTTACTTCCGCAAGGGTGACCTCTTCACAGCGACAAACAATCTTCCCCCAGTCGGGGTCTTCACGGATCAGGCATTCCCGTTCTTCAAGAGAGCACTCCCGGAAGGCCCGGGAAGGAACCCGAAGGCGAAAATCGTTCCTCTCCCGGAGAGGAAGACCACGCCTGGCAAGGAGTTCACCCACGTATTCGGCGATGCCGAAACACGCGGTGAGTCCTGGAGACTCAATACCAGCAAGGTGGAGCACACAGGGCAGCGAGGGAGAAAAAGCGATGAGGAAATCCCGCTCAGGGAGTGTTGGCCGTACCCCGGAGAACGTCGTGATCACCCGGTCAAGAGGAACGTCAGGGACAAGTCTTTGCACTCCCCGTTCAACCTCAAGAAGGCCCTTTCTGGTGGTGGCGGTGTCCTCTCCCTGAGTAGGTTCGAAATTCGGCCCAAGAAGGAGATTGCCCTCTGGAGTTGGAGCAACAAGAATACCCTTACTCTTTTCTGTGGGCACCGGATACAGCACGCAGCGCACGAATCCCTGGCATTCCCGATCAAGCACAAAGTACTGTCCCCGGAAAAAGGAAAGCGGTGGCAGAGAATCCCCAAGGTTTCGAGCAAGGTGGACCGCAGAGGCACCGGCGCAGTTCACGAGGAAGCGAGCGTGGTAGACCGTCCCATCGCCACAGCGAATGCGCAGAAACCGACCCGAGGGCTCTGCAGCAACGACTTCTTTTCCACAGCAAATCTCTACCCCATTGAGGGCTGCACCCTCCGCCAAAGCAATGGTTAAAGCGAAAGGAGAAATAACCATAGTTTCCGGGTCAAAATACCCAGCGTGGATTTCGGGGTTTACCCGAGGCTCAATTGCGAGAACCTCCTTTGGCGAAAGGATGGCCGCTTCCGCAATTGCTCCCCGCTTTTTGAGCACCTCAAGGTGCCTGGCTTCCTCCCTGGAAAAGGCAAGCGTTAGCGCCCCGCACCGCAGGGGCGAAAGGCCAAGTTCCCGAAAAGCTCTCTCAAACCAGGAGAGAGAGCGAAGGTGCACTTCCCCCTTCAGCGTTCCCGGGGTCCAGTAACTCCGAGAGTGGAGGATACCCGTGTTCGCTTTGCTCACCCCACAGCAGACATCCTCCTGCTTCTCAAGGAGGAGAATGTCCAGAGAACAATGGGCAAGGTACCACGCTATGGCACAACCCACCACTCCCCCACCCACAACGGCGACATCGTACACCTTCATCTTCTCTCACCGCTATCTGTGTTCCCTCAAGGTCTCGTTCATCTTCCAGAGGTCTTTCGCACTTGTTGACACCGCAAGGGCACCGCTTTTCAAGATATCTCGCACGTCTTTTGGTGTCCGGATGAACCCCCCGCAGATGACCGGGGGGAATCCCTCAAGGGGGAGAAATCTGGAAATCTTAGGAAAAACAATTCCTGGAAGAACCTCCACCGCGTCGGGCCCAACTTCCTGGATCACCTTGAGCCCCGTTCGGAGAGACTCGCTGTCGATACAGAAAAGGCGGAAGATAGTGATGAATTCCATGCGCCGAGCAAGGGTGAGTGTTCGGGCTCGTGTGGAAATGATGCCTTTCACCCGGGGGAAAAGTTCCCGAAGCAGAAGGAACCCTGCCTCATCAGGAGCAATGCCCCCAAAAAGATCCAGATGTAGGAAAAAGGCCACGCTGTCATCCGCGAGGGCTACAATTCTTCGGGCCTCAAAGATGTCCCCTTCGAGGATAAAGTACACCGAGCAGAACCTGAGATCCTCTTCCCTGAGGTCCTTTGTGTTGGTGCTGCGAAGCGCCCCAATAACCGGGAAACCCCACAAAAGTTCGCCAACGCGACTCATGTCATCCTCCAAAAAAGAAAGCCTTCCGACTCAGTCGGAAGGCTTTCTTTTTCTCCAAGCCACTTCAAGTATACCATGCTTACCGTCTATGGAAAAGATAGGCGAAGAAAATACCCAAGAGCAAGAACAAACACACCCAGATGAAGTACCGGGCAAAGAAGGAGTCGGGAAAACGGGAAATCAGAAAAAGGTAAGCGAAGGGTGCACCCACGGCGAGGACGGCCATAGCAGCAATCATCCGCATGAGGTGTGCTCTCGAAAAACAGCAGGAATTTTCCGGCGTTTGGTGAAACGGACTACCGAGGTAAACCCGGCCCTACTGAGGAGATCCTCTGCCCTTTCAAAGTCCCTCCCCACATCCTCAGGCCTGTGGGCGTCAGACCCCACGCAGACCGAAAGCCCAAGGTCTCTCGCCCGCACAAGGATAGCCAGCGATGGGTAAGCTTCTCCCACCGGCCTTCGCCAGCCTGCAGTGTTGAGCTCAAGACTCACTCCGTACCTCTGGCAGGCAAGAAGCGCCTCGTCCATTTCAGGAATCCCCCGAGTAGGGCGAAAGCCGAATTTCTTGGGGAGGTCGAAGTGGGCCACCGCGTCGAAGTACCCTGTTTCCACTCCCTCCCTGAGCACCCGAAAATACGTGGCGAAAAGGTCGTTGATATCCCACTCCCTGTACCTCCCGATGTACTTTGGATGGTCAAAGGGCCAGTCCCCCAGGTAGTGGACCGAAAGGAGGAGATAGTCCCAAAAGAAGGCATGGACGATTTTCTCAAGCTCTCGTTCATGACCCGGAACGAAATCCACTTCAAGCCCCACACGAATCTCCAGAGACCCCCGGTATTTCTCCTGAAGAGCCTCCACCTCCCGAATGTACTCCTCGAGTTCTTCCTCAGGAATCGCCGATTCCCTCTTCCGGTGTTCCCTGGGGAGGAAATACTGGGGGGAATGCCCGGAAAATCCGATTTCCCGAAGTCCACGCTCCAGGGCTTTCTCTATGTACTCCTCATACGTCCCTGAAGCATCGCCACAGCGTGGGGTATGCATGTGGTAATCGCAGCAGAGCAAGAGCATCACCTCCCTGGGAAATTATCCTCCTTCCCTTTACAGAGCACAAGATGCAGGGATACAATGCCCAAAAGGGGTGATGTAATGCACAGTGTGGTGCAACGCCGCTTCAAGGTCATTGCCTGCCGGTCAATGTACCGGGAAATCTCGTTCCTCGTTTCCCAGGTCAAAAGTGCCTGCGACGTGACCTTCCTCCCCCTGGGTCTCCACAACAATCCCGAAACCCTTCGGGAAACCCTCAGGCGAGAAATCGCAACCACGAGTCCGCAGCGCTTTGCTTACGAGAAGGGAAACCTGGAAACGGGTTACGATTACGATGCCATCCTCCTTGGATATGGCCTCTGCAGCCGGGGAACAGAGGGGCTTTCCTCTCCTCGCTATCCCATCGTCATTCCCCGCGTCCACGACTGTATCGCCATACTCCTTGGGTCGCACAGGAGATACGAAGAACTCATCAATCAGTACCGGGGTATTTACTGGTACTCTCCCGGATGGATTGAGCACTCCCTTGAGCCGGGGAAAGAACGGTACACCCTGGTGTACGAAACCTATCGGGAAAAGTACGGCGAGGACAATGCACGCTATCTCATGCAGCTTGAAGAAAGCTGGCAGCGAGAATACCACCATGCCTTCTACATCCGGTGGGGCTTTCCGGTGGACGAAGCCTATGAGGCCTTCACCAGGGAATGCGCCGAGTTCCTGGGGTGGGAATACAGGGTCGTCGAGGGGGACAAGGGGCTTCTTCGAGATCTCCTTGAGGGACGGTGGGACAAGGAGCGATTTGTGGTGCTTGCCCCCGGGGAGACTCTGGAAGCCAGTGGAGACGCGTGCATTTTCCGAAAATCAGTCCTCGCACAGTGACTCGAATTCCTTGAGCATCCGGTAGGGCTTGGTGATGATCCGGAAAGGAATGGTGCTGAAGAACTCGAAAAGGTCTCGCCTGTACTCCTCAGTCAGACGCTGGGGCTTGGTGAGAATTCGCTCAATGAGCTGTTCCCCGTAGAGCGCCACAAGCTTTGCCCGGTCAAGGCCAACTTCGAGTCCACATTCCTGGCAGACAATGGACCTGACAATTCCCCCCTGGTAGAGTACCCGATGCATCGTTTCCCGCTGACAGGAAAGGCAAACAAAGGACGTGACGATTTCCTCCTGTTCCACCTCACGAATCCCCCCGCTCCACCCGGATAGCATACACATCCTTCACCACCTCGAGCTTTTGAATGCGCTCGAGGGAATCCCGGAGTCTCGCCTCCTGAACCTCATGGGTGAGGAAATAGATATTCGTGAGCCTCCCGGGAGTACTCACCGGCTGCTTCACTGCCGAAAGGCTGACACCTGCTTCCCCAAACTGCGTGGCGATTTTCCCCAAGACCCCGGGGACATCAAGGGCCAGGATTCTGACGCAGTACTGCATAACGAGCTCCTCAACTGGCCGGACGGGAAGTTCTCTGAGGCAGGTGCATCCCACCCGTCCCCGACAGTTATACTTGAGGTTGCGGATGGCCTCAATGATATCACCGACCAGGGCACTCCCTGTAGCCTCTCCTCCCGCTCCCGGACCCCGGAAGGTTAAGGCCCGGGTTCTCGACTTCACGTAGATGGCGTTCTCCACACCCGTGACGCTCGCAAGGGGATGTTCCTCAGGGAGAAGGACCGGATGTACCCGAAGCTCAAGGCGACCGTTCGTCTTCTTTGAGATGGCCAGAAGCTTCACGACAAAGCCCAATTCCCGGGCAAACTCAAGGTCCTCGGGGATAAGGCGAGTGATGCCTTCCCGGAAGATGCTATCCACATCGACTTTCGTGTGGAAACACAGGGAGGCCAGAATGGCCAGCTTGTATACCGCATCGAATCCCTCAACGTCCATAGTGGGCACAGGCTCGGCGTAACCACGTCGCTGGGCCTCTTGCAGGGCTTCCTCATACGAGGCTCTCTGGAGAGACATTGCCGAGAGAATGAAATTGGTTGTCCCGTTCACAATGCCGATGACCTCCTCGATGTCGTCTCCTGCAAGCTGTTCCTTCAGGGCATGAATGATAGGAATGCCCCCACCAACTGTTCCTTCAAAAAAGAGGTCGACACCCTGCTTTGCGGCAATCTCAAGGAGCTCCCCGCCTCTTTTGGCAATGAGCTCCTTATTCGGTGTTACGACGCTTTTCCCCCGGGAGAGCGCTTCAGAAACAACTTCAAAAGCCGGAGAAACTCCTCCGATGGCCTCCACAACAATCTGAATCTCGGGGTCCTCAAGGACCAGAGCCGGATCCTCTCCTCGAAGCTCTGGCGGAACGACCACCGGGCGTTCCCGTACCCAGTCCTTATCGATAACCCGGGCAACCTGGATACGCACTCCAAGCTCCCTCTCAATATCACTCTGCCTCTCCCACAGGACCTTGACCGTCCCGGCTCCCACAGTCCCAAAGCCAATGACGCCGATTTTCACCACATTTCCTCCCATAGTCCCACCTCAGATGTTGATGACTTTACTCAGGAATTCCCGAGTTCGGGGATGCTTTGGCCGGTAGAATATCTCCTCTGGAGGCCCTTCCTCCACGATCCTCCCATCATCAAGGTGCACCACACGATCCGAAACCTCCCGGGCAAACCCCATTTCATGGGTCACGACAATCATGGTCATGCCCTCCCGGGCAAGCTCCTTCATAACGTCGAGGACATCCTTCACCGTCTCCGGGTCAAGGGCCGATGTGGGTTCATCGAACATCATGACTTTGGGGTTCATGGCCAAAGACCTGGCAATGGCCACCCGCTGTTTCTGGCCCCCGGAAAGTTGCGCCGGGTAGGCATGGGCCTTCTCCTCAAGGCCGACTTTCCGGAGGAGCTCCAGGGCAATGCGCTCCGCTTCCGCCCGGGGCATGCGTTTGACCTTCCGCGGTGCAAGAGTGACGTTCTCCAGGGCCGTCATGTGAGGGAAGAGATTGAAGCTCTGGAAAATCATCCCTATGGACTGACGGACCTTGCTGAGGTTCACACCGTTTGCGGTGATGCACACTCCATCAATGAAAATTTCCCCGCTCTGGATGGGTTCGAGGCCATTCAGACACCGCAGAAGGGTACTCTTTCCTGAGCCTGAAGCCCCGATGATGGAGACCACCTCCCCAAAGCGAACCCGGAGGGTAATATCTTTGAGAACGTGGTGCCGGCCAAAGTACTTATTGAGATTCCGAACCTCAACCACCCATTCACTCACTGTACCGCAACCTCTCCTCTGAAAACCTGACGATACGGGAAATGAGGTACGTCATGGCGAAGTAGAAGAGCGCTACCCCGCTCCAGATTTCAAAGGACTTGAACGTCCGGGTGATGATAATCTGCCCGGTCCGGGTGAGTTCAGCAATGGCAATGGTTGAAACGAGCGAGGAGTCCTTGAGCAGGGCGATGAACTCGTTACCGAGAGGCGGGAGAATGCGCACGAAAGCCTGGGGGAGAATAACATAGTACATGGCCTGATGCCAGGTCATACCGAGAGAGAGCGCTGCCTCCATCTGTCCTCGAGCGATGGACTCTATGCCACCCCGAACAATCTCCCCCACATAGGCACCACTGTTGATGCCCATGGCGATGACCCCCGCCACGAAGGGGTCGAGATTGAGCCCCAGGGCGGGTAAACCAAAGTACACAAGGAAAATCTGCACAAGAAGCGGGGTACCCCGAACAAGCTCAATGTACGCGCCAGCAACAGTCCGGAGAATCGTATTGGGCCAGACCCGGGCAAGCCCGGCGACGATGCCAATGCCAAGCCCCAGGGCAATGGAAAGCGACGTGATCCGCAAGGTCACCGTTGCCCCCACAAGGAGTGAGGGCAACGCCTTATAAAGCGCGGAAAAATCAAAGTGCACGTTACTTCCCCAGCTCTCCAAACCACTTCCTGTAGATTTCGTCGTATTTCCCTGATTCCTTAATCCGCCGGAGGGCTTCGTTAATGGCTGCAAGAAGCTCAACATCGCCCTTGCGCATCGTCACTCCGTACTTCTCCTCCCCCTCCCGGAAGGTGGCCACAATCTTCATGTCGGGGAGCATCTTCATCCGGTAGGCCACCTCAGAAAGGTCGTTCACCACGGCATCGGCTCGCCCGTTCAGGACTTCCATGTAGGCCTTGTCGATGGTATCGAATCTTTTCACCGTTACTCCTTCCATCTCGCTCACTGCCAAATCCCCTGTGGTGCCAATCTGGACAGCCACAATCTTCCCCTTAAGGTCCTCAGGCCCCTTGATGGTCTCGTTGTCCTTCCGCACAGCGATGGCCTGAGAGGTCACGTAGTACGGGTCGCTCATTTCTTTTGATTTCAGTCGCTCCTCGGTGATAGAAGTGGAGGAAATAATGATGTCGAACTTCCCCGCATCAAGAGCAGGGAAAATACCATCCCATGCAGTATCAATGAACACCGCCTCCACGCCAAGTTCCTCGGCGATAGCCCTTCCGAGGTCAATATCAAAGCCCACAATCTCACCACTTTCGTCATGGAACTCCATAGGGGGATAGGTGGCGTCGGTTCCGATGTAGATTTTCCCCCGTGCCTTAATTTCCTCAAGCGTTGACGCTAAAGCCATACTTCCGACCAGAAGGACGGCAAGCACCACAGGAACAAGAAATCTCTTCATACGTACCCTCCTCCTTTTTCTCCGAATATACCCTTTCCGGGAAAACCTGTCAATGAACTTCAGGGACTTCTTCTCCCATGCTCTGGCCTTTCATCCCCTGGGGCTTTTCGGATACAATAGCAGAAAGGGGGTAGGCCAATGAGAGGCTGGAAACTCTTTCTCGGAGATTACGAAAGCGCATTTCAACAATGTCTTGAGGAGCTTGCTCGGGAACGGGTACTTCTGCGACTCTGGCAGAAAGACCACACCCTCTGGAGTGAGAATCCCGAGGAGATCGTCAATCGCCTGGACTGGCTTGAAGCACCCTGCCGCATGCAGGGTATGGTGCGGACCCTTGAGGCTTTCGCCAAAAGCGTCAGGGAAGCCAGCTTCACCAAAGCGGTGCTCCTTGGCATGGGTGGCTCAAGCCTTGCCCCCCTCATGTTCTCCCAGATGTTCCAGAAAGCACCGGAATCTCTCGACGTCGAAGTGCTCGACAGCACCGATCCCGAGGTCATTCGGTCTTTCGCGGAAAAGGGGGACCCCAGAACCACCCTGTACATCGTCTCCACGAAATCAGGGACAACCCTTGAGACTCTTGTGCTTTTCCGCTATTTCTTTACTCTCCTCTGTACCATGAGAGAGGAAGAACCGGGAAGGAACTTCGTGGCTATCACCGACCCGGGAAGTCCCCTCATCGCCGAAGCTCGATCGCACCGTTTTCGGGAAATCTTTGAGAACAACCCCAACATCGGAGGAAGGTACTCTATCTTCTCGTTCTTCGGGCTTCTCCCCGCCGCGCTCCTTGGCATTGACCTTGATCGTCTTCTTGAAGAAGCCCGAAAAGCTATGGAATGTTCCTTCCCCGACCGGGAAATTCCGGACAACCCTGGAGCAGTTCTTGGAGCTTTCCTTGGAGGGCTGCACCGCAGAGGGTGCGATAAAATTGTCCTTCTTTTCACTTCCCCGGCACTCGAGACCTTCGGGCTCTGGCTTGAACAGCTTCTTGCCGAAAGCACGGGGAAGATGGGGAGAGCCATCCTTCCAGTCGTGGAACGGGAATGGAGAGTATACCCCCGGCAGGACGTGGGGTACGTCGTCTTTTTCGCCCGCGAAGAACAGCTTCCTCGCACCTTTTTGAATGCTCTTGAGGGGGAAGGACGTCCCTATCTTGCCATTCCCTTTGAGACTCCCTACAACCTGGGACAGCACGCGTACTTCTTCGAGCTCGCCACCGCCCTTGCAGGGTACTTTCTCCGTCTGAATCCCTTTGACCAGCCTGATGTTGAGTCCACCAAACGTTTCACCCGGGAAATGCTCCGCAATCCCCAGGAACTCCTCCCGGAACACCTGCCACAGGATAGGGAGGTCAGGTTCCTCTCTGAGGGAGCGACGCTCTCCCTCAAAGACGCCCTGGACGACTTCCTCGGAAAGCTCCACAGGGATGGATACCTGGCGATTCAGGCCTTTACCCCTTACGACCTCCCTCTTGAGAAAGAGCTCCAGGCTTTAGGCAAGATTCTCAAGGAGGAATACGGACAGGTCGTCACCCTGGGGTACGGTCCCCGTTACCTTCACTCTACAGGGCAGCTCCACAAAGGGGATGGGGGCAGGGGAAGCTTCCTGCAGATTATAACGGAAAGTGACGAAGACCTTCCCATTCCCGATCGTCCCGGGGACACAAAAAGCTCCCTGGGCTTTGGTATGCTCAAAATGGCCCAGGCCCTTGCTGACCGGCGAGCACTCCGGGAAAAGGGACGAAACGTTTTGACGCTCATCGTCCCTGCGAGAAAAGCTCTGGAAACCTTGGTCCGGATACGGGAAATCCTCAGGAAGGGGTGAAGGAGTTTCCGCCCTTTTTCCTCCGTTTTTCATCGTACATCCGGGCATCGGCAAAAGACAGAAGTTCCCGAATTTTTCGGGGTTGCGAGGGAAGGAAGGGTGCCCAGCCTGCGCTGAACGAGAGACGATAAGAACGCTGGTTCTTGCTATTCCACTCCTCCACAAGCTGCGTGAGGCGGCGGAGAATCCGCTCAAGGTCTGCGTTCTTCACCCCGGAGAGGAGGACGGCGAACTCATCACCCCCAATGCGGGCGATAATATCAGATTTGCGAAAGACCTTCTGGATTATTCTGCTGAACTCCCGAATCGCCCTGTCTCCTTCTTCGTGACCAAACTGGTCGTTGATCCACTTGAGATTATCAAGGTCAAGAAAGAGTACTCCCGCTTCCTTCCCCTCTCTCTGTGCAGCAAGCAGCGCATGCTCGGCAAGCACCAGAAACCCGCGACGGTTGTAGACCCCGGTGAGCTCGTCAGTCAGTGAAAGGTGCTCAAGCTCCCTGAGGCGCTGCTTTTGTTCCTCAAGGTGGCGGGCAAAACGAAGGACGTCCTCCACCTTACGGGCAAAAAGGGCGTACAGCCGGTGTTCTCTCCTTCGTAAAGGATAAGGAGCCTCAAAAAAAAGTACTGAAGGGGCTTCCTGTTCACCCAGGAGGAAAATCCGCTGGTGCTCCTTCGGGGATTCCATTTCCTTCTGGACCTCGGCAGGGTCAGAGAAACCCCAGGACGCAGCAAGCTGGAGTTCCTCGTCTCTCCTCCACAGGAAGGCCATGCGCTGCACCCTGAAGAGCCGTACCGCCCGTTCCACCATTTCCCGGAAGAACTCCTGGTAGGATCCGGGAAACGAGAGGGTGGAAATCTCATGGAGAATGGCAAGCTCCACCTCAGAAGAAGCGTCACAAACTGGCAGGAAACACTGCTCGGTTCCCCTTTCCCCCGCCACCGCCACAACCACCGTCTTGTTCCGGAAAAGGGGTGCTCGACCGTAAGGCTGAATCTCCCCTGCACTGAGAAATCCGAGGCAGGGAAGCCCCCCAAGAGTATCGTCCACAATTCTGAGCTCTTCCTCAAAAGCCTCTCCCAAAACCAGAGCACGGCTAACGCAATCGAAAACGAGGGCGAACAAAGGGTTTCCAACGCAGATCGCCTTCTGAGAAACCCTGGCCGCAGCGGCCAGAAGGCTCTCCTTTTCTCCCCTCATAAGGTACCCCACGGCTCCTTCGGGGATGCTCGCCCCCACAAATCCCATAGCCCCATTCGGGGCACAATACGCGGGATCCCGGATGAGAAAATCCCCAAAAATACTTGGAAACCCCAAGGGATAGAGGGTTCCCACCCGGGGCAGGTCTTCTCGGGAAAACTCCCCCACTCGCTCGCGGTACGCTTCAAAAGGAGGAATACCATCGATCTCAACCACTTCCCGTCCCCGGGTCTTCGTCACCACGAGGAGTTCCCTTGTGGGGGACCATCCATGGTCTGCTGCAGAGGAAAAGACTATACCTTCAAAAACTCCCACACTTACCGGACCCAGATTCACACCCTGTTCGGTGAAGCGGAAGACACCCGTCCCTCCGCCAAGATAGAGAAAACGAGGACCAAGGACGTTATAGAGACCTTGAAGGAAAAGCGGCACCTCAAGGGCAGGATCAGGAAGAATAACCAGGGTTCCCTCCTCCCGTGAGGTTCGACGAACCTCCCTCCCCACAAGTTCCCCAAGCGCGTACGAATCACTTTCTTCAAAAGGGGGGAAAACGGTAAAAGCCCGTAACCCGGGTAGAGCAAGGGCCAGGAGGGCTATCCCACGGGAAAGAAGCCTTCTGCCCACCACCACACCCTCAGCCGAACAACCGAGGATCTTTGCCAAGGGGAAAGCCCCCCGCAGCGTTTCAAGAATACGGTGAGGGCTGTACTGGGGCGTAATAAAAAGAAAGAAGAAAGAGGGCATGCCGCTTGTCTGCACTGCCTGAGATAGCGCTTCTTCAAGCGCTGCTTTCTCGTCAGTCCTCTCGCTATAGCCAAGCCCTACTTCCATGAATCTTTCTCGTCCTCCGGACTACAGGGGTTTCTATAAAGTGTACCACATTCTGGGGCTTTGGGGTTGCGGGAGCGGGAAGCCTCAAGAACTCAAAAATAAAATGGTGGCCCAACGGGGAATTGAACCCCGGCTTGCGGATTGAGAGCCCGCCGAACTAACCACTATTCGATTGGGCCACACTTTCTTCCGCTTTGGCGGTTACTATTTTACCATGGGTTCTGGAAAAATCAAGGGGACCTCATCCCGGTTTTTTCCAAGCCGGTACACAGGTCCCTGCTTTTTCTGCTCTTATCTTCTCTCTTCTCCCTACCTCCTCGAGTACGCACTCTCCAGAAGAGCAAACACGTCCTCTTTTGTAGGAACTCTGGGATTCACGGAGTAGTCAGGAAGCTTGAAGGTGTCCTCAACAATGCCAGGGAGGTCCTCCCTGGGGATGCGTAAATCCTCAAGGCCAAACCACATGCCAATCTCTTTCAGGAAAGTATCCATGATCTCTTCAAGGGCTAACGCTGCGATTTCATCCTTTTCGCCCAGTAGCTCAGGACGGAACATCCTGGCTACAGCAGCGAACCTCTCCAGGGCGTAAGGCGCAGTGTAACGGAGAAACTCCGGGTACACTACGGCCAAGGCTTCTCCATGCATGACCCAGGGGGCCTTCCCGCCGATGGCCATGCCAATTCCGTGGGGCAGGGTGGTGCCGCAGTTTGCAATGGAGAGACCTGCCAGGGTATCTGCCCAGGCCATGTGTTCCCTGGCCCTGCGGTCCGCAAGATTGTGGAGAAGAGGTGGGAGAAAACGAATAACCAGGCGCATGGCCTCAAGAGCCAGGAGATCGGTATAGGGATTGGCATTCACGTGGACGTAACTTTCGAAGGCATGGGCAAAGGCATCGAATCCAGTGGAAGCGGTGAGATGAGGAGGAAGGGACATGACAAGTTCAGGATCCACAATGGCCTCTTTAGGGAAAAGATGAAGGTCCACAATAGCGGATTTGCAACGCTCCTTAGGATTGGTGAGCACGGAAACCGCCGTTACTTGAGAGCCGGTACCAGAAGTAGTGGGAATGGCGATGATAGGGAGCACTTCTCCCGTAATCTTTCTTTCTCCAAAAAGGCGATACTCCCAGGCCGTTCCTTCATGCGTGACCTCCAGAGCAATGGCCTTGGCGGTATCGATGCTGGACCCTCCCCCGAGCCCGACCACGACATCGGCGTGGAAGTCCCTGGCCATCTCTGTTCCCTGGGAAATGCTCTCCGTTGTGGGATTGGGAATTACCTGGTCGAAGTGGGCAACCTCAACCCCGCTCTCCCGAAGGAGACACTTAGTCTTTTCGAAGACCGGCTCTAAGGCCGGAAAAGGGGGGACGGTAACAAGCAATGCTCTTTTCCCGTAACGGGACACAATCCGTCCCACCTCTTCGAGTTTCCCAAAACCAAAATGAATACGTGTGGGCTGATAGTATGAAAAGGAACTCATGAGGGAACAACCTCCTTACCAGCGTTCGCCGGCAGAATAGCGAATGCGCAGCGATGTGGGAAGAACCACCCTTTTAGGGGTGTTTCGCTTTTTCTTCAGGCGTTCCATTAGGAGCTCTGCCCCTACTTTGCCCACCTCAAAAGCGGGTTGAAAAACAGCCGTCAAAGGGGGAGAAAGGTAGGCAAACCAGGGGAGGTCGTCAAAAATGGCAAACCCAATATCTCCGGGTACCCGCAGTCCTAAATCCTTAATGGCCTCAAAAGCCCCGATACCCATACTGTAGTTGCACGCAAAGATCACGGAAGGCGGAAAAGGCAGGGACAGGAATTCCCGAACCGCCTGCACCCCACTTTCCTTGAAGAAATCCCCTTCAAAGACCAGAAGTTTTTCTCTGGGAATTCCCCCTTCCTTCGCAGCCTCAAGGGCTCCCAGAAGACGTTCCCTTCCTGTTGAGGTATCCTGGGGACCAGTAATGATGCCAATCCTCCGATGGCCAAGGCGCAGGAGATGTCGCACAAGTTCCCGGCTTCCCTCTCGGTTGGTAACCTCGACGAGGTCCACTCCTCCATGGTCCACCTGTTTATCAAGAACCACAACGGGAACCCCAAAGTCAACGAGAAGCTGTAAATCCACCCCGCCGCCCTTCCCCGGGACAAGGATGATGCCATCCACCTGTTTCCCGTAGAACATCTCGAGGGCACTTTGTTCCCGTTCCTCGCTATAGTTGGTGTTCGTGACGAGCATGTCAAAACCGTTTAAGGTGAGCACAGCCTCAACGCCTCGAAGCATCTCCATCATAAAGGGGTTCTCCAGATCACACATGACAACCCCAACGGTGTTGGTCCTGCGACGCCGCACGCTTTTAGCCAGAACGTTGGGGCGGTAATTGAGTTCTCGAATGGCCTTGAGTACTCGCTGCTGGGTCTCCCGGCTCACGAAGCGGGTTCTGTTCAGCACGTGAGAAACAGTGGCTACAGAAACATCAGCTCTTTCGGCAACTTCCCGCATGGTAACCCGCGTACCCTTGACCATTCCACTCGTCCTCCAGGAAGAAAACCAAAAGCTGGCCCCCCAAATGCAAGGGGCCAGCTTTTGGTGCTCAGTAGAGAACCTGTTTGGCCTCTTCAGAGTCAATGTTATCCTTGGTTACAAAAACGATTCCAGTGTCGATGTACTCTGGAACCTTCTCTCCCTTGGCTGCAGCAAAGGCGATTTTCACTCCCTCATAACCCATGCGGTAGGGATTCTGCACGGCAATGCCCTGGAGCGTACCCTTGCGAACCATTTCCTGGAGGTCCTTGTTCCCGTCAAAACCGATGGCCACAATTTTCCCGACAAGGCCAAGCTGCTCGATAGCCCTTCCCATGCCAATCGCTGTGGGTTCGTTGGCTCCAAAGATGGCTGTAATGTCGGGATTGGCCGAAAGAACATCGATGGTCTGGTTCAACGCGGTGACCATGTCTGACTGGGAATAGAAGGGTCCGATAATTTCCATCTCAGTCTTTTCCTTAATGGTGTCGATAAACCCACCTACCCGGCCAATCTCACTCCCCACTCCAGGAACATAGGACATAACAGCGACTTTCCCTTTGGTTCCTGCCCGCTTAATGAGCTCATTGGCGCAGAGGATACCTGCTGCCCTGTTGTCAGTAGCCAGAAACGAAACGTAACCCTCCTTGGAGTTCAGGAGGGAATCGATAATGACCACCGGAATGCCCGCCTCTTTCGCCTTCATCACCACGGGAACAAGAGCATCCGGATCAGAAGGGGCAAGAACAATGGCCATAACGTTGCGGTTAATGGCATTCTCTACGAGGTTTACCTGTTGCTCAATCTTGGTTTCCGCCTCAGGACCGATGAAGGTAACCTTGATGTTCTCTCCCTGAGCAACGAGTTCTTTCTCCGCATCCGCCGCACCCTTGGCTACATTCTGCCAGAAACTTGAAGTAGCCTCCTTCACGATGACGGCAATTTCCTTGGGTTCCTCAGCCCAGGCCGCCGTCAGGAGCCCCATAAGGAATACCGCGCAGAGCAAGAATCCCAACACCCGAATGCCCTTCATGCTTCCAACCTCCTTTTGATCAGTATAGATGGAACTATCCTCCGGAGGATAGCTTTACTTCTCGCTCCGTCGCTGCAAACGGTCTGCCGCCACAGCGGCGATGATGACCAGCCCGATGATAATCTGCTGAATGAAGTACGACACACCCTGCATGTTGAGACCGTTCCGCAGCATGCCGATAATGAACGCCCCGATCATGGTTCCCGCTATGGTACCCGATCCACCCATAAGGCTTGTGCCGCCAATGACGGCAGAAGCGATGGCGTCAAGCTCATACCCCACTCCGGCATTGGGCTGAGCCGTCACGATACGAGACATCATGACGATGCCAGTCAACCCCGCCAGGGCTCCCGAAACAAGGTAGGCAACGATTTTGGTCCGGCTAACGTCAATACCGGAGAGGCGGGCGGCTTCCTCGTTTGAACCCACAGCGTAGATAAAACGGCCAATGCGGTGCCGACGAAGAAGGAAGTTGAAAACAAGAGCCACCACAACCATGATGATAACCGGGTACGGGATACCCGGAAAGGTCACCACTTGACGTCCATCTCCAGAAAGCACAGTGACCCGAAACAGCGCTCCGTTCCCCAAAACACCGAACTTTTCGGGAAGCCCGGCAACAGCCCGGGCCCCGGTAACCTGAAGGGCGACGCCCCGGGCAATCTGCATCATGCCCAGGGTGGCAATGAAGGGGGGGAGGCTCAGGCGAGTAACCAAAAGACCGTTCGCCATGCCACAGCCCATGGCCACCAGAAGGCCACAGAGGAAACTCACCCAGACGGCGATGCCGGCGCGGGATAAAAGACCCGCCACAACACCACTTAAGGCAATCACGGAACCGATGCTCAGGTCAATGCCTCCTGTAATGATGACGTAGGTTACTCCAATCCCCATGAAGGCCATGGTACTTGTTTGCAGTCCCACCGTGAGGACATTCTGCACAGTGAAAAACTTAGGAGTGGTCACGGAGAACACCACAAAGAGAACGATCAACGCACTGATAGCCACAAACCGCTGAACGACCATTCCAACCTGCTGAGTTCGAGACGTCCTTTGTTTCCCCACTCCTTTACCTCCTCACGACAAGGCTGAAACCAAACCCGCTGCGTAGTTTAGGATTTCTTCCTGAGTGGTTTCCCGTGTTCTGAGCACTCCCGCAAGGCGCCCCTCATGAAGGACCAATATCCGGTCAGTCATGCCCAGGAGCTCTGGAAGCTCCGAAGAAATCATGATGATACCGATGCCCTGTCCTGCCAGCTGATCCATGAGCCTGTGGATGGCGTACTTTGCCCCCACATCGATACCCCGTGTGGGCTCATCGAAAATCAACACCTTCGCCTTACGGAAAAGCCATTTTGCCACCACTACTTTCTGCTGATTTCCACCACTCAGGTTCTTCACCACCTGGTACACCGAGGGTGTACGGATGTCCAGCTCCCGGACGTAATGCTCCGCCACTTTCCGCTCCCTTAGTGGGAAAATAACCCCCATTCGGCTTGAGATTTCCTCAACGTTGGCCATGGTGATGTTCTCGCAAAGCAACATTTCTACCGCCAAACCAGCAAGCTTCCGGTCTTCGGGGAGGTAACCAATGCCTGCGCGGATTGCATCAATGGGAGAATGAATCTCGAGCCTTCGCCCACGAAGGTATATCTCACCACCATCCTTGGGGTCTGCCCCAAAGATGGCTCGAGCAAGTTCGGTTCGCCCTGCTCCCATGAGACCGGCGATACCCAGAATCTCTCCCTCGTAGAGTTCGAAGGATATGTCGTGCAACACTCCTACCCGGGTGAGGTGCTTCACCTCGAAAATCTTGCGACCAGTGGGCGAAGAAGTGCGGGGAGGAAACTTGTGCTCGAGCGTCCTCCCTACCATCTTGCTCACAAGCTCTTCAAGGGTGATATCGCTGTAGTTGTAGGTCCCTATGTACTTTCCATCCCGCAGGACGGTAACCCGGTCAGCGATGTGCTTCAACTCCTCCAGACGATGGGAAATGTAGATGATGCCCACACCCTGCTGCTTAAGCTGGTGAATGACTTTGAAGAGCTCGTCGATTTCCGACTCGGTCAAAGCAGAAGTCGGTTCATCCATAATAAGAACCTCGGAGCGAAATGAAAGGGCCTTGGCGATTTCCACCATTTGCCTTTTGGAGAGGGGGAGGACATAGACAGGAGTGGTGGGGTCAATGTCCACGTGGAGCCGGGCCAGGAGTTCTCGGGCCTGCCGGTTCATCTGACGGTCGTCAATATACCCTCCAAAACGCAGAGGTTCCCGACCGATGAAGATATTCTGAGCCACCGTGAGATGGGGCATGAGGTTCAATTCCTGGTAGATGATGCTGATGCCGGCTCTCTGGGCCTCCTGAGCATTGTGGAAAACAACCGGTTTCCCCTTGTAATACAGGGTGCCCTCATCGGGACGATAAACCCCGCTGAGAATCTTCATCAACGTGGATTTCCCCGCACCGTTTTCCCCCACGAGGGCATGAACTTCGCCCCTCCTCAGCTCAAAGTGTACCCGATCAAGCGCCAAAACCCCGGGGAACCTTTTGGTGACATTTTCTACTCGCAGAAGCTCCTCGCCCATCGTCCTGTCCTCTTGAACCCCGCTTTTGGCTCGATGATAACAGGCCTGAAGAAGCAGAGTCAACGGTCTTCTCGTTTTTCCGACCTTTGGGAATCAGAGGCGGGAGAAATACGGTATTTAAGAGAATCAGAACCATTTGGTTTTCCGTAACAGAAGAATTGCCCGTCGTTTTTCCGCCCTGTGACAGGAAAGACCAACGAGATAAGGTTTTGCCCTGTTGAGAGGAATCAAGCGGTTTTCAGCGACAGCTTTAGCCATGCTCCCCAGCTTCCCAAAAGCAAAAGGCCCTGCGCTTCAAGCGCAGGGCCTTTTGCACAACTCTGGTAGCGGGGGCAGGATTCGAACCTGCGACCTCCGGGTTATGAGCCCGACGAGCTTCCTGACTGCTCCACCCCGCGTCGTATTCCCCTATCTTTCCTGGTGCCGAAGGCCGGAATCGAACCGGCACGAGGCTTGCGCCTCAACGGATTTTAAGTCCGTTGCGTCTTCCTATTCCGCCACTCCGGCACAGCCGGCCGTACGCACCCTATTATTTTAGCAGCAAATCTCAGAGAGTCAAGGGGTACAGCACCTCAGGGGTAGATTCGGTAAATCTGGCGGGGAAAAGGAATGGTTTCCCGGATGTGGTGCACACCACAAATCCAGGCCACAGTCCTCTCAATCCCCAGGCCGAATCCTGAGTGCGGACAGGCACCAAAGCGGCGGAGGTCAAGATACCACTCAAAGGCCTCTCGAGGGAGATTGTGCTCCCGGAGCCGTTCTTCAAGGAGCGCAAGATCGTAAATGCGCTCACTCCCTCCGATGATTTCTCCATACCCTTCTGGAGCAATGAGGTCATCGTTGAGCACAAGGTCGGGGTTCTCCGGATCCGGCTGCATGTAGAAAGCCTTGATGGCCCTGGGATAATGGTGGATGAATACCGGACGATCGAATTCCTCAGAGACGGCGGTTTCCTCATCCCCACCAAAGTCATCCCCCCACCTGACGGGAAAACCCTTCCTCTGGAGGAGTTCAATCGCCTCTGAGTACGAGATACGGGGGAAAGGCGGAGTAACCCGCTCCAGCGGCTTTGTGTCCCGCTCGAGGATTTCAAGCTCCCGGGGACATTCGCTGAGAACCTTCTGGACGATAAACGAGACGAGGCGCTCCTGAAGGTGCAGGTTATCCTCGAAGGTGAAAAACGCCGCCTCAGGCTCCACCATCCAGAACTCCGTGAGGTGACGGCGGGTCTTGGACTTCTCCGCCCGGAAAGCCGGAGCAAGGCAGTACACCCTTCCAAAAGCCATGCAGGCCGCTTCCATGTAGAGCTGGCCACTCTGGGAGAGATACGCTTTCCCAAGGTCAAAGTACTCGAGCTCAAAAAGGGTTGTCGTCCCTTCGCAGGCAGCAGGAGTGAGAATTGGTGGGTCAATGAGGGTGAACCCTTCCTTTTGAAGGAACTCATGAATCCCCATAATGACAGCATTGCGAATCCTGAGGATGGCGTTTTGCCTTCGGGAACGGAGCCACAGATGCCGGTGCTCCATGAGGAACTCTACAGAGTGTTCCTTCTTCTGGATTGGGTATTCCTCCCTGGGAACGGAGATAACCCGCACACCCCAGACCTCAAGCTCATACCCGCAGAAAGGAGCACGAGGCTCCCTTCGTACCCGTCCCCGCACGAGAAGAGCAGACTCGAAAGGGAGGCGTTCCAGGAACTTCAGGTCCTCTTTCGAAAAGACTTCGCTCAAAGCAACCGTTGCCTGGATAAAGCCAGTCCCATCCCGAAGGATGAGAAAAACGACCTTCCCGCTGGAGCGACGGTTGGCAAGCCACCCCCGGATTTCGACGTCTTTCCCCTCCCACCAGTCGATGTTTTCGATTGTGGCCCAGGGCAAAGCCTCATCAGTCCATCCTCGTTCAAACACGGGACTTTTCACCATACTTCCACCCTCGCTTCTCCATCTCCTCGAGAAAGCGCACCACATAATCCACAAGGACTTGGAACATCTTCTCTCCTTTCTCTTTCGTCCCCTTTTTGGGGTCCCCCGTAGCCCCATAAGGGGTGAGCTCCTCAAAGCGCCACTTGATCTCAAGCCCTTCGGGGAGATCCGGAACAATACCCCGAGCTTCCTCCATCCGGCAAAGTTCCGGGAAGAGATAGAGGACAATCGAGGTCTCTCCCTCTCCTGCGTGTCCAAGCCCTCCCCACACCTCGAACGTCCCCGGAGGGAGGAGTTCTCCTGCCGTCACCCACCAGGCAGGAAGGCACGCCAGAAAGGCATGGGGATAGTTCACTTTGACGGAGCGGGCAGCGATTTCAATGGGAGCGATGTTCCCATCATGACCGTTGATGATGATGATGCGAGAAATCCCCTGCCTGATGCAGGAGGTGAAGACGTCCTTGAGGACTTCCACCATGACTTCCGGCCGAAGGGTCAAGGTGAAGGGAAAGGCGTCGTAGTGGAAACTCACACCGTAGTACAGGGGTGGCAAAACAAGCGTTCCCGGAACCCTTTTTGCCACCTCAAGGGCGATAGCCTGGGCCACAAGGGTATCGGTACCAAAGGGAAGGTGGAAACCGTGATTTTCACTTGAGCCCACAGCCACAATGGCCTTATCGAAATTCCCCTCTTTGAAATCGACATAGGTCATTTCAGAATGGAAAACCTTGCCCATTCCCCTTCCTCCTCTCTCTCCCGGCGTCCTCTTGCGGAAACTCGTTTCCTTCCCACAAGGCCCTCAGGCTTCCAGAGCATAACAACGATGAGGAGCAGTGCGTAAATGAGCTCGATAAGCCCGTAGAGCTTCAGGTGCTCCTCAAGGGGCTTCAGAGCATACCGGAGTGCCAGAAGGAGCACCACCCCCACCACCGGTCCGCTCATGGTCCCCATACCACCGACGATGAGCATGACGACAATCTGAAAGGTCAGGGTGAAAGAGAACTCAAAAGGACGAATGGCCTTGGTCAGGTGCGCGTACAACCCCCCTGCAACCCCTGCGAAGAACGCCCCCACCACAAAGGCGAAGAGTTTGTACTTCATGGGATAGATGCCAAGGACCTGCGCTGCGGTTTCATCTTCCCTGAGAGCCATCAGGGCCCTCCCGAAACGGGAATTGACGATCCTCCACACAACGTACACAGCGATGAAAAGCCACAGGAACGTCCAGTAAACATTCGTGTACAGCGGAATGGCGCTGATTCCCATTGGTCCCCGGGTGACGCTTTTGAGGGTTTTGGCAAACGTCACCACAATGACCATGAACCCCAAAGACGCCACAGAAAGGTAGTGCCCCCGAAGGCGAAGCACCGGGGCTCCGATGAGCAGAGCAGCACAGCTTGCGAGAGCCCCTCCAGCAAGAAGCGCGGGGAAAAACGACCAAGCAGCGTTCGGTCCCCCCAGAAACCAGGGAAGACGGGGAAGGTCATAGGCTTCCCGAAGAGAAACGGGGAAGGTGAGAAGGGTCGAGGTGTACGCCCCGATGGCCATGAAGGCTGCGTGCCCCAGAGAGAAAAGCCCGGTATACCCATTGGTGAGGTTCAAACTCACCGTGGCAATGGAGTAAATCCCCATGAGGATGAGGATGTGCAGGAGGTACCGATTCAGGGTTTTTTCTGCCACAAACAGAGCGCCAAAGAGCACAAGGCCTCCAACGACAAACCAAAGTTCCTGAGGGATACGCCGCTTCATCACACCCGTACCTCTTCCCTTATCCCCATGATACCCGAGGGACGAATAAGGAGGACCAAAATGAGGATGGCAAAAACAATCCCATCACGGTATTCGGCAAAGCGTGTGGGCAAAACGGCAATAGAAAGAACCTCCGCAAGCCCCAGAACAAATCCTCCAAGCATAGCACCGGGAATACTCCCCACACCACCCACAACCACAGCCACAAAGGCCTTGACCCCCGTGAGGAAACCCATGTCGTAGGAAATCTGCCCGTATTTTGCTCCCCACAGGAATCCCGTGAAAGCGGCAATGGCTGAGCCCAGGACAAAGGCTACCGAGATGACCCGGTTCACCTCAATGCCCATAAGGTTGGCAATCTCAAGGTTTTCCGCCGTTGCTCGCATGGCAATCCCCAGTTTTGTCCGTTTCACAAAGAGGTGGAAGGCGAGCATGATGAGAAGAGACGAAAGGATGATGAAGACATCAACCGTCCGGAAAGTCAGATACGGTGTCCGGTACAGCGTCGCCAAAAATTCCGGGGTCTTGAAGGCATAAGGCTGGGGAGAAACGATGAGCTTTGTGAGATTCTCAATAAAGGTGTAGAACCCCAGCGAGGTGATGAGGAGTGCCACCTCCGGACCACCCCGGAGTTTCCTGTAGGCCACAAGGTCAAGGACAAGGCCCATGACTCCCCCAAACCCGAGGACCAGAAAGAGCGCAGCCACAAAGGGCAGACCAAGACGGAAAAAGACAAAATACATGAAGAACGCCCCCAGGGTGATAAGGGCACCATGGGCGAAATTGATGAGCCGGAGAATGCCGTACACCACCGTCATACCCAGAGCAAGGAGCGCGTAAATGCAACCAAGGATAACGCCGTTCATGCTCTGTTGCAGGAAGTACGAGAGTGAGAACATATCCTACCCTCCCAGATAGACCTTCTTCACCTCTTCAAGGGACTCAACCTCCCGGGGAGTCCCGGCAATCTTCACCATTCCCGTCTCCAGAACGTACACATAGTCGGCGACACCAATGGCCATGGGAGCACTCTGCTCCACAAGGAGGATGGTGACCCCACTCTCCCGGATACGCCGAATCAGGGTGTAGAGTTCTCGAACCACAAGGGGAGCAAGACCGAGCGAGGGTTCATCAAGGAGCATGAGCCTGGGGCGAGACATGAGGCCTCGGCCGATGGCCAGCATCTGTTGCTCACCCCCGGAGAGCGTCCCGGCAATCTGGTTTTCCCGCTCCTTTAGGCGGGGGAAAAGGCGGTACACCTCCTCAAGGTCCTGGAGAACTCCTCCCTGGTCTCTCCGGTGGTACGCCCCAAGGAGAAGGTTTTCCCGGACCGTAAGGCGGTTGAAAATTCCCCGACCCTCAGGCACGAGGGCAATACCCAGACGGACCCGCTGAGGTGCGGGGAGGGAGGTGATGTCCTTTCCGTCGTAGAAAATGCGGCCCCGTGCCGGTCGCAGAACCCCCACAATGGTTTTCAAGGTTGTTGTCTTGCCGGCGCCGTTCGCCCCAAGGAGGGCCACAATCTGCCCCCTTCCTACTTCAAGCTCAAGCTCCCGAACCGCTGGAATGACGCCATACTTCACCGTAACCTTCTCAACCTTAAGCAACGAGATCACCCGTCCCAAGATATGCCTCGATGACTTTCGGATGCTGGCGGATTTCTTCAGGAGCCCCAACGGCAATAATCGAGCCGTAGTCGAGAACCTGGATAACCTCGGCCAGTCCCATGACAAAGGACATCCGGTGCTCCACAACGATCATGGTGAGGCGGAAATCCCTCTGAAGCTCTGCAACCAGGTGGGCCAGGTCATCAGCCTCCTTCGTGTTCATCCCTGCAGAGGGCTCATCAAGAAGGACAAGCTCTGGTTCAGTCATCAGTGCCCGAGCAATGTCGAGTTTCCGCTGCAAACCGTAGGGGAGATTCGCAGCGATTTCCTTTCGGAACTCGTACATGCCAAAGCGCTCAAGCATCTCGCAGGCTTTCCGCTCTATAGCCTTCTCCTCGCGAAAGAACGAGGGGGCGCAGAAAAGTGTAGGGAAGAACCCACAGCGGGCGTGCACGTGGGCGGCAACTTTCAGATTCTCTTCCACAGTGAGGGAAGGGAAAAGGCGCAGGTTCTGGAAGGTCCTGGTCAACCCCAGGGCGGCGATTTCGTCAGGGCGAAGACGGGTAATATCTCGTCCTTTGAACACAATTCTCCCCCGGGAAGGCTTCAGAACCCCACTGATGAGATTGAACACCGTGGTTTTCCCCGCTCCGTTCGGCCCAATGAGCCCATAAATTGCCCCGCGGGGAAGCTCGAGATTATACCCACTTACGGCCATCAGGCCACCGAAATTCTTCCATAGGTCCTCAACTTTCAGAATGTACTCGCTCATCGTCGAAAGCAGCCGGGGAGGGATGTTGCCCCTCCCCGTTCTCCCTTACTTGGCGATTTTGGGATCAGGCAGGTACTCAGGGGTAATCTGCTTGACAGTCACGAACTTTCCATCCTTCACTTCAATCACGGCTACGGACTTATTCGGCACCTGGCTTCCGGCTTCATAGGAAATGGTTCCCGAAACACCCTGGAAGCCCTTAATCTGGGCGAGGCCCTCAGGAATCTTCTTGGGGTCATCAGTGCCGACAATTTCGATGGCCTTGGCAAGGAGTTTCATGGCATCATACCCAAGAGCGGCAAAGGCATTCTCGGGAGGATTCCCAAACATGGCCTGGTAATCACTCTTGAACTTCTGGACAACAGGATTCGGATCCTCAAGGGACATGTGGGTGGAAAACACCACACCTTCGGCAGCTGCACCACCCGTCTGCACAAGGAGCGGTGTGTCAAAACCGTCTTCACCAAAAATGGGGATGGTGACACCACCGTCACGAATCTGCTTCGCGATGACGCCACAGTTGTCGGGGATGGCACCCACATACACGAAGTCCACCTTACCCTGGTCCTGGTACTCCTTGAGACGGGCTACCATGCTGGAGAAATCAGTCCAGGTGATTTCGAAGTAGTCCTCGTAGACTACCTCACCACCGTAGTGCTTCAGTGCATCAGCAAAATAGGCACAGACGGCAACGCTGAAGTCCACCGCCGTGTCTACCCAGATGGCTCCCCGCTTGAGCCCCAGGTCCTTCACTGCGTACTCGGCAATGGCCGCTGCCTGGGCATTGTCGCCAAAGCAGGCCAGCCAGGCACCAGTGCGCTCCGGAATGCGGGGATGAGTAGCTCCCGGGGTGATGAAGGGCACACCGTATTCCCGCGCCAGAGGTGCAGCAATGTTCACCCAGTGGGTGTCACAGTACCCGATGAGTGCCGAAACCTTTTCGTTTTCAATCAGGCGGATGACTGCAGCAACAGTTTCACCCTCGTCAGCCTTGGTATCAACAACCTTAAGCTCAATCGGCCGTCCCAGAACCCCTCCCGCTTTGTTGATTTCCTCAGCAGCAAGCTTTACCCCGTTGAGCGCCGGTGTGTCAATGGATGCCCACGGACCCGTGAGACCCATGACGACCCCAACCTTGATGGGTTCAGCAGCAAAGACCGAGCAAGCAAAGGCAAGAACGAGCACCAGAGCACCAAAAATCACTAACCGTCTCATCGAACCACCTCCTTAAAGGTTTGGCTATGTTATACCCTTTTCACCACCGCATCGTCAACTCCCTGAAGGGAAAACGTACGGCTTTTCCATCCCTTCCCGGAAATACCCAAAGGTGAGCTTTCCCCCACACTCCCCAAAACCAATCTCTCCAGTCTTCCGCACCGCAATGGCCCCACAGACAACGCCGAATCGCTGCGCAAGTTCCATCCCCCGATTGACGGCTTCTTGAGCAGGCATTTCCTCCATCCATTCGGCGATTTTGCGGGCAAGGCCGAGCTTCACAATGCCCTCCCCTTCCCCGGTCATGGAAACTCCACCCCATTCCCAGGCGAAGGTCCCGCAGCCGATAATCGGAGAATCCCCCACTCTTCCCGGAAGCTGCATCTCCACCCCCCCGGTTGAGGTTCCTGCAGCAATACGTCCGGAAGCATCCAAAGCCACAGCCCCCACCGTTCCAAGGTGGAGTCTACGGAGTCTCTCCCGGGCCCTCTTCAGGTAGTAGTGGTAAATAGAGTCCTTTTCCTGCGATGCCTTCGCAATGGACTTCTCAAGGGTCCTTATGGTGAGCTCGGCAACCGGGTTGTACTCTTCAAACCCCAGAAGGCGGGCAAAGAGATTCGCCCCTTCCCCCACAAGGAGCACATGGCGTGTTCTCTCCATCACCGCCCGGGCAATGGAAATGGGATGCCGGACGTTCTTGATGGCTGCCACACCCCCGCAGGAAAAGTCATCCTTCATGATGCTTGCAGACATTTCCACCTCTCCCAGGAGATTGGGAAATGCCCCTGTTCCTGCGTTGAGACGAGGGTCATCCTCGAGGACCTTCACTGCCTCTTCCACAGCGTCGACCGCTTCACGGCCTCGCAAGGCCTCCATTCCCGCAACACAGGCCCGGTACAGGGGCTCGAAAACATCGGGAATTTCTTCAACACAAATGCCACCATGGACAACGATAACCACTGCACTCACCCCTACTCAGAGAGTCCCTCTATTATACTTCAAGCGTCTTGCGAAATGGCAAGAACCCCGGACTACTTCTCTTTCTCCAGTTCCTCAATCCGCCGTTCAATCCAGGCAAGGCGCCGGCGTAAGAACTCTGCCTCTTCCCGAAGGAGCTCGAGCTCCTCCTCCCGGGTAAGGCACGAGAAGCAGGGGCCAAAACCCGGGAAGAAGAAGTGACCGCCGAAGCAGAAGCACCCTGTATCACCAAAAACGTACCGCTGCATCCCGCAAACCTCCTCAAAGGAGCATGTTCAGGAGACTTCCCACAAGGAAAGCAAAAGAAAGCATGATGGCAACGGCCTCAAAAAGCCGTTTCCACCCGAATTCCCGGAGCACCACCACGAAGGCAGCCACACAGGGGAAGAAAAGGGAAATCACAACGCTGGCAATGACCAGCTGCTTGACCGAAAGGCCCAGGGGCAAAAGAAGCCCCATGGCCATGTACTTTCGTAAAATCCCCAGGGCGATGACGAGAATCGCTTCAGGAGGAAGTCCCAGCATCCGGGAAAGCCAGGGACTCACAAACCGGGCAAGAGCAGGAAAGGCGTTCGTGAGGTACAAGAGATTCACGATGAGTGTCCCCAAAAACACGATGGGCAAAGCATCGCGCAGGAAGCCCCGGAGACGAACCCAGAGCTTGGAGAACACCGCTTTTGGGAAGGGCAGGCGATAGGGAGGAATTTCACAGATGAGTGGAGGGCGAAACCCCGGCACCAGGTACTTTAAAAGCAGCGCAAGGGAAACCACCACAGCAAAAAGCGTCCCGTAAACAACAAGAACCGGAGCAACACCGTGGGGAGCAAGGGCACCCACGATGAGTGCCTGCTGGGCCGAGCAGGGAATGCCAATAGCAATGAGCACCGTCACCACAAAGCGTTCCTTTTCGCTCTCCAAAACCCGTGTGGCCATGATACCGGGGACATTGCACCCCAGCCCAAGGAGCATGGGAACAACAGAGTACCCATGAAGCCCCAGGCGGTGCAGGAACCCATCGAGCAACACCGCAAGACGGGGCAGGTACCCCACATCCTCAAGGAGACCCAGAATAAGGTAGAAGGCCAGAACGTAAGGGAGAACAGCCCCCAAAGACACGTAAACCCCAGTGGAGAGAAGACCAAGAGACAGCTCAAAGTCAATGTGGCCGTTCACAGGCTTTCCGATAAGCACCTCATACCAGAGGGGGTACCGGGAAAGCAGGACTCCAAAGCGTTCAAGAAGAGGAAGGTAGTACCGCTCAAAGAGCGGGTCGAGGAGGTGGATGAGGCCCTCACCGATGAAGCGAACAGAAAAGAAAATCCCCACAAGGACCGTAAGGCCAAAGAGCAATCCAACTCCAGGGAGCAGGGTAACCCGCTGCAACGTATCCCGCCAGGTGGGACGACGGTATGAAAACCGCTGCACCTCGCTGATAACCCTACCGATTTCTTCCCAGCGCCGTGTATGGTCAGAGGAAACAAAGTGAGGGATTCTTGCCTTTTGGAGAGCTGCAAGGAGGTTTTTGATGCCTTCCCCGGTGGTCGCAACAACCGGGACCACGGGAACTCCGAGGATGCTCTCCAAAGCCTTGAGGTCGATGTCGATGCCCTGCTTCTTTGCCTCATCCCACATGTTCAGTGCCACAACCATAGGCTTCTGTCTTTCCGCAAGCTCAAAGGTGAGATAGAGGTTGCGCTCCAGGTTTCCCGCATCCACCACGTTGATAACGATGTCCGCCTCCTCCACAAGACGGGCGGCAATACGCTCGGCCTCAGCCATCCCCTCGAGGGAATACGTGCCCGGAGCGTCGATGACTTCGTACCATTCTCCTCCGTGCTCCACGTAACTCCGCAAAAAATCCACCGTTGTTCCCGGATAATTCGAGGAAAAAGCGTAAATACCGCTTATTTGGGTGAAAATAACGCTTTTCCCAACATTGGGATTCCCCGCAAGGACAATTCGCCTCAGCGCTCTACCCGCACGAGAATCCTCTGGGCTATGCCTCTGCCCAGGGCGATCTCCTGCTGCCCCAGACGAATGACAACCGGTCCCTTGCCGATAATGGAGCTGACCTTTTCGATTCTCTTCCCAGGCACGACTCCAAGAACCCACAACCTCTTCACCATCCCTTCTCCACCATCAATCCGGACAATTTCTCCTTTTCCACCGGTCTCCATCTCCACCAGAGAACGGATTTCTTCCACAGTCTCAGCCCCCTCGGATTTCACCGGCAACGCGGGCACAGCCCGTAGAAATAGATGTGATAGGAGTGGATGGCAAATCCCTGTCTTTGCTCGAGCTCCTTTCGCAGGTGCTGCAAGAACCGCTCCTCTTCCCGGGTCATCTCTTCACAGTCCACAACCTGACCACACCGGGTGCAGATGAGGTGGTGGTGGAACTGTGCTGCACGGCGAATCATCTCGTAGTGTTCCCTGCCATCGCCAAAGTTCACCTTTCGGAGAATCCCCATGCGCAGGAGAAGGTCGAGATTCCGGTACACCGTTGCTATGCCGACTTTCTTTTTCTTCGCCCTCAGATGCTCGTACACGTCCTCAGCAGAGAGGTGCTGCCCTTTTTCCTCAAACACCTCAAGAATGGCCCGGCGTGAGGGCGTTGCTTTCTTGTTGAAGCGATGGAAAACATCTTTCCAGCTCTCCGGCAAGCCCTTCACCTCAATGAAAAATATTATCATTTTCCATTATAACAGGCAATGTCAAGGACTGGATAGGTCCACAGAGATCTGCGGGAGGTAAGGCAAAAAGGGAGCAAGACCTGTATCCTGACTCAGTGTCGAAAACCTCAAAAGGAGAAAGGCCCTGCACTGTATAAGAGGAGCACAAAGGGAACAGGGATGCTCCAGGCATATTCTGGGAATCCTCCACCTTTTGAGCTTCCCCACAGGGAGTGCCATCGCTAAGCTCGCTCAAGTTCATGGACTCTCCTTGCGGTGGGCCTATTCCTCCCTCCATTTGAGGGTATTCCTCGAGGGACTCCGAAAGGTCTCCCCTTTCCCGCTCAAACCCCAAGGTACTGGAGGGAGTTGATGCTGCGGGGAATTTGAGGGTCCTCGCAAGGATACGGTATCGCGCTCTTCGTCCTTCCTCAAAGATCTCCCATATCCGTGGAATGGTGGAACGGTGCAACCGGACCTTCCGGGAAGTTCTCTCTGTCCTCCAGGAAGGTGGATCGTGACACCATGAATTCCCTCACCTCAAAAGGTGGATAGAAGTGGAGCATAGGAAAAGACCGCACTGGAGCGTGAGGAAAAGGAGCCCTGGGAGGAGCTGAGAGATACTGGTTTCTCGAGTGTCCCACATGATGTGGACCTCTACAAGGACTCGCCTGCCGGACTCTACTCTGGTATAATTTTTCCTGTGCAGGTGCCCCTCGGGGCTGAAAAGGGAAGTGGGTGCAACTCCCACACGGTCGCGCCACTGTGATGGGGAGTCCTCTCCTCTATGCCACTGGGCAACCGGGAAGGCGGAGAGGACGATGAACCTCAGTCAGGAGACCTGCCTGCACAGAGAACTCTGTACTCGCGCTCGACGAGGAAGGAGTGGAAAGGCATGGATGTCCCCTCTCGGGGTAGCGAGTACCTCGGAGAGAGGGAAAAGTGAAAAGCGTGCTCCTCTTTGCCACCGGGGTCGATGAGCACCTCCCCCTTGTCCTTCGGGAGCGCTACCTGGCCTTTCCGGAGAGGGAATTTCCGGGAATCCTCAGAGAAACCGGGTGTTCTGCTTTCGTCCTCCTTGAGACCTGTCAGCGACTCGAGGTGTACGGTACAGTAGAAGAAGAATCCCTCCGGAGAGAGGACCTCCTTCAGCGCCTTTTCCCTCTCCCTGACCCTTATCGAGCCTCTGTCTTCTATTTCGAAAACGCCGATGCCGTTTGGCGTCTCTTTCGAATTGCCGCAGGTCTTGAATCGGCCCTCCGTGGTGAGGTGCATATCCTGGGGCAGCTGAAGCGAGCCTGGGAGAAGGCTCACCGGAACGGCCACACCAACAAACTCCTGAACGTCCTCTTCCAGGACGCCCTGCGGGTGGGAAAGAAAGTCCAAAGATCCCTCCGCAGAGAACAGGCGTTGAGGTCTTTTGGTTCCCTTGTCACCGAGGTACTTGAAGAACTCCTGGGCTCCCTTGAAGGGAAAAGCGTCTGTATTCTCGGCTGGGGGACTCTGGGGCGCTCCGTCGCCGGGACACTCCTCTCCCGAAAAGTAGGAACAATCTTCGTCTTTTCGCGGCACCTCCATCACATTCCCCAAGAAAAGCCCTTCGTGGCGATCGCGGAGAAAAGAGCGCTCAAAGAAGCCTTCGCCCAATCCCACGCAGCGGTGTGCACTTCAGGCTCGGCTCGCCATCTCCTTGCCCCTGAAGACCTTGACGAAGCAGCCCTTCCTCAAGTGCTCATCGACCTTGTTCTTCCTCGAGCCATCGACCCGGTACTGGCTCAAGGAAAGAAGCTCCTGGACCTTGAGACCTTCCTGGGTCTTGCCCGGGAACGAACCCTACCCTTCGTTCAGGAGTCCGAACACCTCGAGGCGCTGATTACGGAAGAGGTTGAGCGCTTTCTGCGAAAATGGCGAGGTTTCCGGGCTGACCCCATCATCCAGAATATCGCCCGCTGCTTTGAGGAAACCTTTTTAGAAGCAGGAGGAGCGATCGTTCAGGCCTGCAACCACGACGAACAGGAGCTATTGCTCCTCAGGCACATGGAATGGGTGCGGGGGAAACTTTTCCGCAAAACGGCCGAACAGGTGCGACGGTTCTTCGAGGAGGAAAGATGAAACAGGTCATTCGTGTCGGTACCCGTGGGAGCATGCTGGCCCTCAAGCAGACCGAAGAGGTTGTTACTGCCCTCCAAAACGTCTTCCCTTCTGCAGTCATAAGGGTGATAACGGTTCAGACCAGAGGAGATATGCACCATGACCTGACCCCTCCCAGAACCCAAGGAATGTTTGTGAAAGAGCTTGAAGAGGCACTCCTCCAAGGGAGTATCGATATCGCGGTGCACAGCCTCAAGGACCTTCCCACAACTTCTCCCCCGGGACTCATCATCGCCGCCATTCTTCCCCGAAAGGACCCAAGAGACTGCCTGGTCTCCCGGAGTGGCCAAAAACTCCTAAAGCTCCCTCCAGGAAGCTCTGTTGGCACAGGGAGTCCTCGGCGCGCTGTGCAGATTCTCAAAAAGCGGCCTGACATTCACGTTGTACCGCTGCGAGGGAACGTCACCACTCGCATGGCGAAAATGCGGGAAGGCAGAGTCGATGCTCTGGTCCTTGCCTATGCGGGACTTCTGCGCCTTGGGCTTGACGGAGAGGTGACGGAGGTCTTCGATCCCTGGAACTTTGTCCCCGCACCCTCGCAGGGTGTCATCGCCTGTGAAACCCGCTGTGGTGAAGGATGGGAAGAGCTCCTTGCCCCTCTCCACCATCCTGAAACAGCCCAGGCTGTGGGCATTGAACGACTGTTTCTCACCTGCGTCGGAGGAGGTTGCCAGAAAGCCGTCGGTGCCTTTGCGGAAGTCCAAAATGGGTGGGTACGGCTTGTGGGGATGCTCGAGGGGAAGGTGGGCTGGAGGGAGGGTCCCCTTGCAACAGGAGAAACCATGGTTCAGGACCTGGCCCAGGAGCTTGGAGGAAAACGATGAAGGGTAAAGTTTTCCTCACCGGTGCAGGCGCAGGAAGCTTTCTCTACCTGACCCAGTACGCTCGCTTCCTCCTGGAGAGGGCTGATGTTGTCGTCTACGACCGCCTCATCGACCACCGTGTCCTCCAGTACACCCGGGATGGTGCTGAGCTCATTCCCGTCGGGAAGGCCCCTGGAAAGGCCCCGTACACCCAAGAGACAATCTGCGAGCTCCTTGCAGAGCGGGCAAAAAAGGGGGCAATAGTTCTCCGCCTGAAAGGCGGAGATCCCTTCGTCTTTGGCCGGGGAGGCGAGGAAGCAATGTACCTTGCAGCACACGGAGTGCCCTTTGAGGTCGTTCCGGGGGTTTCCTCCGTGCATGTTGCCGCTGCCTGCGCCGGCATTCCTTTGACATTTCGGGGAAAAAGCCGGTCTTTCCATGTTTTCAGCGGTCATCCTGAGGAAGCCCTGGAGTCCCTTCCCTGGGACGCCATTGCCCATCTCCCAGGGACTCTGGTATTCCTCATGGGAGAAGCAACTCTCAACACTATCATCGGGAACCTTCTTGCCTCTGGCAAAGATCCCACAACCCCTGCATGCCTTGTCATGCAGGCAGGAAGCCCCTTCCAACGTGTCGTCTCCGGGTCTTTGCTGGACATCGCTCAGAAGAAAGCCGCTTCAGGCCTGTGTAACCCCCTGGTGCTCTTTGTCGGAGAAGTGGTGAACTTCCAGGACGTTCTCTTCAAGGGAGAACACGCCCCCTTTCCCAGGCGGGTGATGGTGGTGGGAAGTACGGAGGTCCTCAGGCAGTACCAGATGCTCAGTGATCTTGTGGTCTTCCTCGAAACGCAGGGCATTGTCCTCATCCCTGCAGCACTCCTTCGGGCCGCACCAAACCACGAAGTCCTCAACGACCTCAGAGAACGCCTGAAACAGTTCGATGCACTCCTTTTCCCAAGCCAGAACGCTGCTTCTGTTGTTTTCGAAGCCCTACCGGACCTTCGCATCCTCCATGACCTCAAGATATGGGCTATCGGAGCAAAAACGGCCCGGTGGCTCAGGGAACGGGGTATAGCCGCAGACTACGTGGCGTCAGGAAGTGCGATCTCGTTTCTTGAGGAAACCCGGGATTTTCCACCACACCGGGTGGCCATTGTGACCTCCAAAAAGGAAGACTGCAGATTGCAGAGAGAGCTTTCTAAGAGAGGATGGCTCTGTGAGGTTTTTCCCGCCTACTCCATGGTTTTCCGGACACATCTTTTTCCCTATATCCAAGAAGAGCTCCACCAGGGACTTGACCTCATCGTTTTTCTGAGCCCCTCAGCCTACGAGGCTTTCTTTGCCGCCACCTCAAAGACACCCCCCTGCCCCGTCTGGGCCATCGGCCATACCACTGCATCGTACCTTCTGGGGAAAAACGTTAAGGTATCCCGGGTGGTCCCCTCACCCTCTTTAGAAGAAATCTGCATGGAGGTGCTCCGGTGGAGAGAAAATCAGGAACCTTTGTGAGGAACCGGCGTCTGCGCCGCTTCCCTGCACTCCGGGCTATGCTCCAGGAAACCCGTCTTGCCCTTCAGGACCTCATCTGTCCGCTCTTTGTGGTGCAGGGACAGGGCATCCGGAAAGCCATTCCCCACCTTCCCGAGGTTTTCCTCTTCTCCCCCGATGAACTCCTGAAGGAAGCGGTCGCCCTGCACGAAAAGGGGATTCAGGCCGTTCTCCTTTTCGGACGTTCCGAGCAGAAAGACGAGGTAGGAAGTGACGCCTGGAACCCCTACGGAGCGGTTCAGGAAGCAGTCCGGGTGCTGAAAAGGGAGCTCCCGACGCTCTTTGTGTTCACCGACGTCTGTCTTTGTGCATACACCGCATCAGGACACTGTGGCCTGGTGCGGGGACAGCACATAGACAACGACCGCACTCTTGAGCACCTTGCCCGTGTAGCGCTTTCGCACTGCGAAGCTGGAGCCGATGGCATTGCCCCCTCAGACATGATGGACGGCCATATCCTTGCTCTTCGAGAGGCTCTGGACCAGGCAGGATTCCAGGAAACCCCAATCATGGCATACAGTGCAAAATTCGCCTCTTCCCTCTATGCGCCTTTCCGGGAGGCAGCAAACTCCATACCCCTTTTTGGCGATCGTTCCTCGTATCAGCTTCCACCAGCCAACTTTCGCGAAGCCCTCAGGGAGGCACAGGCAGATCTCTCTGAAGGAGCAGACATTCTCATGGTGAAACCTGCACTGCCGTATCTTGATGTTCTCCGGGCTTTTCGGGAACGTTTCCTTGTACCGCTTGCTGCCTTCCAGGTGAGTGGGGAATACGCCATGGTGAAGTACGCATCCCTCAACGGGGCCATCGACGAGAAAAAGGTTGCCCTCGAACTCCTTCTCTCCATCAAGAGGGCCGGTGCGGACCTCATCATCTCGTACTTTGCTCCCAAAATGTCCGAATGGCTCAGGGAGGAGTAACGATGGGATGGTATCCTCTCTTCCTCAACCTTGAAGGCAAGCGGTGTCTCGTGGTCGGGGGAGGAAAGGTTGCCACCCGAAAGGCTCTGCCTCTTGTAGGGAAAGGAGGTGTGGTGACCGTCGTCGCTCCCCGGGTGAGTGAAATCCTGGAACGTCTCGGAAAGGAAGGAAAAATCACCCTCTGGAAGCGACCTTTTGCTTGGAGTGACCTTGAAGGACAGGACATCGTTTTCGCCGCCACCGACGATCCCGCCCTGAACGCTGCAATCGCCGAAGAGGCTCAAAAACGCAACATACTGGTCAACGTGAGTAGTTCAGGGAACCAGGGGAATTTCATTACTCCTGCCTGTCTTGAAACCGAAGACCTGCTCCTTGCCCTGTCCACGAAAGGGAAAAACCCCGTGCGGTCGGCAACCTTGAAAGCGTGGCTCTGGGAAACCTTCTCTGAAGGCAAGGAGAGAATCCCCAGAGGAAACGCTACCTGCCTCTCCCGGGCACTCCAGCTCTTTCCAGGAGGCGTCAACAGCCCCGTACGGTCCTTTAGGGCTGTGGGGCGATATCCTGTCTTCATCCGGTACGGCAAGGGGAGCCATGTGGTGGATGAAGACGGCAAAACTTACCTCGACTGCATCATGTCTTGGGGAGCCCTCATCCTCGGCCATGCCCATCCCCGGGTCGCAAAAGCCCTGGCCGAACAGGTAGCTCTGGGAACGAGCTTTGGAATGAACCACCCTTTGGAGATTCTCCTTGCCGAGAAAATCCGCGAGCACTTCCCGTCCATCGAGGCTCTCCGGATGGTGAATTCGGGTACCGAAGCGGTGATGAGTGCCCTGCGACTTGCCCGTGCCGCCACCGGAAGGAAAAAGGTGCTCAAGTTTGCCGGGTGCTACCACGGGCACGTCGATGCTCTTCTTGTCGAGAGTGGTTCGGGAGGGCTGACGTTTGGTATTCCTTCCTCCCTGGGTGTTCCAGAAGAGTACACTCACCACACCATTGTCGTTCCGTACAACGACCTTGAGGCAACGCGGAAGGCTCTCGAGAGCTTCGGCAGAGAGCTTGCCGCGGTCATCGTTGAGCCGGTTGCTGGGAACATGGGCGTGGTATTACCCCACCCGGAATTCCTTCTCCTTCTCCGTCAGTACACGGAGCAGTATGGCGCATTGCTCATTTTCGATGAAGTCATCACCGGATTCCGTGTATCCCTTTCAGGATACCAGGGCCTTTGTGGCATCCGTCCTGACCTGACCATCCTTGGAAAAATCGCAGGAGGTGGGCTCCCCTTCGGCGTTTACGGGGGGAAAAGGGAGCTCATGCGCCTTGTAGCTCCTGAGGGAGGAGTGTACCAGGCAGGAACGCTCTCGGGGAACCCCTTAGCTACTCGAGCAGGGTACACCACCATAACCGTCCTTGAAGAGGATTCTGCCTTTTACGACGTCCTGGCCGAAAAAACCCGGATGATTACTCAGGGTCTTCGGGAAATCGCTGCCTCCTTCCACCTTCCCCTCTACGTGAATGCTGCAACCGGAATGCTCACACCGTTTTTCACATCCTTACCAGTGGTGGATACCCGGACTGCCTTCGCCACCGACCGAGGCCTTTACGCCCGCTTTTTCCAGGAGCTTCTTTCCCGGGGCGTTCTTGTGCCTCCCTCGCCTTTCGAGGCCTGGTTCCTCTCGGGAGCACACACCTCAAAAGACTGCGAACGCCTCCTTGAGGCAGCCGAGGGAGCGATGAGGGCAATGGCCCGGGATCTCTAAGCTCTCTTAATGGCCTCGATTTCCTCCTCGGTGACCTCCCTGCCGAAGCTGCGGAGTCCGGAAACCCGGAACCCGTGCTTCTCTGCAAGAGCCTCAATTTCTTTGACCTTGGCCACTTCCACTTCCTTCCCCAGAGTATAGTCCTCAAAGCGTCCCTCAAGGGTGAGGACCATTGTCTCTGCCATACAGGCGTACGCCTTCCCCGGAGGATATCCGAAGTCCATGCCGAAATCCGGTTCCCCGGGAACGTCCACCACACCCCCTTCGATGACCAGAACATCCCTCCTTGCTCTGGCCACCTCCTCGGCAATATTCCGGGGCCGGGAAACATCACAGACAACCGCCCTTTTTGCAATCCAGGATGGTTCGATAAGGTTCCCGATGGCCGAGGTCACCGTCAGAATTGCCCGGCACCCCCGGATGCCTTCCTCAACATCCACAAACCCCCGGACTTCATAGGGACTTATCTCTGCAATCTCTCGGCGAACCTTTTCAACTTTCTCGGGATCCCGTCCCACTACCCGTACCCTCCTCCCTCGCTCGGCGAGGATGAGCGCACAGGCCCGCCCAATGGATCCCGTGGCTCCCACCACTGCAACCGTCTCTCTCTCAAGGTCAATGTCGAGCCTCAAGCAGGCAAGCTCAAGGGCGGAAAGAGCCGTGGCGACGGTGTAGCTGTTCCCCGTCGTCACCGCAATGCGAAGACCCTTTTTCACCGTGATGCCTCCATCTCCCGCCACAGAGGTAAAGGCTCCAAGACCGATGATTTTTGCGCCCTTTTTCTCGGCAAGGAGACCACAGCGGCGAATGCGGTCAGCCACAAAGGGGAAAGGGTACTCAAGGAGTGCCCGGGGCGTCATGGGAAGCCCGATGAACCACCCCTCAATCTCCTTCCCACTGTACGCCGATCGTACCCCCCGGACGTGTGAAAGAATGAAGGGAGGAATCCGGGAAGCCAGGTATTCCGCCCATGAAGATGGGAAGGGACGGAGGGGGAATATATGGCTTTTGATATCCGCCACATCCATGGCGTGGATGATGAAGGCAAAGCTATCCATACACTCATTCCTCCCTGACGGCCTTCTTCAAAGCCCCAAGCATCGCAAGGGCATTCTCCTCCATCTTTTTCTTGAGAAAAGCATGAATGAGGGCTCCCACCAGGGGAATCCCAAGGTCATACTCGATCTCAAGCTCTACACGGGTCAGGGATGGACCCTCTCCACGGAACCGCCAGATGCCCTCGTACTTTTTGAAGTCTCCCTCAAGGGTGAAAAAACGGCATTCCTTCTTCGCATCATCCCAGATATCCCTTTCCTTCCATTTCACTTCCCGCCCCTGGAACCTCCCCTTCCAGAAACTCTCCACCTCTTGCCCCTGGCGGGACAGAACCCTTACCTCTTCGAGATCCGGAAGGAAACGTGCCAGGGCTTCGATATCCTTTGCCCGCTCGTACACCACCTCGACGTTCTCAGGGATGTCAAGGGAAACTGCAATCCGCGCCATACCCGGTTTCCTCCTTCACTTCACCCGCGTACTTCCTGAACGATGGCCTGAACCCCCTGGAGGGCGTCGTAGAGCACCGAAAGGACGATGTCTATCTCTTCACGGGTTATGGTGAGGGGCGGCTCCAGACGAATGACCCTGGGATTGTTCAGGGTATAGACCACAAGAACCTTTCTCTGAGCCATCTCCATAGCAAGAAGCGACGCCGCGTCGGCGTCGAAGAGTTCCACACCGATAAGCAGCCCCAGTCCCCGCACTTCTTGGATGATTTCGGGGAATTCTCTCTGGAGTTCCCCAAGCCTCTCAAGGAAATACGCTCCTTTTGCTGCCGCCTGTGCAGGGATATCTTCCTCCTGAAGCACCTTCAGGGTTTCGATGCCAGCAACACAACTTAAAGGATTTCCCCCCATGGTGGAGCTGTGGATTAAAGGATTGTCCTCAAAGACTCGCCAGATTTCTGCAGTGCTCACAAAGGCTCCCAGAGGAACTACTCCTCCACCAAGACCCTTGGCCAGGGTCATAATATCCGGAACCACCCCGTAGTGCTCGCAGGCAAACATCTTCCCCGTTCTTCCAAGACCGGTCTGGACCTCGTCGAGGATGAGGAGTGCGCCTTTCCTTGTGCAGATTTCCCGTACCCCCTTAAGGTACTCAGGAGAAGGAAGAATCACCCCACCCTCACCCTGGATAGGCTCAAGAATCACTGCGGCAGTATCCTCATCCACCGCCTGTTCCATGGCTTCAAGGTCGTTAAAAGGAACCTGCTCTGTCCCAGGAAGCAGGGGCTCGAAGGGTTTTTTGTAGACGTCTCTCCCCGAGACGCTCAGGGCGCCAAAGGTCTTCCCGTGGAACCCTCCCAAGGCCGAAACGAACTTCTTCCGCTTCGTGTACAGCCGAGCAAGCTTCAGAGCCCCCTCCACCGCCTCGGCACCACTGTTGCAGAAAAAGGAATACTGGAGGTCCCCAGGAGTAATGGCCGCAAGCATCTCCGCAAGATCAGCCTGGTGCTTGTTGAAAAGCGTCCGGCTCGAGAGAGGAAGGCGCCGAAGCTGTTCAATGACCCGTTCCACCACCCGGGGATGATTCCTCCCGACATTGAAGACTCCAAACCCTCCGATACAGTCGATGTATGCCTCGCCGAAGATGTCAAAAACCTTGGCTCCTTCACCCTTCCACTCCACAGTCGTGAGGTTAGCAAACTTGTAGAGCCTGGCGAGACCAGGATTCAAGTATTTCATGTACTTCTCAATGGTCTCCTCCACAATCCGCCGTTTCTCCTCCACACTCAGATTCTCCATGAGCCCACCTCCCCCAGGGTGACGATTCGCGGCCGTATTTTGAGTTCTCGCAGAAGGGCCAGATACTCCCCGGGCGCAATATCCTCGGGACGCTTCTCAAGCAAAGCTACAAACATCGCCTGCAGGACGTTGGTCCCGAAGGAACGACCTCCCATCTCCGGAGTGGTGGTGACAAGAAGGGCGACTCCCCGGGCTTTCAAATCGTCAACATCCGCAGGGGTCACGGTATTGGTGAGCACCATTTTCCCAGGAAGCCTCTCGGGCATGAATCGCCTGATATAGAGAAAATCTCCGGCCACAATGTCTGACCGTTCAAAGGCCCAGGGAAAACGAGGGGTGGTTTTCTCCTGTTCCTTTCCCGTGGGATAGAGAACGTCAATAGGCAGGCGCCGCAGAACGGGCATCATGAGCACCGAAAGAAACCTGAGAGTCCAGAGGCGCCGGAGGAAAATGGGAATTCCCAGAGCAAAGGGCATGTCCCCGATGAGGAGACGGCAACCCACCTGCCACAGCCCCTCGGCAAGGCCATACCGGTCCATGCCACTCATGATAAGGGCTGTCCTTCCCCGAAGACGAAAGCCCTCCTCTTCGAGATAACGGGGAACTTCCCGTTCCCAGGTTTCCTTGAGCTCACCCCCGTCGACGATGGGGGTTTTTCGGAGCACCGAAACCAGACGGGCAACGTCCACCACCTCATACCGGTACTTCCCAGCCCGAAGGTAGAGGTCTGCACCTCCAAGACCAAAACAGTCGACTTGACCATCGAGCTCCTTGAGGAGCTCCACAAACCTTCTCTTATCTCCGTCAACACCGATCCGCTCCACAAGGAAATGGCAACCCAGAAGCTCAATCTCCACCCGGTGATTCCTCTTCGAGGAACCGAGGCTCACGCTCACGACTCTCTTCTTTTTCATTGCCATCGCCCTCAGGCTTCTCGAAAACTATCGCGCCCTCGAGAACCACACCCGGCTCAAGCGCAGCGCTCTGCACCATCACACACCCCACGACCCGGGCAGTCCTGCGGCACACCATTTTAAAAACCCTGGCAAACCCTCCAATCACCCCCCAGATTTCGGCGTCCTGCACCTCGACGAAACCGCCAACCCTTCCCCCCTCAAGAACCACAAGACGGGGACACTGGATGGAACCGTCGAACTCTCCCTCCACAATCAGTGTTCCCTCGCTCTTGAAGGACCCCCGAACTCTGGCCCGTTCACCAACAATAGCCACTTCAGGCTGCTTCTCAGGAACCGTTGAGTTCATGGATGATCCGCAACCCCTCAAGGGTCAGCACCGGGTTAAAAACGTCGATGAAATCACAGTACCGGGCAAGGACCATCCCCCATCCTCCGGTGCCGATGACCCTGGCATGCTCCGCGAATTCCCGTTTCATCCGCTGCACAATCTCCCGGGCAAGACCTATGTACCCAAAGAATACCCCGGCATGCATGGCTTCAACGGTGTTGCGGCCGATGCATCGCTCCGGGACCTCCACATCGATTCGGGGGAGCTTGGCGGTTTTCTCGTAAAGCGCCTCACAGGAAATGCCGATACCCGGCGCAATAGCCCCTCCCAGGTACTCCTTCTTTGCCGTCACCGCACAGAAGGTCGTCGCCGTTCCGAAGTCCACAATGACCAAGTCTCCCCCGTAGAGGGTAGAAGCGGCCACGGCGTTCACAATCCTGTCGGCCCCCACCTCTTTAGCTTCAGCCCGAATGAAAAGCCCGGTCTTGACCCCGGGACCAACCACAAGGTAAGGCACGTTCCAGAGTCCGCCGAAAAGCTGCCGCAGGGCATCAAGAACGGGCGGCACAACGCAGGAAATAACAGCCCGGAGGAGTTCCTCCCTCGCGATTCCCTGTTCTTCCATGAGCGACCGGAAGATAAAACCCCACTCATCGGCAGTACGGCGTGAAGACGTCGACACCCGCCAGTGAGCGAGGAGCTTTCGGTCCCTGTAGACACCGAAAGTCGTGTGGGTATTCCCGACGTCAATGACGAGAATCGAAATCGAGCCTCACCACCTTCCTGAGCACCCGGACAATGGGGAGAACCACAAGGGCCGAAAGGAGAAGCTCAAGCGTCCCGTTGAGGAGGAAGATAGGGACAACCTGCGCAAAACGGAAATACCCCATGAGCACCATGAGACCCAGAACGCCTGCGGTGTTCGTCGCCGTCCCGGCAAGGCTTGCCACCACAACTCCGAAGTCCTTTCTCCCCAAAAGCCTCCAAACATAAAAGGCCACAACCCCGATGAGGAGCCTTGGTGCAAAGCATGCCAAGAGATTCCCTAAAAAAAGGTGCATGGTGAAAATCGCCAGGATACACCCCACCAGGGCCCCTACCAGGGGTCCACCCACAATCCCTCCTATTATAGCAGGAATGTGCATGGTTGTGGCATAGGTGGAGAGATTGGGGACGGGGATGAGCCCAAGAGGCGTCAGGCTGAGAACAACGGTAACTGCACCGAGGATACCGGCAAAGAGGAAACGACGGTACTGGACGACCACATAAACCACCTCCGTTCCAGTTCCGGAAGAGATACCAGACGGAAGACAAGGGACCTTCTGTCTCGCTGCCTCTCCGGTCAGCGGCTTTCAGGGTTATTGTACCACACAGCAGGCAGGGATACCACAGAGGGAAGAAGCCTTTTTCACCGAGTTCGTAGTGGCTTCAGCAACGGCGTGGTAAATCCCCTCCACAAGGAGCAGGTAGTTCCTGGGAGCTACCTTCCCAAAAGCGACAAGGAAAAGGGTATCTCCATCGTAGAGGGTCCCAAAAGGGCGGATGCACGCAGCGAGTGCTGAGTGGACCACCGGCACCAGGGAAAAGAGCTCCTCCCGGGAGAGCAAAAGCTCAAAGACTACCACCGCCAGAGTAGTGTTTGGGAAAGGGGGCGTCGAAAGAGGTTCTCCTTTCCCACGGGAACCTGCAAGGCAAACGCCTGAGGCAGGGTCATAGACATTCCCAAGACAGTTCGTCACCACAAACGCCCAGATGGTACCCTCGGGAGTTCTTACCTCGCCCGCCCCGAATCCTCCCTTCGTTGCCCAGGACATCCCGTACATCTTCCCCACCGTGGCTCCTGTTCCTACCCCAACAGTTCCTTCTTTTGTCCTACAGTCTGCCAAAGACGCAGCCTCATACCCCCACTCGGCTTCGGGAAAGGACACCTCTCCAATCTCAAGGTCGTAAATCACTGCCTGGGCAACAATGGGAATGCGGGTGACCCTTGTGGCAAAACCCCTTTTCCGTTCTCGAAGGAAGGTTACCACACCCTCGGCACAGCGGAGACCCAGGGCACTGCCCCCACTGAGCACGATGGCATCCACACCCTGGACGAGGCGACCCGGAAAAAGAGCGGGGAGTTCGCGACCTCCAGGAGCACCACCGCAAACCGAGGCCACCGCCACGTTGGGAACATCAAAGAGGAACACCGTACACCCTGTGGCCAGTCGAAAATCTTCCCGGTGTCCGATGCGAAATCCGGAGAACTCCATGGTGCTCAGGAGAGCTTTCTCCCACAGTAGGGACAGAGGCGAAAATCAGGCGAGACCTTTTTCCCACAGGAGGGGCAAACACCCGCTTCATGGACTTCTTCTTCGGGCACATACGAGGCCTTTGCTCTGGCCAATTCCTGTTGCCACGTGGTAACATCCACCATACTGTCGAAATAGAGCATGTGCTCCTTGTCCCACTCATCGACATAGCGAACCCCAAGGTACAGGGGCATCCGGCTCAGACGATGGAAACGGAAGAGGCGGGGACCAAACTCGGTGGCAACCATGTCTTTCTCGGGCACGGCTTCGAAACCCTGGATGCGATGGAGGGGAATGCGGAACACCACCTTCTCAAAGGGTGGGGAGAAACCAAAGATGTTCGGTCCTTTTTCGAAATTCTCAAACCAGAGGCTCTTGGACATGAGGAACAGGAGGCCATCCGTCGCACTGGCAAAGCGAGGATGACCTCCGATGTAGCGGGCAAAGCTTGAGAGAAGACGGGTCTCACCGAACTCCTGTTCCTTCTCCTGCCAGAACTCCGCAACCGAAACCTGGGTACCCCGCTTCCTCGTCCCCCACAAAAGCCCCACGAGGAGCAGGACACCAACAACGAGGAGATAGCCGAAAAAATTCATGACGTACCCTTGTTCTCGGAGGAAGAAGTACCTGAACCACCACAGGTTGCACAGCTCGTTGCCGTGCAGGAACTGCAACTCGAACTCGAAGAAGAACTGCTCGAACGGTAATCAGTACTGTAGAAGCCACTCCCTTTGAAAACAAGGCCAACGTTTTTGCTGAAGAGCCGCTTGACCCTGCCCTTGCAGAAGGGACACTGGACCACGGGCTTATCGTGGAACGACTGCCACTCCTCGAAAACCTTCCCGCATTCAGTGCACTGGTACTCGTAGATGGGCATCACCATCACCCCCATGAACGAGTTGCCCGGTGAGAGCGCTCTCACCGGGCAACTCTCCCTCTCCTATTATACTCCTCAGTACTCTGGTGCAGGTGGTACGTTGGACTCTTTCTTTTCGGGAATTTCGGTGATAATGGACTCGGTGGTGAGCATGACGGAGGCGACACTTGCTGCATTCTGGAGCGCGGTACGGACAACCTTCACGGGGTCAATGATTCCTGCAGCGAACATGTCCACGAATTCCCCAGTAAGGGCGTTGAAGCCCATGTTGGGATTGTCGGCCGCTTTGATCCTCTCCACGATGACCGAACCTTCTTCGCCGGCATTTTCGGCAATGAGTTTGGCGGGTTCCTCAAGAGCTTTTTTCACAATCAGCGCACCAATACGTTCGTCGCCCTCAAGCTGAAGCTCATCAATGGCCGGGATGCACCGAATCAGTGCCACGCCACCACCTGGGACAATACCCTCTTCCACTGCTGCCCGGGTAGCATGGAGAGCATCTTCAACGCGAGCCTTCTTCTCCTTCATCTCAGCTTCGGTTGCCGCACCAACCCGGATGACCGCCACACCACCGGCAATCTTCGCAAGACGTTCCTGGAGTTTCTCCCGATCGTAGTCTGAGGTGGTTTCCTCAATCTGCTTCTTAATCTGGTTCATACGGGCGACGATGTTTTCACGCTTTCCGGCACCCTCCACAATGGTGGTATTCTCCTTGTCGATGACGACCTTCCTGGCCTGGCCAAGGTCCTCAATGGTGACGTTCTCAAGTTTAATGCCCAGGTCCTCGGAGATGAACCGGCCTCCGGTGACAATGGCGATGTCCTCGAGCATGGCCTTCCGGCGATCACCAAAGCCAGGCGCCTTCACTGCAGCACAGCTCAGCACACCCTTGAGTTTGTTGACCACAAGGGTTGCCAGCGCTTCTCCCTCAACGTCCTCGGCGATGATGAGAAGCGGTCTGCCTCTCTGCACGACTTTTTCAAGGAGCGGTAGAAGATCCCGAACCGAAGAGATCTTCTTTTCATAGATGAGGATGTACGGGTTCTCCAGTACGCACTCCATCCGCTCAGGATCGGTGATGAAGTACGGCGAGAGGTACCCACGGTCAAACTGCAACCCTTCAACGACCTCAAGGGTGGTCTCAAGGCCCTTGGCTTCTTCAACGGTGATGACGCCGTCTTTCCCGACCTTCTCCATAGCATCGGCGATGATTTCACCAATCGATGTGTCGTTGTTTGCCGCAATGGAAGCAACCTGGGCGATTTCTTTACGGTCACTCACTTCCTTGGCCATGCTCTTGAGCTTCTTCACCACGGCATCCACAGCCTTGTCAATACCGCGTTTGAGGAGCATAGGATTCGAGCCTGCAGCAACATTCCGGAGACCTTCACGGAAGATGGCTTCCGCAAGGACTGTAGCCGTAGTGGTTCCGTCTCCAGCAACATCGCTTGTCTTCGAAGCCACTTCCTTGACGAGCTGGGCTCCCACATTCTCGTTGGGGTCCTTGAGCTCAATCTCCTTTGCCACCGTGACCCCGTCTTTGGTGATGGTGGGAGACCCGAACTTCTTCTCTATAACCACATTTCGGCCTTTTGGACCAAGGGTCACCTTCACTGCATCGGCAAGGGTTTTGACACCACGCAAGATTGCCTGTCGTGCTTCTTCCTGGAAGAGAATCTGCTTGGCCATAACCGCCTACCCCCTTTCTCTCTCATTCCTCAATGATTCCCAAGATATCGTCCTCACGCATGATGAGGTATTCTTCCTCGTCAATCTTTACCTCAGTCCCGGCATATTTTCCAAAGAGTACCCGATCACCCTCTTTCACTTCAAGGGGTCTGCGATTACCGTTTTCGTCCACTTTCCCGGTTCCTACTGCGATCACCCGACCTTGCTGTGGTTTCTCCTTCGCCGTGTCAGGAAGGATGATACCCCCTTTGCGCACTTCTTCCTCTTCGACCCGCTTGACCAGAACCCGATCTCCAAGTGGTTTAATCTTCATGGTGCTCACCCCTTTCCTTTGGATGTTTTTCCAGCGCGCGACCTCTATTGTACTCCGTTTTCGGAGAATTGCAAGGGGAGGACAACATCAGTCAAGGTCAGTTTTTTGCCAATTTGACCAGAACATCTCCTTCGCTTTTGCAAATATGACAAAATCTCCTTCGAAACCTTGCCAAAAAGTCAAAAACTTTTTCAAGTCTTCTGGGGGGTTTCCTCATCGAGATGGTACTCCTCAATTTTCCGGTAGAGCGTGCGAAGGCTGATCCCGAGCGCCTGAGCGGTTCTGGTCTTGTTGAAACGATGGGCCTTGAGCGTCTCCCGGATGAGAAGCTTTTCCACTTCCTTGAGGGGTGTTCCAAGGCGAATACCAATGACCCCCTCACGGAGGAGATTCCCCCTCCGAATGTGTTCAGGAATGTCTTCGGGGGTGAGGACGTCGCTCTGAGAGAGAATGACCATACCTTCCAAGGTGTTCTTCAGCTCTACCACATTCCCCGGCCAGTCATACTCGATGAGGATTTTCAGCGCTTCCCGGTCGATACGGACTGGTCCTCGCCCGGTTTCTTCAGCGATGTCCCGGAGGAACTGATCCACAAGGAAAGGGATATCCTCCTTCCGCTCCCGGAGAGGAGGAATCTCGATTTTGATGACGCTCAGAAAGTAGTAGAGGTCATTCCGGAAGGCTCCCTGGGCCACCTTTTCTTCGAGGGGAACCTCCGAAGAAGCGATAATACGAACATTCCCTCCCCTTCCCCCAAAACGGTGTTCCTCGAGAAATTCCAGAAGCTCGGCCTGAAAAGGCAGAGCAAGGAGGTGAACGTCTTCAAAGTACAGGGTCCCTTCCTCAACCCGCAGAATGTCTCCCTGGAAAAGTCCCTGAAGCGTTGCTCCACAGAGTACCCTCACAAAAGGCTTTTCCTCTCCAAAAGCATAGCGATGGATTGCCCGAGCCACCATTTCCTTTCCGGTCCCTTGCTCCCCCACAAGGAGTACCGGGCGCTTCACCTGAGACACCTGGAGAATAAGGTTGAAAATCCGCTGCATCTTCTCTGAAACCCCAGTGATTCCGGCAAAGGAAAAGCGGTGGGTGAACTTCCGCCGCAGGTCCTTGTTCTCTTCAAGGAGCGTCAGATGGTCATCGGCCCGCCGGATGACCGAAAGTATGCGGGAAGGGGTAAAGGGAGGAGAAAGGTACTCATACACTCCTTTCGCCAGAAGTTCCCGAACCCGGGATGGGTTTTCTTCCCTTCCGGTGACGACGACCACCATATCCGGAAACCTCTGTCGGGCGAAGGCCAAAAGCTCGAAACTGTTCTCACTCAGGACCTCCTCTTCAACGAGCATGATGTCAATCTCTTCCTTTCCCAGACAGTTGAGTGCCAGGCTCCGGTTCCAAACAGCAATAACGTAGTATCCTTCGTCACGCAGGAGGTTCTCCCATCGTTCCCGAAGAAGGGTGTCGTCTTCGATGAGCAGCACCTTCCGGGGCAGCTTCATAGAGCCAGCGGGCTTCCCTCCTCAGCAGAACGCTGGGCACTCAGCGCGACCCGAAGGGCGAGGATGGCCTCTTCAGAAGTTCCCCGAGCCGGAGGTGTCTCTTTCTCCACACACTCCAGGAAATACCGGAGCTCTGCAAGATAGGGGTCTTCGCTCTGTACGGCAATCTCCTGTTTCTTCTCCCCTTTTCGGTACAGCACAAGAGGGTTGACCTGCCCGCGCTCCTCGATGTTCACCCCAGCACGGAACGACCACTCCAGAACCCCTTCGTCTCCGAGAATCCGAAACCCACAGGTGAAGGGGAAATCCCCCTGCATCATCCATCCCCCCTGGACTGTAGCCAGGGCCCCGCTGTCATACCGGATTTGCGTCGTGATGTGGTCAAGAGAACCCTTTTCCGAGCGAAGACCCCGGGCGAACACTTCTTTTGGCTGTCCCAGAAGCCAGTTCACGTAATCGAGGTCATGGATATGGAGGTCGAGAGACGCTCCACCGCTTAGGCGGGGATCGAGAATCCACCCCCCCACCGACCAGACGGGTGTCACCGCAAGACGAAAGGCCTCCACAAAAAGGACCTTCCCACAAGCACCCCGCTCAAGGAGTTCCTTCGCTTTCACGTACTCACCCCAGAAACGGAGGACGTGCCCTATCATGAACTGGACCCCGTTCCTTGCACAGATGTCCCGCATGGCCAGCGCATCTTCAACCGTCAAGGCGATGGGCTTTTCACAGAAAACGTGCTTCCCCGCATTGGCGGCCATTTCCGTGTACTCCCGATGGAGGAAGGTGGGAAGGCAGATATCCACAATGTCGACACGCGCTCTCTCAAGCAGCGTACGAAAAGAATCGTAGTGGGGAAGATGGTATTTCTCCTGGAACTCCCGGGCTTTCTCAGGACGAACCTCAAAAAAGGCGCACACTTCCGCACCCTCGATTTTTCGCCACGCCTCCACGTGCACCGAGGCGATGAACCCTGCTCCCAGAATCGCCACACGTTTCACTGTGCGTCGCCTCCTCTTTCAATTTCCTCGACCCTCCTAAGGTACTTCTCATACACGCATTTCGGACGAGGATCAAAGGCAAGGTACACCTCAAGGAAGAACCCATTCCGGAACTCCCGTTCTCTCCTTGCCACAAGCAATCCCTCCACAATCCTGGCCTGCGTTCTGAACTCCCGCATTGCTTCCTGGACACGCTCCTCTGCCCAAGACGGAGCAAGAAGCGCCCGGTTCGCCCGAATACCGAGGTCATCCCCCGCACAGAGGGCATCGTCGAAAGCAAAATCGCTCCACACAGCGTACTGGAGGACCGACCGCACCGGAGCACTCTCCCCCCAGTCGGCCATAACCGGATCGCCCACCTGGGGCGTATCGAAAGCACCAACCATGAAGACCGCGGTGTGGTCAAGGTGTTCCCTGTACCCATTGGGAAGGACAACCCGGGTGGCCCGGAGACGGCGAAGAAGAGGAATAACCTTTTGCACTGTCCCCTCCTCCCCACCTGCAAGCTTCCAGCCAATGAAAGGCCAGACGCTGTAGTCGTCGTACTCCAGGCGGTAAATACGTTCCGGGAGGATGCCTACCTTTTCATAGGCTCGAGTGGTTTCCCGGGCTCGCAGAGCAGTGATGACATTCTTGTGCTCGATGACGCTGTATCCCCCTGAGCCGTTGCAGAACACCACGATGTACACTTCCCCCCCAAAGAGAGGAACCGCCTGGAGGAGATACCCTGCTCCAAGGAGCGCGTCATCGTCATGGGGCGAGAAAATCACCACCCGCTCGTCTCCCTCCCGCCACCCAGGGAAAAGGAGGTCCAAAGAGGGGCTTTTCTGACGCCTCCGGAGGTCAAAGACCACGAATTCTTCCCGTTTCACCAGTATCCCCCCTCTTCAAGAATTTTCTGAAGATACTGAAAGGACCGTTGAACCGCCACATCCACAAAAGAACGGGGATGTTCGAAATGCCCATCAAACTCGATTTCCACACTCAGGGGAATGTCTTTCTCGCCTTCCTGCAGAATCCTGAAAATGGTCGGGAAATCCACCATGCCGTCCCCCAGGGGTGGGAAATCCCACACCCTGTACCCACCCCGTTTGTCCTTCAAGTGCATGTGGACAACCCAGGGAAGGCAGGCCTGGAGGTCTTCCTCGGGGCGGACGTTTCCGTAAAAAAGGGCGTTACCTGTATCGTAGTTGATGCCCACATGGGGAAGCTGCACCTCTTCAAGGAGCTCCCGAAGTCTTCTTCCAGAGGAAAAGACGTCTCCATGAACCTCAAGCGCCAGGAACACGTCACACCGTTCGGCCTCCCGGGAGAGCCACTCCAGGTACTTTTTCAGGAGGTTCTCGTCCTCTTCCCGATCCACCGTTCCGGTATTGACCACCCTTGCCCCAAGCTCTCGAGCACATCGAAGAGCGGAGACAAGATACGCACACCCTTCCTCCGTAGCCAAGTTGGAATGGGCACTGAGGCTGAGAACAGAAAGTCCAAAATGGGCAAGCTCCTGCCGGAGCTTTCTGAAATCCTCTTCTTTCGCCCGGTCACACCGGAAGTGGAACGTCCAGTCGGGCACACAGGAGAGTTCAATATACCGAAACCCTGCCCGCGCAATACCCTCAAGGGCCTCTTCGAGAGAGAACCCGTGGTACGTGTTCGTTGAGACAGCAAGCCACTGGAACATCGGCGTCTACAGACTTAGAAAGAGAGGAGGATGTGCCAGATAAAAAGCCAGGGCCAGTATTCAATCCTCTCCCAGATCTCCCGAACGAGGCTTTCGTCTCCCTGAACTACTGGAAAGTACGCCTTTGCCTCCTCCCAGGTCATGCACACTCCAGGATGCCCCAACACGAGGAAATCCTTCTGCATGATCCTCCCTCCTAATACTGCCCGTATTCACGGGTGAACTCGGTCATGGCCCGGACATTCTCAACCTTGGCATCGTCCTGAATAATCGCCCCCGCGTCCATGATGTATCCCCCATCCCGGGCCACTCCATCGATGAGTTTCTTGCAGTATGCCCGGACCTCCTCTGGCGTTCCCAGGGCAAGGAGGTCGTTGGGAAGCCCACCGCTCAGACAAAATCTGTCCCCCAGAACGCGGTGAACCCTGAAAATATCCCCCTTGTCCACATGGTACACGATGCTCCCCGGAGGGAGTTCTCGGAAAGCCTCCAGGTGGTAATCCCAGTTGCCCTCGGCGTAAAACAGCACCTGGTGTCCCCGTTTCCAGAGCTCTTCAACCATCGGTTTCACCGTAGGCCAGTAAATCTTGCGGAAATGCTCGGGGTTGATGAAAGGAACACACCCCCGGTGCATCCAGAAGGCAATGGGGACGTTCTTTGTAGGATCCGCACCGTCAAGGGCGATAAGGAAAAGGTGGGGCATGAGGGCCTCACAGGCAGCCAGAACCTTCTCCGGCCGTGCGTGGAGGTCGCTCACCAGACCATAGTACCCCCGGAGTTTGTCGGCAAGAATGTCCAGAGGAGCCTTCAGCATTCCGCTGATTGCAGCTACAGTTCCACAGCGAGTGCGGAGCTCCTGAACCAGGCCCCCCAGGGCGTTGAAGTACTCCATCATGGCCATGCCACCCTTCAAAAGGGCGAGGTTGTGCTCCACGGTGACCTTCTCCGAAGGAGGCTTGATGAAATTCGACACCCTTGGAAGCCAGACGTTGAGGAGGTAGTCAGTGGGATCGGCAATGAGGAGGTCGTATTCGTCAGGACGCATGAAGGCGTGTTCTTCAGGGGGCTCCTTGTACTGAAACGCCACGTTCTCCGGAAGGTCAAGCCCCGGAATCCCGTAGTACTTGAGCCCTATAGCCTGCACAAGGCCGGTCCAAACGTAAATCATGTTCGGCACAACCGCATCCCAGTCGAAATCCCCGGCGCAACGGAGACAGGCTTCAAAGGCCACCCGGTAGTCGTGGGTTGCTGCCTGGATGCTCACCCCCGCATACTTTGCTACGAACTCGGCAACAAAGGGGCGGATGGGAACCATATCGGGCTTGCCGTTCCGGAGGGCAGTGGTGTACCGCCTCAGGCGAGCCTGGTAACGTTCCTCCTGGGTCATTCCTCTCTCCCTCCTTGAGTGGTCTCCTGAAGGTAGTATACCAAAAAGCGTCCCGGGTGTTCATTCACGTCCGTACCACCTTTCCTCCAGGGATTTCCTGGACAAGTCCCTTCATCTCCAGTGCCAGGAGCACCTGGAAAAATTCCCCTTCTCCCCAGCCGGTGCGTCCCAGGAGCTCTTCCTTGAAAACCCCTACATGGTCAATGTACGAGAAAAGCAGCGCTTCCTTTTCAGAAAGGAAGTTCTCCACCCCGGCGGGTCTCTCAGATACCGGAACCAAGAACCCGAAAGCCTCCAGAATGTCCTCAACCTGCTGTACCGGTCTTGCCCCCTGGGCAATCAGGGCGTTAGTTCCTTCACTCTGGGGAGAAAAGATGGGACCGGGAACGGCAAAAACCTCCCGTCCCATTTCCAGAGCAAAGTCCACGGTGATGAGTGCACCGCTTTTTCTCGGAGCCTCAACGACAAGAACCCCACAGCTCAAGCCGCTGATAATTCTGTTCCGGAGGGGGAAATGCTCCGGACGGGGTCCAAAACCCGGCGGGTACTCGCTTACCAGTGCTCCTCCCCGGCGAACAATCTCCCGGGCGAGGGGAAGGTGCACTGCAGGGTAAATCCGGCGAAGACCACTCCCCAAGACCGCGATGGTGGGGCATCCCTCCTCCACAACGGCCTTCTGCGCCTCTCCATCAATGCCTACGGCAAGGCCGCTCACCACAACCCATCCCGCTTTTGCCAGTTCCCGGGCAAAAAAGCGAGCAGCCTTCACTCCATAGGGTGTGGGACGGCGCGTGCCAACAATGGCGATGTACTTCTCGTGCGCACAGAAGGAGAATTCTCCCTCAACGTAGAGGAGGAAAGGAGGGTTGGAGAGGCTCCGTAAAAGAGCAGGATACGCAGGACTGTCCCAGGGAATTACGGCAATGCCTTCTCGAAGAGTAGCGGTATAAAGCTCGTGAGGCGAAAGCGTCTGACGAGCGGCGACAACACACCGGGCAAGACCCTCTCCCACCACCTCCCGGAGGGCTTCAAAGGGTGCTTCCCACGAAGCGGCAGCACTCCCGAAAGCGTCCAGGAGCTTCCGAAAACGTACCGGACCGATACCTCGAACGTGACTGAAAGCCACCCAGAAGGGGAGATCATCACTCATAGCCTGCTCTGCCGGTCCAGGAAACGATACTGAATAGCCTCAGCGATATGGGAAACCTCAATGCGGGCTTTCTCCTCAAGGTCGGCGATAGTACGAGCAACCTTGAGAATCCGGTGATATGCCCGAGCACTGAGGGAGAGGCTTTTCAGAGAGGCCTCAAGGAAACGCTTTGCTTCCTGAGAGAGTTCACAGAACCGCTTGATATGGCGGGACTTCATCTCGCCATTGAGCAGGATGCCCTCGCCCCGAAACCGTTCCTTCTGGATTTCCCGAGCCCGCTTCACTCTTTCCCGCACCGTCTCTGAGGACTCCTCTTCCCGTTCCGAGAGGAGTTCATGCACCCCCAGGCGGGGGATTTCGACCTGAAGGTCAATCCGGTCAAGAAGGGGTCCTGAGAGTTTGCTCCGGTACCGAAGAATCTGCTGGTACGAACAGGTACAGGGGCGTTCCGCATCCCCCAGGTATCCGCAGGGACAGGGGTTACACGCCAGCACAAGGAGGAAACGAGCCGGATAGGTTACGGTGGCGTTGACCCTGCTCACGGTAATCCTTCCGGTTTCCAGAGGTTCCCGAAGGGCCTCAAGGACATTGCGGCGGAACTCCAGAACCTCGTCGAGGAAAAGCACCCCATGGTGGGCAAGGCTGATTTCCCCCGGTCGAGGCCACTGTCCCCCACCAATAAGGGCAACATCGGACACCGTATGGTGAGGTGCCCGGAAGGGAGGAACGGTGACAAATGGGTGGTCCTCAGAGAGTAAACCGGCAACGCTATGGATTTTCGTGACCTCGATAGCCTGTTCCACAGTGAGCGGAGGAAGCAGTGAGGGGAGTTTTCGGGCCAGCATAGTCTTGCCCGAGCCAGGTGGTCCGATGAACAGGAGATGGTGTCCTCCCGAAGCGGCAATCTCCAGTGCCCGCTTCCCCTGTCTTTGACCTTTGATCTCTGCAAGGTCCTCATCGAAGGACGGAGAAGCAAGGTATTCTTCCCAGGACCGTTTCAGGGGTTTGAGTGTTCGTTGACCCTCGAGGAAATCGCATACCTCGCGGAGCGTGCGAAAACCAAATACCTCGACACCTTCCACCACAGCGCTCTCCTGAGCGTTGGCTAAAGACAGAAGCATCCGGTACGGCTTCCCCTGGAGGGAGAGAAAGTGGGCCACAGGGAAAACCCCATTGACTGGCCTGAGCTCTCCAGAAAGGGAGAGCTCCCCCAGGGCGACAATTCCCTCTGGAAGAGAACGGAGTTGCTCTGTGGCAAGAAGGATTCCCAGGGCAATTGGAAGGTCGAAGTCGCTTCCCGTCTTTTTCAGAAATGCCGGCGCGAGGTTCACGGTCACCCTCTGAGGGGGGAAGGTAAAACCGCTATTCTTTAGAGCACTCCGGACCCGTTCCCGAGCTTCCTGAACAGCGGCATCAGGCAACCCCACGATGTGAAAAGAGGGAAGCCCTGCACCGACGTCGACCTCAACCTCCACGAACCGAGCGTCAATGCCAAAACTCGTTGCGCTGAGCACCCGCGCCAGCACCGTCCTCGCCTCCTCAGAAGGCTGAAGGATAGTGGGAAATTCTGGGTTTCTTCCCCTCAAGATGTACTGTGATGACGTCAAAGCGAAAAGCGGTATCCTCAGGATTGTACCCGCGCTGCGTGAGGTAGAAGAGGGCACTGCGCCGGACACGTTCCTGTTTCTCTTCGGTAATGGCCTCTTCCGGAAACCCTGCTCTGGTGCTTTCCCTGGTTTTCACCTCGACAAACACCAGACATGTTCCCTTCCGGGCGATCAGGTCAATTTCCCCAAAGGGAGAGCGAAAGTTCTTCTCCAGAATCTCCGCTTTGAAGACGGTTCGTAACCACCGCTCCGCCAGGGCTTCACCCTGCGCGCCCTTTTTTCGCCTCTCCGAACTGCCCACAGAAAGACCTCCGGTGACACGGGGCAAGGCCAAATGCCCGAATGCGCTCAAAATGCAGCGCCGTCCCGTAGCCCTTGTGCTTGGAGAACCCGTATTCTGGGAAAAGCGGGTCATACCACTCCTCCATGATGCTGTCCCTCACAACCTTGGCCACCAAAGCAGCACAGGCCACGGCGAGACTCCGTTCTTCAGCCTTGGGGAGGGAGAGCACCGGGGTGAAGGACCAGGGAAGGTGCATCCAGTCCACAACGAGATACTCGAAACGTCCTGCAGCAATTGCCCGCCATGCTGCCTCGTACAGTGCAAGCTCATTGGCCCTCTGGATACCTACAAGGTCGATCCACCGCTCGCTCACAATGCTCAGACCAATGGCCACCGCTTCACGACAGATGACTTCAAAAAGTGCCCTTCGCCTTGCCGGGGAAACACGTTTGGAATCCGGAACGTTCTGGAGGGGGAAAGAAGGAGAGAGGACCACACAGCCTGCCACAAGAGGCCCCGCCAGAGGCCCCCGACCGGCTTCGTCTACACCACCAACGTGATGGTATCCCAAACTCCACAGTCTGTGCTCAATGAAATCAGCGGAGGATGCGGACACGATGAGGCGGCCAGTAGACGAGAAAGGCTCTGCCTAAGATATTCTTTCGGGGAACATACCCCCAGAAACGGCTGTCGTCACTGTTTTCGCTATTGTCTCCCAGGACAAAGTAGTGTCCTTCCGGGACGACCCTTTCTCCCTGACCGTAGTACCCGGCACTATAGTAGGTCCGGTTAAAGAGCTTTCCAGAAAGGGGGGCTCCGTTGATGAGCACCTTTCCCCCCGTAATCTCAACTCGTTCTCCTGGAAGACCAACGATGCGCTTGATGAGGTTCTTCCGGTTATCAATCGGGTACCGAAAAACGATGATATCCCCTCGCTGCGGCTCGGTGAACCGGTAGAGGAACTTGGCCACAAGCACCCGTTCCCCCGGAACCAGGGTGGGCTCCATCGAGGTGCTCGGGATGTAATACCCCTCCACCACAAAGTACCGAACAAGAAGGGCAATGACCAGAGCCCAGAGAACGGTTTCAACGAGTTCTCGCAAGGCGTTCTTCTTTTTAGACCTCGCGTCTTTCCTCAATACGCGACTCTTTGGCACTTTTCTTCCTCAGGTAGTAGAGCTTTGCCCGTCTGACCTTTCCGCGCCGCAGAATCTCAATGCGCTCAATCCGGGGAGAATAGAGAGGGAAGATGCGCTCCACACCAACGCCAAAGGATACCTTCCGCACCGTGAAGGTCCGGTTGACCCCAGAACCCCGTACCGCGATGACCAGACCCTCAAAGGGCTGAACGCGCTCTTTTTCCCCCTCGATGACCTTGAAGTGCACACGTACGGTATCTCCAGGAGCAATTTCAGGAACCTCTGCGTCGTCTTTGATAAAACTTCCTTCAACCGCTCGCAGGATCCTTGCTCTATCCATGGAAACCTCCTCCTCAGGCCAGAAATCTCGGAATACTATACCACGCCTCTTTCCCTTTCGCAAGGAGGACGGAGCGCAAGGCGCTGAAAAAGGTCCGGACGCACTTTTCTGGCTTTTTCCAGAGCCTTCTCTTTCCGCCACTTCTCGATAAGCGCATGATTGCCAGAGAGCAGGACCTCGGGTACCTCCAGACCACAAAATACCCGGGGTCGGGTATACTGCGGTGGACCAAAAACCCACTCCGAGAAGGAATCATACCGCAGGGATTCCTCATCCCCCAAAACTCCAGGGATAAGACGCACCACTGCCTCCACGATGACGAGCGCGGGGAGTTCTCCCCCGGAGAGGACGTAGTCCCCAATGGAAATTTCCCGCGCTCCGGTAATCTCTATCACTCGCTCGTCAATGCCCTGGTAACGACCACAGAGGATGAGGAGGTGACTCTTCGTCGCCAGTTCCCGGGCAATGCTTTGGGTGAACAGTTCCCCCTGGGGACTTGTGACAATCACCAGGGGCTGGCTCTGCGTGTACTCGTTGATGAAGCGCACGGCCCGAACCAGGGGCTCGGGTTTCAGGACCATGCCCGGACCTCCCCCAAAGGGGTAGTCGTCAACCGTTCGGTAGCGATCCCGGGAGAAACTGCGCAGGTTGTGGACCTTGATGAACACCAATCCTTTCTCCTGGGCTTTCCCCAGAATGGAAGCGGCAAGGTATGGCCGAATGGCCTCGGGAAAGAGGGTAACGATGTCGATGCGAAGCTTCATTCCCAGAACCCCTCGGGGCAGGCGACCTCGAGAAACCCCTCCTCAGGGCGGACGGCTACCACAAAAGCAGAAACAAAGGGCAAAAAGAACTCCCGCCCTTCGGTGTCTTTGACAAGGAGGTAATCGTAAAGCGCCATGGGGATAACCGCGTCCACCACGCCACGGCGTGCACCGCGTTCCCAGACTTCAAGACCCACTAGCTCAAAGTGGTAGAAATGACCAGGGGGAAGAGGTGGAACATCCTCCCTGGGAATGGCAAGAAAGAGACTCCGGAGCATTTCTGCTTCCTGGCGCGAAGTAACCCCCCGAAAACGGAGGAGGAGGAAATTCCCGCGCCAGGCCACATCCTCCACCACCCTCTCGACAAAGGTCCCCTGGGGAGAACCGACGAGAAACACCGCTCCCCGCACGAAACGCTCGGAAAAATCCGTCAGCGGGAGCACCCGAACCCAGCCTTTCAACCCATGGGGTGCGGTAATCCTCCCCACGAAGACCCGATCAATGTGGCGAGGCACACAAGTCCCTCCCTATTCCAGAATCTCCACCACCGCTTTCGTTCCCCTCTTTGCCGAAGCGGCCTTGACGATGGTCCGGAGGGCCCGGGCTACCCTCCCCTGCTTGCCGATGATTTTCCCGGTATCGGAGGGTGCTACCCGCACCTCGTACACGACCGACTTCTCCCCCTTCACCTCAGCCACGCTCACCTTCTCGGGTTCGTCAACGAGAGAACGAACCAGAAACTCCAAAAGTTCCTTCACTGGACCCCAGCTCCCTCAGGCTTTTTCGCCTTCTTCAAAATTGCCCGAACCTTATCCGAGACCTGGGCACCCCGGGAAATCCAGTACTCAATGCGATCCCACTTCACAGCCTCAAGAGGAGACTCGGCAAGAGGCGAATAGGTGCCGAGGACCTCGAGGGGCTTCCCGCTCCGGGCCTCCCGAGAGTCTATCGCCACGATACGATACTGAGGGGTATGCCTTCTCCCAACACGGGCGAGACGGATCCGTACTGCCATGCATCGACACTCCTTTCTTTCTCTCAGAATCCAAAACCGAAAAATCCCTTTCTCTTGGCGAAGGGCAATGCCTGCCCTTTTTTCATCTTCTTCCAAAGCTTACGAATCTCCTCAAACTCTCTCAGGAGACGGTTGACTTCCTGAACGGTTGTCCCGCTTCCCTGGGCGATGCGCCGCTTCCGGGAGGCATTGATGATCCCGGGATTCCGGCGCTCCTCCCTGGTCATGGAGAGAATGATGGCCTCGGTACGCTTCAGGTTCCTCTCTCCATCAACCTGGGAGAGAGCTCCCCGGAGTGAAGCGGGAAGCATGTTCACAATGTCTTCAAAGGAACCAACCCGGCGAAGGCGACGGAGTTCTTCGAGGAAATCCTCAAGGGTAAACTCTTCTCTCGTCACCTGCTTCTCCAGCTTCTTCCGCTCTTCTTCAGTGATGGCCCGCTCGATTTTCTCGATGAGACTCAGGGTATCGCCCATGCCAAGGATGCGGCTGGCCATTCGCTCAGGATGGAAAACCTCGAGCTGGTTGAGTTTCTCCCCAACCCCGATGAGTTTCACCGGCCAGCCGGTCTGCGCCACGATGGACAGCACCGCACCTCCACGAGCATCGGTATCGACCTTGGTAAGGATGATGCCCGTGGGGTTCACCCATTCCCGAAACCCCTCGGCAACTCGAACGGCCTCCTGACCGGTTGTGGCATCAAGAACCAGGAGAATCTCGTGGAACTCTTCACCCCGGGTGAGCTCCTGGAGTTCCCGAAGGAGCTCCTCCTCTACATGGAGCCGCCCTGCAGTATCCACTAAAACCACGTCCCTCCCTTTCTCCCTGGCATACCGGCGTGCCGCCTGAACAACCTCAAGGGGGTGTTGCGCCGAGGGAAGGTCGAAGAAATCCAGCCCGGCCGAGGAAGCGAGGATCCTCAGCTGTTCCCGCGCCGCCGGCCGTCGCGTATCCGTGGAGGTCAGAACGGGGAAGTAGTGACGCTCTTTCAGGAAGAGCCCAAGTTTCCCGCACGTTGTCGTCTTTCCCGACCCCTGCAGACCCACAAGGAGGAAGAGCGCAGGAGTCACCGGAGGAACATGGAGGTCTTTTGCCTCGCCCCCAAGGATTCCTCGGATCTCCTCCCAGAGAATCTTCATGACCATCTCTGCGGGGGTGACGCTCTCCAGCACCTCTTGCCCCACTGCTCGTTCCCGTACCCGGGCAATGAGGTCCTTCACCACCCGGTAGTGGACATCGGATTCAAGAAGCACGAGGCGCAGATCCCGCAAGGCCTCGTCAACCTCTTCCGCCGTGAGGCGGCCTTTTCCTCTAAGCTTTTTAAAAACCCCGGCAAACTTCTCCGCCAGCTGTTCGAACACGCAATCCATCACGCTCCTTAGAACACATAGATGATACCCACGGCCCCGGGGCGTGTCAAGGAAAGCCGTTACGAAACGATAGCACGGACGAACTCGTGGGCCTCAAAGGGAATGAGGTCTTCGATACCCTCGCCAACTCCGAGGTACTTCACGGGAAGACCAAACTCCTTCCGGACCCGGAAGAGGATCCCCCCCTTGGCCTGGCTATCCCACTTCGTAAGAATAATTCCCGTGAGCGGCACCACCCGGGCAATGGATTCCACCTGGGCAAAAGCGTTCTGACCGGCTAAGGCATCAAGGACCAAGAGGTGTTCCACCTGCTCTTCGGGGAGGAACCGGCGAATCACCCTGGATACCTTCTCGAGTTCCGCCAGGAGGTTCTTATTAACGTGAGAACGCCCTGCAGTATCCACAATCGCCAGGGTTTCTTTCTCTTTGAGCGCCGACTGGAGGCCGTCGTACACCACCGCTGCTGGGTCGGCCCCCCGAGCTCCCCGGAAGAATCGACATCCCGCCCGACGTGCCCAGACTTCGAGCTGCTCGTTCGCCGCCGCCCGGAAGGTATCGGCACTGATGAGGACCACCCGTTCTCCTTTTTCTTTAGCAAGGTAAGCGAGTTTTCCCGCAGTGGTGGTCTTCCCCACACCGTTGATACCCACAAGGAAAATGGTCTTGAGGGTTTCAGGCTGTGCCCGAGGGAAAAGCAAGTGTTCCCCCTCCTCGAAGAAGGCCACAAGCTTCCTGTACAACCACTCTTCCCAGCTTGTATCCTCCCGGGACCGTTCCTTCAAACGGCGAAACTCCTCAACAATTTCTACCGCGAGTGTCGGGCCGATATCGGCACTGATAAGCATCTCTTCTAACTCTTCCCACTCCTCAGGCCGGACGCTTTTCTGAGACCAGAGTTCCTTCAGTCGCTCTTTGACCTCACCCGTAATACGCCCTATCCCCTGGAGCCATCGTTTCCACAGTCCCTTCTCCACGCTATTCTCCCCCCAGAGAAAACTCCTGTGCCTGTGCGATACCTTCGCAAAGGAGCACCCGAGACACCCCGGGCTCGCTCATGGTGACCCCAAGAATCCGATCCGCAACTTCCATGACCTCTTCTTTGTGCGTCACCACCACAACCTGTCGGGAGGCGGAAAATTCCCGGAGAATCCGGGCGAGAAGCACACTGTTTGTATGGTCGAGATTGGCGTCGATTTCGTCAAAAAAGCACATCTTTGCCCCAAAAGCCTCAAAGCAGGCGCAGAGAAAACAGAGTGCCACCAGAGTCCGCTCTCCACTTGAGAGGAGCGCCATCCCCTGCTTCTTCTTCCCCGGAATCTGCACCTCAAGGTGAACACCATCGTGAACAGCAAAAGAAGCCTCCCCCCTGGGGAACACCTGCTGAAAATACCGTCCAAAGGCTGCCTGAACGTTCTGGAGGAAGGAAAGAAAAGTCTGTTCCACTTCACGCTCAAGCTTCTGCAGCTCTTTTCGAATAAGTCCGAGGAGACTCTGAAAAAAGGCATCCTGCCTCCGAAGGTCCCTTTCCCGGGCCTCGAGTTCCTGGTATTCTTCGATGGCACCCCGTCGGACACGTTCACCAAGAAGTGCCTGCCGCTCCCGCTCAAGAAAGGCTCCAAGCTCCTGAAGGCTCATGGCTTCAAGCTCCCCTGGCACGGCACAGGCAACATCGCCCAGGGCCTCCAGGGCAGTTTTCGTGCGAGCCATTTCCTCGGAAAGTCGCTGTTTTTCAAACCTGAGCCTTTCCCGCTCTCGAATCCACCGTTCCTTCTGGCGTTCAAGCATCCTTTCTCTCTGCCGCCTTGCCTCCACGTCTACTTGCAAGGACTGTGCCATTTTCTCCCGCTCAGCGAGCAAGGCCTCTTCCGTTGCCAAAGCACGGAAAGCATCCTGAAGAGCTCTGGCGCATTTCCCGAGTTCCCCCAGTAACAGCTTAAGCGTCGTCTCGTTTTCCCGGAATTTCTGGAGAAGCTCGATACCCCTTTTGTGCATTCCGTGAACTTCCCAGAGAAGTCGTTCCCATGCCCGCTTTTTCTCTTCCTCGCGTCGCTTCCACTCCCTGACCTTCCCCAGAGCCCTCCTCGCCCGGGCAAGAGTGGTCTCAAGGGCGCGTATATCTCCTTCAAGATTCCGGAGTTTCCCTTGAACCTCTTCCCGTTCCTCCAGAAGACGCACACACTCCTCCCCAAGATGGTCCAGGCTTCTCTGCAGTTCTTCCCGTCGCACATTCCTCTCAAAACAGCGCTCCCGCCACCTGATGACGCGAAACTCCAGCGCTCTCAGATGCTTTTCGAGGTCCTGTTCTCTGCCGGAGATTGCTGCAAGGGTCTCTTCGAGTTCTCTTGCGCGACGTTCAAAAAGGCGTTCCCGTCGCTCCCAGCTTTTGAGGAAGCGACCCCGATGAACCAGTCGCCGGGGGAGAACGAGCAATCCTCCCCGAAGGAGCAGGGCACTGCCGTCAGACGCCACAAGGTGCTTGGGAGATTCCTCACCGTGCACAAAGCACTCGAGGATTTCTTCGCTTTTCACTACCTCCCAGGCCGACGACCAGGGCGGGAGGGCATCCTGACGCATTGCCCACGTCCCTACCTCCAAGGCTTCCCCACCCTGGAGAACTCGAATTTCCGAGAGCAGACCAAAAATGGCATGAACCGCCCGCTGTGGCCAGCCCTGAGCAAGAAGGCCCTCCCGCATGGCCTGAGAAAACTCCAGCGCAGTCCCCCAAAGGCCAACCTGCTTCCGTCTTTCCCGAATCCGCGAAAGACCTTCCCGAACCCGGGCAAGTATCCGAAGGCTCTCCTCCCGATCCTGTACCAGCCTCTCTCTCTCATGCTTTTTTTGAAGCACATCCCTTTCAGCACTGGAGATAAGACGCTCAAGCTGGGCGAGTTCTCGTTCGAGTTCCCGGATGAGCACCTCGGTACGTTCCTTCTCCTGCGCCATCCTTTCCAGAGAAGCTTCGCAGCGAGCAAGCTCTTCTCGGAGGCACTGCCGTTCTTCCCTCCAGGCCTGCAGGATGCCCTCTTTCTCCTTTAGAAAATGCCCAATGACCGCTTCCGTCCTGCTCAAACGTTCTATGCCTTCCGGCAAGAGCATACTGGAAGCCTGCACCCTCTCTTCGAGGCGGTGACTTTCTTCGAGAAACTTTACCATCTCCTCTTCAAGGGCCAGAATGGTCCGCTTCCGCTCCCGAATCTGGGTGAGGAGCCGGTAGAGCTCCTGAAGGCCTTCGGTCACCCGGCGCTTTTTTTCCTCTACCACATGATGCAGGTGGCGAATCTCTTCCTGGATTCCAAGAAGCCGCCGTTCCCCATCTTCCACCTCACGCGCTCCTTCTGGGGCAGAAAGACGACAAAGCTCGAGTTCGCAGCGGTTTTCCTCCACCTCAAGCGCTTCCAGTCTCTCCCCAAGCTGGGCGAGAAGCCTCTCAAGATACACTTTTTGAGCACTCTGCCACTGCCTTTCCCGGGTAAGGTATGCCTTCTCCCTCTCCGCCCACTCAGCCACACGTTCCTTCTGGAAAGAGAGCTCCTTGAGACGTTCCTGGAAACGCTTCACCCTTTCCGCCGTTTCCCGGAGCATCTGGGAGAGACGAGAAAGACGTACCCGCGCTTCATGTGTTCCGCTGGCTTCCTCTAACCATCGGAGACGCTCCAGAGGGCTCAGGTCCGCAAGAGCATGGAGATCCCGGTTTGTGACAAAGCCAACCTCAAGACGGGTTAAGGAAAGACCCAGTTTCTGCAACTGCCGGCGAAGGTCCCCGAAACGCATCCGGGTACCCTGGAAAAAATACTCGGTATCTCCGGAGGCAAAAGACCGTTTCTCAATCCGAAAAGGGGGCACCCCTTCCCCTACGAGGAGGAGCTCCACTGAAGCCATGTTCACCGGTCGGTGGAGAGATGAACCGTGAAAGAGCACTTCTTTTCCCCCGGCACTGCGCACTTCCTTCCGGTCCCCCAGAACCCACCGCAGAGCGTCGAGGAGGTTGCTCTTCCCGGAACCGTTGGGACCGACAATGACATTGAGTCCCGGTGCAAGGTCCACCGTCACGGGATGGGCGAAGGACTTAAAACCCTGAAGAGCGATTTCCTTCAGATACATTGACCATCCCTGGAACTTCTGCTTTCTTCCATGATTCGCTCCCAAGCTCGTCGAGCCGCTTCCTGCTCTGCCCGTTTCTTGCTCTTTCCCTCGCCTCTGGCGACCACCCGCCCCTGGATTTTCACCACAACCTGGTACGAAGAGTCATCCCCCACTGTGACAATCTCGTACTCTGGAAGACAGGAAAAGTACTGCAGGCACCACCGCTGGAGCAAACCCTTGTAATTGACCGAGAGAAAGGCAAATTCCACCCCCTCTTCGTTGCAGAAAATCCCTGAAAGGACCTCCCGGGTACGCTCATACGAGAGAGAGTCCACAAAGATTGCACCGGCTAAAGCCTCAAAGGCACTGGAGAGAATAGAATCCTTTTCCCGACCCCCGCTGCGTTCTTCACCGCGGCCAAGCTCAATGAACTGCTCAAGACCAATTTTCCGGGCCAGATACGCCAGACACTCTTCACTTGCCCATTTCGCCTTTACAAGGGAGAGCCAGCTCCGGGGCCGATCGTAGTTCTGGAAGAGGTAGTCAGCGATAAAAAGACCGATCACCGCATCTCCCAGCCACTCGAGTCGGTCGTTGCAGGCCCCGGCCTTGCCCTCCAGGGCTGATTTGTGCCGGAGCGCTGTACGGAGAATTTCTGGATTCTGGAAAGAATACCGGATCCGCTTTTCTAACTCTGAGAGATCCCTCTCCGGCGCAGGCATTGAAGAGTGTCAGCGGATTTTGGATTCGATGTACTCTACGGCTTCCCCAACGGTGGTGATTTTCTCCGCGTCTTCGTCAGGAATCTCGATGTCGAACTCCTCCTCAAACGCCATGATGAGTTCCACAATGTCGAGGGAATCTGCTCCCAGATCGTCGACAAAAGAGGCATCGGGAGTAACGTCTTCCTCATCCACACCAAGCTGGTCCACGATGATTTCCTTCACCTTGGAGAAAACGTCCATACGCACACCTCCCAAAAGGTTTTTTTAAGCCATAAAGAGTCCACCATTGATGTGAATGGTCTGGCCCGTAATGTAACCAGCAGCCTGGGAAGCCAGAAAAGCAACAAGCTGCGCCACCTCTTCCGGTTCACCCCACCTCCTCATCGGTACCTGCTGCAACCACATCTCGCGTACTTCTTCAGGGAGTCTCCGGGTCATCTCTGTGTTGATGAAACCAGGAGCAATGGCGTTGACGGTAATTCCAAGGGGTGCTACCTCCCGCGCCAGGGACTTGGTGAAGCCCAAAAGAGCGGCCTTTGCCGTGGCGTAGTTGGTTTGGCCGGCGTTTCCCATAACCCCTACGACCGAGGAGATGTTAATAATACGGCCGTAGCGCTGCTTCATCATATACCGGAGAACCTCTTTGGTACAATTGTATGTCCCCTGGAGGCAAACATCAAGAACCGCCTTCCAGTCCTCGTCCTTCATTCGGACAAAGAGAGCGTCTTTGGTAATACCGGCATTGTTCACCAGAATGTCGATATGCCCCCATCTTGCGATGATGTCCTCCACCATTGCCCGGATTTCCTCCCGCACCGTTACATCAGCCACATACCCCTGAGCCTCTATGCCCTCCTGGCGCAGAGCCTCAACGGCCTCGTGGAGCTCCTCTTGAGATCCAACGTCATTGAGCGCTACGAAAGCTCCACCAAGCCCAAGGGTTCTCGCAATGGCAAAGCCAATCCCTCTCCGGGCACCGGTTACAAGCGCAACCTTCCCTGTAAAGCTCATTGTGCCTCTCTCACCTCGCTCACAGCAACCTGCAAACGCCTGGGAGAAAAGGTCGGAAAAACAGAAACTTCAGGGTGTTCCTGTTCGAAGAGTTTCGAAAGCACCATCCCAGGACCCACCTCCAGGGCCCTCCGCACACCTTCCTTGCAGAGGACGTCCATGATATCCTTCCAGCGAACCGGCGCAACGAGCTGCTCCACAAGGAGGTCTCGAATCTTCCCTGGATCGCGCTCGAAGGTTGCCGTCACATTGCTCAGGTAAGGATAACGGGGTGGGCGGATGGTAACTCCCTCAAGGACCCGGGCAAAGGCTTCCCGGGCTTTTTCCATGAAACTGGAGTGGAACGGAGCACTCACACGGAGTTCCACGGCCTTCTTTCCTCTCCTGCCAACCTCCTCAAGGACCCGGGGAAGCAACGATTTCTCTAAAGAAAGCACAACCTGGTCCGAGGAATTGATGTTGGCAATCTCGACCTTCCCCCCCTCCCTGAGCATATCCACCATTTCCTGGACTTCTGGCAGGGAAAGGCCCAGGACGGCCACCATAGTCCCCTCTCCCAAGGGAGAAGCTTCCTGCATAATTTCCCCACGCCGCCGCACCAGGTACACGGCCTCGTCGAAATCGAAACTCCCCGCGCAAAAAAGAGCCGAATACTCACCAAGGCTGTGCCCTGCCACCATATCGGGAACAAAAGGGATTTTCCGTAAAAGCAACGCGCTGAAAGTGAGAATGGCTGGCTGGCTGTTCTTCGTGAGGTTCAGTTCCTCTTCAGGCCCTTCAAGGCTCAGCCGGAGCAAATCAACCCCACAAATGCGGCTGGCCTGGCCGAAGATTTCCTCCACCAGAGGGGCATCCTCTTCAAGCCACTCTCGCAGCATGCCCACCTTCTGAGAACCCTGACCCGGAAAGAGGAAGGCCACTTTCATGAATCTCCCACCTGCTTCAGCCGCTCGAGGGTTGCCCAGAACTCCTGCATGATGTCCTCTATGACCTTCCGAACGGGTTTCAGGTCACGAATGAGGCCCGCCACCTGACCGCACATAACGGACCCCTCTTCCACGTTCCCACAGACCGCGGCTTCCCTCAGCTTTCCCACCCCCAGGGCCTCCACAACCTCTCGGGGGGCGCCACTGAATTCGAGCTCCTCGAACTTCCGGGTGAGGCGATTCCTGAGACACCGCACCGGATGACCGGTAGAAAGGCCGGTGACGACCGTTGAGCGATCATGGGCCTTGAGGATTGCCTCCTTGTACGCCGGATGGACCTCACACTCTTCAGTGCAGATGAAACGTGTCCCAAGCTGTACCCCTTCCGCCCCAAGGGCAAAACAAGCCGCCATACCCCGTCCATCACCAATGCCTCCCGCCGCGATGACTGGGACTCTGACGGCGTCCACCACCTGAGGCACGAGGCACAGAGTGCTTATCTCTCCTACATGACCGCCCGACTCGTTCCCCTCGGCGATAATGGCCTGAACACCATACCGCTCAAGCCTCTTGGCCAAAGCGACAGAGGCCACAACAGGGATGAGGATGATTCCCAGACGGGCGAACTCCTCCACCAGAGGACCAGGGTTCCCCGCGCCGGTGGTGACTACCGGAACCCGCTCTTCCTTCACCACCCGTATCTGGTCTTCAATGTGGGGAGAAAGGAGCATGAGGTTCACCCCAAAGGGTCGATCCGTAAGGGAACGAACACGCCGGATTTCTTCCCGAAGTTCCTCTCCGGTCATCCCTCCCGAGCCAATGATACCCAGTCCTCCAGCTTCCGAAACCGCAGCCACCAGGGAGGCCGTCGCCACCCAAGCCATACCCCCCTGGAGAATGGGGTACTGGATGCCGAGAAGTTCTGTGACTCTGGTTCTCATGGTTCACCCTTTCTCAATCCTCAAGAGAAAATCTGGACAGGCGTTCCCGGATTTTCTCCAGTATGCCTCTCTCCACAAGTTCCTTGGCTCGCAGAATGGCGCTTTTGATATCCCGGGCCTTGGATTTCCCGTGGCAAATGAGGCACACCCCCTCAACCCCAAGGAGGGGTGCACCACCATATTCGCTTCGGTCAAGTCTCTTCCAGAGCAACCGGAGCCGTTCCTTAGAGGTAGTATCCTCAATCTCCCGCTCCAGAAACTGGGCGATGAGCTCAATGAGTCCCTCACCAAACTTCAAAAGGGCATTCCCCGTAAACCCGTCGCAGACGACGACGTCCACCGTTCCGTCGACGATGTTCTGCCCCTCAGCATTTCCCACAAACTCAAAATTCAGGCTGTCCCGTCGCTCCTTGAAGAGTTGGTACGCCGCCTTTACCACCTCGTTGCCTTTCCCTTCCTCCTCTCCAATACTCAGGAGACCTACCCGGGGACGGGAAACACCGAGGACGATTTTGGCGTACTCTGCCCCCATGATGCCGAAGTGGAAGAGGTGCTTGGGCTTGCAGTCGACGTTTGCTCCCACATCAAGGAGCACACAGTACGAGCGGACGTTGGGGATGAGGGCCGTGATGGCTGGTCGCTCCACCTCTGCAACATGCTTGAGGCCAAGCCACGCCGCAGCCATGACCGCTCCGCTGTTCCCTGCAGAGATGAAGGCGTCAACTTTTTTCTGTGCCAGAAGCTGGATACCCCTGCAGATGCTGGAATGCGGCTTTTTCTTCACTGCCTCTGCAGGATGCTCCTGCATGGAGATGACTTGCGGGGCATCCTCAATGGGGAAGTCCTCTTCCTGCATAGAGAGGGTTTCATACAGGGTGAGGAGCTCTTCCCTGGGACCAATCGCCACAAGGGTATATTCGGGAGAATAGGCCTCCTTCAGGCCCTTTGCAATCTCCAGGGGGGCAAAGTCGCCACCCCACACATCCACCGCAATCCTCATTGCCCTTCCCCACACTACTCCTCAACCTTGAGAACCTGTCTCCCTTTATAGTACCCGCACTCGGGGCAAACGTGATGGGGGAGCTTAGGCATGTGGCAATGAGGGCAATTCACAAGGTGGGGTGGATGAATAACCCAGTGTGTTCTCCTTTTGTTTCTTCGACATCGCGAGGTTTTATTCGTCAGATTCGCCATGCTTGAATACCCCCTCTATTCTGCGAAGTCAAGGTGTAGGATAGTATAGAACAATTTTTGCTCCTTTGCAAACGCCTTACTTTGGTTTCCAGCGCTTAAGCGCTACAAATCTTGGGTCGATCTCCTGTTCCTCGCAGCGACACTGCACCTCGTTCTTGTTTCCCCCGCACACCGGGCACAACCCCTTGCAGTCGGGACGACATAGGGGCTTCATGGGAACATTGAGGAGAACGATTTCCTGGATTTCCTGGGTGATGTCCACATAGTTCTCCTCTTCGGTAAAGTACCGGACTTCCACGGTCTCCTCTGCCTCTGCCTCGAAATCCGAAGGGCGCGTCAGACGGCTAACGTTGCGAAGCTCCAAGCGGAAAGGAATATCCATAGGGTAGAGAAAGGGTTCAAGACAGCGGGCACAGTGCAGAAGAAGAGCCGTTCTCAGGTGGCCCTCGACGAGAATCTCCGAACCACAGTTCACAAGATGGACCTCAATCTGCACCGGCTGGGTAAAGAGAACATCCTCTCTCCCCAGACGAACGGAAGAGAAAACTTCCTCCTGGAGATCAAAAAACGTCCGTCCTGTGCCCCTTTTGACCTCCCCAATGTACAGCTGCACACCCTTCACCTCATTCCCCGTGCAATTCGCCAGGTATCCCGGGCAATCACAAGCTCCTCATTGGTGGGGATGACCATCACCTGGACCCGCGAGTCATCCCGGCTGATCAGGGCCTCTTTCCTCCGCACGGTGTTCCGTTCATCGTCAATGAGAATCCCAAGGTGCTCAAGACCTGAGCAGATGGACTTTCGAATGTAAGGGGAATTTTCCCCAATCCCTGCAGTGAACACCAGACCGTCGAGTCCACCGAGGATAGCGTAGTACGCCCCGATGTACTTTTTGGCTCGGTAGGCAATAATGTCGAGGGTAAGACGCGCCCGGTGGTTGTGCGGTGCTGCATCCTCAATGTCCCGGGTGTCGCTGCTTATCCCCGAAATACCGAGAACCCCGCTCTTCTTGTTCAGGATTTCCTCCACTTCCTTCGCCGAAAGACCTTCCTTCTCCATCAAAAAGAAGACAATCGCCGGGTCAATATCGCCGCACCGGGTTCCCATAACGAGGCCCTCCAAAGGCGTGAACCCCATGGAGGTATCGATAGACTTTCCATAGAGGATGGCGGCAAAGCTCACCCCGCTGCCCATATGACAGGTGATGAGCCGGAGCTCTTCAAGGGGACGGCCCATCATTTTCGCCGCTCGCTCCGCCACGTACCGGTGAGAGGTTCCGTGAAACCCGTACCGCCGGATGCGGTATTTCTCATAGTACTCGTACGGAATAGCGTAAATGTACGCGTACTCAGGGAGCGTGCCATGGAAAGCAGTATCAAAGACCGCCACCTGCGGGACCCCCGGGATGAGTTCCTGGCAGGCCTCAATGCCGAGGATATTGGGAGGATTGTGCAAGGGCGCAAGGTCCGCACAGGCCCGAATGGCTTTTAGAACTTCGTCAGTGATCAGCACTGAGCCGGTAAACTTCTCACCGCCGTGGACGACCCGATGCCCAATGGCGTCGATCTCCCCAACACCGGAAAGTACCCGGGTTTCCCCAGAGGTCAAGGCAGCAATAACAAGTTCCAGGGCCACACGGTGATTCGGCACAGGTCGTTCCTCAACGAAGGTGTCAAGAGTTGATCGATGTTCCAGACGAGATCCTGGAATACCGATTCTCTCCACAATCCCCCGGGCGACTACTTCATAACGGTCTTCGTCCTCCATCCGGAAAAGCTGGTATTTGACGGTTGAGCTACCGCAGTTCACCACCAGGATGTTCAAGGCCCATCCCCCCTAAAACTGAGTCTGGAGAACAGTGACCGCAATCTGGTCGACGATGTCTTCGGCCTTGCAGCCCCGGGAAAGGTCGTTCACCGGTTTTGCCAGACCCTGAAGGATTGGTCCAATGGCCCTCCCATGAGCCAGGCGTTCAGTGAGCTTGTAGCAGATATTCCCCGCATCGAGATCGGGAAAAATCAAAACGTTGGCCCTTCCTGCCACCGGGCTTCCCGGGGCTTTTCTTGCCCCCACCTCCGGAACGAGCGCCGCATCCCCCTGGAGTTCACCATCGATGAGGAGATCCGGGGCAAGGGTCTGGGCAATGCGCGTGGCCTCCCGCACCTTATCTACCCGACTGTGCCTGGCGCTCCCTTTGGTCGAAAACGAAAGCATGGCCACCCTTGGCTCCCCTCCCACCAGAAGACGAAACGTCCGGGCAGTAGTCACCGCGATGTAAGCCAGCTCCTCGGCAGTGGGGTCGGGGTTGAAACCACAGTCAGCAAAGAGAAACACTCCGTTCTCCCCGTACTGCGTGCTAGGGAAAACCATGAGGAAACAGCTTGAAGCAAGCTTGATGCCTGGAGCGGTTTTGATAATCTGCAGAGCGGGACGGATCACATCAGGACTTGTGAACACCGCTCCTCCCACAACACCGTCGACCTCTCCGTGGAAAAGCATCATGCAGGCATAGTACATGGAGTTCTGAAGGAGTTCCTCCGCCTTTTCAAGTGTAACCCCTTTCTCCCGGCGAAGCTCAAAAAGCGACTGGACATAGGCTGCCCTCCTGGGATCCTTCTGGGGATTCCGGATTCCTATCCCCTCAAGGCTTACCCCAAGAGCCTCAGCCTTCCGGTGAATTTCCCCCTCGTCACCAAGGAGCACGATGGACGCAATCCCCTCTCGGGTTGCCAGACTCGCAGCACGGAGCACCCGCTCATCGTACCCCTCGGGGAGAGCAATCTTCTTCCCAAGGCCCCGCGCTCTCTCCCGGATACGGGCAAGAATATCCATAACACCTCATCTCCTCTGGGCGAATTTTTATCTGGGAACCGAGCTGAATTTCTCCCGGAGCCGCCGTTCCACCCCGGGGGGAACAAGACCCCGAACGCATCCGCCAAAACGGGCAATCTCTTTGACTACCGTGGAATTGAGGTAGGAGTATTCAGTGCTTGTAGGGAGGAAAATGGTTTCAATCTCCGGAGCCATTTTTCGGTTGGTCAGAGCGATCTGCGTCTCGTACTCGTAGTCGGAAATGGCACGCAAGCCTCGAAGAATAACCCTGCAACCTCGAGAGCGGGCAAAGTGCACGAGAAGTCCGTCGAAAACTTCGACTGCAACGTTGGGGAAGTCAGCCACTGCCTCTTCAATCATGCGCTTCCGTTCTTCCGCACTGAACAGGGGAACCTTGTTCGGATTCTGCAACACCGCCACGATAAGGTGGTCGAAGATTTTCCTCGCTCGGTCGATAATGTCAAGATGTCCATTGGTGATAGGGTCGAAACTCCCAGGGTAAATGGCTACTATCACCTGTACCCCTCCATTCTCCTAACCTTTCAGTCTCCCGAAGACCAGAACACTCTTCCCGTACCGCCGTACATCCTGGACCTCAAAAAACGAAAACCCCTCTTCTTGCCACTCCTTCCGGGAGCACCGGATGACCACAAGCGCATCGCCTATGACAACTCTGAAATTATACAACTTTTCCATGACCTGGGAAATGTCGTAAGCAAAAGGGGGGTCAAGAAACACAACATCAGGCTTTTCGATGGCTTGGGGGAGTTTCCTCGCCTGCCAGAAATCCCAGCGCACAACCTGAGCCCGGTCTTCATACCCACAGAGGGCAATGTTCCGCTGCAGAACCTGGCACACCCTTGGATTGCTCTCAAAAAAATACGCCCGTCGGGCACCACGACTCAGAGCCTCAAGCCCCAGAGATCCACTGCCGGCGAAAATATCGTACACAACGCTCTCAGGAAGCTCATCCTTGAGGATCTCGAAAAGCGCCTTCCTGGCAACTCCCTGAATGGGACGGACACCACACCCCCCGGGAACGACGATTTTCCTGCCCCTTTTCTCCCCTCCGATAATGTGGATATACCCCACTCAACCAACCTCCCCAAATTCCAGATAACGACCAAAGCGCCGCTCTATTTCCTGCCGGAGTGGACGGTACTCTGGTCTCTCAAGGAACGGGTCTTCGGCAATGATTCTCTCTGCTTCCTGGTGAGCCCGCTCAAGAAGTGGCCAGTCCGCAAAGGGGTCAGCAAGATGGAATTCAGGCACTCCGTGCTGACGCACACCATAGAACTCTCCAGGGCCCCGGAGACGGAGGTCCTCTTCAGCGATGCGGAAGCCATCATCCGTCGCCGTGAGGATGGCCATGCGCTTTCGGACGTTTTCCCCCGAGAGAGCGGCAAGGAGGATGCACACTCCTTCTTCGCTTCCCCGGCCTATTCTCCCCCGAAGCTGGTGGAGCTGTGCAAGACCAAAGCGTTCAGCGTTCTCCACCACCATGACGCTGGCTCTGGGAACATCGATGCCCACCTCAATGACGGAAGTCGCCACCAGGACATCAACGTCACCCCGGGAAAACCTATGCATAATGTCTTCCTTTTCCCGCGAAGGGAGTTTCCCGTGGATAACCTCTATGCGGAACCCGGAAAGCCACTTCTTCTGGAGCTCCTCGAACACCTCCTGGACATTGGCAATCTCCTCTTCGCTCTCCTCAATGGCCGGACACACAACATACGCCTGTCGACCTTCCCTGAGGAGCTTCCGCACACGGCTGTAAGCCTTGAAGCGTTCCTCAAGGGAGAAGCAGAGCGTCCGCGTCGGCTTTCTTCCTGCCGGTTTTTCGTCAACCACGGAAACATCGAGGTCCCCATAGAGCGTCAGCGCCAGAGTCCTGGGAATCGGTGTCGCCGTCATCACCAGAGTATGGGGAACCGCGGCCTTTTCTCTGAGCTTTGCCCTTTGGAGCACCCCGAAACGGTGCTGTTCATCGACGATCACAAGACCGAGATCCGCGAAGACAACCTTTTCCTCGATAAGAGCATGTGTTCCGATAACGATGTCCACTTCCTTTTTCCGTATTGCCTCAAGGAGCTGGCGCTTCTCCTTCGTGTTCCCCCCTTTCAAGAGCCCTACCCGAACCCCCAGGGCCACAAGGAGCTCGCGGAAACGAGAGTAATGCTGTTCGGCAAGGATCTCGGTGGGAACCATAAAGGCTACCTGACGCCCGGTTTCGACCACTCGCAGAGCGCTGATGACCGCCACGATGGTCTTTCCCGAGCCCACATCCCCCTGAACCAGCCGGTTCATGACCCTGCCACTTGCCAGATCACGGGCGATTTCAAGGCACACCCGTTTCTGCGCCTCTGTGAGAGAGAAAGGCAAAGATCGAACGAAACGTTCCACAAGAGGAGACTCCAGGGGACAGGGAGGAACCCGGAGCGTCTCAAGGTTTCTCCTGCGGATTTTCAGGCTCAAGGCAAAGAGGAGAAACTCCTCAAGGATCAGGGCAAGGTGGGCAGGACTCCGGCGGGCTTGGAGTTCCTCAAGAGAAGCAGTAGAAGGCAGGTGGAGTTCCCGAATGGCCTCGCGCCTTGTAGGGATTTGCAGGCGTTCACGAAGGGCAGGAGGAAGGATTTCAGGAACTTCGTGGAGACAGGTCTCGAGAGCAGAGAGGATAACCGCCCGGAGCTTCTTGGGTGTTAAGCCCTCGGTGAGGGGATATACAGGAACAAGGCGTTCGAAATCGGTTGTCCTAAGCTTTCCCACCTCGTACTCAAACGTTGCCGTCTCCCAGGCTCCAAAGGCGTACCGGAAATTTCCCGACACCCGAACCCAGGTGCCCCTTTTCAGAACCCTGGCAAGATACCCCCTGTTGAAGCACACCAGACGAATCTCTCCCGTTCCATCGCTCACAACAACCTTCAGCAGGGGACCCCGCCGGGTAGGCTCGATTTTGTGCTGCACTACCTGTCCCTCGACGGTCTCAATCCCCACACCTTGGAGGCTTCGAATCGGCTTGATCGTACCCCGATCGCGATACGTTCGGGGAAAGAAAAAGAGGAGATCTTCCACCGTGGAGATTTCGAGACGGTTTAGCTTTTTCTCCAGAGCCGGACCGACACCCTTGAGGTAACGCACCGGATGGGCAAGGGAAGGGACGAACTTCTGAGGTTTTGACGACACACCCTTTCCTAATGCAGAACCCGCCCGAAGGGCACTCTCAATGGTCAAAAGCAAGCGCCTCCGCTCCTCTCGGGGAAGGCTCTCGTAGCTCTCAAGCTGCCCAAGCCATTCCTCCGGGTGATTCCCTTCTTTCTGCAACCATCCCTTGAGAAACCGGCTGAAACCCCCAAAAACCGAGGTATTGTCGAGTTTCTTCTTCTCCTGCTCGATGACCCGGAGGACTACTTCCTTAGAACACCGCGCCATACTCCGCCCTCCCTCTCTATTGTACAATCAGGAAAGAGCTCAGAGAAGGCGCTGTCGTATTCCCGATCCACCAAGGTACGCAGAACGAACGCGCTCATCGTGCACGAGGTCCTGCGGCTTTCCTTCCAGGGCCACACGGCCGTTTTCAAGGATGTAAGCGTAGTTTGCCACCGAAAGCGCTTTGCGGGCGTTCTGTTCCACAAGGAGAAGGGAAACTCCTTCCTCCTCGTGGATCTGGCGGATAACCCGGAAAATCTCTTGAACAACTCTGGGGGCCAGTCCTAAAGAGGGCTCGTCCATGAGAACCACCTTTGGTCTTGAAATCAGACCCCGACCAATGGCCAGCATCTGCTGCTCCCCTCCCGAGAGGGTGCCGGCGAGTTGTCGGCGCCGTTCCCGCAAAACCGGGAAGAGCTCAAAAATCCACTCCTTTCGCTCCTTCCGCTCGGCATCGCTCACCAGATGGCGAACCCCGTAAAGCCCAAGGAGGAGATTCTCTTCCACAGTAAGAGTGGGGAAAATCCGGCGGCCCTCGGGAACATGGGCGAGGCCCTGACGCAAAAGCTCAAAAGGAGCAAAGGAGCGGATGTCCCGACCGCAGAAAAGGATTTTTCCCTGGACCAGGGGGAGGAGTCCTGAAATGGCCCGGAGAAGCGTGGTCTTCCCCGCTCCGTTGGCACCCAGAACAGCGACGATTTCCTTCTCCTTAAGCCTGAGGGTCACCCCTCGAAGCGCCTCCACTGCCCCGTAAGAAACCCGGATATCCTCAACCTCAAGAAGTACTCCCAACCCACTCCTCCTCTTTCCCGAGGTATGCCTCGATAACCCTGGGGTGGTTGTAAACCTCCCACGGTGACCCTTCTGCGATCTTGCTCCCCATGTCCATGACGCTAACCCAGTCCGAAATCCCCATCACGACATTCATATCATGCTCGATGAGGAGAATGGTGATGCCTTCTTGCAAAAGCCTCTGCAGGAATTCCATGAGCTCTTCCGTCTCCCTCTCATTGAGCCCCGATGAAGGCTCGTCGAGAACAAGGAGTTCTGGTCCTGTGGTCAAAGCCCTGGCAATTTCAAGGTACTTCTGCCTGCCGTAGGGGAGATTCCGGGCCAGCTCATTCCGGTACTCCCACAATCCCACTCGATACAGCCAGTACGCAGCCGTCTCCACGAATTCCCGCTCCTCTTGCACCTGAAAAGGCATGCGAAGGACGGTGGAAACAAATCCCGAACTTCCACGGCAGTGGAGACCCGTCAGGACGTTTTCAAGACAGGTAAGGGAGGGAAAAAGACGGATGTTCTGAAAGGTACGGGCAATGCCCCGGGCCACCACAAGATGGGGCTTCAGGCCGGTGATGTCTTCCCCCTTGAAGAGCACTCTCCCCTCGTCGGGACGGTATATGCCGGTGATGATGTTGAACAGGGTGGTTTTCCCTGCTCCATTCGGACCGATGAGACTCGTGACCCTTCCGGGGTACACTGCAAGGTTATACCGGTTCACTGCCACAAGTCCCCCGAAGCGAAGGGTGACCCCCTGAACCTCAAGGAGAGGACAAGGATCGAGTTCGCAAGGGACTTGAACCGGGGAATGTTCCTTCAGGGAAACTTGCCCTATTCGCACCGGGGATACCTTCTCCGCAGAGAATCCCTGCACGTCCAGACCATCGAGTTCCAGGATTTCCCTCCTTCTGGGGAGAAGACCGCCAGGGCGGAAAATCATCGCCACCATAAGAGCCAGGCCGAAAAAGAGGAGGCGAAAGCTTGCAAAACGGCGAAAAACCTCGGGGAAGATCACCACCAGAGCCGCTCCAAGAAGGACACCGGGGAGAGAACCAAGGCCTCCGAGGAGAACGATACAGAAAAGCAGCGCGGACTCCATGAAGAGGAAGCTCTGAGGCGAGACCACAGCCATTTTCGCCGCATAGATATTCCCTGCAAGACCCGCAAGGGCTGCTCCCAGGGTAAAGGCCAGGAGCTTGTACGCCCGCACATCGATACCCATGGCCTCGGCGGCAATCTCATCCTCCCGGATGGCATTCCAGGCACGACCTATTCGGGACTTCTGGAGACGCAAAAGCATAAAGGCGACAAACGCCACCACCACCCAGACAAAGTAATAGAACTGCATAGGCGTCTGAATCACAAAAGGGCCAAGGGTAGGGAATCCCACACCCGTGATACCATTGGGGCCGTTGGTGATACCCCAGGGATTGTTGACGATGATAATACGGACAATCTCCCCAATACCGATGGTGACGATACAGAGGTAATCTCCCCGAAGATGAATCACCGGAGACATCACAAGGTAGGCAAACCCTGAAGCAACGAGAGCACTCACGGGAAGAAGCAGCAAAACCGGTATATTCAGGGTGGTGTTCAGAATGGCCGTGGTGTACGCCCCAATGGCGTAGAAAGCAGCATGACCGAGGTCGAAAAGCCCTACCTCCCCCAGGACGACGTTGAGACTGAGCCCCAAAAGACCGTACAGCCCCACAAAGAACCCCACATCGACCCAGTAATCGTTCACAAAGGGGAGGAAAGGGAAGACAGCAATAAACCCTCCAAGGAGAACGGGAACAAACCGCCAGAATCGACCCGTCCTGGGGCGGGAGAATACCACACCCATCGGATTACACCTTTTCCGCAACTTTCTCGCCGAGAATCCCTGTTGGCCGGAAAATCAGAACCAGGATGAGGATCAGGAAGGTAAATCCGTCCTTCCAGGCGCCTCCTCCGGGGATATACCCCGCAAGGAGCGTCTCAATGACCCCAAGGAGCACACCTCCCACCATGGCCCCCGGGATGTTGCCAATGCCTCCAAGAATGGTGGCAGTAAAGGCCTTGAGTCCGTAGTTCCACCCCATACTGAACTGAATCGACCGGTAGTACATCCCGTTCATGACCCCCGCCATTCCTCCCAGGGCTGGCCCCAGGGTGAATACGAAGAGGATCACCCTCTGAACGTCGATGCCAAGGAGGGTAGCCATCTCTCTATCCAAGGCCGTTGCCCGTACTGCTGCCCCGAACTCCGTCTTCTCCACAATCCAGTACATCACAAACATCACCCCAAGGGAGAGGAAGAGGATCACCACCTTAAGGAGCGGCAGAGACAGTCCCAGAAACCTCAAAGAGGCAACAGGAACGAGGTCACTCGGATACACCTGGAAGCGGGGCCCCCAGACGGCCATGATGGCATTCTGGAGGAAAATGGACATACCAAGTGCAGAAACGACAAGGGGAAGGCGTCCCGCCCGGTAAACTGGCCGATAGGCCACCCGCTCGACGAGAATCCCCGCTCCGGCATTGGCCAGAAAGGCGAAAAGTATCGCCCCCAACACGCCCCACCAGAGCCCTGCCCTCTCTGTAATCCACGCTGCTCCCCACACGAGGAAGGTGTAGCCCAGGTAACTCCCCAGGGTGAAAAGGTCACCATGGGCGAAATTGATGAGTTTCATGACACCGTACACCATGGAATACCCCAGGGCCACAAGGGCGTAGAACGATCCCACCGTCACTCCGTTCACAAGCTGCTCAAAAAATACCCGCAATTCCGTCCCCCCTGGATTCCCCCAGGACCCACCGGGAAGACCCGGTGGGGAAAGCCTCAGGGTGTAAAAAGCTCAAGCTGTCCTTTCTCGTTGTACCGGTACATCGCGTAGGGAACACCCTTCCGGTCTCCCCGCTCGGTAAAGACAATGGGGCCGGTAATGCCCTCGGCATTCTCCATCGTGCGCATAGCCTGGGCAATATCGTCCGGTTTTGTTGACTTCGCGTTCTCTATCGCCTGTGCGAGGGCAAAAAGGGCATCGGCAGCGTAAATCGGCCAAGGGGAAGAAGGGATGTCCCCGTACTTTGCCCGGTAGGCTGCAAAGAACTCCTGAGCTTTTGGAGTGTTGAGATCCTGGGGAAGGGGCTCCTGGGTCATAAAGGTTCCCACCACGTACTCAAGACCTGCGATACGGACAAAGTCCTCATTGGGTACGGCATTGCTCCCCACAAAGGGCACAGTGATACCCATCTCCCGGGCCTGCCGGACCAAAAGCCCTGCCTCGGGGTAGTAGGCGGTGTAGTACCAGACATCGGGGTTGCTCTCTCGGAGCTTCGTCAGCGCCGCACTGTAATCCTGGTCTCCGGGAGTGATAGCGTCGTAGTACACGATCTCTGCCCGGCCTTCCCTGATGTACGGTTCAAGGTACTTCTTCGTTTCCTCAGCCACGCCCTTCCCGTAGGTCTGGTTGTCGTGCATGATGGCGATGCGCCGCCATCCCATAGTCTCGACAGCAAAGCGGGCAAAAAACTCACCCTGAGAGTCATCCCGCCCACAGGTCCGGAAAAAGTACCGACGCTCCTTCCCCATGGTAAGCCGCACTGCCGTCGCTCCGTAAGCCACACACACTACCCGGTTCCGCTCGTAAAGGTCCGCAGCAGGCTCGGTCACCGACGAGCCGTAACTGGCGATGGCCGCCACAACCCCCTGGGAAATGAGCTTCTGCGCTGCCAGAGCACTATCCCTGGGGTTAGAGGCATCGTCGGCCACAATGATCTCCACAGGACGACCGAGAATGCCTCCCTGCTCGTTGATAAGCTCTGCCGCAACTTCCACACACTGCCTGGCCATTTGCCCTTCAATGGCAAAGCTCCCCGTTATAGGAGCCTGAAGGCCAATGCGAATGGGCTCCTCAGCAAAAACCTGTCCCCAGAAGAACACAGCACTAAGAAAAAGGAACGCCACAAGTCTTCTGCTTTTCATCTGACCTCCTCCTTTCCTGAGACGCTTTCTTCCCGAGAAGCAACGATTCGGATCCGGAAGAAGGATTTCTTGCCAACCCGAAGAACATCCCCATCCTTCAGCGGAACATCCTGGTCCACCCCGCTTATACGCTCTCCGTTGAGGTACACACCCCCCTGTTCCAGACAGCGACGCGCCTCACTCTTTGACTGGAAAACACCCGTTCTCTGCAGGAGCTTCATAATCCAGAGCTTCCCCGCAACGAGTTCAGACTGGGCAATGCAGAGGTCCTGAGCGCTCTCGGGACAGGCTTTCTGGGAAAATGCCCGCTCGAAATCCTCAAGGGCCTTTTTCGCCTCTTCCTCCCCATGGTACAGGCGAACGAGCTCAAAGGCTAGCTCCTCCTTCCAGACCTTCGGGTGGAGTTCTCCCCTCTCGCAAGCCTCCTTTTTCTTCCGAACCTCCTCAAGAGGAACGTCGGTGAGGAGGACGAAGTACTTCTCGATGAGGGAATCGGGAATGGACATAACCTTCCCGAACATCGAGAAGGGGGGCTCGTTGATGCCGATGTAGTTCCCGAGGCTTTTGCTCATCTTCTCCACGCCGTCGGTCCCTTCAAGAAGGGGCATGGTGATGATGACCTGGGGCTCTTGACCGAACTCCCGCTGCAGGTCCCGTCCCACAAGGAGGTTGAAACGCTGGTCCGTTCCTCCAAGCTCCACATCGGCCTGGAGCGCCACAGAATCGTACCCCTGCAGAAGGGGGTAGAGGAATTCGTGAAGCCCGATAGGTCTCCCTTCCCGCAGGCGCCTGGAGAAATCTTCTCGCTCAAGCATCCGGGCTACAGTGAAGCGGGAGGCAAGGATGATAACTTCCTCCAAAGTGAGCCGGGAAAGCCAGGTGCTGTTGAAGGCAACCCTCGTTTTCTCAGGGTCAAGGATTTTGAAAACCTGTTCCGCGTAGGTCTGGGCATTCCTTTGAACTTCTTCTTCTGTGAGCTGCCGCCGGGTCTCCTTTTTCCCTGTTGGATCACCGATACGACCCGTGAAATCACCAATGAGGAAAACGACCTCGTGCCCCAGCTCCTGGAACTGCCTGAGCTTTCGAAGGGTCACGGTGTGACCCAGGTGGATATCGGGAGCACTGGGGTCAAAACCCTCTTTCACCACGAGCTTCTTTCCCGTTTCATAGAAGCGGAGGAGCTTCCTCCGGAGGTCCTCAAGGTCGATGATTTCTTCTGTACCACGCTTGAGCATGGCAAGGTCCCTCTCAACTTGCTCGGCATACTGTGTCAACGTCCTTCACTCCTTTCGAAATCCCCGCTTCAAAAGCGCCACAAGGAGTGGATACCCCAGCCCGTAGCAGGCCACAGTTTCTCCAAGGAGAATGTAGGAGGCTGTTACCCCGTAAGGAACGTTAAAGAGAAAAGCAAGGTACATGGCAACCCCAAAGCCATTGATGAGAACCGGAGGGAGGGGGGCAAGGAGAGGATGACGCATGCGGGAAGTCCAAAAGGCGGCAAGGAACGTGAACAGGGTTCCCAGGGTAAAGTCCCAGAATCCCAACCCTCCCAAAACGTTCGCCACAAAACACCCCAGGGTCAACCCCCAGATGGTCTCGGGAAAGAGGTAGGGCAATACCGTCAGCGCTTCGGCAATACGCACCTGAACGGGACCATAGGCGAAAGAAGCAAAAGGGGGGAGCACAACAAGAAGAGCGTACAGTGCTGCCACAAAAGCTCCACGAGCAAGGCTTTTCATTCCGTTTCTCCCGGTTTTGTGGTACCATATCATGGCACATATTATACCAAGAATGGCTGAAACCATGAGAAGGGGAAACAGGAAAAACACCCGGTTTCTTGCCCTGGCCTTCATAGCCGGTCTTCTTGCGGGAGGCGTGCTCCTTGGGGGTATGCTCCTTCCCTTTTCGGAAGACCTGAAGACCATCTCAACTCGCCTTGAAGATTTCACGCCCTCCCTCACCACAAGGGTCTACGATATCCGGGGGAGGCTCATTGGAGAATTCTTCACCGAACGGCGCGAATACGCCCGTCTTGAGGAAATCCCTCCTCTTCTCCAGAAGGCTTTCATCGCCAGTGAGGACCAGAACTTCTTCCGCCACCCCGGAGTGGACCTCTTCGGCATCCTTCGGGCGCTGTGGCAGAACCTGCTCAACCTCAGAGTTGTCGAGGGGGGAAGCACCATCACCCAGCAGCTTTCCCGGAGCCGTTTCCTCGACAACCGGAGGAGCATTGAGCGAAAAATCAAGGAGTTCCTTCTTGCCCTCCTCCTTGAGCGAAGGTACACCAAGGAGGAAATCCTCGAGGCCTACCTCAACCAGATCTACCTGGGGCACGGCGTATACGGGGTGAAAGCAGCAGCCCGCCTGTACTTTGGCAAAGACCTAACCGACCTCACCCTTGCAGAGATGGCCATGCTCGTGGGGGTCGCCCGGTCCCCTTCGTACTTCTCCCCGTACATCGACTTCTCCGCAGCCCAGAAACAGAAACGACGGGTCCTGCGGCGGATGCTGGAGTGCGGTTTCATTACCCAGGAGGAATTCGAACAAGCCCTCTCTGCCCCCATTGTGCTCTCAGGACTCGAGAAACGTGCTTCCCTCTGTCCGTATTTCCTCGACTACCTCCTCAAGGAACTCCGCACGACCTTCGAGGACTGGCAGATCTTTAGCGGCGGCCTCAAAATCTACACTACGCTTGATGCCGACATCCAGAGAGTTGCCAACGAAGCCCTCAAAGAAAGCGGATACCAGGGGGCGATTCTCTGCATCGACCCGACAAACGGGTACATCAAGGCCATGGTGGGAGGACGGAGCTACGAGGAGAGCAAGTTCAATCGGGCAACCCAGGCGTACCGGCAGCCAGGATCAACCTTCAAACCCTTCATTTACGCCGCAGCCCTTGATAGTGGTTTTACCCCAAGCAGCGTCCTCGTCGACGAACCCCTGGAGTTTCCAAACGGCTGGAAACCCCAAAACTACGAGCGGATTTTCCGGGGACCGATGACACTGAGAGAAGCCCTGGAGAAGTCCGTGAACATCATCGGGATTAAGCTTCTCCAGGAAGTGGGCATCGATAAAGTCATCCAGTACGCCAGGAAAATGGGCATACGGAGCAACCTCAGGCGGGATCTGTCACTCGCCCTGGGAACCTCTGAGCTGACCCTCCTTGAACTCACCACGGCGTACTCGGCCTTTGCCAACGGTGGGATGGTTCCCGAACCCCTGGCCATCCTCCGGGTGGAAGACACCGCAGGCCACGTCCTCTACGAGAAAACGCCGGTGGTGCGACGGGCACTCTCGCCAGACACGGCGTACATCATGGCCCGCCTCCTCCAAGGGGTTATAGAACGAGGAACAGGAAGAAGGGCAGCCATCGGCAGGCCCGTGGCAGGGAAAACCGGAACCACCGAAGACTTCATCGATGCATGGTTTGTGGGATTCACTCCCGACCTGGTGTGCGGGGTTTTCCTCGGGAATGACGATCGGAAACCCCTGGGGCCTCAGAAAACGGGGGGCATCATCGCCGCTCCCCTCTTTGCCCGGGTGATGAAAGAGGCCCTGAAGGACACCCCACCCCACGATTTCTCTCGCCCCGAAGGGGTGGTGGAAGTCGCTGTGTGCCTGAAAACCGGCCTTCTGCCCTCCCCTTCCTGCAAAACCGTTGTGCTCCCCTTCAAGAGGGGAACCGCCCCTCAGACGGTTTGCACATCCTGCCCCTGACCTTATGTTCGGAGGGTGACCACTGTGACCCCAAGCCCTCCCTCCTCAGGCCGACCGGGACGGAACTCCTGAACATAGGGGTGGCTCCGCAGGAACTCGTGTGTGACCTGACGGAGTTTCCCTTCACCCTTGCCGTGAATGATGTACACGGTGGTGAAACCAGCAAGGATTGCCCTGTCAAGGTACCTCTCAAGGACGGCAAGGGCCTCTTCTGCCTTGAGAGCCCTGATGGTGACTTCATTGGTTATCCGTTCCCGGAGAGTGAAGGTGGTGATGGGGGTCTGTGGAGACTCCTGGGGAATTTCCTTCTCCTCTTTCCTCAAACGCTCCGGCGCTACCCGAACTCTTCTCTCCCCCACAGCAACGAGAACTTCGCCCTTCTTCATATCAACTTCAAGAACAACTCCCCGACCCAGAGGGTCAACGAACACTCGGTCCCCTGCCTGGAACTCCTGGGGCTCTTCTCGTTCCTCTTTGAGACTTTCAAGCCATCGGCGCTCTTCCTGGAGGAGTCCTTTGAGTTCTCCATATTTCTCTTCGTCGAGTGCTCTTGCCTTCCGCAATTCCCCCACAAGGCGCGCAATCTCCTTCTCTCTCTCCCGCAGACGGACTTCCCAATCCTCCCTCAGAGTCCTCGTCAGGCGACGGCGTTCTTCTTCGAGAGCTCTCCTAAGCGCTTGCACCTCTTCCTCGCGCTTCCCAAGCTCGGCAAGTCTCTCATGGAGTTCGTCAAGTTTTCTCCGCATCTCCTCCCGCTCCCGGGAGAGGGAGAGCAAAAGCTCGTTGAAGGCAACTTCCTCCTTCCGGAGCACCTGTCGTGCCCCCTGGATAACCTCCTGGGGAAGGCCAACCCGTTCCGCAATCGTGATTCCATAGCTTCCCTCAACGCTCCCTACCACAAGGCGATATGTGGGCTGCAGAGTATCGGGGTCAAAGGCAAGGGAGGCAGGGAGAACACCTTCTCCCCGAAGGGCATATTCCCGAAGAGCCGGAAGATGGGTGGTGACAATACATGTCGTGCCCCTCTTTTTCAGGTACTCAAGAAGGGCAATCCCAAGCGCTGCACCCTCGTGGGGGTCTGTGCCCGCTCCAAGCTCATCGATGAGAAAAAGGCTCCGGGGTCCAGCCTTTTGCAGCGCAGCTCTTAAAAGCACCATCCGGGACGTGAAAGTACTCAGGCTGTTCTCCAAGTCCTGATGGTCTCCGATATCCACGAAGAGATAGTCGTAGAGGGGGATGGAAGAACCTCGTGCGAGGGGGACCGGGATTCCGGAGAAGGTGAGCGTCACAAGAAGCGCAAGCGCCTTCACAAGAACAGTTTTCCCTCCGCCATTAGGCCCGCTGACAACCACAATGCTGCGATCCCCGGGGACCTCAAGGTCGAAGGGAACCGCCCGTTCAAAAAGCAGAGGGTGTCGCCCCTCACGAATGCGCAGTGTCTCCCCTCCAACCTCGGGGATTTCCCCTCTCCATCGCTCCCCAAGCTTCACTTTGGCCCGAAGGAGATCAAGCCCCACGAGGCCTTCGAAGGTTTCCCAAAGGGCCGAAGACAGCGGCCGAAGCTTCTCAGTGAAGGTGGAAAGGATGCGAGAGACCTCTTCCTCCTCAAGGGTTTCCAGAACCTCGAGCTCATTGGTGAGCTCTGCCACGGCCCAGGGCTCAATGAACAGTGTGGAACCACTTGAGGAACAATCCACCACGAATCCCCTCAGCATACCCCGAAACTGAGCCTTCACAGGAAGAACATACCGGCCCTTCCGCAGAGTGTACAGTGGCTCCTGGAGGTACCTGGTGATTCTGCTATCCTGGAGGATGCGATGGAGCACTTCCACAATCCGACTCTGGACCTCTTCCTTCCGCCTCCGGATGTTCCAGAGCTTTTCGCTCGCAGTATCGAGCACTTGCCCATCCTGGGAGAAAATCTTCTCCGCATACCTCAGAAACCCTGAGAAATCCTGAATGTTCCGGAAGTACAGGGAAGACATTCGGGGGTACTTCTTCTCCACCCCCCGTTCTTTCAGGAAATGGCGGATACCCTGGCTCATGAGAAGGAAACGGTATACCTTCTGCGCTTCCTCAAGGGAGAGACGGGCCCCGGGAAGACGCAAGACCTCAAGAACCGGACGGAGATCAGGGAACTCCCCAAAGGGGATGTCACCGTCAAAACGGATGAGGTCTCTAAGTTCCCGCACCACTTCAAGGTGCAGGGGAAGCGCTTCCGGTGCCAGAGGAAGGAGTGCTCTGGCCCTTTCCTGCGTTGCGGGGCAAAAACAGAGAGGAACCAGGAGTTCAAGGATTCTCTCGTACTCAAAGCTCGCCAGGGTGCTCTTTGGAACCTCCACCGCCTATGGATGCTCCTTTCTCAAGCCATGGCCGTAAAAAGGCAATCTGGGGGAACTGGGAGGCAAAATGCTCTACAGAGCGAATGGCAGGCAATGTGCAATCCTGGTAAAACCGGGAACGAGCAATACCTTCCTCAAGGAAACCGAGGTACGCCACATTGGCTACAAACACTGTGATGACGAGAATCCAGAGCATGCCCTTCAAAAGCCCCACAAAAAACCCAAGGAGAGCATCAACCCAGAGGATGTCGAGGTGCTCAAAGACCCGGCGCAGACGAAGACCAAAGGAGGAAAACACCATCACCGTAGGAAGGAAAACGAGGAGGAACCCGATAACCCCAAGCCAGGGACTCTGCCATCCAAAACGGGTGTGGAAAAACCCACTGATCGCAGGGAAGTACCGGAGGCCAAGGAGAAGACCAACCACAAGCCCAACAAACACCAGGAATTCCTTGCTGAATCCCCGAAGCGCACTGCGCACTGCGTTAAGAACGAGAATACCAAAACACAGCAGGGTGTACCAGTCACTCATGGGAGAGAATCATCTCTTCCCGTAACACCACCCTCCCCGTCTGCTTCAGACTCTCCTTGAGCCTCTGCACCCATCTCCCGACCTCCTCATCCTCAAGGGTCCGGTCCGGAGCTCGGAACACAAGACGAAAGGCGAATCCCTTCTTCCCAGGTGGGAGGGGATCACCGGAAAACACGTCGAAGAGGGCAAACTCCTCAAGGGCCATGCAGCTGCGCTTTGCTTCCTCAGCAACGAGCGACGCCACAAAAGCCCAGGGAGTGGATGCATCCACAACCACTGAAATGTCTCGGGAAACAGCAGGAAAAGCAGGCAGGACAAAATCCTTTGCCGGAAGGTCCTGCCCCTGAGCGGCAAGACCCTCAAGGCGGATTTCGAGATAGTACACTTCCCCCTCAACATCGTGCCTGCGCAGGAAAGCGGGGAGAACCTTTCCACCCCACCCGATGGGTTCTGCACCCCCCTCAGGAGAAGACGCCACGAAAGCTCCATCCTCCTCAAAAACCGGGAAAACCCTCCCAGGGCAAACAGCCCCGCACCCTGTACCCGCAAGCTCTCCTATCTCCTCAAGGAACCCCTTCAGGGTAAAGAGGTCCACAGGGTCCTCCTTCCACAGGGCAGGTTGAGGAACATTCCAGAGAATGATACCCAGACGCTTTTCTTCCCGGAAATTCCCTTCCTTTCGGAAAAACACCTTGCCAACCTCGAAAAACCCCCTGCTCCTCCTGCCCCGCCGGGCATTGGTCCGCACAACCTCAAAGAGGCTTGGAAAAAGGAAAGGACGGAGGACAGCGTGTTCCTGGGAAAGGGGGTTCAGTACCACAACACGCTCCTCTCCTCCAAAGCCAAGCACGTTCACGCTTTCCTCCTCAACTAGGGAAAGCGTTACCACCTCGTAAAGACCGCGATGGGCAAGATGCGCTCGAATCCGATTTTCCAGGGATTCCCCCCGGGGAACATTCCCGGGATCAAAGGGAAAGGAGGGGAAAGAGGAACGAATCTTCCCGTACCCGTAAACCCTTCCCACCTCCTCAACAACATCAATAGGTTCCCGCACATCGGGACGCCAGCTCGGTACACGAACACGCAGGGTCTCTCCTTCCTGAGCGACCTGAAAACCAAGCCGCTCAAGGATACGAATGCCCTCTTTTTGAGGAACCTCGCAGGAGAGCCGCTGCACAACAAGTTCCCATGGTACCGAAATTTCCCACACCACGAAGGGTGGCTGGCCGCTCACAAGCCACCCCGAGGCCACTTCTCCTCCCATTTCCTCCAAAAGCGCAAGTGCTCGGGATGCTGCCTGCATCACCCCCAGGGGGTCAACACCCCGCTCAAAGCGCGCCGATGCCTCCGTTCGCATCCCCAAAGCCCTGGCCGTTCTCCGAACGGAAACACGGTCAAAGAAGGCCGCCTCCAGGAAGATCTCCTTCGTCTCTGGTCCCACCTCGGTATCCCGTCCTCCCATGACCCCGGCAAGGGCGATGGGACGATCCGCATCGGCAATGAGGAGCATGCCCTTTCTGAGTATCCTCTCTTCCCCATCGAGGGTAACGAGACACTCGCCTTCTTCTGCCTCACGAACACGGACGAGATTCCCCCGAATGCGGGCAGCGTCAAAGGCATGGAGTGGCTGCCCCATCTCAAGCATGACGAGATTCGTGATATCCACAACGTTGTTGATGGGTCGCATACCCATGAGGATGAGTTCCTTGGCTATCCAGAACGGTGAGGGTCGCACAGTAATTGCAGTGACGTACCTTCCGGTGTACAGCGGACAGAGGTGCAGTGCCTCGTTTTCAAGACGAAAACCATGGTGGATGGGTTTCTCGGTGTAGCGCGCCTCAGGGAACACCAGGGGAATATCGCAGTGGGCTGCAAGCTCCCGAGCCAGTCCCAGAACCGAGAGGCAATCCCCACGGTTTGCGGTAACCTCAACTTCGAAAACCACATCATCACCAATGAGGGCCTCGTAAACGTCATCACCCTCTTCAAGGAACGGAGGAAGAGGCAGAAGGAAATCGAGGATCTCCCTCGCTCTTTCCCCCCGCACGGGGAGAAAAAACGGCGTATGGTCTTCAAACCCCACAAGGACCCTGCTTCCCGTCTCCGGAACACCGGAAGTGTGAACCAGAACCCGGAAGGTGCGTTCTCCGAGCTTCACCGTGCAGCGGGTCAGCAGACCCTCGCAATGTGCCTCCACAAGGGTACCGGCAAGTAAAGGGGAGCAAAAGAGGTCCCGCGCCGAAAGAACCTCCTCCACCACAAACCCCTGGTTCATGAAAACCTCGGCAACCTCTTCGGGACGAAGAGAGAGTTCGGGAAGGAATCGTTTGAGAATCCGATATGAGACGCGCATATGCTACCCCAGACCCTTGAAAGCACTCAAAAACGCAACGTCGTTCTCAAAGAACCACCGGATGTCAGGAATGCCAAATTTCAACATGGCGATCCGCTCCACGCCCATACCAAATGCAAACCCCTGAACCTTCTCCGGATCGTATCCCACGTTGCGGAACACCTGGGGATGCACAAGACCGGCTCCCATAATCTCAAGCCATCCCCGCCACCCACAGGACCGGCATCCTGCCCCCTGACAGATGCCACAGGAAATATCCACCTCCGCACTCGGTTCGGTGAAGGGGAAATAGCTGGGGCGGAAACGAACCTTTCGCCTTTCGCCGAAGAGGCGACGGGCAAAAACCTCAATGGTTCCCTTGAGGTCCCCCATGGAAATTCCCGGTGCTACCACAAGCCCCTCAACCTGGTGGAACACAGGACTGTGGGTGGCATCAAAGGCATCCCGACGGTAACACCGCCCGGGGACAATAACCCGAAAGGGAGGTGTGAGCTTCTTCATAACCCGTATTTGGGCAGGGGAGGTATGCGTTCGCAGGAGGAAACCGCCTCCGAGGTAAAAGGAATCCTGGGCATCCCGGGCAGGGTGATCAGCAGGGATGTTCAGGGCTTCGAAGTTGTAAAGCTCGGTCTCAATCTCCGGCCCCTCTTCCACGCGAAACCCCAGGGAGCGGAAAATGGCGATAATTTCGTCCACAACTAGGCGCAGAGGATGGAAGGCTCCCAGAGGATGTCTTCGCCCTGGAAGGCTGAGGTCGACAGGCTCTCGCTTTTGTTCCCTCCGGGAGAGTTCCGCCTCCTTCTCCCTGAGGCGCTCTTCGATGAGCACCTTGACCTCGTTGAGCCGCCGTCCAACAATTCTCCGCTCTTCAAGAGGTAAGGTCTTCAACCGTTCCAGGAAAAGGGGAATCCGGCTTTTGCGCCCGGCATACTTCCCCTTCACCCGGTTCAGGTCATCCCTCGTCAGGACCTGGGCCAGTTCTCCTTCAAAGTCACGAAGATACTCCTCTATTTCCTCAATCATGCTCTTCCACCCTCAGGTTACGAAGACTCTCCGAGGGTCATCGATGAGCCAGAGCAATCTGAACAAGCTCCCGGAAGGCTTCAGGATCCTCGATGGAGAGCTGTGCAAGTCTCTTCCGATTCACGAGAACCCCGGCTTTCTTCAGAGCACCCATGAACTGGCTATACGTCATGCCTTCGTTCCGCACTGCGGCATTGATACGGAGAATCCACAATCGACGAAAATCCCGCTTGCGGTTCCGTCGGTCACGATATGCGTACGCCAGAGAGCGGATGACCTGTTCCTTTGCTCTCCGGTAGGCCCGAGAACGGGCACCCCGGTACCCCTTGGCCATCTTCATAATTTTCTTTTTTCTCTCGCGCGAGGCAACATTGGTCTTTACCCGCGACATGTGCGCCACCTCTCATGCATAAGGGAGTAAACTCTTGATTCGCTTCGCCTCCACAGGAGTCAGAACGATGGTCTTGCGGAGTCTCCGTTTTCGTTTCCGTTCCTTATGGGCAAGAAGGTGTGACTTTCCTGCCTGCGACCTCTTGATCTTCCCGTGAGCGGTGATTTTGAAACGCTTTGCCGCCCCTCTGTGTGTCTTCATCTTCGGCATGGTTTCCCGTCCTCCTCACTTCTTCGGTGCCAGAGTGACCGTAAGGCTCGACCCTTCGCTCTTTATATCCTGTTCCACCTTTCCCACGTCTTTCAGGTCCTCGATGACTCTCCGGAGGAGCTCATGCCCCCGATCCTGAAATGCCGCTTCTCTTCCCCGAAACCGGATGATCACCTTCACCCTGTTACCTTCCTGAAGGAACCGGAGGGCATTCCGGAGCTTGACCTGGTAGTCATGCTCGTCAATCTTGGGGCGCATGGTAAGTTCCTTGAGCTCTGAAGCCTTTTGCTTCTTGCGGGAGAGCTTGGCCTTCTTCTCCCGCTCATACCTGAACTTCCCCCAGTCCATAATCTTGCACACCGGAGGGTTGGCATTGGGGCCAACTTCAACGAGATCAAGTCCTGCTTCTTCCGCCATCTGCAACGCTTTCTTAAGAGGAACAATGCCAATCTGATGCCCCTCAGGCGAAATCAACCGCACTTCCCGCGCCCCGATCTGGTGGTTCACTCGATACCGTAACTCGATACGAATCGCCTCCTCACAAGCCTTTGTAGACGGTAGAAAAAAATACCATATTCTCCAAGGTTCGTCAACTCGCTGTAGAGGTCCACATCATGTGGGACACTCAACAAGTTCAGTATCTCTCAGCTCCTCCCAAGGCTCCTTTTCCTCACGCTCCAGTGCGGTCTTCTCCGATTATACACCTTTCAGTCCACCTTTTGAGGCGGGGGAATTCATGGGGTCACGATCCACCTCCTCCTCAAAGTACCAGAGAACCCTCCCAGAAGGTCCGGTTGCACCGTTCCACCATTCCACGGATATGGGAGATCTTGGAGGAAGGACGAAGAGCGTGATACCGTATCCTTGCGAGGACCCTCAAATTCCCCAGAGCATCAATGCCCTCCAGTACCTTGGGGTTTGAGCGGGAAAGGGGAGACCTTTCGGAGTTCCTCGAGGAATACCCTCAAATGGAGGGAGGAATAGGCCCACCGCAAGGAGAGTCCATGGACTTGAGCGAGCTTAGCGATGGCACTCCTTGAGGGGAAGCTCAAAAGGTGGAGGATTCCCAGAGCATGCCTGGAGCAT
>Ga0078972_1001056_pt1 | contig 109682 bp, 83 predicted proteins | sample YelNatPaOPGAMG01_FD_67568 | JGI IMG/M metagenome (GOLD analysis project Ga0078972, IMG submission 67568) | Hot spring thermophilic microbial communities from Obsidian Pool, Yellowstone National Park, USA - OP-RAMG-01 (SPADES assembly) (version 2) | ecosystem: Environmental > Aquatic > Thermal... | reverse complement strand
CTCCACCACGCACTCGGCCCGCTCGATGCGCTGCGGCCAGTAGAGGCCGGTGTAGGGGTCGGGGACGACGCCCACATCGCCCGTGCCCCGGATAAGCATCATGTCATAGATCCAGTTGCTTCCGGCGATGGGGTTCCAGGGCTCGGTCAGGATGCTGGGCATGGCCATGGTGATGGAGCCGCCGATCTCGCCCTTGCGGCGGAGGGTCTGCGCCCACAGGGCGGAGCCGTAGACGGAGCCGGCCAAGTCCGCCGAGACCTGGATGTTGGCGCGGGCGGGGGAGAAGCCGGCCTGGTCGACCAGCCAGATGCGCACCGAGTCCTCCAGGGAGAGTTCCAGGGCCCGCTTCATCAGTTCCTGGCGCTCCTCCAGGCTGGAAAAGTCCTTGATGGCCAGTTTCTTGGAGACCTCGTCAAACTCCGGGGAGGGCTTGTAGGCCTGCCACAGCGGGCGGGGCATGCCGCGCGGGGTGTAGAAGAAGTCAAAGTTGTCGGCCAGGTCGCGGCTGATCATGGTGGTGACCCAGCCGCCGGTGTAGATGTGGAACTTGCCCTCGGCCGGGTTGCCACGCAACCAGATGGGCGAGGCCTCGGCCGCCTTCTTGTACTGGCGGTCCGTGGTGAAGCCGATGCTTTCCAGTTGGTTGGCCACATAGTCGCCGATGGCCTTGCGCTGATCCTCGATGCGGATGAGGAGGATGATGGTGACCGGCTGGCCGTTGTACATCCACTTGCCACCCTCCAGGGTGGCCCCGAGTTTCTCCATCTCCTCGGTGATGACCTGCTTGGCCTTCTCGGGGTTGTAGGCGTACTTCAGTTCGATGGCGCGGGCAAGGTCGGCCAGTTTGGCATAGTCGGAGAAGGAGGTGTTGAGGGCGGTGTAGCGCGGGACGGCCAGGCCGCCGTAGATCTCGCGGCAGATGTAGTCGCGGTCAATGAGCCAGTTCATGGCCTCGCGGATGCGGGGCACGGCGAAGGGGTTCAACTGGTTGGTCGCGGTGAAGACGGGGCCGACGGGGTTGAAGGTGAGTTCGTTATAGGAGCCGTAGGACATGGCGTAGGCCAGGTCCGGGGACTCCTTGACCCGCTTGAAGAGTTCGGGATCGGCGATGGCGTAGGCGTAGAGGTCCAGTTCGCCGGACTGCAGGCGGGTGATGGCGGCCGGCGCGTTCGGCTCCTCCACCACGACCACCGTATCGACCCAGGCGCCCGTGCGCTCGATCGGAACGGGGGTGGGCGTGACCACGACCGGCTTCTCGGTGACGGCTACCTGGGTCACGATTTTCTCGACGGGTTGGGTGACGACCACCGTGGCTCCGGGCCCGCAGGCGGAAAGGAGGGTGCCGGCCAGGAGCAAGAGCGAGACCAGAGTCAGCCACTTCTTAGCCGTAGACATCTGTACTCCTCCTTGGATTTTCGCACTACTTGCGGAAGGCCTCTTGAGGAACGAACGCTGGTCGCTATCCATCACCTCCTTTCAAGGGCGAATCCCGCCTTCGAGGGAACCATGGAGGAACCACAGGCCGGAAAGGAAGCGGCAAGCAACCGATAGGTCAACGGGTTGACCTGCACCATAGCCATTCCTCAGCCGTTCACACCTTTGCCCGATGGTTCAACGCACCCCGCCGGGAGGCGGGGTTCCATGGTTCGTCGTTAGTATACCATAGAGGGCCGGGGATGTCAAGTGCCATGATGGATTGCCCCGGTCCAGTTCTCGAACCACCCGTAGCGGATGAGACAGGCCAACCGCCTTTTTTCCAGCGGCCCAATCGAAAGCGGACATGCTGGCCGATAACCACTTGAAAAAATCATAGAAATTTGGTATAATGGAAGCGCAGTGGCCTAATTCGCGGGAGGTGTGAAATGAAATGGATGACGATCGCCGAGGCCGCCGAGCAGTTTGCCCTTGAGGCGGCCGTGCTGGAGAAACTGGCCAAGGACGGGATCATCGGCTCGAAACTTTCTCCCGAGGGCGAACTCCTGGTCCTGGAGGACGAGGCCCGGGAGGTGGGGCGGCGTCTGGACCGCCGCCAGTGGGAGCACCTGCGCGGCCGGCCGATCACCGCCTCGGACGCCGAGCGCCACTACGGCCTCTCCAAGAACTACTACGCCCGCTGGGCCCGCGAGGGCTATGTGCGCAAACTCGGCGAGGACGGCTGGCGCATCTGGCTGGATGAGGCCGATGTGGCCTATGCCACCGCCCTGGCCGAGGTGAGCGGCGGCCTGCGGCAGGGCCGGGCCCTCTTCCCGACCAGCCCTCAGTACGCCATCGCCCGCAAGGGCGGTGAATAACGGGCCATACCCGCCATTGGGGTATCCGGCCGGGCCCGTTCGTCGTGAGCCACGAAGCGAAGCGGAGTGGCGTCCGGACGTGCTCGCAGTGGGCACGAAGCGAAGCGGAGTGGCGTCTGGGCGCGCTTGTAGTGAGCACGAAGCGAAGCGGAGTGGCGTCCGACAAATTCCTCTACCCTGATGGGAGGGTGGACAGGCCCTGGTCATCCCTGCCGGCCCTCCAGGCAGGGGACAGATGGTACTTTAGTACTATTGACATGTCGCCTGCTACGGCTTATAATAAACTTAGTTTCCATCGATCTGCTGGGCAACGGAAGCGATGAAGCCCGGCTCATCTGGATGGACGCCGGAGCCGGGTGGAGCCAGTGGCGTAACCGGCCGTTGCGGAGTTTCCGCCGGCCGGTTGCCTTTTTCCAGGAGCGTCGGTGCGTTCTATGAGCAACCTCTGGAGATGCTCCCCCGGTTTCCGGCACAGGGCCGTTGCAAAGGCATGGGATGCTGTAGAAGGAGGAGGAAGATGAAAAGGACGATGTTCGGACTGGGTGTGGCCGGCCTGGCGCTGGCCCTCCTGGTGATCGCCGGGGTCTATGCCCAGGGCCCCAACCCCTCTTCCGTCCTGGAGGGCAGCGTGCAGGCCTCGGGTGACACCATCAACTTCCAGGGCCGGCTTTACACGGCCTCGGGCAGCCCCGCGCCGGCCGGGAACTATAACATGCGCTTTACCATCTGCAGCGCTTCGGACTGCTCTTCCACCGTCTGGGGCCCCACCGAGTTCACCGCCGCCGTGGACGCCCAGGGCCTCTTCAACGTCCTCCTCTCTCCCCTCAGTGCCGACCATTTCACCGGCGACCGCTGGCTGCGCATCCAGGTCTGCAACACGGTCAACCAGAACCCCTGTACCTCCGGCTGGGATACCATGACCCCCTACCAGCCGATGACCAGCGTGGCCATCGCCATCGGGAACATCCGCAAGAACCTGCCGGACACGACCACAGCCAACACCGGCGGCTACGTCCTCACGGTGAGCAACAGCGGGAGCGGCAACGGCCTGAGCGCCAGCGGCTGGGTTGGGCTGTACGGCAACAGCCCCAGCGGCGGCTGGGGCGTCTATGGCACCGGCGGCACCGGCGTCTGGGGGGTCGAGGGATGGAGCCCCGATTCCTACGGCGTGGTCGGCTACAGTGAGGGTACCAGCGGCATCGGCGTCGTGGGCTACAATGCCTCCAACATCGGCGTTTACGGCGAGTCCGACAGCGGCGAAGGCGTCAGGGGTTACGCCGCATCCACGACGGCCGACGTGGACGGGGTGTTCGGCTTTGCCGCCACCGCCAATCCCTACCGCGCCCCGGCCGGGGTGAGCACCGGGGCCACCGGCAGCGTGGCCACCCCGGGCGATTACGGCGTCTTTGGCCTCAACACCGCCGCCGCCAACGCCTACGGCGTGGTCGGTTCGGCCTCCGGGACGGTGATCAACCTGCCGCCGGCCGGCACCGGCGCCGGGGTGGTCGGCAGCATGGGCATCGCCAACGACTATGGCGTCTGGGGCTACAACAGCGCCACCGGCGGCGGCTGGGGCGTCTGGGGCGGGTCCGCCGGCACCACCGGCGGGGCGGCCGGCGTGATGGGCGTGAATACCGTCGCCGCCGGCGCCGGGCAATCCTCCATCGGCGTAGTCGGCGTGGCCGGGACGGGGTCGTGGACCTACTTCACCGGCTCCGCTATTGGCGTGCTGGGGAGCGTGGCCCGCGCCACCGATTATGGCGTCTGGGGATACAACAGCGCCACCACCGGCGGGGCCGGCGTCCGGGGACAGGGCTATACCGGCGTCATCGGCTACAGCCCCTATGCCCGCGGCGTCTTCGGCCAGACGGACTACACCAGTTATACCTTTGGTCAGGCGGTAGTCGGCTACGCCTCGGCCGCGGGAGGGGCTGCCGTTCACGGCGTCTACGGCGTGGCCGGGACGGGCTCCTGGCAGGTCCCGACCGCGCCGGCCGGCGTGGCCGGCTGGGTCAATTACAACCCCGGCGTCGGCGTCTGGGGCGGCAACGGCAACACGACCGGGGGCTACGGCGTGTACGGCACTGGATACTACGGTGTCTATGGGAGCGCCAATACCTCCGGATCCTACGGCATCGGCGTGTACGGTTACAACGGCTACACCGGCGCCGTCGCCGGCACCGGCGTCTACGGTCAGACCAGGGCTGACCAGGGCTACGGTGTGGCCGGGCATTCCTACTATGCCGGCACCGGCGTGGGGGCCTGGTCCTACAGCGGCGACATCTTTCGGGGCTTCGATGGCAATTACCCCAGCGGCACACTGCGTTACTACCTCCAGCGCAACGGCTGGGCCTATGCCGATGGCGGATGGGGCTCTTTCCTGACGTCGGCCGACGGCTCCGGCCAGACACACTACGTTTACTCCTTGCAAAGTCCGGAGATGTGGATCGAGGATTTTGGCACGGCAGCCCTGGCGAACGGGCGGACGGTCGTGACCGTCGATCCGCAGTTTGCCGGCACGGTCAATCTGACGGCGGATTATCACGTCTTTCTGACCCCCTTGGGCGACTGCCGGGGACTCTACGTGGCCCGGAAGACCCCTACCTCCTTCGAGGTGCGCGAACTGGGCGGCGGCAGGAGCAACATCGCCTTCGACTACCGCATCGTAGCCAAACGCCAGGGCTACGAGGCGCTGCGCATGCAAGCAGTTCCGGAATCGGTCCCGCTCGACAAGAAGGAGCAGGCTCCCGACGATCATCTACCCCTCGGTGTGACCACGGCTGCCAGCATGGACCTGCCGGCCCTGGCTCCGGTTACGGCCACCGTGCAACAGGCCCGGCTTGTGCCGGCCCAGGCCGTCGAACTCCCGCCCCTTGAGCAGGACAAGCGCTAGGAGGGATGCCATGACAGGCGAGGCCAATTCCTCGGGCTTTTCTCCGCCCCTCCGGCGCATCCCCTGGAGCCTGGCGCTGGCCCTGTTCGGCACCCTCCTCCTGGGCAGCGTCGTCCTGGCCCAGAGCGGGAGCACCTACGACCTGCACTGGAACGTCCTTTCCGGCGGCGGGGCCCTTTCCACCGGCAGCAACTACCAGATCAACTACTCCTTCGGCCAGCCCTCCTCCATCAGCCTCTCCACCGGCAGCAACTACCAACTCGGCCAGGGCTACTGGTACGGCGGCGGCTTTCCCACCGCCGTCAAACTGCTCTCCTTCTCGGCCAGGCCCTCCGGCCCGGCCATCCTCCTCACCTGGGAGACGGCCGAGGAGCACGATAACCTGGGCTTTCTCCTCTACCGCCAGAACGCCTCCGGCGGGCCGCTGGACCGCCTGAACCCGGCCCTGATTCCTGCCTGTTGCCCCGGCGGTGGAGGGGGAGCCACCTACCTCTTCCTGGATACCACGGTGCGGAGCGGGGTCACCTACCTCTATACCCTGGAGGATGTGGACCTGAACGGGAGGCGTACTCCCCACGGTCCGGTCCAGGCGACCGCTCCCTATGCCCTCTTCCTGCCGTGGGTGAGCCGGTAGGGAATCCAGGAAGGAGGGGCGCACGGCCGTGTGCCCCTCCTTCCGTTTCGGCTACACCTCCCGCAGCAACTGGTTGGCGATCACCAGGCGCATAATCTCGGAGGTGCCTTCGTAGATGCGGGTCACCCGGGCGTCGCGCAGGTAGCGCTCCACCGGGTAGTCCCGGCTGTAGCCGTAGCCGCCGTAGATCTGCAGGGCCTTGTCGCAGACCTCCGAGGCCATCTCGGTAGCGAAGAGTTTGGCCATGGCCGCCTCTTTGGTGTGGCGCTCGCCCCGGTCCTTCTTCAGCGCCGCGCTCCAGGCCAGCAGGCGGGCGGCTTCGATTCCGGTGGCCATGTCGGCCAGCATCCACTGGATGGCCTGGAATTGGGCGATGGGCTGGCCAAACTGCACCCGCTCCAGGGCGTAGCGGCGGGCCGCCTCAAAAGCCGCCCGGGCGATGCCCACGGCCTGGGCGGCGATGCCGATGCGGCCGGCATCCAGGGTCACCATGGCGATCTTGAAGCCCTCGCCCTCCTCGCCCAGCCGGTCCTCCACCGGCAGCCGGTAGTCCTGGAAGACGATCTGGGCCGTGTGCGAGGCCCGCATCCCCATCTTCTTCTCGATGCTGTCCACCTGAAAGCCGGGGCGCGTGGTATCCACCAGGAAGGCGGTGATGCCCTTGGCCCCCTTGCTCCGGTCCACGGTGGCAAAGACGTTCAGCAGGCGGGCCTGGTTGCCGCTGGTGATAAAGGTCTTGACCCCGTTGAGGATGTAGGAGTCGCCCTCCCGCACCGCCGTGGTGGCGACGGCGGCGGCGTCCGAGCCGGCCCCCGGTTCGGTCAGGGCAAAGCCGCCCAGCCACTCCCCGCTGGCCAGTTTGGGCAGGTAGCGCCGCTTCTGCTCCTCGGTGCCGAAACGCACCAGCGGGTAGCAGCCGGTGGTGCAGTGCACGGCCATGATGAGCGAGGTGGCGGCACAGCCCCGGGCGATCTCCTCCAGCGCCAGGCAGTAACTCACCGTGTCCACGAAGGAGCCGCCGTACTCCTCCGGCACCATCAGGCCCAGGAGGCCCAGTTCGCCCATCTTGCGCAACGCCTCGGAGGGGAACTCTTCTTTCTCATCCCGCTCGGCGGCCCGGGGGGCCAGTTCCTTTTCGGCAAAGTCGCGGGCCATGTCCCGAATCATGCGTTGCTCTTCGCTCAACGTCAGGTCCATCGCGCCCCTCCCGACCGGCTACTTCTTCGGCGGCTCCTCGCCGGCGGCATAGTGGTAGAACCCCCGCCCGGTCTTGCGCCCCAGCCAGCCGGCATCCACATACTTGCGCAGCAGCGGGCAGGGCCGGTACTTGGGGTCCCCCAGTCCCCGGTGGAGCACCTCCAGGATGGCCAGGCAGACATCCAGCCCGATGAGGTCGGCCAGCGCCAGCGGGCCCATAGGGTGGTTCATCCCCAGCATCATCACCTGGTCGATGGCCTCTTTGGTGGCCACCCCCTCCATCAGGGCGTAGACGGCCTCGTTGATCATCGGCATGAGCACCCGGTTGGAGACAAAGCCGGGGAAGTCGTTCACCTCCACCGGCACCTTGCCCAGTTTCCGGGCCAGTTCGATCGTCGTCCGGGTGGTTTCCTCGGAGGTGGCCAGGCCGCGGATGACCTCCACCAGCACCATGAGCGGCACCGGGTTCATAAAGTGCATGCCGATGACCTGTTCCGGTCGCCGGGTGGCCGAGGCCAGCACGGTGATGGGGATGGAGGAGGTGTTGGAGGCCAGGATGACCTCCGGCCGGCAGAGGCGGTCCAGTTCGCCGAAGATGCGCTTCTTCAGGTCCACGTCCTCGCTGACCGCCTCGACGACGAAATCGGCCTCGGCGGCGGCGGCCAGTTCTCCGGTGGGATGGAGGCGGGCCATGGCCGCCGCTTTCTCCTCGGCGGTCATCTTGCCCTTTTCCACGCTCCGGGCCAGGAACTTTTCGATGGAGGACATCGCCCCCTGGAGTTGCTCCGGGACGACCTCCACCACGATGGTCTCATAGCCGCTCTGGGCAAAGACCTGGGCGATGCCGCGCCCCATGGTTCCGGCGCCGATCACGGCGATTTGACGAATCTCCATGGCAATTCCTCCTTCTTTCTTTTCGGGCGGCCGGCCCTCTAAAGGGGAATCCCGTAGAGGAGCGCGGCCAGCGTTCCCAACGAACCGCTGAACAGGGCCACCCGACGCTGGACAGGGCGAAACCACTCCGCTCCTGCCGTCGCCAGAGGCCAGGTCCAGTACCAGGGAAAGATGGCGTTGTGGAGCAGGCCGATGTAGACCAGCGCGGCGACCCCCCAGGCCGCGGTGATGCGCGGCAGGGGATCCCCGGGCGAACGCCAGACCCACCGCAGGCAAAAGAAGAGCAAGAGGAGCAAGCCGACCTTCTGAAGCGCGTTGAGCGTGACCAGGGCAAGTTGTCGGGCCTGGCCGGGAGCGGGGGCCGCCGCGGACCAGAGCCGCTCCAGCGGGCCGCGCAGGTAGGCGGCCGGGCTGAGCAGAAAGTGGGTGCTTTCCTCGCCAAGGCCGGCCAGAAGGGCCGCCGGACCCTCCCAGAAAGGCCCGTACCCCACGACGAAGACGAGCAATCCCATCGCGGCCGCCAGGCCCAGCAGCCGCAACCGGGCCCGGTATCCTTCCTGCTCGCGGAGCCAGGCGGCCAGGTAGAACAGGACCAGGAGGGCCGAAACGTACTTGACCATAACGGAGAGGAGGAGCAGGACGTAGCCCAGCCACGGCCGCTTCCGCTGGAAGGCCAGCAACCCGCCCAGAGCCAGGGCCATCATCACCAGGTCGTTGTGGCCGTTGCCCGCTCCTTCCAGGAGCAGGAGCGGGCAGGCGCCCAGGAGGACCGCTCCGGCCAGAGGTGTACCGACCTGCCAGCCCCGGGCCAGTTTGTAGGCCAGGACGGCTATGGCCAGATGGGCCAGCGCGGCCAGAACCTTGAACATAAGCAGAGCGGAGAAGATTCCTTCGGGGCCGGCCAGCCAGGCCACGGCCGCCGAGAGGCCGATCCATACCGGGCCGTAGTGGGTTACGATATCCCACATGGGGAAGGCCTGAAGCGGATCTCCGGGCAGTTGGGAGGGCAGGGTGGTGTAGGGGTTGAGGCCGTGCCAGGCGACCATCCGGCCGTAGGCCAGGTAGTTGTAGATATCGGTCGAAAGCACCGGCGGCATGGCCAGCGCCAGGGTGAGGTGAAGGAGCAGGCCCAGAGTCAGGAGTGCTACTACCCGGCCCGTCTTCCTGACCTGGCGGGCCAGAGCAAAGGCGCCCAGCCAGAGGCCGTTCAGGAGCAGCCACAGCCCGCCAAACCAGTTCCGGAAAGATTCAACGGACAACGCCGGGGGCGGGGATAGCCCCCAGCCGTGGGCGAAAAAGGACCGGGTGATCGGGCTATAGCCGTAGATGTTGCCGAAGGTGTCGGGGATACGGTAGGATAGCAGCGTCAGGGCCACCAGGGCCGCTTCCAGCAGAGTCCCCTCCCCCAGCAGGGCGGCCAGGGGAAGAGACGCTGTGCGAGCCGGTCTCTGGGTGCGATTCACGGCATCGTCCAGCGCAGGAGCCGGCGGCATGGAAGCGGCCCTCTCCGGGTGGCCGTTCGGCCTCTACAACCTCTCGACGCTGAGGGCCACGGCCTCCCCACCGCCCAGGCAGAGGGTGGCGATGCCGGTGCGCAGGCCGCGGTCCTGGAGGGCGTAAAGGAGGGTCACCAGGATGCGGGCCCCGCTGCAGCCGATGGGGTGGCCCAGGGCGATGGCCCCGCCGTTGACGTTGACCCGGTCCCAATCCCAGCCCAGGGCCTTGCCGTCGGCCACGGCCTGGGCGGCAAAGGCCTCGTTGGCCTCGATCAGGTCAAAGTCGTGGATGCCCACCCCCAGTTTCTTCATCACCTTCTGCACGGCGTAGATGGGGGCGGTGAAGAGGCGAATCGGCTCCACGGCGGCCTGGTCGTAGGCGGTGATGCGGGCCATGGGCTGGAGGCCCAGTTCGCGGGCCTTGTCCGCGCTCATGACCACCAGGGCGGCGGCGCCGTCGGTGATGCCCGGGGAGTTGCCGGCGGTGACGATGCCGTCGGGCTCAAAGGCCGGCCGCAACCTGGAGAGGAGCGACATGGCCTCCTCTTTGCTGGCGTAGCGGCGGGGGTTCTCGTCGGTGTCGAAGACTTGGGGCGGCCCCTTGCGCTGGGGAATCTCCACCGGGACGATCTCGGCCTTGAAGCGGCCGGCGTCGATGGCCTCGATGGCCTTGCGGTGGCTATGGTAGGCGTATTCGTCCAGTTCCTCCCGGGTCAGCCCGAACTCGCGGGCGATCCATTCGGCGGAGGAGCCCATATGGTGGTTTTCGAAGGCGCACCAGAGGCCGTCCAGGACCATGCCGTCGATCAGGCCGTCGGGCACGGCCCCGCCGACCCCGCCCCTGGCGATGCCCCCCATACGGTAGCCGGTGCGGGCGCGGGGCAGGTAGAAGGGGGCCAGGTTCATATTTTCCATGCCGCCGGCCACGATGATTTCGGCGTCGCCGGCCTGAATCATGGCGCTGGCCAGCATGACCGCCTTGAGGCCGGAGCCGCAGACCTTGTTGATGGTGAGTGCGCCGACATGCGGGGGGATGCCGGCCTTGATGGCCGCCTGGCGGGCCGGGGCCTGGCCCAGTCCGGCCGGCACGACGCAGCCCATGATCACCTCGTCCACGCTGGCCGGATCGATTCCGGCCCGCCGCACCGCCTCGCGGATGACGATGGCCCCCAGTTCGGTGGCCGGGGTGTTGGAGAGGGTGCCGCCAAAGGCCCCGATGGCCGTCCGGCAGCCGCTGACAATGACCACATCACGTATCATCATGCCCTCCTGCCGCATATGCACCGCAGAGATCGCAGAGGACGCCGGGATCCTTCCATCCTCTCAACGCTCTCGGCGGTAAACGCCTGCTCGTCCCAACCAGGTGCTCGAGGCATCACCTCCTTGTGGCCTTCTCCACGATGAGACTTCTGTCCGGTTCTCCGGCCGCGCTGCCGGCCGAAGCGAAGCGTATTGTACTATATTGTGCACAGACGCGCAAACCGGGCAACGTCGGTTGACAATATCCTTGTTCTGGGGGATAATTCAGGTGGTAGCTGGTCGTCAGGAGGCGTGGGATGGGGTTACGAAACATCATCATCTGGGACCGGACGAACATTGTGAACCGGGTGGGCATTTTCGGGTGGCCTTCATGGGGACGACCTTTGAGTATCTTCTGGATTTCTGGAGGCCCAAATGACCGATTTGCCCTCTGTGAAAGAACCGGAGCCCGAATATCTTGCCCAGGTTGGGCAAAGCCTATGGGATAATGTCTAGCGGTGCCTCCTGTTCCCCAAAAGGCCGGAGGTCGCCCCTGGGTCAGGGGCGACCTCCGGGCCGGCCGAGGGAAACTTCTAGCGTGTGCCGCGCAGGCGGGGGTCCAGGGCGTCGCGCAACCCGTCGCCCAGGAAGTTGAAGGCGAACATGGTGATGGAGAGGGCCAGGGCGGGGAAGATGATCTGATGGGGAGCGGTCCGGATATACTGTGCCCCCTCCGAGATCATCAGCCCCCAACTGGGCGTCGGCGCGTTCACTCCCAGACCGATGAAACTCAGGAAGGCCTCGGTGGCGATATAGCCCGGGATGGCCAGCGTCACCGTGATGACCAGCGGCCCCAGGATGTTGGGCAGGATATGCCGGAAGACAATGCGCCAGTTGCTGGCCCCCACCGCCCTCGCCGCCAGCACGAACTCCTGCTCCCGGACCGAAAGCACCTGCCCCCGGGCCAGCCGGGCGGTGCCCATCCAGGCCGTCAGGCCGATGCCGATGAAGATAAAGAGCATACCGCCGAAGTAACGGTCCAGGTCGCTCAGGGACTTGGCAAAGGCGGACATCCTCTCGGTTCCGGCGAAGGTCGAGCGGAAAAAGGCCATCATGAGGATGATGAGGAGCATGGTGGGGATGGCGTACATCAGGTCCACAAAGCGCATCATGATGTTATCCACCCACTTGCCGAAGAAGCCGGAGATCAGGCCGTAGGTGGTGCCCACGAGCAGGGCGATGAGCGGCCCCACAAAGGCCACCGAGAGGGAAATCTGTGCCCCGTAGATCAACCGGCTCAGCAGGTCTCTCCCCAAATCATCGGCTCCCAGGATATACCGGTCGCTGATCTGGACATACTCTCTCATCGTCGGAAAGAGGGCTACGATCCACTCCGGCACCTGAAGTTTCTCCATGCGATGTTGCTCGGCATAGTGGTAGGGGGCGATAAAACTGGCAAATATTGCCGATAGCACCAGAAGGGTAACCAGGACGGCGCCGACGACAGCCGCCCGGTTGCGGCTCAGCCGGTAGAGGGCATCGCTCCACAGGCCGGCCGTCTTGCGTCGCTTCGGAATGGCTCTCTCTGCAACGGCCATGGCTCACCTCTCATTCGTAGCGGATGCGCGGGTCCAGCCAGGCGTAGGTAATATCTACTACCAGGTTGGCCAGGATCAAGAAGACCGCATAGAGCAGGACCGTTCCCATGATGACCGTGTGATCGCGGTTGGTGATGCTGGTGATAAAGTACCGGCCCAGGCCGGGGATGCCGAAGATCTGCTCGGTGACAAAGGTGCCGGTAACCACGGCGGCGAACATCGGCCCCAAAATGGTCACCACCGGTATCAGAGAGTTGCGCAGGGCGTGGCGCAGAATCACCACCCGCTCCGAGAGCCCCTTGGCCCGGGCGGTGCGGATATAGTCCTCGCGGATGACCTGCAGAAGGCTGGCCCGGGTCAGGCGGGCGATGATGGCCGAGTTGCCGATGCCCAGGGCAAAGGCCGGCATGAGGGTGAACTTCCAGAAGCCGTCCCAGGTGTAATCCCGGGGGAAAAGGCCGGCGATAAAGGGCGGCTTGGCGCCCCAACCCGTCGGCGGCAGCCACTGCAGGAGGACGCCGAAGATATATTGCAGAATCGGCCCCATGGCGATGACCGGAACGGACACCCCGAAGATGGCCACGCTCATCCCCAGATAGTCCCAGATGGTGTTCTGTCTCAGAGCGGCCAGGATGCCCATGGGCATGCCGATGACCACAGCAATGGCCAGCGCCAGCACTCCCAACTGAAAGGAGACCGGCAGGTTCTGCTGGATGATCTCGGCCACCGAGCGTTCCTTCAACTGGAGCGAGGGCCCCAGGTTGATCCAACGAAAGTGCCAGCCCCCGCCCAAGGGGATGCTCACCAGATATCTTTCCATGACCGAGTTCGAGGGGTCCGGGTCCTGGCCGGATACCTTGAGGGCCTGCTCCTCGCGGCGGATGGTGTAGCGGCGGTTGCTATCCTTATCCACGATGCTCCACTGGCTCCCGGCCTGTTTCACCTCTATCCGGGCCTGCTCGCTGAGCGGCCGGCCGTTCTTTTGAAACTGTTCGCGCAAAGCAGGGGAGATCACCTTTTGATCCAGTTCGCTGGCCAGGTCGGCCTGGATTTCAAAGGAGAAGGGGCCGATACGCATCACTCGAGGAACGGCGACGTTATAGAGAAAGAGAGCGTACTGCTCCCAGAAACTCTTGTCCAGACCATACTTCTCGTTCAGCATTTCCACCGTGACCGCCGGCAGCGCCTTCTCCCGGTCGAAGGGGCCGCCGGGCACGGCCCTTTGCAGGACGAAGGTGAGGAAAGAGAGAAGCAACAGGACCACCAGCATCCACAGAAAGCGTCGAACGATGAAACGGCCCATCGAGGCCCTCCTGGTGGGGAGGGCAGGGCCCCCCTTGGGGAGGCCCTGCCCTCAAACTAGATGGCGAGACTTACCGCTGGATGCTCCACTTCTCCAGCGCCTCATGCCCGTGCTGGGAGAAGGTGCGGATGACGTAGGGCTTGGTACAGGTGACGCGGGTGTACCAGTAGATGGGGGCGATGGCCGCGTCTTCCCAGACCAGGATCTGCTCCGCCTGGGCGTACATGTCCATGCGCTTGGCCGGGTCCGGCTCCACGGCGGCATCCCTCACGAGTTGCTCGAAGGTGTCGTTCTTCCAGAAGATACCGCCGTCGGGGACGCCGTCGCCGTTGTCATCCGGGTTGGCCGAGCCGCCCAGGGCAAAGACCTCGCGGGTCCAGTTGTTGGCATCGGGGTAGTCCAGGCACCAACCCAGGCGCCAGACCGGCGGGGTATCGGGGCTCTTGATCGTCTTCAGGTAGACCTTCCACTCCTGGTTGGTCACGCTCACCTTGATGCCCAGCGTCTTGACCCACATGTCCTGGATGGCCTCGGCGATCTTCTTGTGGGCCTCGGAAGTGTTGTACATCAGAATCAGTTCGGGAATCTGATCCACCGAGGTAAAGCCCATATCGGCCATGTAGGCCTGGAGTTCGGCCTTGGCCTTGTCCGGGTCGTACTTGACGCCCAGGTCCGGATACTTATCGGGGGTCGGGCAGGCGGCCATGCCGGGCCGGCAGAACCACTGGGCCGGCTCCTGCCCGCCCTTGAGGACGGTGTCGATCAGCCCCTGCCGGTCAATGGCCAGGGAGAGGGCGCGGCGCATATGGACGTTGTCCACCGGCGGCTTGGTGGTGTTGAAGCCGTAGTAGTAGGTGCAGCCCATCGGGGCGATCATGAGTTCCTTGGAGAGCACCGGGTCGGACTTGACGCGGTCGATGTCGGCGATGGGCACGCCGGCCACGTCCAGGTTACCGGCCTCGTACTCGGTGAAGGCCGGCGAGGCATCCAGCATGGTGAATTTGATCTCGTCGATCTGGGCCACCGGGACGCTCTCGATGCCCGGCCAGAAGGGGTTCTTCACGATGGTCAGGTAGGAGTCGTGGACCCACTCCTTCAGGACGTAGGGGCCGTAGGACTGGTTGAAGCCCGGCTCGGTCCAGCGCTCGCCGCGCCCCTCGGTGCAGTCGTCGCCCTCGATGATCCAGCGGGGCTGGGCGTGGGCCACCCACATCCCGGCGATGTTCAGGTTGTAGACGGCCGGGGTGGTGAAGGTCAGCACCAGGGTGGCCTCGTCGAGCGCCTTCACGCCGACCTTGCTCGTGTCGGTGAGGGCCCCGGTGTTGTAGGCGTCAAAGTTCTCGATGGCGAAGCCGAGCACATAGGCGTACTCGGAGGCGGTCTTCGGGTTGCCGGTGCGCAGGATGCCGTACTCAAAGTCGTAGGCGGTGACGGTGCGCACGTTGCCCTCGCAGTCCTTCACCTGCTCCACCTCCGTGCCGTTCCAGCGCACCCAGGGGATGCCCTGGCGAATCTTGAAGGTGTAGGTCCGGCCGTCGGCGGAGGCGGTCCAGGACTCGGCCATGCCCGGCTCCAGGAGGAGCGTAACCTCGTTCAGGCGGGTCAGGCCGACGGTGAGTTCATCCACCACCTGCACCGAGGAGGTGTCGGTAGCCAGGGCCGGGTCCAGGGTCGGCACGTCGCCCGGGCCCAGGTTGATGCGCAGGATGTTCGGGCGGCCCGGCACGGGAGTCGGCTGGGGTGGCGCGGTGACCACGACGACCTGGGTGGCCCCGGGGACGGTCTGAACGACCGGAGCCTGGGTCACCACAACCGTTTGGGGGGCGCAGGCGGCCAGCAGCGTGCCCGCCAGCACCAGGGTGCTCAGTACCATCATCCACTTTTTCATCTTTGTCCTCCTATGGAGTTTCTACCTCTGCCCGTTACCGCCGATGTTGCTCGCTTCCTCGATAGCCATCACCTCCTTTCGGCTCGAGCGCTAGTAAAGGAAACAGGCCACCCAGTGGCCCGGACTGACCTCCTTGTAGGGCGGTTTTTCCTCTTTGCAGCGGTCCATAAGTTCCGGACAGCGGGTGGAGAAGTTGCACCCCCTGGGCGGATGGGCCGGGCTGGGGATCTCGCCCTTCAGGAGGATGCGCTGGCGCTTTTCCTCGACCTCCGGGTCCGGCACCGGCACGGCCGACATGAGGGCCCGGGTATAGGGGTGGAGGGGATTCAGGTAGATTTCGTCCCGGTCGGCCAGTTCGACGATCTTGCCCAGGTACATCACCGCCATTCGGTCGCTGATGTGCCGCACCATGCTCAGGTCGTGGGCGATGAAGAGGTAGGTCAGCCCCAGCCGGTCCTGGAGTTCCTCCATCAGGTTGACCACCTGGGCCTGGATGGAGACGTCCAGCGAGGAGATGGGCTCGTCACAGACGATCAGGTCGGGGTTGAGGGCCAGGGCGCGGGCGATGCCGATTCGCTGGCGCTGCCCGCCGGAGAACTCGTGGGGGTAGCGGTTGATGAAGTAGGGGTTGAGGCCGACCAGTTCCAGGAGTTCCTGCACCCGTTCGCGTTTCTCCTTCCCGGTGGCCACCCCGTGGACCTCCAGCGGCTCGCCGACGATGGCCCCCACGGTCATACGCGGGTTCAGCGAGGCGTAGGGGTCCTGGAAGATGATCTGCATGCGCCGTCGCATCTGGCGCAGTTGCCGGCCCCGGGCCCGGGTCAGGTCCACGCCGTCGAAGATAATTTGACCGGCCGTGGGTTCGTACAGCCGCAGGAGGGTGCGGCCCACGGTGGTCTTGCCGCAGCCGGTTTCCCCGACCAGACCCAACGTCTCGCCGCGGTAGATGTCGAAACTGACGTCGTCCACCGCCTTGACGTCGCCGATGTGGCGCCGGATGAGCAACCCTCGGGTAATGGGGAAGTACTTCTTCAGGTTCCGGACCTGTACCAGTGGTGTTTGGGCTGCAACCATATCTTACCTCTTCTGTTCGGCAATCGTCTCCCACCGCCAGCAGGCCACAAAGTGGTCGTTCCCATCGGCTTTTTCCAGCGTCGGCATTCCTTCCAGGCACTGGTCGGTGACGTAAGAACAACGGGGGGCGAAGGGGCAGCCGGGCGGGAGATCGATGAGGTCAGGCGGCAGGCCGGGGATGGAGATGAGTTTGGTGCCGGGGGCCTCGTCCAGGCGGGGCAGGGACCCCAGAAGGCCCTGGGTGTAGGGGTGGCGCGGCCGTTTGTAAATATCCCTGACCCGGCCCCGCTCGATGATGTAGCCGGCGTACATCACATTGATGTACCTGGCCAGGCCGGCCACCACCCCCAGGTCGTGGGTGATCCACATCACCGCCATCCCCAACTGGTCTTGAAGCCGCTTCACCAGGTCGATAATCTGGGCCTGGATGGTCACGTCCAGGGAGGTCGTGGGCTCGTCGGCGATCAGGAGTTTGGGGTTACAGGAGAGGGCCATGGCGATCATGGCCCGCTGGCGCATCCCTCCGGAAAACTGGTGGGGGTAGTCATCCAGGCGCGCCCGGGCATCCGGGATGCCCACCATGGTCAGCAGTTCCTCGGCCCGTCGGCGGGCCTGGCGGTTGTCCATCCCCTGGTGGAGTTTGAGCGCCTCCATAATCTGAAAGCCGATGGTATAGACCGGGTTGAAGGAGGTCATCGGGTCCTGGAAGACCATGGCGATCTCGGCCCCCCGGATGTGGCGCATCTCGTTTTCGCTCAGGGAGAGGATGTCGCGCCCGTCGAACCAGATCTCATCGGCCCAGATTTTGCCCGGCGGCTGAGGGATCAGGCGCATGATGGAAAGGGCGTGGACGCTTTTGCCGCAGCCGCTTTCCCCCACCACTCCCAAGGCCCCTCCCTCCTCCAGGGTATAGGAGATGCCGTTGACCGCATGAACCTCGCCGTCCTGCGTGAAGAAAGAGGTCCGGAGGTTCTGGATACGCATCAAAACGCCCATACCTGCTCCTTATTTCTATCCGATACCCAGGCCGCTTTTCTGGAAGTCCAAAGCATTCTCAGTATAATACGCCAGGCCAGTGTTGTCAAGTGCCATCTAAAATCGATGCTTTTTGCCCTTTTTCCGACCCTGTGGTATAATTCAAATGTATTTGTTTGCCGCAGAGATCGCCAAGAACGCAGAGGATCTTCGGTCTCAGGGCGCTCGGCGTTCCCGGCGGCAGACATCTACTTCAGACTCCAGCGAAGGGGCAGGGCGCTGTTCTGCCCCTTCCACGTGACATCGGCGGATTCGGCCACCCCGAAAGGGATTTCGCCATGGCTCCGCCCGGAGGAGGTTGGAAGATTTTGTTCAACTGGATCCAACGAGGAAGGGGGTGGATACGCCTCTGGCCCTGGCGCCCGCTTTTCACCCTGGCCGGCCTGGCCTTCTTTTTGGCCGCGGCCTTCTGGGGCTACCAGTCCAGCGCCCAGAGCGCCACCATCGTTGTGGACGGGGAGGTCCGTTCGCTGCGCACCCACCAGCGTCTGGTCGGCGGCGTGCTCCGGCAGGCCGGCCTGGCCCTCAACCCGGCCGACGAGGTTTACCCTCCCCCCGAAACCTTCTGGCATCCCGACCAGCCCATCGTCGTCCGGCGGGCCTTTCCGGTGACGGTGCGGGCCGACGGCCGGGAGGTGCAGTTCTACGGCCGGCCGCGTTCCGTCCTGGAGGCGCTGGCCCTGGCCGGCATCACCCTGCAGACAGGCGACGCGGTGTATGCCAACTCCCGCCTCCTGCCGGAATCGGCCTATGCCGATGAAACGGCGTTGCGCCTCCTCCTCTCCCCTTCGGCCTCCCTCCATCTGGCCACGCCAGCCTGTGGGCTGCCCTCGCTGCGCCTGGAAATCGTCCGCGCCGTTCCCCTTTACCTCCACGATGACGGCGTGGAGATGGAAATCCGCACCACGGCGGCAACGGTGGGCGAGGCCCTGGAACGGGCCGGCCTCCTCCTCTACCGGGCCGACCAGGTCTATCCCGACCTGGATACCCCCGTGTCGGCCGGCCTGCACATCTACCTGGCCCGCTCCTTCCCCGTCACCCTCACCGCCGACGGCCGCACCTACACCACCCGCACCCGGGCCCGGACGGTGGCCGAACTCCTCCGGGAAGAGGGCCTGACCCCACGCCCACCCCAGGCGGCTTCTTCCTCCCCGGAAGAGGACGGGGTCGCCCTGCCCCCGGCGGACCCGGCCGGGCCGGATGACCGGGTGGAACCTTCGCCCGAGACTCCCCTGCGCCCGGGGATGGCCGTCCGGCTCATCCGCGTGACCACCTACGACCAGGTCATCGAAAGCCCCATCCCCTTCCGCTATCTGCAACAGCCCGATCCCGGCCTGGAACTGGACCAGCACCACCTGCGCCCCGGCCAGGAGGGCCTGAGACAGGAAATTTTCCGCATCACCTACGAGGACGGCCGGGAGGTTCAGCGAACTTTTCTGGGAGAACGGGTGGTCCGTGAGCCGGTCGATCAGGTCTTTTATTACGGCACCCGCATCGTCATCCGTACCCTGGAAACTCCGGACGGCCCGATTCTATACTGGCGCAAAATCCGGGTCTGGGCCACCTCCTACTACCCAAGCACCTGCGATAAATCGCCCGACGACCCTACCTACGGCATCACCTACACCGGCAAACGGGCCACCCGGGGCATCATCGCCGTGGACCCCCGGGTCATCCCCCTCCACACCCGGATGTACGTCCCCGGCTACGGCTTTGGTGCGGCCGAAGACATCGGCGGGGCGGTCAAAGGCCGGCACGTTGACCTCTGCTTCGACGATGGAGACCGGGGCAAAGGGCTGTGGGAAACCCATTACGTCGATGTCTACCTGCTCCTCCCTATCCCGGAGAAGTTCCCCTGGATTCTCCCCTGAACTTTTGGAGCCGAGAGATGCCCGAACAGGTTGTGCCGACGGTCTACTTCGAATCTCCTGGACCGGCCAACACCGAACGAGTCCTGGAGATCGCCGGGCAACGGGCCGCCGAACTGGGCCTGCGGAGCATCGTGGTGGCCACCACGCGAGGGGAAACCGCCGTCCGCGCCTCCCAGGTCCTTTCCGGCTACCGCCTGGTCGCCGTCACCCACGTTACCGGCTTTCGGGAGGCCAACCTCCAGGAGTTGACCCCGGAGAACCGCCGCCTGCTGGAGCAGGCCGGCGTATCCATCCTGACGGCGACCCATGCCTTCGGCGGGGCCGGCCGGGCCGTGCGCAAGAAACTGGGCACGTACCAGGTGGACGAGATCATCGCCCACGTCCTGCGCCTCTTCGGCGAGGGGATGAAGGTGGCGGTGGAGATCACCCTGATGGCGGCCGATGCCGGCCTCGTCCGCACCGATGAGGAGGTGATCGCCATCGCCGGGACCGGGCGGGGCGCCGATACGGCCATCGTCGTGCGGCCGGCCAACACCCACAACCTCTTTGACCTCCGCATCCTGGAAGTCCTGTGCCGGCCGCGGCTGTAGCCGGGGCGCATACGGCCTGCCCCGCCCTGACCTGGTATCTGGAGGGGTCCGATGGAGCAAAAGTATCCCCAGGCCGACCACGGCTGGCCGGGACAGGCTGCTCCTGGCCGGCTTCTCACCGGCCTTTACCTCCTGAGCCTCCTGGTGTTGGTTCTGGCCGCTGCCCTGGTAGATGGCCCCTGGGATGTTGACGGCTCCTACTACTTCCTGGTGGCCCGCAACCTGGCCCAGGGGCGGGGCCTCACGGTGGAGGCCATCTGGCACTTTTTCCAACCGCCTTCCTCCCTTCCCCAGCCGGCCGGCGACCTCTGGATGCCCCTCCCTTCCCTGCTGATGGCCCCGGCCCTGCTTTTCGGCTCCACCTTTCGCTTTGCCCAGGCCGCCCAGGTCCTCCTGGCGGCGCTCCTCCCGCTCCTGTCCTTCCGCTTCGCCCGGGACGCCGGGGCTTCCCTCCCCTGGGCCGCCCTGGCCGGCCTCCTGACCACCTTCGCCGGAATCGTTACCCTCCACTGGGTGGACAGCGACTGCTACACGGCCTATGCCCTGGTGGGTGGGGCGGCGCTTTATGCCATGGGCCGGGCCGAATCCGGCCCGCGCTGGCTGCTCCCCGCCGGACTCCTGGGCGGACTGGCCGCCCTCACCCGCAACGACGGCCTCCTTCTGCTGTTCGTCCTCTGGGCAACGGCTTTCCTCTTCAGCCGCCATCGCCGGACCGCCTTCCCCTGGAAAATGCTCCTGGGCGGAACGGCGCTCTTTCTGTTGCCCGTCCTGCTCTGGTACGGCCGGAACGTCCTCCTCTTCGGCCAGCCCACACCGATTCCCCTCTCCTTCCTCCTCACCCTGCGCGACTACCGCCACCTTCTGGCCTACCGGCCCCAGGCCGATTGGGCGGCCTTCTGGGGACAGGGGCTGGGGGCGCTCCTCTCGGTGCGTCTTTCCGCCCTGAAGGCTGCCCTGACCGTGCTGGCCGGCGATTTTCAACTCTGGGAACTCCTCCCGCTGTTGCTGACCCTGCTCCTTTTGCGGCGGCGGCCGCTTCTATGGCCGGCCTTTTTCTACCTGGGCGTCCTTCTCCTGGCCCTGGTCGGCGCCTTCCCCCTCCTGGTCCTGCACGGCACCTGGTCCCGCTCCCTTCCGGCCTTTCTGCCCGCCGGCTACGCCAGCGTGGCTCTGGGGCTGGAGCATCTGGCCGAAGGGCTGTCGCGCCGGTTGGCCCCCCAGACCCCCCGCCGGGTTCATATCCCCCTCCTGGCCCTGATGGCCGCCATCGCCCTCCTGGTCGGTCTGGTGGCCGGAAGCCGGCAACTGGAGACCGTGCGCTCCAACCCCTCGCTCTGGCAGGAGGTTGGAGACTGGCTACGGCAACATACTCCGGCCGGAACGGTGGTGATGGCCCAGGACCCCATGGCCATCGTGCTCTACGGGGAACGGCCGGCCATCGGCATCCCCTATGAGGAGCCACCCCGCCTTCTGGAGATCGCCCGGCAGTATGGGGTGAAGGAGATGGTGCTGGTGGGGCGCTTCAGCGGCCTGTGGCCCGAGACGCTGTGCCGGCTTTACGCCGGCGAAAGCGTGCCCCCCTTCACCCTCCTGTGGGAAGAGGGCGAGGTGCGCATTTACCGGGTGGAGTGATTCGGTGGAGGCCTCCTGGGGAAAACGGGCGGCAGTGCTTCTGGCCCTGTCCCTGGCCGCCTTTCTCTTCTATCCCCTCCCGGCCCGTCTGCTCCTGGGGGAGTGGACCTTCCCCTTCGACGACCCCTGGATTCACCAGGTCTATGCCCGCAACCTGGTCCGTTACGGCCAGTACGCCTTCAATCCCGGGGAGCCGAGCAGCGGCAGCAGCGCACCGCTCTGGACCCTGCTCATGGCCCCGGCCCACCTCCTGGGCCTGCCGGCCGTGCCCTGGGCCCTTTTCCTGGGGCTGCTCTCCCTCCTGGGGTTGGGGGCCGTGCTCTGGGCCTGGGCCGGGCGCCATTTTCCTCCGCCCTGGCCCCTCTGGCTGACGGCCATCGCCCTCCTTTCCCCCCAGGTGGCCTGGACCGGCATGGAAGGGATGGAGACGGCCCTGGTCGCCGCCCTCTCCCTCGGGATCCTCTATCGGCTGGATCGGACTTCCTGGCGGACGCCCGGTCCGGCCGCCCTGGACGGCCTGCTGAACGGCCTCCTGCTCTGGCTGCGGCCGGAGGCCCCGCTCCTCACCCTGGTGATCGCCTGGCAACGCCGGCGGGAGGGATGGCGGGGTTGGCTCGCCTTTGGGCTGGCCCTGCTCTCCCTGGCCGTCCCCTACTTTCTTTTTCACCTGACGGTCGGCGGCCGGCCCTTTCCCCAGACCGTCTACGCCAAGACGGCCTATTACGGGACGGCGAATCTGGCCGTCCGGGTCGGCTTCCTGCGCGACCTGGCCCTGGCGTTCCTGCCGGGACCGTGGCCGCTGGTTGCGGCCCTCCTGCCGGCCTCGCTCTTCCGGATGGCCCGCGCCCGAAGGTGGACCTGGGGACCTGGCCTGGCCTGGGCCGGGCTGACCCTCCTCCTGGCCGTGGTGCAGTTGCCGGTGGTGCTCCACCTGGGCCGGCACTTTGCTCCGCTGTTGCCGCCCGTTCTCCTGGCCAGCGGCGAGGCCCTCTCTCCCCTGCCTCGCCTGGGCCGGCGATTCGTCCTTCTCCTGGGGATTTCCCTGCTGTTGATCGGGGTGTTCGTAGGGATAGGCTTCTATATCCCCCTCTGCCGGGGCCTCCTGACCTCCCAGGTAGCCATGGGCCGCTTCATCGCCGACTACCTGCCGGCGGAGGCCGTGGTCGCCACCCACGACATCGGGGCCATCGGCTACTTTGGGGAACATCGGGTGGTGGACATCCTGGCCCTGACCGAACCGGAAGCGACTCCCTGGGTGGCCGCGCGGAACTGGAACGCCCTGGCCGGCTATTTGCAGGCCAGGAACGCCTCTTACCTGGCTTCTCTGGAGGGCCTCTTTCCAGAACTCCGGACGGAGACCGGGGCCGTCCTGGAGGTGCGGAAGGGGCGGATGGAGTTGTATCGTCTCCTGTGGAGCCGCTAGTCCGGGGAGGCCCGTTTTTGCCGCAGAGCACCGGACGAAGCGTTCCTGGCGGTAAACATACACCTGGGGAATGCCGGGGAAACTAGAAGAGAGGCGGGCGCCAGCGGGCGAGGATGTAGAGGGCTCCCAGGCCAAAGAGCACCTGCACCGCCAGAGCGATCACCGCCAGGAGGAGGGCCAGGGCCCGCTGGCGGCGGTGGAAGAGCGATCCCAGGAGGAAGTTGCCTCCCAGCAGGAGGAGGCCGAAGGCGGGCAATTTGAACAGGTCCTGGGAGGGAGCGATGTAATCGGGAAGGGTACGCGCGACGCCGGCCTCCAGAATTTGGGTGAAGTGAATCGGCCCCTGGGGGTCCAGAACGGGGAAACGATAACAGAGGAGAGCCAGGAGGGCAAAGTTGAGGAAGAGGGCTACGGCCAGGAGGGCCAGGAGGGGGCGGTCGGACCAGATGCTCCAGCGGAGGGGCCACCAGGGGAGGCGTTCCTGGGCCAGTTGTCGGGTGATGCCCAGGCGGCGGCGGACCTCCACCTCGCGGATGAACTCCTCCGGGTGGCGGGGGGAAAGGACGTAGGCGCGTCCCTCGGTACAGACGAGGAGTTGGGAAGGCCGGCCGGCAGTGGCGTAGAATTCCACCACCCCCAGTTCGGGTGAGCGGCCGCGCCCCCAATGGCAGCCGGGCCAACGCCAGCCGCGTTCCCGGACCTTTTCCCCCTCAGCCCAGGGACGGAGGGCCGTGACCCGGTTCATCGGGATGGTCAGCCGGTTCCCTCCCCAGAGGATGACCAACCCGTTGCGGTCGAAGATGTAGCGAAGGGTCAGCAGGGCGATGCTCCAGTAGAGAAAGAACACCCCCAGGGCACCGAAGAAGAGGACCCCCAGAAGGAGCCAGAAGGTGCGCCCGGAGACAGGAGCAAGGGCCTGTCGGCCCAGCCAGGCCGCCAGAATCAGGGCAAGGGCTGCCACCAGGCAGGCGACGGCGCTGCCGAAAGAGCGGACGGGACGCCAGACGCGCATCCGGCTTTTACCGTGCTTCCTGACGGGCCCTTCGCCAGCGCCACCAGGCCGCCAGGGTCAACAGGAGCAGGCCGGCCGGCACCAGGAGAAGGACCTCCCAACTCAACCCGCTGGCCCCGCCGGGCAGTTCCCCGCCGCCCACGCCCGTGGTGGGAGTGCCCCCGGCCGGCGCGCCGATGCCGGTTGGGGCGGGGGCAAAGGTGGGGACCGGGGTGACGGCAGCAGCCACGCGAGTCGCCGGAGGCGGAGGGGTAAAGGTGGGGACGGCCGCCGGAACGGCCGTTGCGGTCGGCGCCGCGGCGGTGGGGGAGGAAACGACCCTGGCTTCCACCGTAGTAGTAGGGGAGGGAGAGACCTGGGCCTTGACCTGGGCAGCCGGCTGGCCGGCCGGCCGGCGGAGGACGGTCAGGCCCAGCACCACCACGACGATCAGCAAAAGCAACAGCACGCCGACGATAATCAGCATGGGTCGGCTCAGTTTGAGTCTGAACCCACCGCCGGAACTCCCTCGAAGGGCCATCGCTACCTCCTGTTATGGGAACGCCTCAGAAACCTTACCTTATCTTACCTCATGTCGCAGGGAATTGCAACCCGAGATGCTCTGCCGTGAACAGTAAGAATCCTGTTGACCCTAACCGGCCGTCAGCCGGCCCTCTCCGGTTCCGAAGAAACCGCCGGTCAACAAACCCGGCCCGGCAGACCGGAGACCTCATGGGTTTGAAATCACCTTGATGCGGACATGGCAAACAGCAGGATTTCAATTTCCTCCCCAAGGCCGGTTCCGGGCTGTCGGGTATAAGGTCTGAAAGAGGCCCTGGTGGTTACTATTGTAATCCCACCGGGATAGCATGTCAAGTCATTTGTTGTGCCCGGGTGCACGCCATGGGTTTTCTGCGCTATTCCCGGCCCCTGCCTCCGATTCAAGGCCCTGGGGAGGGCTATGGACTGGCCCACCTTCTGGAAGGCCGGGCCAGTCCAGGTAAAGCAACACATCCCGACGTTGCGACCTGTCGGGGATAAGGGAAAGTTGCCTGGGGACGGAACACCCCGGAAAAAGCCTAGCGGGGCGAAGAGGATTTCTGCGAGGAGGAGGCCGGCCGCTTGCGGCGATTGCGCCGGCGCTTCTTGCCCGGGCGAACCTGGAGACCGAGCCTCTTCAGGTCCTCTTCGACCTCCAAAAGGGCTTCCTGCAAACTCTTGGCCATTTTCCGCTCCTGCGTCGAACGGCTACGGCCGCCCGCCCCTTTGCCGGCGGCCTTTTAGCGTAAACTCATCTCCCGCAGACGCTCCATGTCCAGAAGGACGATCTGGTCCCGGTCAAAGGCCACCAGACGGTCGTCGCGGAAGCGGCTGAGGATCTTGGTCACCGTCTCCCGACGGGCGTTGATCATCTCGGCGAACTGCTGGTGGGTATAGGAAAAGGGCAGCCGGGCCGGGCCCCGTCCCTGCCGGGCGCTGGGGTCCACCATGTCCAGAAGCAGCGCCGCCAGGCGCTCCGGGGCCGACTTGAAGATCAGGTCGCCCAGACGCCGCTCCACAGAGCGCAGGCGACGCCCCAGGTTTTCCATAATTCGCAGGACCAGGGTGGGATCATCCCGCAGGAGTTCTTCCAACCTCTGGCGGGACAGGGCGTAAAGGACTCCATCGGTCAGCGCCTGGGCCTGACTGCTCCAGGTCCTCCTGGGGAAAAGGGCCTGTTCGCCGAAGATGTCCCCCGGTTCCACAATGCTCAGGGTCAAATTGCGGCCCTGGGGCGAACGGCTGAAGAGGCGAACCCGGCCCCGTTCCAGCAGGTACAGTTCGTTGGCCGGCCCGCCGACCGAAAAGAGCACCTCTCCTTTACGAAAGGCCCGACGCTGGGCCGCCTGCTTCAACTTCGACCAGGGGTCCGGCCGGACGACAGCCAGATAGGGAAATGGTCCCCTTTGCATCATCCTCCTCCACCAGGCCTGGCGGAAGCCGCGCCCGCCAGACCCGGAACGATACGAAACTGACAGAACCGGCCTCCCGTGGAGCGCAGGCCCACCACCTCGACCTGGGCCTCCAGGGCTTCCTGCAGCCAGGCCCGCTCCTCCTGACAAAAGATAGGGTAGCGCGAGGCCACCGTCGAGATGTTGCAATGGTACTTGGTCAGGAGGTAGGAACCGTCGGCCTGGGCGGCGTAATGGGCCAAACCGCCCCTTTCGTTGAATACCTCGGTGACCCGGTCCAGCCGCTCGGCCAGGGGACGGCCGGCCAGGCGAGGAGCGTAACGTTCGAGCCACAACCTCCGCCGGGCAGCCAGGAGCCTGCGGAGGAGGGTCTGGCCCTGGGGCAGACGAAGGACGGCCTCCAGGAGGTCCAGCGCCAGGGCCTCATACCCCTGGGGAAAAAGCCGGTCGGCCTCCGACGTCAGGGAAAAGAGCTGGCCGGGCCGGCCCCGCCCCCGTTGCAGGCCGACGACCTCCACCCAGCCCTCGGCCCGCAGCCGCTCCAGGTGCTGGCGCACCGCGGTGATGCCGATGCCCAGATGTCGGCTCAACCGGGCAGCCGTCATGGGGCCGCCGGTGCGCAGAAGGGAAAAAATCTGTTCTCGCGTGCTGGCCGGCTGCATCCTTTTCTCCTTGGCCGGCCGTTCGGAACGCCTCCGAACCGACCGCCACAATTTCGTCCAGACAAGGACATTATACCACACTTTGGTGAATTTGTCAAGTTTTTACTGTCGAAATTGACATTTGACGGAAGCCGGCCCTTTTGTTAGAATCAGGGGTGTACCGCTGCCGAACCTGCGCGTGGGAGGACGGGCATGGACCTGCGTGAACTGGAGCGTTTCATCATCCTGGCCCGCGAGCACACCTGCCTGGGACGCAGCCGGAGGCTTCCGCCCGAACGCCCCGGTGCGGTGGAGATCGTCTACCGAGAAGGCAGCCTCTCCTACCGGGACAGTTACTTCGGCCAGAACCGGCTGATCGGCCAGGAGGTGGTCCGGCGGGCCGGGACGGTGGTCTGGGGGATGAACTATCTCATCCTGATTCACGACCTGCCGCTGGCCGGCGAGGAACTGGCCGCTTTCCTCCAGCGGGCCCAACTGGCCCGCTATCGGGAGCGTCGCCTTCTGGGGCCGCACCTCTTCCAGGAACGCAACCTGCGCTACGAGGACCGCAACCAGGGCGACCTGGCCTTTTTTCAGGGGGAGACGCAGGTCTTCTACCAGCAGGAGGAACTCTTCCGCATGCATTACTGCGGGGGGCTGGTACGTTGAGGGAGAAGTCATCCCGGCGTGGCGGTGGTTTGCGCCGGACGTGCTTTTGCGGTACAATGGGCCTGCCGCTACGCCGGTGGAGGAAAAGGCGTGCTTCTGGAGTTGCGCATCCGCAACTTTGCCATTATCGAAGAGTTGAACCTGACCCTTTCTCCCGGCCTCAATGTGCTCACCGGAGAGACCGGGGCAGGCAAGTCCATCATCATCGACGCGCTGGGATTGCTCCTGGGCGACAAGGCCGAGCGCACCCAGGTGCGCAGTGGGACCGAGCGGGCCGAGGTGGAGGGCGTCATCGCCCTGGACGAACGCACCGCCCATCTGCTCCGGCCGCTTCTGGAGGAATACGGCCTGGCCTCCGAGGAGGACGAGAACCTCATCCTGTACCGTGAACTGGGGGCCGGCGGACGCAGCGTGGGGCGGGTGAACGGCCGGGCGGTGAACGTTTACCTCCTGCGGGAAATCGGCGAACGGCTGGTGGACATCCACGGGCAGAGCGAGCACCTCTCCCTTTTCCGGGTACGCCACCACCTGGAGTTGCTCGACCGCTATGCCGGCTGCGAGGCCCTGCGGCAGGAAGTGGCCGAGGGGGTGGCCCGGCTGCGGGCGCTCCGGGAGGAGATCGGCCGCCGGGAAAAGGAGCGGTCCCGTCAGGAGGAACGGGCCGAGGCGCTGCGTTTCTGCCTGCAGGAGATCACCTCGGCCCGGCTGCGCCCCGGCGAAGAGGAAGAACTACGCCTGGAGCGGCAACGCCTGCAACAGGGGGCGCGCCTCCTGGAAGCGGTGGACCGTCTCCATGCCCTCCTGCACGGGGGCGAGGGCCGGCCGGCCCGCCTTCCTTCCGGCAGCGTGCAGGACCTCCTGGGGATGGCCTCCCGGGAGATGGAAGCCCTGGTGAAGATGGACCCCTCCCTTTCCCCGCAGAGGGACCTGCTGCTGGCCGTCTCCGACCAGTTGGAGGAACTCCTGCGCGCCCTGCGCGCCTATCGGGAGCGGCTGGACCTGGACCCCCGCCGGCTGGAGGAGGTGGAGGAGCGCCTGATTCTGGTGCGCGAACTGGAGCGCAAGTACGGGCCGACCATAGAGGAGGTCCTGGCCACGGCGGAGCGGGCGCGGGAGGAACTGGCCGCCCTGGCGAGCGGGCAGGAGCGCCTGGAAGAACTGCGCCGGCAGGAGGGGGAACTCTTGCTCGAACTGGGCCGGAAGGCCGGGCTTCTCTCCGCCCGGCGGGAGGAGGCCGCCGGCCGGCTCGCCCAGGCGGTGGAGGGGGCCCTGGCCGATTTGAATATGGCCGGAACGACCTTCGCCGTGCGGCTGGAGCGCATCGAAAGCGACGATGGGCTGCCGGTGGAGGGGGATTTCCCTTTCCCGGCCGGCCGCTACGCCTTCGATGCCAGCGGAATCGACCGCGTCGAGTTCCTCATCTCCCCCAACCCGGGGGAAGAACTGCGCCCGCTGGCCCGCATCGCCTCGGGCGGGGAAAGCACCCGTCTCCTCCTGGCGGTCAAGAGCATCCTTTCCCAGGCCGACGCCACCCCCATCCTGATCTTTGATGAGATCGACGTGGGGGTGGGAGGGCGCAGCGGCTACGTGGTCGGAGAAAAACTTTGGGAACTCTCCCGTTCCCATCAGGTCATCTGCATCACCCACCTGCCCCAGATCGCCGCCTATGCCGATGCCCATTTCTCCATCGGCAAGGTGGTGCGGGGCGGCCGCACCACCACCCAGGCGGTCCGCCTGGAGGGAACCGCCCGGGTGGAAGAACTGGCCATGATGTTGGGCGGGCCGAGGGTCAGCGCCGCTCACCGGGAAAGCGCCCGCCAGATTTTGGAACAGGCCCGGCAACGCCAGGCCGACAAGGAGGGATAGACAGGTGTCTGAGAAGTTACGTCGCTGGTGTGATCTTCTGCTGGAGGTGGGCTGGCTTCTGGCCGTCGTCCTGGTCACCCTCTACTTCGACATCTACACCAAAGACAGCCGCATCTTTGAGCCGCAGAAGGCGCTTTGGCTGCGCATCATCGTGACCCTGATGATGGCCGTCTGGGCCATCCGTACCCTGGAGGAGAACCGGGAGCATCTGCAGGCGGCCGGCTGGTGGCAAAAGGCGGTCTGGGGAGCGGTCGCGGCCGGCGCCGTCCTGGCCGTGGCCCTCCTGGTCGTCGGCGCGGTCACCTGGCGGGGCGGGCCGATCGACGGGATGCTGGCCTGGCAGGAGACCGGGAAATTCCAGGAGGCGCGCGACGCCAGCGGGCGGGTGGTCGGCCAGCAGGCCGTCTATGAACTGGGAATCGTGGAGAGCACGCCCTTCCCGGTGGCCGCGGCCATCGGGGATGCGGTGCTGACCTGGATCATAGGCTGTGGGGCCGGCCTGGCCCTGGTCGGGGCGGCCTATGCCCTGCGCCATTCCTGGCGCCAGGCGCTCAAGACGGCCATGGTCATCCCCGCCCTGGTCTATATCGCCGTGCACCTGCTCGCCACCCTCACCTCGGTCTTTCCCCAGGCCAGTTTCTACGGCGGCTATGTGCGTCAGCAGGGCACGCTGAGCGTCCTGGCCTATATCGGCCTCTTCTTCCTCCTGGCCATGAATTTGCGCCGGCGGGAGCAACTGGAACGGCTGATCACCGTCATCCTGGTGACCAGCGTGCCCTCGGTCCTGTACGGCCTGGTGCAGAACCTGGGCATCGACCCCCTGCCCTGGCTGGGAAACGTGCAGGCCCGCGTCGCTTCCACCATGGGCAACGCCATCTTCATCGCCGCCTACCTGATCATGATCCTGCCTCTGACCGGCTACCGCCTGCTCCGCGCCTGGCAAAAGTTGCAGGAAAGCCCGCCTCCGGAGGCAACGCCGGCCGAAAACGACCCCATCCTCCGGGGAACCTACCCCCTGGTGCTGGGAGGGGTCGGCGGCTTCATCGTCCTGATGCTCCTGGTCTATGCTCCGGCCCGCATCAGCCTGGCCGTCGGGCAACTGGAGCAGGCCTGGGAGCAGGCCGTGCGGGCGGCGCAGCAGGCCCCGGGGCTGGTTTACCGCCTGAACCTGGGCAAGGACATCTGGCCGCTCTACGGCCAGAACCTGCTCTTCACCCTGCTGGTGATGGGGTTGACGGTGCTCCCGGGGCTTCTCTACGCCGTCCCCGAATTCCTGAACCTTCTCTGGAGGGAAAATCGCCCGGCCGGCTGGCTCCGCTTCTGGCGGTTCTGGGAGCGTCGCCGGCCCTACCTCTATCTGCTCGTCCTGGCGCTTGTGCTGGTCCTGGGGGCGGCGCTGTTGGTGGGGTTGGGGGAACAGTTCTCGGCCGTGCTGGGACTGGAGCCGCTGTCCCCCTCGGCCCGTGGCGCCCTGGCCACCTTCGGGGATAAAGTCCCCGACCAGGCCGCCGATGTCCTGTCCCTGCTGGGCTACCGGATGCCCGGAAATTCCCTGGCCCAGGCGACCCACGACCCCCGCACCGACGGCTTCGTCTGGGCCGGCTATCTCCTGGGCCTGGTGCTCACCGCCCTGTTGAGCCGCTGGCAACACGTCCGGTTCCCCTGGGGGCGGGATATCCTGTGGGCCGAGGCCGGCTACACCCTCCTGGTCGGGCAGAGCCTCTTCCTCTTTGCCGTGATCGGGGTCTGGCTGCCCCGGGCGACCGGCGACCTGGTCAAATGGCCCTGGTACCTCCTTTCCCTGCTCATCTTCCTGGCCGCCTCCTTCGTCTTCCTGCTTTCCCGGGCCGGCGGACGGCTGGCCTACCTGGTGCAGGTGGGCGGATACGGCCTCCTGGCCGGACTCCAGGTGCTCTGCATCATCCTGACCCGCAGCCGCGGTCCTTTCACCGGGTTGCTGGCCGGCGTGGCCGTCTTCATCCTGCTCGTCCTCTTCCTGGCGGCCAAGAATGCCCGGGGCAGGGCCGGGGAAAAGCGGGTATCGTTCTGGCGTCTCTTCCGCCTGTCCGGTGGGGAGGTGGGCCGGGCGGTAGCCTTTGCCCTGCTTCTGGTGCTGGACCTCCTGGCCGTCGGGGCGCTGGCCGCAGGAGGCTGGATGGCCCTGGCCGGCCGGACCTTCCATCTCCTGGGGGTTACCCTCGTCTGGTGGATGCCGCTGCTTTTGGGGCTGGTGGCCCTGGCGGTGACCTGGGTCCTCCTGGTGCGAATCCTCTTTGCCCCCGGCTGGCCACGTTCGATCGGCCCGTGGATTGGGGCTGCCCTGGCCGCCCTGGTGGCCGTCTTGGGGCCGTTCGTGGCCATGGTTACGGTGAAGCGGGGGCGGCGCTGGCTCTGGGTGAGCGCTCTCGCGCCGCTGCTCCTGCTGGCCATCGCCTTGTCCATCTTCAACCTGCCCGACACCCCGCTCCTGGGAAGCCTGGTGAAAGGGAACCCCGGGTTGAGTTCTCTGGTCGAGCAGTACATCCGGCCGCTGAAGGACGTTCCCTACCTGGGCCGCTTCGGCCGGCTCTTCGAGGCCTCGGCCGGCACCGGCAAAGTGCGCATCCTGATCTGGTTCGGGGATGAGATCGGGACGGGGGCGGTGGGGATGATTCGCCAGAACTGGCTGCGCACCCTGGTGGGATACGGCCCCGAGAGCATGCACGTGGCCTATAACCCCTACTATCCTCCCGAACTGGCCCATGTGGAGAAGCGCAACGCCTCCCCGGACCGCTCCCACAACGCCATCTTCGACGAACTGGTCACCATGGGGGTGGTGGGCCTGGCCGCCTACCTCTTCTACTTCCTGGCCTTTTTCGTCCTAGCCTGGAAGTTGCTCTGGAAGGCGCCCGAGGGCTACAGCCAGGCCCTGGCCGTGGGCCTCTTCAGCCTGGGGGTGGCCCACTTTGTGGAAACGCTCACCGGCATCCCCATCGTCTCCACCCGCATGTATATGTGGATGGCCATCGGCCTGGCCGTGGCCTTGACCCGGATGCCGCCTTTCCGTCGGGAGGTCGAGGCGGCGCCGGTGCCGGTGGAAGCGGCCCCGCCCTCCGCACCCCGGCGGCGGCGCCGGATGCAACAGCGGCGTTTTCACCAGACCCTTCCGGCCGGCTGGGTTGTCGCCTACACCGCCATCCTGCTGGCCGCCTTCCTGCTGGCCTATCGGGCGAACTTCCGGGCCATCTGGGCCGACCATCTCTTCTGGCAGTCGAAACAGATGGAAGAAGTGGCGAAATATCTGGACAACCTGGCCCAAAAGGCCTCGGAGGAAGAGGCCCAGAGCTATGCCCGGCAGGCCGAGGAGTCCAACCGGGAGTCCTGGCGCAACCTGCACGAGGCCATCTTCCTTATGCCCCACGAGGACTTTTACTTCCTCTCCCTGGCCCAACTTTATCTGAAGGGGGCGCAGGACTACCAGAGCCTTATCCCGGTGCCGCCGGACAAGGCCAGCAACCCGCAGACCAAGGCGGCCTTCCAGTGCCAGGCCCAGGACCAGTTCTTCCGGAGCACGGAACTGGCCATCACCGTCGCCCGGGACCTCTCCCCGCTGAACACCGACCACTATCGCAACCTGGCCGCGCTCCATCTGGCCTGGTTCCAGCAGTCCCAACTGGCCCCCTGTTCCCAGCCCCGGCCGGAGGAACTGGCCAGGGCCCTGGCCTATAGCGAACAGGCCCTCTCCCTCACCCCCAACAACGCCGACCTGCACAACCGCCTGGCCCAGGGCTATCTGGTGGCCATCAACAGCCTGGATGGGCTGGAAAGGGGCGTCCAGCAGGGGGGAAACCAGGCCGCGGCCTATCAGCAGGCTTACCAGGCCCTGGCCGGGGTGGTGCGGCAAAAGGCGATGGACTGGCTGGAACATTGGGAGGAAAACCATCGGACCTCCGGCGGACGGGCCGGAGATACCCACCTGGAGGTCGTTTCGGAGCACCGCCGGCAGGCGGCCGAATTCCTGCAGACGGAAGAGGGGATGCGCCGTGGGTTGCTAACCCTGGCGGCGGCGGAACTTCAGTACTCCCTGTTCCTGGACGAGAAGTACCCCGACACCTACCTGATCCTGGGCGATGTCTATCGCCAGTTGGGGTTGCCTGCGGCAGCGGCGCGCATCTACGAGGATGGGGTGAAGTTGAAGCCGGACCTCCTGAACGACGCCCAGCAGAAGAGCCGGCTGGATTTCCTGGCCAACGCCGGGCAACTGGAACCGCTGGCGCGGGCCTATCTGTACGCAGCCACGCAGGCCGAAAGGAAACTGTGGCAATCGGACACCGGGCTCTCCGCGACTATCCTGAACGACCTGCGCCGCCAGGCCGGCACCGCCTACCAGATCCTGGGGTACATCCGGATTCAGCAGAACGACTATCGGGGCGCCGCCCTGGCCTATGAGTCGAGCCTCCTTTACCAGGAGACGCTGGAGACCCGCAAGAACGCCGCTCTGGTCTACCAGCAACTGGGCCGTTTCGACCTGGCCCGGGAGCAGGCGGAGGCGGCGCTACAACTGGCCCAGCAATCCAAGAAGGAGAGCGATGTGGAGGCGCTGCAAAAGTACCTGGAGCAGTTGCCGGCCCTCCAGGCCCAGCAACTTCGGGAAAACGAGCAGAAGGTGGCGGCCGACCCCTCGGACTATCGCGCCCATTACGACCTGGCCGGCCTCTACCTCCAACTCGAACGCTGGGAGGAGGCGCTCCGGGAGGCCCGGCTGGCGGCGGAGGGGGTGCCGGCCGACCAGCGGGACCAGGTGGCCCGCATCTATCTCCGGCTGGGGGAGGCGGCGCTCCGGGCCGGCCAGGAGGAAGAGGCCCGGCAGTCCTTCCTCCGGGCCTTCCAGGCCGCCCCGCTCAATTTTGAGGTCTGCTACGGCGCGGCCCGGGCCTACCAGAGCCTGGGGCACAGGTCGGAGGCCCTCTTCTACGCCCGGCTGGCCCGCTTCGGGGCCAACGATGGAGAGCGGGCCCTGGCCCGGGCGCTGGTAGCCGCCCTGGAGGGCGCAGGAGGGGGCCCGTGATCGAAGGAACGGCCGGAACGTTGCTCATCCTGGCCACCGCCCTGGTGGGGACCTTTCTGACCACCCCCATGATGCGCCGGCTGGCCCTGCGCACCGGCACGGTGGACCAACCCAGCGCCCGCAAGATTCACCTCCAGCCGGTCCCGCTCCTGGGCGGGGTGGCCATCTACCTGGGCTTTATCCTGGCCCTGGTCTTTCTGGGAGGCCTCCGGTACATCCGTGAACTGGTGGCCATCCTGGTAGGAGCCAGCCTGGTCTCCATCCTGGGCGTCTGGGACGACCGCTGGGGGCTGCGCCCGCTCTTCAAACTCCTGGGCCAGGGGGCCGCGGCGGCCCTTCTCCTCCTGGCCGGGGTGGAGGTGCACGTCTTCCCCTGGGGCTGGCTGAACACGGCGGTCACCGTGGTGTGGGTCATCGGCATCACCAACGCCCTGAACCTGCTGGACAACATGGATGGGCTTTCCGGCGGGGTGGCGGCGGTCGCAGCCGGCTTCTTTCTCCTCATCGCCGCCCTGAACGGGCAGTACCTGGTCTCGGCCATGGCCGCGGCCCTGCTGGGGGCCTGCCTGGGGTTCCTGCGCTATAACTTCAACCCGGCCAGCATCTTTATGGGGGATGCCGGCAGCCTCTTCCTGGGCTTTATCCTGGCCGCCCTGGGCATCAAATTGCGCTTCCCCTCCCCGCCTTTCCCGGCCAACGCCGACCTGATCACCTGGATGATACCGGTCCTGGTGCTGGGGATTCCCATCTTTGACACCACCCTGGTCACGGTTTCGCGCCTGCGTCGCGGCCTGAACCCGCTGACCCACCCGGGCAAGGACCACCTTTCCCACCGGCTGGTGGCCCGAGGGATGAGCCGGCGGGAGGCTGTGCTGGCCATCTACGTCCTGGCCTTTGCCCTGGGGATGGCCGCCATCCTGGTGAGTGCGGTGGTCCTGCGGGCCGGCCCGGTGGGGGCCATCTCCTGGGGGGAGATCGTCGCCGGCTACGGGATCGGGGCCACCGTGCTCCTGCTGGGCCTCTGGGCCCTGGTGCAGTTGGAGCGCGGCTGGTCCCCGTGACGGGCCGCCAGCGCCCGGCACCCATCGAAGTTGACCAACCACAAAAGATGACAAGGGCTCCCCTTCCATAGAAGAGTGTTCAGGAGGAAAAGATGTCTCACCGTCGTCTGCTGCTGGGAACCGTCTTTCTGCTGCTCGCCCTTCTTCTGAGCGGATGCTTCCAACTCCGCCAGGAAATCACCCTGATGCCGGGGGAGAACTGGGAGGCCCAGATGGAGATGACCATACCGGCCTCGGTGATCTCCATGGTGGGCGAGGAGCAACTTCAGGAGTTGGAAACCCAGGCGAAGGGCGAACAGGAGCGCCTCCAGACCCAGGGAATCACCGCCCAGGTGAGCACCCGCAAGACCGACCAGGGCGATTACGTCCTGAGCGTCCAGATGAAGGGCCAGGGCTGGGAACTGCTCAACCGGTCCGTCTTCACCGGCACGGCCCGCATCGATCCGGCCGGGGAGCGCCTCTCCTTCTCCTATAACCCCGCCGGGCAGAAGGAAATGGACCTGGCTTCGCTCTACCAGTTCGGGGGAAAATATACCTTCATCCTGCACGCCGGGACCATCTACTCCAGCAACGCCACCAAGGTCAGCGGCGGCACGGCCACCTGGGAGAATCCCACCGGCGAGATCACCGCCGAGGTGGGGCTGAGCGCCGGCGGGATGCCCCTCTGGCTGATCATCGTCCTGATCGTGGTTGGGGTGGTCCTGGTGCTGGCCGTCCTGGCCTTTCTCCTGCTCCGCCGCCCTCGAACGGGAAAGAACCTCTGCCCCCAGTGCGGCGCGCCGACGACGCCCGGGGCGGCGTTCTGTACCCGATGCGGGGCCAAACTGGCCTGAGGCCTGCCCCCCATGTCGCGCCCTGACGGTCGGCCGGCCGATGCCCTGCGGCCGGTGCATATCTGGCCCGATTACCTGGCCTTTGCCGAGGGTTCGGCCCTGATCGAACTCGGCCGCACCCACGTCCTCTGCACCGCCACGGTGCTGGAGGAAGTGCCTCCCTGGCTGCGCAACAACGCCCCCAACCAGGGCTGGGTCACCGCCGAATACGCCATGCTCCCCCGTTCCACCCCCGAACGCACCCGCCGGGAACGCGGCACCGTCCTGGGCGGCCGCACCCAGGAAATCCAACGCCTGATCGGCCGTTCCCTGCGGGCGGCGGTGGACCTCTCCCTCCTGGGCCCCCGCACCATCCTCCTGGACTGCGATGTCCTCCAGGCCGACGGCGGCACCCGCACGGCGGCCATCACCGGCGGCTACGTGGCCCTCTACCGGGCAGCCCAGTGGCTCCTGCGGGAGGGCCGCATCGAACGCTTCCCGATGCGCTGGGCCGTGGCGGCGGTCAGCGTGGGGTTGGTCGGCGGGGAAGTGCGCCTGGACCTGACCTACGAGGAAGACGCCCTGGCCGAGGTGGACCTGAACGTGGTGATGACGGAGCAGGGCCGCCTGGTGGAACTCCAGGGCACGGCGGAGGGCCGGCCCTTTTCCCAGAGCCGCCTGGTGGAGATGCTCCGCCTGGCCCGGCAGGGCCTCCAAGCCCTCTTTCAGGCCCAGCGAGAAGCCCTGGAAACAGGACCGATGGGATGCGGGTCGTCCTCCTGAGCGCAGAATATCCCCCGATGGAGGGCGGGGTGGGGGATTACACCCGTCGCCTGGCCCTGACACTACACAAGGAGGGGCTGGAGGTCGCCGTCCTCACCTCGGCCGGGGCCGGCGGCCTGCCCGGAGACGGCCTGGAGGTCCATCCCCGGGTGCGGGACTGGGGCTGGAGTTGCCTCCCGGCGGTCCTCCGCTTCCTGCGCCGGTCTCGGCCGGAGGTGGTGCACCTGCAATACCAGACCGGGGCCTATCGGATGCACCCGGCGATTCACTTCCTCCCGGAGGCGCTGCACCGTCTGGACCCACCCCCGGCCCTGGTAGTGACCATGCACGACCTGCGCCTGCCCTACCTCTTTCCCAAGGCCGGCCGCCTGCGTTCCTGGGTCGTGCTCCACCTGCTGCGCCGGGCCGCCGCGGTGGTGGTGACCAACGGGGCAGACCGGGGGCGCCTGCGGGGGGCCGGCCGGCCGGCCCGCGACCTCCTGGAGGCCCTCCCGCCGGGAAAACTCCCCACCCCGGTCGCCCTCATCCCCCTGGGGAGCAGCCTGCCGGCGACACCCCCCGGCGATGACCGTTCGGCCTGGCGTGCCCGGCTGGGCCTGCACCCCGAGGAGGCCCTCCTCGGCCACTTCGGCCTGCTCCACCCCAGCAAGGGCGCCGACCTCCTGGTCGAGGCGCTGGCCGGGCTGCGGCGGGCCGGCCGGCCGGCCCGCCTGCTCATCGTCGGCGGCGGAAGCGGAAGCACCGACCCCGGGAACGTCCCCTTCGCCCGCAACCTCCGGGAGAAAATCGCCTCGGAAGGCCTGGAGGAAGCCGTCCTCTGGCGAGGCCCCTGCCCGGCGGAGGAAGCCGCCGCCCTCCTGCGGGCCTGCGACCTCGTCGTCCTCCCCTACCGCGACGGCGCCTCCTTCCGCCGCAGCAGCCTGGTGGCCGCCCTGACGCTGGGCTGCCCGGTGGTCACCACCCAGCCCCAGGACCCGGCCGAGGTGGCCCTGGAGGAGGGCCGGCCGGCCCTGGTGGACGGCGAGAACGCCGCCCTGGTTCCCCGGGACGACCAGGAGGCGCTCCTTGCGGCCATCGCCGCCCTGCTGGACGCGCCGGAGCGGAGGAGACGCCTGGGGGAAGCGGCCGGCCGGCTGGGGCAGGCCTTCCGGTGGGAGGAGGTGGGGAGAAGGACCGCCGCCCTTTATCGCTCCGTAGTCCAGTGCACTTGACATCCCCTTTTGTTCCGGTTATGATGCATCTGCCGGAATTCTCCTCAGGAGGTGTCGTTTGGCCGACCGTCGAACCCGTTACCTGGGCTGGGGTTTCCTTCTGGGAGCCGCGGCCGGTTTGCTCTGGACCTGGCGGCGTGTTCAGGAAATCTCCCGCCAGGGCGTTCCCGGGCTGGTGGACTGGGAGGAGGTGCTGGCCCTGGCCGGCCGGCGGGCCTGGGATGCCGCCATCCCGGCGGGCGCAGAGGCGTATTACGCCGCCCTGGTGGCCCGTAGCGCCAGGGAAGTGGCCGCAGCCACCGAGATGCCCCTCCCCCCAACGCCTCTGGCCGTCCGCCTCCTCAGCCCCCGGCAGTGGCTGGAGATGAACGTGGATACGTTCCGCGCCGTGCTGGAGCCGCTGGAGGAACTCCACCACCGCCTCTCCTCGCCCCGCAGCCCGATGACCGTCTTCTTCGGCCGGCCGCTCCAGCATTTCCTCAGCCAGCAGATCGCCCTCCTCCTGGGTTACCTCTCCCGGCGCGTCCTGGGCCAGTACGACATCGCCCTCCTGGGCCCCCAGGCCCCCGCCAACGGCCGGCTCTGCTTCGTCGAGCCCAACATCCGCAACACCCAGGCCCAACTGGGGCTGAGCGGCCCCGACTTTCTCCTCTGGGTCGCCCTGCACGAAACCACCCACGCCTTTGAATTCGAACTCCACCCCTGGCTGCGCGGCCACCTGCGCAGCCTCCTGAAGGCCTACCTGGCCGAGATGGAAAACGAGGTGGATCAGATCAGCCGCTCCCTCTCCCCCTCCGGCCTGGCCGAACTCCTGGAGCATATCCGCCGGGGCGAACCGTGGCTGCTCTGGACCCTCACCCCCCGCCAGCGCGCCCTCTTCGACCAGATGCAGGCGCTCATGAGCATCGTGGAGGGCTACAGCAATTATGTCATGAAAAGGGTCGGCCGGCGCATCCTCCCCACCTTCGACCTGATCGAATCCCGCCTGGCCGCCCGAGAGGCCCAACGCACGGCGGCCGAACGCCTCTTCCTCCGCCTGAGCGGCCTGGAACTCAAACTGGAACAGTACCGCCTGGGCGAGGCCTTTGCCGAAAGCGTGGCCCGGGAACGCGGCATGGCTTTCCTCCAGCGCCTCTGGGAGCGCCCGGAAAACCTGCCCACCCTGGCCGAACTGGCCCATCCCCAGGACTGGATGGCCCGCATGGAGGCAAGCGATGTCCCCGCGAGTCGGTGAGACCATCGCCGTCAGCATCCGCGAAATCCAGGCCCAGAGTTATGACCTCTACGCCGCCCCGCCCTTTGGCTCCTTCGTCCACCTGGCCAGCACCGCGCCCGGCGTGGAAATCTACGCCGTGGTGCAGGACATCCGCACCGAGCCGGTGGACCCCTCGCGTCCGGTGGTGGCCCGTGGGGCCGACCTGAGTTGTGAGGAAGCCATCTACGAGGAAAATCCCCACTTCCGGCGGGTGATGCGCACGCGCTTTACGGCGGTGGTGGTCGGCTATACCTGGGAGGGCCACGTCTTTCACCTCCTTCCCCCCCAACCGCCGCGCATCCACGGCTTTGTCTTCTCCTGCGAACCGGAGGAGGTGGCCGCCTTCACCCAGAGTTTCGGCTTCCTGCGCCTCCTCATGGCCGCCCAGGCCGGAAACGACCTCCTCTCGGCCTGCCTCCGCACGGCGGCGGCCGCCCGCGCCGGCCAGCCCGACTACCTGGTGAACGCCGGCAGGGAACTCGTCTCCCTCCTGGCCGAGGACCCGGAGCGCCTGGGCGTTCTCTTACCGCTCCTCCGCGATACCTGCCTCCCATGACCCACGGACGACGGATGCAGAGCCCGGGACGGACATTGAGGGCCTTGCTCCTCCTGGCCCTCCTGCTCCTGCCGGCCGGCTGCCTGCCCACTCCCTCCCCCGCGCCGACCATCTTTCCCTCCCCTTCCCCCACCGCCGCTCCCACCACGAGCCCATCCCCCACCTCCTCCCCAACCCCTACCCCCACCCTGCCTCCGCCGCCTCCCCTGGGCCTTCGGCGCCTCTTTCGCACGGCCGCCGAGGACACCGTCTGGGCCATGGGCGTAACCGACCTCCAGGAGGACGGACGTCCGGAGGTCTGGGCCGCCTCCTACGACCACCGCTTCTACCTGCTCCGGGCCACGGGGGAAATTTCCTGGACCTTTTCCACCGCCGCCCCCCTCTACGCCGCCCTGCCGGCCGACCTGGACGGCGACGGCCGGGCCGAATTCCTCCTGGGCGGGGACGATAACACCCTCCACGCCCTCGCCCCCAATGGAAGCGAACGCTGGTCCACCCCCCTGGGCGGCCGCATCACCCACCTGGCCGCCGGCGACCTGGACGGCGACGGCCGGCCGGAGGTGCTGGCCGCCACCTGGAACGGCTCTTTGCATATCCTGGACGCCGCCGGCCAGTCCAGGAAGCGTCTGGACCTGAGCGGCACGCCTTCCGGCATCGCCCTGGCCGACCTGGATGCCAGCGGCTCCCCGGAAGTGATCGTCGGCGACGAGGCCGGTCGATTGCTGGCGCTGGACGCCTCCGGCCAGGTGCTCTGGCAACACGGCCTGGAAGGGGCGCTGCGCGGCCTCCAGTCCCTCGACTTCGACGGCGACGGCCGGCCCGAACTCCTGGTGGGAAGCCAGGGGGGACTGGTGGTGCTGGTCGGGACGGATGGGGCGCCCCGCTGGGCCAGGCGCCTGGGCGATACCCTGATCACCCTGCTGGGGGTGCCGGCCGAGGGGTGGGTGCTGGTCGGGCGGAGAGGAGGAGTAACCGCCCTGAACGCCCGCGACGGCCGGAGCCTCTGGGACGTCCCCACCGAACGCGGCATCTGGGCGCTGGCGGTGGCGAAGGAAGAGGGGGAACCGGTCATCCTCGCCGGAAGCGACGGCGGGGAAATCCTCCTCCTGAACGCCCTGGGCCAGGAGCGCGGGAAAATCGCCCTGCCCTCGCGGGTGCACGGCCTGGCCGCCGCCGACCTGGACGGCGACGGCCGGCCGGAGGTGCTGGCCCGCTCGGGCGATTACCTCTATGCCCTGGCCTTTGACCCCGCCGGGGAGGCGGGCGAAGCCGCCCCCCGGAAGACCACCATGCCCTACTGGCCCACCCCCTCGCCCTTCCCGCCTTCGGCCGAGGGACGCATCACCCTGGTGGCCGTGGGCGACCTCATGCTCTCCCGCAGCGTCGAGGAGCGGATGCGGGCTTACGGAACGCTCTTCCCCTTCCAGGTCCTGGCTCCTCTCCTGCAGGAGGCCGACATCGCCGTGGGCAACCTGGAATGTGCCCTCACCCTGGGCGGGGAGCCGGCCGGGAAGACCTATACCTTCCGCGCCCACCCGGATATGGCCGCCGGGCTGGCCCAGGCCGGCTTCGACCTGCTCTCCCTGGCCAACAACCACGTCCTGGATTACGGCGCCGAGGGCCTGGATGAAACCATCGCTGCCCTGGAGGCCCACGGCCTTCGCCCGGTCGGGGCCGGCCCGCAGGCCGCATCTCCCGTCATCCTGGAGGTACGCGGCCTGCGGGTGGCCTTCCTGGCCCGCAACACGATCGGCTCACCCCAGGAGGGCCTGGCCTGGGGCGGAGAGGAAGAGGCCCTCCGCCGGGACGTCCGCCGGGCCCGGGAGCAGGCCGACGTGGTGGTGCTCCTCCTGCACGCCGGCCAGGAGTACGCCGCCGAGGTCACCCCGGAGCAGCGCCGCCTGGCCCACGCCGCGGTGGAGGCCGGCGCCGACCTGGTGATCGGCCACCACACCCATACCACCCTGGAGACGGAACGCTACCTGAACGGCCTGATCGCCTACGGCCTGGGCGATTTCGTCTTCGACATCGACATCGTGGACGCGGCCCGCGACGGCGCCCTCCTGCGCGTCGTCCTGGGCCGGGAGGGGGTCGTCCGGGCCGACTGGATTCCCACCCGCATCGTGGACGACGTCCAGCCCCGGCCCCTGGCCGCGCCGGGCGGCCGGGTGGCGGTGACGCCCCTCCTGGTCCGGCCCACCGAACCGCTCCCCCCACCTCCTTCCCCCCGCCCCACCTACGTCCTCTCGGCCACGGTGGAGGCCGGCGGGACCGTCCGGGTGGAGCAGGAAATCGGCTTCCCCAACACCACCGGCGATACCCTGGAGGAGATGGCCCTGTTCGTCTTCCCCAACGCCTACACCGGGACCTTTTTCCTCCAGGAGGTCCAGGTTGTCCAAAAAGGGGTGGCTTCCCTTCCCTCCTACGCCCTGGCCGGCCCGGCGTTGCGCCTTTTCCTGCCCCAACGTCTGCCGCCGGGCGAGGCGGTGACGGCGACGCTGGCCTATACCCTTTCCCTGCCCACCGTCGATGAGCACACCTGGCCTCCCCAGGCCGTGCTGGGGAAAAGCGCAGATGGGCAGGTCCTGCAGTTGGGGCACTGGTATCCCCAGTTGGTGCCCTACCGGAAGGGCTACGGCTGGCAGACCTGGGAATATCACCCGGTCGGCGACCCCTTTGTGAGCGACCTGGCCGACTACCGGGTGCAGGTGCAGGGGCCGGCCGGCTACGCCGTCTGGGGCTCCGGCGAACAGGAACGGGATGGAGAACGTTTCCGCTTTCGCCTGGAGGCCGGCCGCGATTTTGCCCTGTTCCTGGCCCGGGACTATGCCGAGAGCCGGGGAGAGGTGGACGGGACGACCGTCATCTCCGCCTATCGTCGGGAGCATGAGGCGGCCGGCCAGGCCGTGCTGGGAATCGTCCAGCGGGGGCTGGCCCTCTTCCGGCAGCGCTACGGCCCCTACCCCTATCCCACCTTCACCGTGGTCGAGGGGGAGATGGATGCCGGTATGGAATACAGCACCCTGGCGCTGGTGGGCAGGCGCTTCTACGCCGACTATGCCGGGAAACCCGCCTCCGTCCTTCCGGCCCTCACCGCCCACGAACTGGCCCACCAGTGGTGGTACGGCGTGGTGGGGAACGACCAGGTCTACGAGCCCTGGCTGGACGAAGCCCTGGCCCGCTATAGCGAACTCCTTTTCTACGAGGCGGTTTACCCGGAAGCGGTGGGTTGGTGGTGGGAGACGCGGGTGGACCGGCGCAACCCCTCCGGCCCGCTGGACCGGAGCATCTACGATTTCACCGACCCCAACACCTATGTGAACAGCCTCTACGGCCAGGGGGCGCGCTTCCTGCGCGACCTGCGGGAACGGCTGGGGGAGGAGGGTTTTCTCACCTTCCTCCAGCGTTACTACCGCGAAAACGCCTGGCAACGGGCCACACGCCGGACCTTTTTCCGCCTCCTGGACGAACTGGGGGCGGACGTCTCGGACCTGGTACGGCTGTACTTTCAGCGCTGAGACCTAACCCTCGAAGAAGGGGAGTTCCCGCTCGTCGTAGAACCAGGCCCCCTGCGTCTGCAGGTACTCCAGGGCGCGGTGGATAAAGTTGTAGTGCTTCTGCTCCTGGGCGGCCAGGAATTCGTAGAGGGCGCGGCCGGCCGGGTCGCCCGTTTCCCCGGCTTGGCGGCGGTACATCTGGTAGCCCCGGTGTTCAAAGTCCAGGGCCAGTTTCAGCGCCTGGAGGTCGTCCCCTTCGGCCGGCAGGAGGACGGCCAGGGCCTCGTCCTCCTGGGGGAAAAGGGTAAAGACCTCCCGGCCCGGCTCCAGTTCGCGGGCCTGTTCCATCTCCAGCCAGCGCCCCTGGCCCACCAGCGCCCCATACTGCACCTGGAGCAGGCGCAGGTGCATCTCTTCATCCCGCATCAGGCTGCGAAAGACCTCCTGTCCCTTGGGATCCCGGCTGCGTTCGGCCGCCTTCCGATAGAAGGTCAGCCCCTGGAGTTCGGTCTGGATGCCCTGGTGCAGGGCCTGCAAGGCGGGAGTGCTCATCTCTGGCATGGCAACCTCCGGATAGGCTAAAGCGTTTCGGGACGATAGGTATTCCTATAGGCAAACTTTTCCAGCGGCAACCGCTGCGGCCGCTCTTTTTCCCACGCCACCTGCTTTTCGGAAAGGACCGGGCTGATCTCTGGGGAATGCCGGCCCACGATAACCAGGGTGATCACCGTCATATCGTCGGGGATGCCCAGGATTTCCTTGACCCGCTCTTCGTCATATCCGGCGATCGGGTGGGCCACCAGACCCAACTCCGTGGCCCGCAGAATCAGAAAGGCCGTGGCCATCCCCGTATCGAACAGGTAGTAATCCCGGCCCTTGATCTGGCAATCGAGTTCCTTTTTACTGAACACGGCGACGATCAGCGAGGCCGCCCGGGCCCATTCGTTTCCCCGGCTCAGCGCCTGGTGCATCCTCTCCAGAATCTCGGGGTCATGGACGAAGACGAACCTCCAGGGTTGGTTATTGAAGCAGGAAGGGGTCAGTCGGGCACTTTCCGCCAGGTCCTGAATCAGTTCCAGGGTAATTTCCGCCGGTTCCAGGGATCGGTAGGCCCGGCGAAGGGCGATGGCCTGTTGGACTTCCATGGCGATTCTCCTGAATTCCGATGATCGCGCGAGTCCCCATCGATGGGACAGACAACCGGAAGCGATATGATCAACCCCGCCAGGCGCGGGCCTCCTCCACCAGGCGCACGCCGGCGCTGGTCCCCAGACGGTCGGCCCCGGCCACCAGCATCTTCAGGGCGTCGCTTGCCGTGCGGATGCCTCCGGCCGCCTTGACTCCGGCCTTCTCCCCCACCGTGTGGCGCAGGAGAAGCACGTCGTACACGGTGGCCCCGCCCGAGGCGAAGCCGGTGGAGGTCTTGACGAAATCGGCTCCGGCCGCCACGGCCAGTTCGCAGCCGCGCACTTTCTCAGCGTCGTCCAGCAGGGCGGTCTCCAAAATCACCTTGAGCCGGGCTCCGGCGGTATGGCAGACTTCGGCCAGACGGGCGATCTCTTCCCGAACCCGGTCTCCGTTTCCCGCCTTCAGGTCGCCGATGGAAAGGACCATATCCACCTCTTTCGCCCCATCCTGGAGGGCCTGGCGGGTCTCCTCGATTTTGGCATGGGTCGAGGTCGCGCCCAGGGGGAAGCCGGCCACCGTGCAGACCAGCACCTGGCTCCCCTGGAGAAGGCGCGCGCACAGCGGCACATAGCGCGGGTTCACGCAGACGGAGAAGAAGTGGTGCTGGAGGGCCTGGTGGCAGAGGGCCTCCACCTGGGACGGGGTGGCTTCGGGGCGGAGCAGGGTATGGTCGATTCGGCCGGCCAGGACCTCCGCCGGGTCCCCCTCCTGGAAGCGGGCCGCCCAGTATTCCGCCAGGGGGAGGAGGAGTTCCCGGGCCCGTTCCTCACACCGGGCGGAAGGAGCGGTCGGCGAACCGCCCGTACAGGAGGCGCACAGCGGGCAACCGCCGGCCCGGACCTTTTCCTCCAGGACAGGGAGGAGGTCGGCCAGGGCGGTTTGCAAAATGCTATCCGGTCCCATCGGAGTCTCCTCCTACCAGGGAATCCGCTCCCGCAGGTAGGGCAGGAGTTCCTCCACGTGCACCCGCTCCTGTTCCATCGTATCCCGGTCGCGCACGGTGACGGTGCGGTCCTCCAGGCTCTGAAAGTCCACGGTGATGCAGTAGGGAGTGCCCACCTCATCCATGCGTCGGTAGAGCCGGCCGATGGCCCCGGTGTCGTCGTAGATGGTGCGCATGTGGGGGCGCAACCGGCCGGCGATCTCCTGGGCCAGGCTCACCAGGGCCGGCACGTTCCGCTTCAGCGGGAAGACGGCCACCTTGATCGGGGCCAGGAGCGGGTGCAGCCGCAACACCACCCGCTTTTCCCCTCGGACGACCTCCTCATCGTAGGCCTCCAGGAGGAAGACCAGGACGGCCCGGTCCACTCCTCCGGAGGGTTCGATGACATAGGGGATGATGTGTTGGCCGGTCTCCTCGTCAAAGTAGCGGAGCGGGTGTCCGCTGCCTTCGCCGTGCCGGCGCAGGTCGTAGTCGGTGCGGTTGGCGATGCCCTCCAGTTCCTTCCAGCCCAGCGGGTCGGGGAAACGATACTCGATGTCGTAGCAGGCGGCGGCGTAGTGGGCCAGTTCCTCCGGTTCATGCGCCCGCACCCGCAGGTGCTCCGGCCGGATGCCCAACTCCGTGTACCAGCGCAGCCGCTCCTGAATCCACTCCTGATGCAGGCGTTCGGCGTCCTCCGGCCGGCAGAAGTACTCCAGTTCGAATTGCTCAAACTCGCGGGTGCGGAAGATAAAGTTCCCGGTGACGATTTCGTTGCGGAAGGCCTTGCCGATCTGGGCAATGCCAAAAGGAAGTTTGGGCGTCGGCCGGGCCGTGTTGAGGACGTTTTCAAAGTTGACAAAGATCGTCTGGCAGGTCTCCGGCCGCAGGTAGGCCACCGAGGCCTCGTCCTCCACCGGGCCGACAAAGGTCTTGAACATCATGTTGAACTGGCGGGGCTCGGTGAAGTCGGTGCCGCCGCAGTTGGGACACCGTTTTTCCTCCAGCATGTCCGGCCGGAAGCGCTGATGACACGATTTGCACTCCACCAGAGGGTCGGTGAAACTGGCCACATGCCCGGAGACTTCCCAGATGCGCGGGGACATGAGGATGGCCCCGTCGATGCCCTCGACATCGGGGCGCTCCCAGACGACACGCCGCCACCAGGCCTGCTTGACGTTACACTTGAGTTCCGAGCCCAGGGGGCCGTAATCCCAGGTGCTGGCAAAGCCGCCGTAGATCTCACTGGAGGGGAAGATAAAGCCGCGTCGCTTGCACAGGCTGACGATGATGTCCATAGAAGGTGCGGTCATCGGGGCGATAACCTCCTGGAAAACGTCTTGGGACAGGCCATCGGTCTACCCTTCTTCCCCCGCCCGGGGGTGGGCCCGCTCATAGGCCTCGTGGAGTTGCTCCGTGGCCAGTTGGGTGTAGATCTGGGTGGTGGCGATGGAGGTATGCCCCAGGAGTTCCTGGACGGAGCGCAGGTCGGCCTTGCGCTGGAGGGCATGGGTGGCGAAGGTGTGGCGCAGGGTATGGGGGGTGATGTCATAGAGGCCGATTTCCTCGGCGTACTTTTTCAGCATGAGCCAGAAGCCCTGGCGGGTCATCGGCCGGCCGCGTCGGTTGAGGAAGAGGTGCTGTTCGGTGGAGGAACGGGCCAGGTAGGGACGACCCGCCTCCAGATATTCCTGGACGGCCTGCACCGCCGTGGCGCTCAGGGGGATGATGCGCTCCCGATTCTGCTTGCCGATGCAACGGATGGAGCCCGTGGCCAGATTGATGCTGTCCAGTTTCAGGCCCACCAGTTCGCTGACCCGCAGGCCGGCAGCATAGGCCACCTCCAGCATGGCCCGGTCGCGCAGGGCGACGGGGGTGTTGGAGCGGGCCGGCAGTTCCAGAAGTTCGTCCACCTCCTCGGCGGAGAGGACGCGCGGCAGCCGGCGGGAAACCCGGGGCATCTCCAGACCCTCACAGGGGTCGCGCTCGATCCGCCCCTCCCGCAGCAGGTAGACGAAAAACGAGTGCAGGGCCGAGACCCGGCGGACGATGGTCGAGGCGGTGTATTTGCGCTCTTTCAGGTAGAGCATAAAGGCCAGGATGTCCTCTCGGGTCACGCCGGCCCAGCCCCGGAAGGTGCCTCGCTCCCGCAGGAAGTTGTAGAATTGGGTCAGGTCGGTGTGATAGGCCGACAGGGTGTGTGGAGAAAAGTTGCGTTCCACCTCCAGGTAGTCCAGAAACTCTTCGATCTCGTTCATCTTTTCCTCTCCTGATCTTCACCATCCGGTCTGCTCCGGCCGGCCCAACCGGCCGGCGGGAATGCCCCTATATTATACCGCCATAGGGCCGTTATGTCAAAGCAGGCCCTCGTCCTGAAGCCGGCTTGACAGCCCTGTCCAACTGGTATACCATAGTCCTGCCGGCGGTGCCGGCAGAGGAGGAAGCATGGCGCGACGGTACATCACCCTGGCCGGCCCATTCCGGGGGGAAATGGGCCAGATGTATGTACGTTGCCCGGCCTGTGGGGAGGTCCTGCCGCTGGCCGAGGCCCGCGAGCAGGCTATGGTCTGCCCCTGGTGCGACTTTCACTTCCCCTGGGAGGCAACGGCCCACCTGGAACTCCTGGCCGATGCCGGCTCCTTCCGCCCTCTGGCGGGGAGCCCGGCCGGCCCGCTCCTCCTGGGCCAGGCCACCCTCCACGGCCGGCCGGTGGCCGTCGCCGTGGCCGATGGAACGGTGCGCTGGAACGCTTCCGAGGTGCGCGCCCTCATCGCCCTCCTGGAGGAGGCCCGTCTGGAGCGCCGGCCGTTGCTCTGGGTGATGGCGGCGACCCAGGGTACAGAGGCCGAGTCGTACTGGCCGGGGGTGCATCTGGCCCTCAAGCGGCTCCAGGCGGCCAGCCGGCCCTGGCTGGCCCTGTTGAGCGGCCCCGGATACGGCCTCCCCGCCGCCACCGCCCTCCAGGCCGACCTCCTGCTGGCCGAGCCGGGGGCCGTCCTCCGGCCGGCCCGGCCGGAGGTCCTGCGCCGGGCCGGCCGCCTGCCCCCGGAAGTGCTGCGCCCACCCCGGAAGGTATTGAGCGCCGGGTGGGCCGATGCCGTCCTTCCCCGCCGGGAGCAACGGGCCGTCCTGGCCCACCTCCTGGACCTGCTCGGCGCGGCCGGGCCGCCCCCGCCCCGGCCGGAACCGGCCGTTCCCTGGCCCTGGCCCCTGGGGAGGCCGGCCGGGGATGAGGGGGACTTTTTCGAACTGCACGGAGACCGCTGCTCCGGGGACGACGCTGCCCTTCGGGGAGGACTGGCCCGGCTGGGAGAGGACCTCCGTTTGCTCCTCCTGGCTACGGCCCAGGGAAGGGGCCGGCCGGCCGCCTGCCCCCCCGACGGGATCGGGGCCGGTGGCTGGCGCAAGGCCACCCGACTCCTGCTTCTGGCCGGCCGTTTCGGCCTCCCGGTCGTCACCCTGATCGGCCGCTCCACCCTGCATCTGGGGCGGAAGCAACGGGAGGCCGAACTTTCCGCTTCCCTGGGGGAAGCGATGGACACCTTCCTCACCCTCCCCGTGCCGACCGTGGCCGTAGCCCTGGAAGGAGACGACGGCCCGGCCGGGCTGGCCCTGACCGCCGCCGACGCCTTGCTGGCTCTCCCGGAGGCCGCGGCCTCCCTCCGGGAAAAGGGCCTGGAGGCCGATGAGGAGGTGGCCACCCCGGAAGACCTGCCGGAGGCGCTGAAGCGCCATCTGCACGAACTCCTCCAGACCTATGCCATCCATGGGCCGCTGGGCCGGAGCAAACTCCTGCAACGCCGCCATGTCCGCTGGGCGCGCCTGGCGGCGGAGGCAGAAAAACCTTTGCTCCGCTGCAGCCCGATGGAGACGGGCGATGAGACGTGAACATGCGGCCATCCTCCTGGCCGTCCTCTTCGGCCTGGCGGTGTGGGGGCTGGATGTCGCCCTGGAGTTTTCCCTGCCGGCCGGCGCGGCCGTCGTGCCGACCCTGCCCAAGGTCTTTACCCACGCCATCATCCTGCTCGGCTTCCTCCTCTTCGGCCTGCTGGTGGCCCGAGTAACTGCCCAGGGCCGACGGGCGGAGGAAGCCGCCAGGAGGCGCGCCAGCCAACTCTCCGCCCTGCAACAACTGGGGCTGGAACTGACCGCCCAGTTGGACCTGCAGACGCTTCTGCGTTCCATCGTCTCCCAGGGCATCCGGCTGTTGGGGGGGAAGGACGGCGGCCTCTACCTCTACCGCGAGGACCTGGATGTACTGGAGCGGGTGGTCAGCCTGGGCAACACCATCCCCATCGGCAGCCAGTTGCGTCGGGGGGAAGGCCTTTCCGGCCGGGTCTGGGACTGCGGCCGGCCGCTCATCGTCAACAACTATCAACAGTGGGAGGGACGGGCGGCCATCTTTCAGGATGAGCCGAGCATGGCGGTCGTGGCTGCCCCCATCCGCTGGGGGGAAGATTTCCTGGGGGTGCTGAACGTCGCCGCCGACCTCTCCCACCCCTTCTCCGAGGAGGACGCCGAACTCCTGAGCCTGCTGGCCAACCAGGCGGCCATCGCCATTCGCAACGCCCGCATCCTCTCCGTGATGGAGGCCCAGCGCCACCGGGCCGAGGCGCTGGCCCAGGCCACCGCTGCCCTCACCAGCACCCTGGAACTGGAGGGGCTTCTGGAGAACATCCTGAAGGCGGCCCTGGAGGCCATACCGGCGGCGGAGAAGGGCTCCATCCTTCTGCGCGACGAGGAGAGCGGAGAACTGTGCATTCGGGCTCTGGTCGGTTATCAAGACAGGCGTATCCGTGAGATTCGCTTCCCCCGAGAAGAGGGTTACTCCGCCCTGGCGGCCAGGGAGGGCCGGCCGCTCCTCATCTCCGATGCCCGGGCCGACGCAATCCGCTACGACGGCGAAATCGAAGAAATGCGGGCCATCCAATCGGCCATCGTGGCCCCGTTGCGCCTCCGGGGGCAGGTCATCGGCGTCATCTCGCTGGACAACGCCAGCCGTAAGGGCGCCTTCGCCCAGGAGGAACTCCACCTCCTGTCCGTCTTCGCCGACTATGCGGCAGCAGCGGTGGAAAACGCCCGTCTGTTTGAGGCCCAGCGGAAACGCCACGACGAACTGGAGGCCCTGCGCCAGGCCAGCCTGCGCCTGACCTCCAGTCTGGAGTTGCCCTCGCTTCTGGAGGCCATCCTGGAGTATGCCCTGAAACTGGTGGCCGCCGACGATGCGCACATCTTTCTCTACGACGGTGAGAAACTCTCCTTCGGCGCGGCCCGGCGGGCCGACGGCCGGCAGGAAGGTCTCCCACGGACGCCCCGGCCGGAAGGACTGACCTACACCGTGGCCCGCAACGGAGAGCGCATCGTGATTCCCAACGTGGATGAACACCCGCTTTATCAGGACTGGAAGTGGGGCGGAGGCATTGTCGGCCTGCCTTTGCGAATCGGCCGACGAGTGGTCGGCGTCATGAATGTCGCCTTTGCCCGCCCCCACGCCTTCCAGGAGGACGAACTCCGCGTCCTGGAACTTTTGGCCGACCAGGCCGCCGTGGCCATCGAGAACGCCCGTCTCTACAGCGACCTGCGCCGGCAAATGGAAAGGCTGCAAAACGCCCAGGTACAACTGGTGCAATCGGCTCGCCTGGCCGCCGTCGGTGAACTGGCCGCCGGGGTGGCCCACGAACTGAACAACCCCCTGACCAGCATTCTGGGCTTTGCCGAACTCCTCCTGGAGGAGGTTCCTCCCCAATCCCCCATCCGCCAGGACCTGGAGTGGATTGCCGCCGAATCCCGCCGGGCCAGCGGCATCGTCCGCGGGCTGCTGGATTTCTCCAGAGAAACAAGGCCGCAGAAGGGCCTGGCCGACATCGGTGAGATCGCCCGGAAGACGCTGAACCTGCTACGCCTCCGCCTGGAGCAGAGGGGGGTGGTGATCGAGGAATCGTATGCCCCTGGCCTCGGTCCCGTCCTGGTGGACAGGGCACAGATCGAGCAGGTCTTCTGGAACCTGCTCAGCAACGCCCTCCAGGCCATGCCCCAGGGGGGAAAGTTGCGCCTCCGTACTTTTCAGGAGGGGAGGGAAGTGGCCGTGGCCTTTTCCGATACGGGAGTGGGGATACCGCCGGAGGTTCAGGCGCACCTTTTCGAGCCGTTTTTCACCACGCATCCGGAGCGGGTCGGACTGGGCCTTTCGATCAGCCTGGGCATCGTCCAGGAGCATGGGGGGCGAATCACCGTGGAGAGCCAGCCCGGGCAGGGGAGCACCTTCACCGTCTGGTTGCCGATGGCGGGAGAAGCCCGGCCGCCCGCCGAAGCCGGCCCCTCTACCGGGCCGGGCGCAGGCGGCGGGTCATAAAGGCCATCGTCGTCACCTTGGCCAGTTCGAGCAGGGCCTCGGAATAACCGGGGCGAAGACGGGTGGCCTGCCGCAGGTATTCGATGGCCCGTTCATAGTCCTTCTGCCGGCGGTAGAGCACGCCGGCGTGGTAATAGGCCTGGGCATCCTTCGGGTTCAGGGAGATGGCCTGTTCGTAATGGCGCAGGGCCTCTTCCACCTTCCCCTGCTCCTGGAGAAGCAGGCCGAGTTCCACATGGTTGGCCGCGTCGTTGGGGGCCCGTTCCAGGGCGCTCCTCAGGGCTTCGTGGGCCTCCTCGAACCACTGTAACTGGCGGCACAGGGCGGCGGCCTGGCGCAGATAGCGGACCTCATCGGGCTTCAGACGGGCGGCGGTGCGGATTTCCCGCAAGGCCAGGCGAAACTCCTTCTGCCGGGCGAAGAGGCCGGCCAGGCGCTCGTGGGCCAGGGGGTTGCCTGGATCGCTTTCCACCCAACGCTGGACGGTGGAGAGCGCCTCGGCCAGGCGGCCGGCCTCCTCCTGCACCCGGGCCAGGGCCTCCAGGAAGCGGGAGTTTTCCGGAGAGAGGCGCACGGCCTCCTGCAAAGGGGATAGGGCCGCTCCCAGGTCGCCCCCCTGGGCCAGGGTCAGCCCCAGTTCAAAGTGGGCCTCGGCCAGGGTCGGGTCCTCCTGCAGGAGGCCGGCCAGGATTTCCTGGGCCTCCTGCAACCGCCCCTCCTGGCGCAGGGCGGCGGCCAGGTGGCAGCGCAGTCGGGTATCGCGGGGGGCCAGTTCGAGGGCCTCTTCCAGTTCGAGACGGGCTTCCCGGTAACGTCCGGATTGGAGGTAGAGGCCGGCCAGGTCGTCGCGCCAGTCGGCCCGGCGGGGGGAGAGGCGGACGGCCTCTTGCAGGGCAGCGATGGCCTCGGCCGTCTTCCCCAGTCGGGCCAGGGCCATGGCCAGGTGATAGGCGTAGAGGGGTTCGTCGGGAGCCCCCTGGCGGGCGGCCCGGTAGGCCTCCACCGCCTCCTGGTAACGTCCCTGGGCCTGGTAGACCTGGCCCAGTTCGTCCTGCCAGGCGGCCTCCTGGGGGGCCATGCCCAGGGCCTGGGCCATCTCCTCCTCCGCCTCGCCGTAACGTCCCTGACGGTAGGCCCAACGGGCCAGGCGGCTGTGGTAGTGGGGGTTGGCCGGGTCCAGTTGCAGGGCCCTCCGGTAGGAACGGGCGGCCTCCTCGTCCCGGGCCAGGGCCATGAGGGCATCGCCCAGGGCGGCGTGGGCGGCGGCAAAGCCGCCGTGCAGTTGTACCGCCTCCTGGAGAAGGGGAACGGCCTCCTCCGGCCGGCCCAATCGGAGGAGGAGCAGGCCCAGGCGGTAGGGGTAGGCCGGCCGGCGAGGGTCCTGCTCCAGGGCGGCCCGCACCTCGGCCGCCGCCTCCTGGAACTGCCCCTGCGCCTCCAGCACCAGCCCCAGGGTGTAGTGGGCTTCGGCGTCCTGGGGGACCAGGCGGATGGCCTGGTCCAGTTCGCGGACGGCCTCCTCGTAGCGGCCCAGGGCATAGAGCGACCGGCCCAGGGCCCGTCGGTAGAGGGCCTCCGGGGAGGGAAGGGGGGCGCCGTTCATCCAGACCTCCCAGGAGGGGCCGGGTTCCCCATGGCGGGAGCGGACCAGTTCCAGAGCCCGCTCCAGCACCTGACAGGCCTCGGCGTGGCGTCCGGCCAGCGCCAGCCCCTGGGCCCACTCATAGGCCCAGAGGTCATCCTGGGGGGCAAGTTTCCAGGCCGTCTCCAGGTGTTCCAGGGCCTCTTCCAGATTTCCCCTGCCCCGGCGGGCCAGCCAGCCGGCCTCCCGCAACTCCTCCTCACGGGCAGCCTGTTCGCGCAGGAGGCTGCCTAGGGCCCCGTGATACAGGGCCGAATCGGGGGAGAGGGAGAGCGCCTCCCGGTAGGCCGCAGCCGCCTCTTCCAGCCGGCCCTGCTGGGCGTAAGTGCGGCCCAGTTCAAAGGCGGCCCGGCCTTCCTGGGGGGAGAGCCGCCGCACTTCCTGGAACGCAGCGATGGCGGCCTCCTCCTCCCCGTTCTGGCGGAGCAGAAGGCCCAGGTCGAGGCGGTATTGGGGCTCCTGAGGGGCCTTTTCCACCGCCCGGCGGAGCGCTTCCAGGGCCGGCTCGACCTGGCCGGCCCGCTGAAGGAGCAACCCATGCCGGTGCAGGAGGACGGCGTCCTCGGGCCGGCGTTCGAGGGCCTGGAGGAGCACCTTCTGGGCCTCCTCCAGCCGGCCCAGTCCGGCCAGGTATTCGGCCTGCTGGGCCACATAGCGGGTCTCGGCCGGATGGAGGGCGGCGGCCCGGACGATGGAAGCCAGGGCCTCCTCTTTCCGGCCGAGTTTCCAGAGCAGGCGGGCCGTCCCGGCCAGCCACTCCGGCACATCGGGCTTGCGGCGCAACGCTTCCTGAAGCACCTCCAGGGCCTGGGCCTCCGCGCCGAGTTTCTCCAGGAGGCCGGCCAGATGGGCCGCATAAAGCGCCTCCCGGGGGGCTTTTTCCATCGCCCGTCGGTAGAGTTCCCGGGCCTCCAGAAGACGGCCCTTTTCCTCCAGCAGACGGCCGGCCAGGTCGTAGGCGGCGGCATAATCCGGGTTCAACCTCAAGGCCCGGCGCAACGCCTCCAGCGCCTCTTCCTTCTTCCCCAGGCGGTCCAGGGCCACGGCCTGGGAAACATGGTGCCGGGGTTCGTTGGGCTGCAGGGAGGAGGCGGTCTGGAACTCGGTCAACGCCTCGTGGAACCATCCCCGCCGGAGGTAGACCCGGCCCAGTTCCTCCCGCCAGACGGCCTGTTTCGGCTCCAGGCGCAACGCCTCTTCCAGGGCGGCCGAGGCTTCCTCCAGCCGGCCCAGGCGCTCCAGCACCAGGCCCAGGTCGTGGTGATAGCGGGCCTGGGTGGGGGCCAGTTCGCAGGCCCGTTCCAGGTGCCTGGCCGCCGCCTGCCCCTGGCCTTCGGCGGCGTAGAGCATCCCCAGGGCATGTTGCCAGTCGGCGCGCCGGGGCTGGCCGGCAACGGCGGCGCGCAGGTGGGCCAGAGCCTCGCTCCGCCGGCCGGCCCGGGCCAGGCCGAGCGCCAGGTCATAGGCCAGGGCGCCTTCCTGGGGGGCCAGCCGCACCGCCTCCTGGAAGGACGAAAGGGCCTCTTCCACCTGGCCTTGATGCAGGCGGAGATGCCCCAGGGCGTTATGGGCCTCGGCACAGCGGGGGTCGAGTTCCAGGGCCTTCTGGAGTTCGGCGCGGGCCTCCTCCGTTCGATTCAGCCGAAGCAGGAGTTTGCCCAACCGGGCCCGCAGGCCGGCCTCCTGCGGGGACGCCTCCACCGCCCGACGGTAAGACGCCCAGGCCTCCTCCAACTCCCCACGCTTCCAGGCCAGGTCGCCCAGGAGACGATGGGCCTCGGCATAGTCCTCCTGGAGGCGGACGGCCTGCTCCAGGGCGCTTTGGGCCTCTTCCTCCCGCCCCAGAACCCCAAGGACTTCGCCCCGCCGGCAGTGGTAGCGAGCCTGGCCGGGGTCCAGCGCGACGGCACGCTCGAACTTTTCCAGGGCTTCGCCCAGCCTTCCCTCTTCCTGGTAGACGCAGCCGAGTTCAAAATGGGCCTCGGCCGCGGAAGGGGAAAGGGCAATGGCCCGGTCCAGGTGATCGGTGGCTTCGGTGTAGCGCCCCAGACGGCGGGCTGCCCGGCCCAAGGCCAGGTGATAGGAGGATTCCTGGGGAGCCAGGCGCACCGCCCGCCGGTATTCGGCCAGGGCCTCCTCCAGGCGGCCCTCGTCGTACAGGAGTTGTCCCAGTTCAAAATGGGCCGGGGCGCAGTTCTGCAGGCGGGTGGCGGTGTGCAGGGCCAGGGCGGCCTCGTCGCGCCGGCCCAGGCGCCGCAGGGCCGCCCCCAGGTATACCTGATACTCGGCCAGCCCAGGGTTCAACGCGACGGCCCGGCGGTAGAACTCCAGCGCCCGGTCGTCCCGGCCCTGGGCGGTGTAGACCAGGCCCAGTTCCGCCTGGGCCGGCGCTTCGTCCGGGGCCAGTTCCAGCGCCCGGCGCAGGGACGCCTCGGCCTGCTCATAGCGGCCTAGAAGGCGACAGGCCTGGCCGATGCGGAACAGGTACAGGGCCGAACGGGGCTCCAGTTCCGCCGCCCGCCGGTAACAGGCCAGGGCTTCCTCATATCGGCCGCGCTGGGCGTGGAGCAACCCCAGTTCGGCGTGGTTGCGGGCATCCTGGGGGTCCAGTTCCCGGGCCCGGGTCAGGTGCCTTTCCGCCTCCTCCAGCCGGCCCAGACGGCGGTAGGCTCCTCCCAGGTCACGGTGGTAAGTGGCCTCGCCGGGGGAAAGTTCCAGCGCCCAGCGGTATTCTTCCAGGGCCTGTTCGTGCCGGCCCTGCTGCCAGTAGGCTTCGGCCAGTTCCTCGTGGCCGGCGGCCTCCTCCGGCTCCAACTCCACGGCCCGCCGCAGGGAACGGACCGCTTCCTCCAGCCGGCCCAGCCGCCGGAAGGCCGCTCCGACGGCCCGCAGGTACACGGCCCGGTCCGGCTGGAGTTCCACCGCCCGCCGAAACTGCTGAAGCGCCTCCTCGTCGTGGCCCAGGGCCTGGTGGACCTGGCCGAGGACGTGGTAGGCATCGGCATAGGTGGGGTCCAGTTCCACCGCCGTCCGCAGTTCGACCAGGGCCTCCTGATAGCGCCCCAGGTGGAAATAGGTGGCGGCGGCGTTGCGGTGGTAGAGGGCCTCCTGAGGGGCCAGGTCGGCGGCCCGGATGTACTGGCCCAGGGCTTCCTCGTAGCGGCCCTGCCGCTCGTAGACGGCTCCCAATTCGTTGTGCGCCCAGGGATCATCGGGGGAAAGACGCAGCGCAGCCAGAAGTTCCTGCTCGGCGCGGGCATGTTCCCCCAACAGGCCGTAGACCATGCCCAGGTTGCAGCGGTATTCCATCACTTCGGGCATGAGTTCCACCGCCCGGCGGAACTCCTCCAGGGCAGCCCCATAACGTCCCTGCAACTGGTAAACCTGGCCCAGGTCGAAGGAGGCCTGAGCGCAGGCGGCCATGTGCTCCCGCACCACCTCCTTGAGCCGCTGGGCCGCCTCGTCGTACTCGCCCATCTTCCCGCAGACCACCCCCAGGTGGCGCCGGTAGAGGGGCGTGGCCGGGTCGAGTTGGGAGGCCCGAAGGTACTCCTGGCGGGCCCGGGGCAGGTCGTCCTTGCGTTCGTAGATCTGGCCCAGGCGAAAGGCCACTTCGGCCCGCTCCAATCCCAAAGCCAGGGCTTCCTCCAGTTGGGCAGCCGCCGGGTCCAGGTATCCCAGTTCCTCCAGAGCCAGGCCGGCCCGGTAATGCAGGTCGGGCTGGCCGGCCAGGACCTCGCCCAGGACCGCTCCCCAACGGGCGGAGGACTCCCCCTGGACCAGGCAACGCACCAGGAGGGGGATGCCTCTCTCCCCGGCCTCGACCAGCCGCCTGGCCAACTCAGCACGCCGGTCGGTCATCCCGTACCACAGGGGCAGGAGGCGGGCCCAGCGCTGCCGGGCCTCTTCTCCCTCCAGGTCCAGGGCCGGAAAGCGCCCTCCCCGCACTTCCTCTTCCAGAGACCAGGCGGCCAGCGCATCCCGCAGGGCCACCTGGGGAAAGGCCAGCACCTCGCCTCCCTGGGTTGGGACCAGAAGGCCGCTGCGCAGGAGGTGGCGGAGGAAAAGGGTGGGATGCACCTCGCCGCCCTCTCCAGAAGGCAGGGAACGGGCCAGGAGGAGGAGTGCTTCCTCCCGGGAACAGGCCTCGATCTCGCCATCCAGGAGGGTTCGGGCCCAACGGGCCAGGAGGAGAAGGAATTTCTCCGCCTCCGGAGCGGAGGGAAGGGCCAGGGCCAGCAACTGCCGGGCCACCTCCAGGAGCAGGGCCCCCCGGGCCGGGAAACGGCCGGCCTCATGCAGAGAACGGGCCGCCTGGGTCAGGATATCGAGCATGCGGGGGTTGCGCAGGAGGGGACGCAGGTCGGGGTCGTCGTGCAGGACGCGCACCAGGTCTTCGGGCAGGAAGCGTCCCAGGTGGCGGCGGGTGAAGAGGTCGTCCAGTTCGCGGATCTCCAGGACGGCGGCGCGGGCAAACCAGGGCTGGAAGAGGGCAAATTCACCGCTGCGGCAGGAGACGACGTAGCGATGGGCGACCCCGAAGCGGCCGAGGAAGGAGGTGAGGGCGGCCAGCCCCTCTACCTGATGGGCCGCAGGAATCTCCCCCAGGCCGTCGAAGAGGAAGAGCCAGGTCCGCTCGCGACACAGGGCTTCCAGGGTGGCCGGGCCGGCCTGGGGCAGGCCGAAACGCCGCAGGATTCCCACCAGCAGGTCCGGGACGGAACCGCCCCGATAGGTAGAAAGGTCCACATAGAAAGGCAGGGGGGCCGGCGCTTCGCCCGGGGCCTGTTCCAGTTGGGCCAGGCCGGCCTCGGCCCGCTCCAGGGCCAGCCGACGCAGGAGAAACGTCTTCCCCGAGCCGGGCTCCCCCAGGAGGACCAGCGCCGGAAAGCGCTCCAGGGCGTGATCGGGGGTCAGGGCCACCCGCCGGGCCGCCTCCTCCTCCAAAGCAGTGCGCGGCAACAGCCAGAGGGGCATGTACTTCTGTCGGGCCTCCTGAAAGGTGGCTTCCTGCTGAAGGGCCAAAAGGTAGGCCCGCAAGAGGGCATTCCGGCTCGGCGAACGTGCCTGCTCCATCGCTTCCCCTAAAGGAGCCGACTCAGCATCCAGTAGGCCAGGGTACACAACCCGATGCCCAGCAGGCAGAGGAAGGCTCCCACACCCATCGCCGTCTGCACCATCCGGGTCACCGAATCCACCAGCCGGGAAGCCCCCTCCAGGATGGGCAGAAAGGCGGCATCATGGGCCGCCTTGGAACCCAGGTTGGAGGACTCCCGGGTCAGGGAGCGAAGCGCCTCCATATACTCCCGGGAGAGGATGATGCCCAGCCCGATGAGCAGGGCCAGCACCCCCAGGAGGAAGAGGAGCACGGCCATCACGGTCAGCAATACGGTCATCCGGTCTCGTCCTTTCCCTCAGCCGGTTTTTTCCGCTCAGAGAACTGTAATCTCACGGACCGGCGGAGTGGGGGATTCCTCAGATATATTGCATGCAAACCTCTTCTCGCGAAAAGGAACAAGATGATGGATAAGGTCATGTTTTTCTTTTTCTTCGCAGCCGGTCTGGTTTTGCTCTACCTGACCATCCTCCTGGAACATCAGTTTGTGCTGGTCGGTTTCTGCCGTTAGGGTGGTGCTGAACGGACCATCCCTGGGCGGGACCCGGATCAGGCGGTCCCGCCCAGGACCCGGCGTAAGTAATAGTTCTCCAGAGCCAGGGCAATTTCCCCACTGAAAAGGGCCAGATGTTGTTGGGTCGGAACCGGGAAGGCGTCGGGAGACCCGGATAGCAGGCAGAGCAACCCCCAGCGGTGGTGAAGCACGTGCAAGGGGAAACAGGCCACCGCCTGAATTTCCTGCCCCCAACCCATAGCCTCGAACAGTTCGGGCATCTCGCCGCGCCGGTTGAGGATCAGGGAAGTGCCGCTATCCAGGAAACGCCGGAGGAGACGCCATCCCTTCCCCGGCAGGGAAAGGGTCACGGTGCGCGTCTCCTCCCGGGCCGGGTAGAGGATCACCTGGCAACCTGCCTTCTCCCCGGCATAAAGCAGGATGACCACCTGCTCCAGCCCCAGCCGGCTCAGGACGCTACGACAGGCCATCTCCAGGGCCGCTGCCGGATCCGGCAGCGAACTCAGGGTATCGGCGGCCAGGAGGAGGCCGTCGGTCTCCTCGCGCAGACGGGACAACTGACCTTGCAGGAGGCGGTTTTCCAGGAGAATAGCCGCGTAGCCGGCCAGGAGGCGAAGCCGCTGCTCGTCCTCCGGGAGGTAGGGGGAGGGAGTATCCCGGGCCACGGCGATGCGCCCCAGTTCGGCCGGCCTCTCCTCCGGAACGCCCCCGGGGACGAGCAGGGGGACTTCCAACACCTCGCCCACCTCGATCAACCGGCCTTCCTCCAGGGCGGGCAACCTTTTCCCCCGGCGCAGCGTCGTTCGCCCCTCGTGGGGCAGGACAAAACCCTGCCAGCACTCCACCCGCAGGCCCGTCCCCCGGGGATCGCGCAAGGCAACCAGCCCGAGGCTGGACGCGGTGTACCTCAGCGCCTCCCGCAGGGTGATCTGGAGGAGTTCCTGGGAGGAGGTTGCCTGTCGCAACGCCCTCCAGGTGGCGTACCACTGCTCCAGGTGGTCCTGAACCTGTCGGGCCGCTTCCTGCTGACCGGCCAGCCAGGAGGCCAGGCGTCGGCGCTCCCGCCATTGTCGAAGCGCCCACTGGACGAAATAGCCCAGCACGACCGGCCAGGCCAGCGTCAGGACGATCATCAAAAGGCGCTGTGCAGGCAGAACCAAGTCCGTCCCGGTGTAGAGCCAGGAGAGGATGGTGCCGCCCACCGCCCCGCTGAGGAGGGCCGCGGCCCAACCCCAGAAACAGGCGGCCTCGATGGCCACCAGGAAATAAAACGGGTAAAAGACGGGAGGAAGCCCTCTCTGGCTGGAGAATAGAACCAGGAGGGTGGTCATCAGAAAGTCGAAGAGGGTGAGCGCCGGAGGGAAAAGCGGCCGGCCGGCCCAGGAACGGCGAAGGAGGTAAACCAGAGTGGGAGGGGCCACCATCATCAGGAGGAGAAGGCAGGGCCGGTTCACCGCCGGGGAACGGCAGGAGGGGTCCAGGAAGGCGATCAGGAAAAAGGGTATGGACAGGACCAGCCGTGCCAAAACCAGTCCACGGAGGATCTGTACCTGCTCCTGGCCGTTCTGCCGCTCCATGACCCGCTCCATGGACGATGGGCAAGCGTACGATAGCCTGTCGCAAATCGAATTATACTACAAAATGTCCATTTCGGCAACCCAACCGGCTGTTTTCTTCCGAATCATTCCTCCTCAAGGTCCACTTCAACCCTTTTCCCCTTTCCCCCGTGCAGCGCCCCCAACATCCCCCGAATGGCTCCGGCCAGCATCTCCTGGATGAACGGCTTCAACGGCACGGGGCGCCCGTCCACCCGCAGAGATACCCGCCTGGGGGCCTGGGCCGGCCGGCGCAGGAAACGCTCCACCAGGAGGTCGGCCACACCGCCAGCATCGTCCAGGCCGAACTGGGGGCAGGGCAGGTCAAAGCGCAGGTCGCTCACCACAGCCAGGAGTTCCCCCGGGGCGCAGAGCAGTTCCCGGCTGCGCTCCGCCCGGCAGACCTCCACTTTGGGATAGGCGCTGCGCTTGTACCCCTCCGTCAACACAATGTCCACGTCGGGCAGGTAACGGCGGACAATCTCCTCCAGGGGCAGTTCTTCCTCCACCTCTTCGACCAGGGAAAGGTAACGCGCCGAGGAAAGCACCGCCCGCGAGGCCCCGGCCCGACGTAGCCGCCAGGTATCCTTGCCCGGCCGGTCCGGCTCCGAGGCGTGGGTATCGTGCTTGATCACGCCGATTCGATAGCCGCGTCCCCTCAACTCGGCGATCACCTTTTCCAGAAAGGTGGTCTTGCCGGAATCGGACTTGCCGACGAAACAGACAATAGGGGCGCTCATTTCTCCGGACGCGAAGTCTCCAGCGTTCTCCGCAGGGCCTCCTGAACGGCGCGCTTCTCCTTCTCCCCCCGGTCGGCCCGCCGGACGGGCTGCGCCCGGGCCTCCGCCCGCCGGGAGGAGAAGCGGGCCGCCAGGTCCTCCAGGGTGGCCTCGCGGGGCAGTTCCTCCTCTACTTCCGAAGCCGGCCCGGCAGCGCCATACTCCTCCTCTTCCAGTTCCAGGCTCAGGCTGATTCGCTGAGTCTCCGGGTCCACCTCGACGACCCGCACCTCGACCTCCTGGCCCACCTGGAGGACTTCCTGGGGGTGGCGAACGCCCTCCCCCATCTCCGAGAGGTGAATCAGGCCGTCCTTGCCCACGCCCAGGTCCACAAAGGCCCCGAAGGGGGCCAGGCCGGATACCCGGCCGCGCACCACCCGCCCCCGTTGCAGGGAGGCCAGGGCCTCCGGGTCGTAGACATTGCGCATGCTCAGCCGGATGCGGCCGCTCTTCCGATCGACGTCCAGCACCCGCACCCGTACCCGCTCGCCGACCTGGAGGGCATCGCTGGCCTTCTGAACGCCTCCCGGGCCCATCTGGGAAAGCGGCACCAGCCCATCCCGCCCCACCCCCAGGTCCACAAAGGCCCCGAAACGGGTCAGGCTGGTGACCGTGCCCTCCAGAATCGCCCCGGGCACCAGGGCGGCCAGTTTCTGGGGGTCCACCTGGGGCTCGACCCGCTCGCGCATCGTCAGGCTGATGCGCTTGCTGCGCGGGTCCACCTCCAGGACACGCACGGTGACCATATCGCCGATCTGGACCACCTCGGTGGGGTTGGAGACGGGATGATCGCTCAGTTGGGAGATGTGCACCAGCCCCTCCCGTTCCACCCCGATGTCCACAAAGACCCCGTAGACGGCCACGCTGGTCACCTTCCCTTCCAGAACCATCCCGGGCCGGAGGTCGCTCACCGAACGGGGACGCTGGAAGGTCTCGGCCTCCACCGCCTGCTGGTCGGGCAGGTCCATCCCTCTTTCGGTCGGGCCGGACAGCGGGGGAAGGACCACCTCTTCTTCTTTCCGTTCCTGTTCGTCCATCTTCTTTCAAGCCTCCTGATTATGGGATCAAGGCACAGGCCTGTTGGGAAGCCGGGCCGGCCGACTTTTCGCCAGGCAGATGCCTGCGCACGGTCCGCACCAGGCTCTGGGCCTGGACCTCGGCCAGATGATAGTATTCCCCCCGGGCGGCCTCGGCGATTCGCCGGGCCAATCCCCGGTTGAACTGCTCGTGCTCGGTATCGATCACCACCGTGCGGATGCCTCGCTTGCCGATCTGGGCGGCCACCTGGCAGGCCTCCTCCATCGGGGAGCGTTCGGTCATGGAGACGTTGCCCTGGCCGTCGGTCACCAGCACCAGCAGGGGCATGGCCTCGGGGTTCTGGCGATGCACCTGCTCCAGAACCTGGTAGCCCAGGAGCAATCCCCGGCTCAGGGGCGTTTTGCCGCCGGTAGGGATGCGTTCCAGCCGCCGCCGGGCCAGTTCCACGCTGTTGGTGGGGGGCAGAAGGAGGTAAGCCGTCTCCTTTTGAAAGACCACCAGCCCGACGCGGTCGCGCCGCTGGTAGGCGTCCATAAGCAGGGAGAGGATGGCCCCCTTGGTGGCCTCCATCCGGGCCTCGGCGGCCATGGACCAGGAGGCATCCACCACAAAGAGGATCACGTTGCGCGCCCGTCGCATCCGCACCTTCTGGCGCAGGTCCCAGCGGCGCAGGACGATGGCCCGACCGTTGTGTTCCCGGCAGCGCTGGAAGGGCGCGGCGGCCCGCAGGGTGGCGTCAAAGGCGGGGTCGGTGAGGCCGGAGGCCTCGGGCAGGCGGCTGGTGATGTATCGCCCCTGCCGGCGTCGGGTGCGGGTCCGGCTACGCCGGCCGGGAAGCCGTCGGAGACGACGGTCGGCCGGGGTCTCCAGCCGGCGTGGGCGGAAGATGGCCCCGGGCCGGAAGACGGCGTCGCCGGAACGCAGTCCGATGCGGTAGAGTTCATCGGAGGAGCCGCCGCGCAGGATGGTCTGGGGAGGTTCGGAAGTCTGGGGCGTCTCCGGACAGGGGGGAGACGGGGGGGAGACCAGGGGGTCGTTCTTCCCCGTCGGCCCGGCCGGGGCGGAGGAAGTACTCTGCTCCAGGATTTGGGCCACCCGCTCCCGGTCCAGGCCGGTGCCCTCCAGAGGCAGCCGTTTCATGCGGTGCGGCAGGGCCAGTTCGGCCGCCAGTTGCAGGTCGGAGGGGAGGAGGTATTCGCGGCCCTCCAGGGCGGCGTTGGTGATGGCCGTCTCGACGATGGTGATGTCGGCGCGGTGGCCCTGCACCTCCATCTGGAGGCACAGTTCGGCCACGGCGCGAAGGTCGGCCGGGGAGACCCGCACCTGGGGCAGGCGCCGGCCGGCAGCGACGATTTGGGCGGCCAGCGCCTCTTCGCGTTCCTGCCACTCGGCGACAAAGCCCACCGGATCCCGCTCGTAGGCGGCGCGGCGGGTGATGACCTCGATGCGCTCCTCCACGTCGCTCAGGCCGGCGATCTCCACACACAGGCCAAAGCGGTCCAGAAGTTGGGGGCGCAGTTCCCCTTCCTCGGGGTTCATCGTCCCCACCAGGATGAAGCGGGCCGGATGGCTGTAGGAGATGCCCTCCCGCTCGACCACGTTGATGCCCATGGCGGCGGCATCCAGAAGGAGGTCCACCAGGTGGTCGTCCAGCAGGTTGACCTCGTCCACGTAGAGAAAGCCCCGGTTGGCCTCGGCCAGCAGCCCCGGCTCGAAGCGGCGCACGCCTTCGGCAATGGCCTGCTCCAGGTCGAAGGAGCCGACCAGCCGGTCCTCCGAAGCGTTGATCGGCAATTCCACCACCCGCATCTTGCGCCGGCGACGGGGCAACTCCTGGCCCTGCTCCAGGCGGGCGCGGCAGGTATCGCACATCATCTCCGGGTTATCGGGAGAACAGGAGAAGGGGCAGTCGGCGACGACCTCGATCTCGGGAAGGAGGTTGGCCAGGGCCCGCACGGCGGTGGATTTGCCTGTGCCCTTTTGCCCCCGGATGAGCAGACCGCCGATTCGGGGGTTGATGGCGTTCAAAATCAGGGCCCGTTTCATCCGCTCCTGCCCCACCAGGGCCGTGAAGGGGTAGAGCGGGCGTCGCCAGGACATCTTGCCTCCGTGGTGCCATTTTGAACCATTGTACAAGGGGGTGGGGGTTCTGTCAAACGGGGAATACCCCCAGCCGGATTCGAACCGGCGATCTCCACCTTGAAAGGGTGGCGTCCTGGGCCTCTAGACGATGGGGGCCTGTCAAACGCATTATAGCCGCAGCCGGCCGGCCTGTCAAATTTCGTTTTTCGTTTGTGTCTGTTGCGGTGGAAACTCGGCCGACCCACGAAACTGACCCAGCCTCTTTTCGTTTGACGAAGCGTCCGGGTTGCGGTATAATGGTTTCACAGCGACAGGACAACCGGTCGAGAGGCAGCGACCCAGGAGATGGTCTCTCCCCCGAACGAACGCTGGACGGCCCACCGGGGTGGCAGGACAATGGGGAGGTTGCAGGGCGGGTCAGGGTGGGCCGCCTTCGCCGCCGATTGGGGGAGGGCTGTCATCTATTTGGAAGTCGGACAGGCCCGAACCGGTTTCTCTGGGAAACGTGCCGGCCAGGGTCTGTGCCGTTGGGAAAGCATGTGCGGAGGATGGGCATGGAAGGAAAAAACCGTACCGGACAACTGGATGAACCTTCCATGGCAGAACTTTTTCGAGAAGCCGAGGACCTCTCCCAGCCTCGTCCGGGAGATATCCGCCGGGGCGTGATCGTGGCCCGCTCCCCCCAGGGAATCAGCGTGGACCTCCACCTTCCCTCGGTCGGCTTTGTCCCCCGGGAGGACCTGGAAAAACTCCCCCCGGCCGAGCGCGATTCGCTCCAGGAAGGCCAGGAGGTGCTGGTCTATGTGACCGACGTGGAGGACACCCAGGGAAAGGTGTGGCTCTCCCTATATCTGGCCCGCAGGGAACAGGACTGGCTGGCGGCCGAGGAGTTGCAACGCCAGGACCGCTTCTGGGAGGGGCGGGTTTCCGGATATAACAAAGGGGGGCTGGTCGTCCCCTTCGGCCATATCCGGGCGTTTGTTCCGGTCTCCCAGATCACCGACTTCCCCCGCAACCTGCCCACCGAGGAAAGGCTGGCCCGCCTGGCTGCCCTGACCGGCCAGCAACTGGCCTTCAAGGTGCTCGAAGTGGACCGTCGGCAGCGCCGGCTGATCCTTTCCGAACGGCTCGGCCGGCTGGCCCAACAGGCCGCCCGGCAACGGGAACTGCTGGCCAACCTGCACAAGGGCGATACCCTCCATGGACGGGTCCGCTCCCTGACCGAGTACGGGGCCTTTGTGGACCTGGGAGGCGTGACCGGGCTGATCCATCGCACCGAACTGGCCTGGTTCCGGGTGGAACACCCGATAGAAATCGTCCAGGAGGGCCAGGAGGTGGATGTTTACGTGCTCCGTGTCAGCCGGGACCGCAACCGGATTTCCCTCAGCCTGAAGCGCACCTATCCCGACCCCTGGCCGACGGTTCCGGAGCGCTACCAGTTGAACCAGATGGTCGAGGGCCGGGTGATACGGCGAACGGGGGCCGGGGCCTTTTTGCTCCTGGACGACGGCGTGCTGGGATTTATCCCGGCAATGGACCTGGAACAGAGCGGACGGGCCGAGGAAGTGGTGGTGGGGCAACGCCTGCAGGCCCGTCTGGTGCGGATTGACGGGGTGCGCCGTCGGCTGGGGCTGAGCCTGCGCACCGGAAGGGGAAGGGGTCGAGCCGGCCGGTCAGAAGCGTAACCAACCGGGCAAAGACCCGCTTGCAGCATCGGAGGCTGGAGGAAGGCTATGGCAGCGGCACCTCAGAAGGAAAAACTGAGCCAGGCCGAAATGGAGCAGGAGAAAAAGCGGCTGAAGCAGGAACTCGACGAGGCGCTCGAGGAGTTGACCGAGATCGAAAAACGCCTGGAATACCGGGGGGACTATAGCCTGGGGGAAGGGGACCCGGCCATTCATACCTGGGAAGTCAACTTTGCCCTCTACCAACGGATGCGGGAGAAGGTCGCCTCCCTCCGCGCCGCGCTGCGACGCATTGACGAAGGCACCTACGGCATCTGTCAGCAGTGCGGAGCCCGCATTGACCGCGCCCGCCTGGAGATTGTGCCCGATGCCTCCCTGTGCATCAACTGCGCCCGCCAGCAGGGGGAGTGACCCCGGGGAAAATGCCAGGACAACCCTGTTGGCTGGCGGCCATTCCCAAGCCCGACCGGTTTCCCTTCTTCGGAGCGGGCTTTTGCCGGCCGCTCTGACCCTGGGCGGGCTTTTTCTTTTCCCCTGGCTGGCTCACACCGGGCCGGGCTTTTGGGGCGCCGGGGTCTGCCACCGCATTGTGGAACGAAGTTTCTCCATCTCCGGGCAGACGCTCCCCCTCTGCGCCCGCTGTACCGGCATCTACCTGGCCTTTTTCTCCACCGCCGTAATGGGCGGGCGTCGCCGGCCGGCCGCTTTCCCCCCGCCCGGCATCCTCCTCTTCCTCCTCCTTTTCCTCGTCCTGGCAGGCCTGGACGGGCTGAACTCCTACCTGGCCTTTTTCCCCACCCTGCCCCACCTCTACGAGCCGAACAACGTCCTGCGCCTCCTCACCGGGGCGCTGGAGGGCATCGCCCTGGCCGGCTTCCTCCTCCCCGCCCTGCACCTGACCCTCTGGGAAACCCCCCGGGGAGTATCGCCCATCCCGAACCTGGGGGCGTTGGGACAGACGCTCCTGGTGGTGGGCGGCCTGGCCCTGCCGGCCCTCTGGCCAGGCGGCCCTTTCCTGTACCTGGTGGCCTCCCTCAGCCTGGCCGGCCTCTTCCTGGCCATGGGCCTGGTCAATACCCTGCCCATAGCCGTGTTGCTTCGGCGCGCCGGCCGGGTGACCCGCTGGGGCGAGGCCGCGACCCTCTTCGCCTGGGGCACTTTTCTGGCCATGCTGGAACTGGCGGCCCTTTCCTGGCTTCGCTACCGCCTCACCGGCGACTTTTCCTACTCGACGGCGGCCCTTTCTCCCTGAGGTTCGCCGGCCGGGGAAAGGGCCGGCCTGGAGGTCCAAGATGGGCGGAGACTTTTTCGGCATCGGCTTCGGCGAACTCCTCTTCCTGGCCGTCCTGGCCCTCCTGATCTTCGGCCCTCGCCGGCTGCCCGAGATCGGCCGGGCCGTCGGGCGCTTCCTGAGAGAAGTCCGCCAGGCCACCAGCGGCCTCGACCGGGAGGTGCGGCGGTGGATGACCCTTCCAGAGGAGGGCGAGGAGAGGCCGGCCCCGCCCGCCACCCCGGGCAGCCTTCTCCCACCCCCCTCCGCCGAAACGCCTGCCCCGCAGGAGGAAGGGCCGCCCCCCGAAATCGGGCCGGCGCCCCCGGACCGACCCGGATGAGGTGACCGATGCCCGGCCTGTTCCGCCGTCGTTCCTCCCCCGCTTCTCCCCCCCGGCCGGATTCGGAGGGGAAGATGTCCCTTTTGGAGCATCTGGAGGAACTGCGCCGCCGCCTGCTCATCTGCCTGGTGGCGGTGGCGATCGGCACGGCCATCGCCTTTATCTTCAGCGACGCCCTGATGGAGGTGCTCCTGCGCCTGGCCGGGCCGGATATCCAGGTCCAGGCCATCGAGGTGCCGGAAAAGTTCACCACCAGCATGCGCCTGGCCCTGATCATGGGAATCGCCCTGGCCATGCCGGTGCTGATCCACCAGACCTGGCTCTTCCTGCGGCCGGCCCTCTTCCCCCACGAAAGGCGCTATATCCTCCTCGGCCTGCCCCTGGTCACCCTCTTCTTCGTCGGGGGCGTGCTCTTTTCCTACTTCCTGGCCCTGCCGGCCGCCCTGCGCTTCCTCTTGAACTTTGGCAGCGGCCTGGTGAGCACCCGGCCCCAACTGGGGCCGTACCTCTCCTTCGTCTCCACCCTTCTCCTGTGGAGCGGCATCAGTTTCGAACTGCCCGTCTTCCTCTTCTTCCTGGCCAAAATCCACGTCCTGGATTGGCGAAGGCTGGCCCGCTGGCGCAAATATGCCTTCCTGATCATCTGCATCCTGGCCGCAGTCATCACCCCGACCCCCGACCCGGTCAACATGATGATCGTGGCCCTCCCCCTCTACCTGCTCTATGAAATCGGCATCCTGCTGGCCCGGCTGGCCTGAGGAGACGGTTTGAAACCCGGCCGGCCCGAAATCCGTACACCCAAACGGTTGCACACCGGCAACCATCGTGTTACAATGGAAAGCCCGGAACTCCCGAACCATGGGAGCGAGCGAAAAAGGAGGAAAGCCATGACTTCGTTGCTCAAGCGCATTCGGGATCTCATCAGCGCCAACCTGCACGCCATGATCGACCAGGCCGAGGACCCGGAGAAGATGGTCAACGAGTACCTGCGCCAACTCCAGGACCAACTCTACGAGGCCCGCACCACCGTGGCCGCCGCCATGGCCGATGAGGACAAACTGCACCGCATGTGGACCTCCAACCAGGCCCTGGCCGACGAATGGCAGGCCAAGGCCGAGGCGGCCCTGAAGGCCGGCAAGGAGGACCTGGCCAAGCAGGCCCTCCTCCGCCGGCGCGCCTTCCAGCAGATCGCCGACAGTTACCGGCAACAGTACGAGGCCCAGGATAAGCAGGTGGAGGAACTCCAGGAGGCGCTGGGCAAACTGGAGGCCCGCATCGCCGAAGCCCGCACCCGCCGGGAGATCATCATCGCCAAGAAGCATCAGGCCGAGACCCAGGAGGCCATCTACCGCACCGTGCGCACCCTGGGCGATAGCACGACCGCCTTCGAGGGCCTGGCGACGATGGAGGAGCGGGTGGACGAGCGGCTGGCCCGCGCCCGGGCCATGGCCCAACTCCAGGGCGGCGTCGCCGAAGCGCAACTCGAAGATGTCGAGGCCGAGGCGGCGGTGGCCGAGGAACTGGCCGAACTGAAGAAGAAGTTGGGATTGGCCTGAACCCGCCTGCAGCGGGCAGGGAGGGCCGGCCTGGACCCTCCCTGCCCGGCCGGCTTTGCCTGTCAGAAAGGAAGTGGCGGGGATGAGAAGACGGAACCTGATCCTCTTTATCGTCTTCCTCCTGGTGGCCCTCGGCATCGCGGTCGGCGTCCTGGTGGGCTTCCTGCCCAAAACCAGCCAGTTGCCCGACCTGGAGATCTGGGTCGTGCACGCCACCGAGGAGACCGAGTGGCTCTCCGCCGCCGCCCAACGCTTCAACCAGGAGGGACACCGCCTCGGCGGACAGCGCATCGTCGTCCACCTGGAGGCCATGGATAGCGGCGACGCCCTCATCAATATCCGCGATGAGAAGTTCGTCCATCCCCCCACCGCCTGGTCCCCCTCCTCCATGCTCTGGGTCAACCTCCTGAACGCCGAGTGGTACCCCCGGCACGGCACCGACCTCATCATGCGCGTCGGCCAGTACCAGGCCACCCCGCTGGTCCTCACCCCCATGGTCTGGGTCATGTGGCAGGACCGGGCCGAGGTCTTTTTGCGCCACTTCGGGGAGGAGCCCGACTGGGACACCGTCCAGAAGGCCCTGGCAGCCCCCGAAGGCTGGAAGTCGCTCGGCGGCCAGGCGGACTGGGGTTATGTAAAATTTGGCCAGACCGACCCGGTGCTCAGCAACTCCGGACTGGTGGCCATCACCCTGGCGGCCTACGATTACTTTGACCGCATCCGGGGGCTGACGGTGGACGAACTGATGGACAACAACTTCCAGGCCTGGATGCAATCCCTCTGGCGAGGCATCGTCGGCGGCTACGACCGGGCCTCGGCCAACCTGATGCGCGATATGATTCTCTACGGGGCCTCCAAGTACGACATCATCATGGTCTATGAAAACCTGGTGGCCTCCCAGATGAAAAACGCGCCCGGCCGCTGGGGCACTTCCCTCCGCGTCTTCTACCCCCGCCTGAACCTCTGGAACGACCACCCCTTCTGCGTCCTGATGGCCGACTGGTCCACGGCCGACCAGAAGGACGCCGCGCTGGAATTCCAGAAGTTCCTCCTGCGCGAGGACATCCAGCGCCAGGCCCTGCATTACGGCTTCCGGCCGGCCAACGTGGATGTCCCCGTCGTCAACGATGACCCGGAGAACCCCTTCAACCTGTACCAGGACCAGGGCCTGCAGGTGCAGATTCCCCGCATCAACCTGGTGGAGGTCCCCTCGGCCGAGGTGATCTCCGAACTTCAACGCATGTTCCGCCGGGCGCAACCCTGAGGGGAGGAATGGGGCGATGCCACGCCAGAAACGGAAATCCTCGGCATTGGCCTGGTACATCGCAGGGATCCCCCTCCTCTTCGTCTGTTGCCTGATCGGCTGGGCCGTCTGGCTGATGGCGCGCTCCCTGGTCGAGACCGCCTTCCCCGGCGAAACCCCCCAGGCCCAGGAAGAGGGCATCGTGGTCACCCTTTTCTACTCCCCGGAGAAGGCGGCCTGGCTGGAGCCGCTGGTGCAGGAGTTCAACGGAAGCGGCGTCTCCATCGGGGGCAAGCCGGTACAGATTCAGGCCCGGGCCATCGACTCCGGGGAGGCCCTTCAGGCCATCCTGGAGGGCGAAAGGCCCACCGTCTGGAGCCCGGCTAGCACCCTCTGGGTGCCCCTCCTGAACCGACGCTGGCAGGAACAGACCGGGGCGACGGAGCCGCTGGCCATCTACCCCGAACCGCTGGTGGTCAGCCCCCTGGTCATCGCCATGTGGGAGGAACAGGCCCGCGCCCTGGGCTACCCCGGGCGCAACCTGGGCTGGGCCGAGGTGATCGCGGCCACCCTGGACGAACGGGGTTGGGGGGCCTACGGCCATCCGGAGTGGGGGCGCTTCAAACTGGGCCATACCAATCCCTACTTCTCCAACAGCGGCCTCCTGAGCGTGGCCGCCGAGGGCTACGCCGCCGCCGGCAAGGTGCGCGACCTGCTTCCGGAAGACCTGGAACGGCCGGAGGCCCGCGATTTCGTCCAGGCGGTGGAGAGCGCCATCATCCACTACGGCGAGTCCACCGAGTACTTTGCCCGGCAGATGGCCCAACGCGGGCCGGCCTATGCCAGCGCCGTCGTCCTGGAGGAGCAGACCGTCGTCCGGCTGAACCAGGGGGCCTATGGGAAACTGCCCCAGCGCCTGGTGGCCATCTACCCCCGGGAGGGCACCTTCTGGAGCGACCATCCCTACGTCATCCTGCGCGGGGAGTGGGTGGACACCGAACAGCAGGCCGCCGCCCTGGCCTTCCGGGAATTCCTCCTCTCCCGCCCGGCCCAGGAAAAGGCCCTCCAGGCCGGCTTTCGCCCCAGCGATACCTCGATTCCCCTCCAGAATTCGCTCCTCGGCCCCGACCTCGGCGTGGACCCCTTCCAGCCCCAGACGGTGCTGGAAGTGCCCTCCGCCGAGACGCTGGAGGCCCTCCTGGAGGCCTGGCAGGGGGTACGCAAGCGGGTCAACCTCCTCCTGGTGGTGGACATCTCCGGTTCCATGGCCGACGAAGGAAAACTTCTGGCCGTCCAGGACGGCCTGAAACTCTTCCTGGACCAACTGGTCGAGGAGCAGGTCCGGGATGGGCAGGTGATCGAGGGCGACCGCCTGGGCATCCTGGTCTTTAACGACCGCATCTCCACCCTGGTGCCCCTTTCTCCCCTGAAGCCGGGGGATAAGGAGCGCATCCGGGCGGCGGTGGACACCCTGGAGGCCGATTACACGACCGTCCTCTACGACGTCTCGGCCTATGCCCTGCACCAGATGGCCGACCCCGAAAACTATGATGACCGGCGCATCAACGCCATCGTCCTGATGACCGACGGGCTGGACACGGCCTCGACCCGCTACAGCGAGCACTCCCTCCTCCGAGAGATCGAAAAGGCCTCGGCGGCCGGCCGGCCGGTGCGCATCTTCACCATCGCCTACGGAAGCGACGCCGACCGAGACCTCCTGAGGCGCCTGGCCGAAGCCACCGAAGGGCGCATGGTCGAGGGCACGCCGGAAAACATCCGTCGGCTGTATATCCTTCTCTCCAGTTACTTCTAGCGGCGGTGAGGTGGCCGATGGCAGGTCAGGACCTCTTCCAGGACCCCCTGCGCGAGGTGCGCCGACGCAAGGTGCGCATCGCCCTCACCTATGCCCTGACCACGCCGCTGGCCTCGGCCACCCTGGTCATCACCCTGGTCGGGGCGGGGTTGCTCATCGGCTTCGGCTTCGACCTGGTGGGCGTCCTCTTCCTCCTGGCCGGCCTCTGCTTCTACGGCCTGATCGTCCTGGGCACCCTGCGCGACGAGGAGCAAATCCGTCGGGTCATCGTCGAGGAACTCTACCCGGAGCGCAGCGCCGACCTGCGGAAACTGCGCGGCAGGTACGCGACGATCATGCAGGAGGCCCTGGACGACCGCAAGCGCATCGAACGGGCCATCCGCCAGTCGCCCGAGGCGTTGCAACGGCTGCTGGCCGAGACGCTGGAGCAGGTCGGCGCCATCACCGATACCATCTACGAGATCGCCTACAAGTCGCAGGCGCTGGAGGAATCGCTGGAACCGGTGAATGTGGACCAGGAGCAGAAGGAAATCGCCCGGCTGCGCCGGGCCATCGAGACGACCCAGGACCCCTACCTGCGCCGGCAGTATGAGGAGACGCTCCAGGTCAAAGAGGAACTCCTGGAGAACGTGGCCCGCATCCGCAACGGGCTGGAGCGCTGGCAGGCCCAGTTGCAGCGGGCGGCGACCACGCTGGACAACCTTTATTCCCAGGTGCTCATGCTCCGCTCGGCGGAGATTCGCAACCTGACCGAGGCGACGGACGTGGTTTCGCAGGGCCTGCGGGCGCAGGTGGAAGAACTGCGGGCGACCAGCCGGGCGCTGGACGAGGTCTTTTCCGGAGGCGGGAACGATGGACCTGCACGATGAAGCCCTGCGTTGGCTGGAAGAGGCCGAAGAGGACCTCCGGGCTGCGGCGGGGGTCATGGAAGCGGGTTTCTACAACTGGACCTGTTTTATCGCCCAACAGGCGGCGGAAAAAGCGGTCAAATCGCTATATGTGAATCGGGGGGAAGATGTGATGCGCGTGCACAGTGTGACCGCGCTGATTCGGGGGGACCCCAGGCGGGAGTTGGCCGGGTGGCCTGCCCTTTCCGGGTACATCGAGGAGGCGCAGGAACTCGACCAGCATTACATTCCGGCCCGTTATCCCAACAGCGTGCCCTTTGGCCGGCCTCATGAGTTCTATAACCGCCGCAAGGCGGAGAGGTGCCTGGCATGTGCACAAGCCATCGTCTCGGCCTGCCGGACGATCTTATCGCCTACCTAGACGACCTGGAGAAGCGGCTGTCGCCGCTGTTTATCCTTCTCTTCGGCTCCCACGCGCGTGGGGAGGCCGGCCGATACAGCGATTACGACCTGTTCATCGTGGCCACGACCCTCCCCCACGACTACTGGGAACGGCAGGCGTTCCTCAGAACGAGGAAACCGGCCTGGGTCGACGTGGTGGCCTTTAATCCGACGGAACTGGAACAAGTCTTGCATCGGGGCCTCATCCTGGACGCCCTCCTGGATGGACGTCTTCTGAGAGGAGACGAGGCGATATTCCGACAGTGGCGGGAAAAAGCCTGCCGGTACATCGAAAGACAGGGACTGCGCAGGACCTCCTGGGGTTATTTCCGACAGGTGGGGTAAATGATGCCGAACAAGAAGACAACGGCGAGAATCCTTGGGGGGATGGCCCTTCTGAGCATCCTCCTGGGAGGCAGTCTGGCCGGCTGTGGACCGGGGGAAGGCCGGCCGGAGGCCGTCCGCTGCACGGTGGACCCGGACACCTACCGTTACCAGGGGGAAATCGTCATCGGCTACGCCGGCCCGCTCACCGGAAGCCAGGCGGCGGTGGGAATCGACCTCTGGCGGGGGGCCGAACTGGCCGCCCGGCACTATAACTGCCAGGGCGGCGTCCTGGGACGCAAGGTGGTGATCGTCCCGCTGGACGACCAGGCCGACGGAGAGGTGGCCGTGGAGGTGGCCCGCCAGTTCGTCGCGCAGAAGGTCTATGCCGTGGTCGGACACTACTCCAGCGGGGCCACCATGCCGGCCTCCTCCATCTACGCCCAGGCCGGCATCCTGGAGGTCACCACCATGGCCTCCAACCCCGACATCAGCCGGCAGGGCTTCCGCACCTTCTTCCGGGTCTGCCCGGTGGACTCGGTGCAGGGGCCGGTGGACGCCGAGTTCGCCGTCCGCACCCTGGGGGCGCGGAGAATCGCCATCGTCTACATCGGCGGCGACACCTACTCCGAGGGGCTGCGGGCCGAGTTCGCCCGACGCGCCCAGGAACTGGGGGCCACCATCGTGGCCGCCTACCCCTATGTGGACCCGCCGGTGGATTTCTCCGAGGTCGTGGCCCACCTGAAAGCCGATGCGCCGGACCTGGTCTTTTTCTCCGGCTACTATCCGGGTGGCGACCTTCTGCTCCGGCAGATGCGCGCATCCGGCCTCACGGCCACCTTCCTGAGCGGCGACGGCTCTTTCGAATACGGCTTCCTGCGGGATGCGGGCAGGGCGGCCGAAGGGGCCTACGTCTCCTCCCTCTTTCCCGACATCCTCTCCCGGCCGGAGATGGCCGCCTGGGTGCGGGAGTTTCGGGAACGCTACCGCTATCAGCCGGGAATCAACAGCCCGGCCGGCTATGCGGCGGTGCAGGTGATTCTGGAAGGCATCCAACGGGCCGGCACGCTGGATGTGGAGAAGGTGGCCGAGGCCATCCACAACATGACGATCGAAACTCCCTACGGCCCGTTACGCTACGATGAAAAGGGAGACCTTCTGGAGCAGAAAATTCCCATCTTTGTGGTGAAAGAAGGCCGCTTCGTCGAGTGGGAAGGGCCTTGAGGTCATGGCGCCATCCCGACCTCAATCCCGGCTTCCCGGGGCCGGCCCGGAGAGCAATTCCCGGACGGTTTCCTCCAGGTCGAGCAACCGGCCCTTCTCCAGAGCCGCCTCCAGCGCCTCGGCCGACAGGCGCTCCCGCAGGAGGGCCAGGACCGGCTCGGCGGCCCTGGCCACATCCCGGTAACTGGCCGGGTGGGAAAGGGCCAGGCCCACCAGTTCCGCCGCCCGCCGGCACCGACCCTCTCCGGCCAGCAGCCCGGCCAGGCCGGCCACCGCTTCCAGGACATTCGGCTGATTCTGAATGGCATGGGCCTCGGCGAGGGCCTCCCGATAGTACCCTCTGGCCTCCTCCCTCCGGCCCAGGCCGGATGCAGCGTGCCCCAGGTTGTTCAGGCAGGTGGCCACCTCCTGCCGGCTGCCCATTTCCCGAAACAAAGCCAGACCTTCTTCGGTGAGCGAAACGGCCCGGGAATATTCCCCCAGCCGCAGGGCCGACCACCCCAGGTTGAGCAGGGAAAAGGCGATGCCCGGCCGGTCGCCGATGTCCCTCGAAATGCCCAGAGCCTCCTCGTAATAGCCACGGGCCAGGCGATAGTCGCCCTGATGGACGGCGATATCCCCCAGATTGTTCAGACAGGTGGCAATCCCCCGACGGTCGCCAATCTTCCGGAGCAACTCCAGGCTGCGCTCGTAGCAACGAAAGGCGGAGGCATCGTCTCCTTGGGCGATATGGACGAGGCCCAGGTTGTTCAGGCAGACGGCCATGCCCCAGAGGTTTCCTCCCCTTTCTTCCAGGGTCAGACTGGCTTCCAGATGCCGGCGGGCCAGGGGAAAGTCTCCCTGGTAGTAGGCAGCCGTTCCCAGCCTCCGGAACGCCATCGCCATCGCGTGCCGGTCATTGAATTGCCGGGCCAGGGCCAGCGCTTCGGCGCTCAGGCTACACGCCTCCTCATAGTTGCCACGCCGAATGGCAATCTGGCCCAATTCGCAGAGCGCCTCAGCCTCCACTCCCAGGCCGAGTTCCCGGGCCAGGGCCAGCCCACGGCGCAGCCATTCCTCCGCTTCGCCGTACTTCCCCCAACGCTCATACACCACCCCCAGGCGAACGGAAAGGACGGCCCGGCGCTCCTTATCCCCGGCTTCCCCCGGCGCAGGGAGGAGGGCCAATGCCCGCTCGAAGGCGGAGACGGCCTCAGGAAAGGCGCTGGTCTGGAGGGCCGCTTCGCCGGCCTGCTGAAACCAGAAGACGGCCCGTTCCCCTTCCCCCGCCCGCGCGTAATGCTCTCCGATCAGCCCGGCATACCCCCTCCGCCGCCCGCCCACCCGCTCCTCCAGCCACCCGGCCATCCGCCGATGATACTCCCGCCGCTCTCGCAACAGCACCGTCTCGTAGCAAACCTCCCTCAAAAGAACATGCCGAAAGGCATATTCTCGCGTCCCTTCCAGAGCCGAACGCTCCTTCTTCAAGACCATCCCCCGGGCCACCAGCCCCTCCAAAAGGGCCTCCACCTCACCGCCTTCCCCATCCCCCAGCAGGCGAAGCGCCTCATCCCAGAAGTCCCTCCCCACCACCGAGGCCCGCTGGAGAAGGACCTTCTCCTCCGCCGGAAGCGCATCCAGTCGGGCCTGGAGGAGGGCGGTCAGGGTAGGGGGCACCCGCAACGTCTCCCAATCCTGGGAACGGATGCGCCACCGTCCTTTTCCCGGCACCACCACCCCCTCCTCGATGAGCATCCCCACCAGTTCCTCCAGAAAGTAGGGGTTTCCCCCGGACCACCCGGCCAGACGCGCAGGCACTTCCTCCGGCAACGCCTCCACCCGGCGCAGGATTTTCCCGGCCAGCGCCCGGCAGGAGTCCGGGGAAAGCGGCGGAAGCGCCCAAACTTCCCCTCCCGGGTCCGGCCGGCGGGCCAGAAGGTCCGGCCGGGCCGAGGCCAGAACCAGGATGGGGCCGGGGCCTTCCCGGAGCCGGGATAACAACTCCAGGGAGGAGTTATCGGCCCAGTGGAGGTCCTCCAGAAACAGCACCACCGGGGATCGGGCCGCCAGGGAACGAACGTAACGAACCAGGTCGGCCAGAGCCAGGGATTGAAAGGAGGGATGGCCCAGGAAACTCCGCACCGCCGGGTCCGCCGAAAAGTCGAAGCCGAGCAGATGGCCGACCCGGAGGGCCTGCTCCTCGGGCAGAAAACCCTGCATCCCCCGCAGGAACTTTTCCCGCACCCGGGCCGCATCGTCGCTCTCCAGAATATCCCATTGCCGGGAGAACAGGTCGCGGAGCAACCCGTAGGGGATGAACTCGGTCTCCGATGCCGCCCGGGCCCGGAAGACCGTGCAGGTAAAGTTCCGTAGCAGCCAGCGTTCAAACTCTCGCAGCAGGCGGGTCTTGCCCACCCCGGCCTCCCCGACGAGGATGATGATGCGGGGTTGGGCATCGGTCCTGACGGCGCCAAAGGCCTCCCGCAGGGCGGCGAATTCCCGCTCGCGGCCGACCATCGGGGTCTCCAGCCCTTCCAGGCCCCGGCCGGCCGGCCAGAAGGCGGCCGGCCTCCGGCCCTGCACCAGGTAGACCCGCACCGGCCTGGCCTTTCCCCGAACCTGTAGCGGCCCCTGGGGCGCCGCCTCGAAATATCCGCGTACCTGCTGGAATACCGCATGGGAAATCAGGATGCCTCCCGGCGGGGCGGACTGTTCCAGCCGGGCGGCCAGGTTCACCGCATCGCCGGTCACGGTAAAGGCGGCCTCCCCGGGAGGCCCCTCATAGCGGACCAGCACCGGGCCGCTGTGGATGCCCACCCGCATGGCCAGGCGCAGGCCCCGCCGGCCTTCCAACTGCCGGTTCAGTTCCTCCAGTTCCTTTCGGGCTTCCAGAGCGGCGGAAACGGCCTCCAGGGGGACATCTTCGTGGGCCGGATACAGGCCGAAAACGGCCACCACCGCATCGCCGATGAACTTTTCCACCATCCCCTCGTGTCGGCCGATGGCCGCCTTCCAGAGGCCGAAGTAGGCCTCCAGCACCTCGTGCACCTCCTCGGGGTCCATCCGTTCGGCCAGGGGAGTAAAGCCCACCAGGTCGGCAAAGAGGATGGTGACCTGCCGGCGCTCCTCAGAGGGTCGGGAGGGAAGGGCGGCCAGTTGCCGGCGCAGGGCGGCGATGGCCGTCTCCACCACGGCGTCGCCCAGGGTAGACCGCTGCGCCTCCAGCGCGGCAATGGCCTTTTCCAGCGCTTCCCTCTCGGACATAGGCCGCCCCTTCAAGATTCACCCGGCCCGACCGCGCAATTCCTCGATGATGTGGGGCAGGAGATCCAGCACCCGCTCGATCTGTTCCGGCGTGTTCTGCCGGCCGACGGTCAGCCGAAGGGCCCCCCGGGCCACCTCCGGCGGCACCCCCATCGCCGCCAGGACATGAGAAGGCTCCAACGCGCCGGAGGTGCAGGCCGAACCGCCGGAAGCGCAGATGCCCTCCCGGTCCAGCCGAACCAGGAGGCTCTCCCCATCCACCCCTTCGAAGCAAAAGTGGGCGTTGTTCGGAAGGCGGCGGGTGGGATGGCCGTTCAGCCGGGCGCCGGGGACACGCTCCAGGAGGCCGGCGATCAGGCGGTCCCGCAGGCGGAGGCAATGGGCGTTATAGGCCTCCCGCTCCTCCTGGGCCAGCCGGAGGGCCACGGCCAGCCCGACGATGCCGGCGACGTTCTCCGTGCTGGCCCGCCGGCCGCGTTCCTGCCCGCCGCCGTGCATCTGGGGCAGAAGCGGCACGCCCCGACGCACATACAACACCCCTACCCCCCGGGGGCCATAAAACTTGTGGGCCGAAAGGCTCAGAAGGTCCACCCCCAGGGCCTCCACATCGAGCGAAAGGGCGCCGCCGGCCTGGACGGCATCGGTATGCAAATAGACCCCATGCCGATGGGCGACCTCCGCCAGTTCGGCAATCGGCTGAATCGTCCCCACCTCGTTGTTGGCGTACATGATGCTCACCAGGAGGGTATCGGGCCGGATGGCTTCCTCCAACACCTCCGGATGCACCAGGCCGTAGCCGTCCACCGGCAGGCGGGTCACCTGGAAGCCAAAGCGCTCCAGATAGTCGCCGGTGTGGAGCACGGCATGGTGCTCGATGGCGCTGACGATGATATGGTTGCCCCTCCCCTCCAGAGAAAGGGCCTGCGCCACGCCCTGGATGGCCAGGTTGTCCGCCTCGGTGCCGCTGGAGGTGAAGATAATCTCCTGGGGCGAGGCGTTCAGTACCTCGGCCACGCTTTCGCGGGCCTCATCCAGGGCCTGACGGGCCTCCCGGCCAAGCCGGTGGATGCTGGAGGGGTTGCCGAACCGGCCGGTGAGGTAGGGCAACATGGCCTCCAGAACCCGAGGGTCTAATGGGGTGGTGGCTGCGTGATCCAGATAGATCGTCTCGTCCATGGGGAACCTCCCCAGATGAACAGGGCTCAGGCCATATCCATTGTATCCCGGATTTCCCCGGCGGTCAAATCGCTTTTCACCCTACGCCCCCATCCCTGTCCCCTGATCCCTACCCCCCGAGCCCTGTGCCCTGATCCCTACGCTCCCTGTGCCCTGATCCCTACACCCCCTGGGCCCTGAGCCCTACACCCCCTGGGCCCTGAGCCCTACACCCCCTGGGCCCTGATCCCTACACCCCCTGGGCCCTGATCCCTACACTCCCTGGGCCCTGATCCCTATCCCCCAATTTGCCGTCCGCACCGGAGCGTACTATAATGGCCCTGAAAGATCGTGCCAGGTTTGCCTCCCGCTCTCGTCGTCAAGGAGGTTTGGAGATGTCCCGAATACGGATGTCCGGACTTTTGCTCCTGGCCCTTCTCCTGTCCTGTGGGCCGGCCACCCTTCCCCCTCAGCCCACGCCGGCCGCCCCGACCGTCGGCCCTTCCCCCAAAGCCACGGCCGGCGGACTGGTCCCCACCGCCGGCGTCGAGGCCACCGCCGTTCCCACGCCGGTGCCCAACGAGATTCTCCTGGAAGCCCCCTCGCCGGGAGAAGCCGTCTCCAGCCCGGTCGAGGTGCGGGGATGGGTTCGGATGTCTCCCTTTGAATCCACCCTGCTGGGCCGGGTGCTGGACGCCCGGGGAAATGTCCTGGGCCAGGGGCCGATTCAGGTGGCCGCCGAGATGGGAAAGCCGGGGACCTTTTCCGGACGGATCTTCTTCCAGGCCGCCACGGCCGGCCCGGGCCGGGTGGAGGTGCTGGAAGTCAGCCCCAAGGATGGGGCGGTGATGACCTATGCGGTGGTCGAGGTCGCTCTGGCGGTCAGCGGCCGAATCGACATCCCCGCCGCCGGGAGCCGGGCCACCCTGCCCCTCCACATCCTGGCCCGCCTGGGCCGGCCGGGGGAGCGGGTCGTGGCCGCCCTGCGCTGGCAGGACGGCACCGAACTGGCCCGCACCTACACCCTCCTGGAGGGCGAGGATGGAAACGGCCTGCTCATCGAAAGCCTCTGGTGGGAGGGGAAACCGCCAACCGCCTTCCCGCCCACCCAGCCGGCCACGCTCCAGATTCGCACGCCCGAGGGCGCCGTCCTGGCCCGGCAGGAAATCACCATCCTCCACCCGGACGACCCGGAGGTGCAGACGGTCACCGTCTATTTCCTCCGGGAGGAAGATTTGATACCGGTGCAGGTTCATATTCCCCGGACGGTCCGCGTGGGCACGGCCGCCCTGGAGGAACTGCTCTGGGGCCCGCCGCCGGACGCCCCGGCCGGCCTCGGCACGGCCCTGCCCCTGCCCCCCGAAGTGCTCCGCTATCCGGGCCGGGGACCGGACTGGGGGCCACGGGTGCGGCTGCTCAGCCTCACCATCCAGGATGGCGTGGCCCTGGCCGACTTCTCCCGCGAACTGCGGGCCTACGGCGGCGGTTCCCTGCGGGTCATGCTCATCCGCCAGCAGATCGCCCGCACCCTTCTGGAGTTCCCCACGGTCCGAGAGGTGGTGATCGCCATCGAGGGCGAGACCGAGGGCGTGTTGGAGCCGTAGGGGGATGGCGATGAAAAAGTGGTATCCGAAGGAACGGGAGCGGGCTAACCGGCCTGCCTCCAGCGCCTCCGCACCCCATCGGCCAGGAGGAAGAGGCGGGAGACCCCCAGGGCCAGCCAGGGGAAAAGGAAGCCGGCCAGACCTGCCCCCACCAGGGCCAGGAGGTCCAGGTAATATTTGAAGCCCCAGGTCATGTCGGGCAGGCGCCAGGTCATCACCGGACCGAAGAGCCAGGCGAAGATTCCCAACTGGAGCAGGTAGAACCAGGCGACGAAGAGGGCACTCTGGTTGGCTCCCCAGACCACCTCCTCCCACGGCCGGCGCCGCCAGAGGATTCCGGCGACCAGGGCCACCAGGAGCATCACCAGGAAGGCGTCGGTCATGCGGGCGAAGAAAAAGTCCTTCTCGCTCAACCCGGCGATGGCGGTGAAGGAGATGGCATAGCCGCGCACCAGGAAGTACAGGGTCAACTGGAGGGCGAAGAAGAGCAGGGCCAGCAGGAAGGGCCAGAAGAGTTGGGAACGCGGCCGGTACAGGGCCACGTACAGGGCCAGCCCCAGAAGCGGCACCCCAAAGTAGGGCAGACGCACCAGCCGCTCCTGCCAGAGGCGATTGGCGACGGCGCGGGCCACCATTTCATCCAACCGGCCCAGGTAGTCCCCAACCGCCTTCTCCACCTGCCCATAGTCGCCTGCGGCCAGGGCGGCGCGGGCGGCGTCCAGGCCCCCTGTCTCCGGGGAGGCCCCCAACCCCTCCAGGTAGGCGGTATAGAGCGCCTCCTGCTGCTCCCCCAGGGCCAGGGCCTTTTCGGCCCGCTCCGCCGGGGTCAGGGCGAGGGCGTCCAGGCGGGTGTGCCCCTGGCTATGGACCGGGATGGGCAGGCCCAGCAGGGCGGCGATGGTGGGCGCCAGGTCGGCCTGGCCTCCCTGGGGATAGACGCCGGGGGCGATTCCCCGCCCGACCATGACCAGCGGAATCCGCCGCACCTCCATCTCCCCGCCGCCGTGCCCTCCGCCGGCGCTGCCCCAGGCCGCGCTCATGCCGTGGTCGGCGGTCAGGATGAGGGTATCGCGGCCCCAGTCCAGGGCCTGGGCGATGGCGGCGATCTGCTCGTCCACGTGGAGGGCGGCCTGGAGGTACTCCGGGCTGGTGCCGCCGTAGGCGTGGCCGGCCTCGTCGGTTTCGCCAAAGTGGACGTAGAGAAGGGCCACATCGGTCTCCCGGAGCAGTCGAACGGCCTCCTGACCGATGTCCTCCGTGGTCCAGGCCATCGCGGCGGGATCGTGGTCTGCGCCGGACCAGGTCACCGTGTAGACCCGGCTGACCCAGGGGCCGTAGAGGGCATCCCAGCCCTTCATCGTGCTCAGGGCGGTGGGGAGACCGGCGTCCCGGGCCCGGGCGAAGAGGCTATCCACCCGCACCGCCCCCTTGTACCAGTTGGTGGTCACCCCGCTGAAGTCGGGGTAGGCCCCGGTGCCCAGGACGGTGTAGCCGGGGAGAGAAAGGGAAGGGACCTGGGTCAGGGAAGGCAGGTCGGCCCCCTGCTGGCGCAGGCGCTGGAAGGTCGGCATCTGGCGGGAGGTATCCTCGCGCAGGCCGTCCACCACCACGACGACGACGCGCCGGGAGATGGGGGCCGTAGGCCGGCCGGGGGAGATTTCCCCCAGCGTCGGCCCGGGGTAGAGCATAAAGGTATCGAAGGAGAAGTTGGCCAGTTGGTAAGCCCCGATGCCCAGCCCCAGCATCAGGAGCGGGATGAGCAGGATGCGTAGCAACCGTCGGACCATCGTACCTCCTTTCTTGGCCGGCCCGGGGCGGGCGTCATTCCAACCCCGGCACGTAGGGCCGGCCGGCCTTTTTACCGATGGGACAGGAAACCATGCACCGGATACACTGCAGCCGGGTGGCCGGGGAGGGATGCTTTTCCTCGCGCTCCTGTAGCCGGGCCATCTCCGGCGAGGGGTCGAACTCCGCCCGACAGCGCGAACGGTCCAGACCGTTCGGACCGAGGGCCCGGTCGGGGCAGGCCCCCCAACAGATGGTGCAACTGCTACAGTAATACTCCCGAAGAGGAGAATCCGGGGTCAGGGAAGCCGCCGTATAGACCGCGCCAAAGCGGATGCGCGGTCCGTACTCCCGGGTCACCACCAGGTTGTTCAGCCCCATGACCCCCAGGCCGGCCCGCACGGCGGCCTGCTTCAGGTCCATCAGGGCGATGCTGTCCTCAAAGGTGAGCGGCTCGGCGGGGAAGCCGGCCTGGACGAGGGCCAGGGCCAGCCGGCCGGCCACAGCCACCAGCCGTTCGTAAATCGGCTTGCTCCAGAAGCGCCGCCCATCGTAAAAGAGGTGCATCTGGTAATCCCAGGCCTCGTCCAGGGTGGCCTGCCCCAGGACGATCACGGAACGGGTCCACTCCGGCAGGTGAAAGCCCTCCGGTGTGGTGATGCCCACCTTGTCGCAGCCCAACTCCCGGGCCAGCGCCTTGACCGAGGCCGCATCCACCCGCCTGAGCATCTCTCTTTTCCGAACGTCAGTTCATGGGCCCGGGCCTCTGTCCCAGCCAGGCCTCGACCCGGTCGGCCAACGCGCGCAACCGGGCGGCCGTTTCGGCCTTTTCCCGGGCCACATCGTCGGCCAGGTCGCGCATCAGGACGACCAGGTCCTCGTTGACCTGGGGCCTGTTCTCCTCCAGCAGGGCCTGCACCTCCTCGTCGCCCTCGGCGTCCAGCAGGCTCCGAATCAGGCGCACCTCGGGGGGCAGCCGCTCCTGGGCCACTTCCAGCACCAGCATCCCCAGGTCCTGCAACCGCCGGTAGACCTCCTCGCGGCCGGCCGCCTGCGCGGCCTGAAGGTTGGCCCCCAGGACGATGAAGAAGGCGTCGTCGAATTCGGACAGACGTTCTCGGACAAAGGCCTCCGGCTCGGGGGCCCGCAGCAGTTCCCGCAGGAGGTCGGCGGCCCGCTCCAGGGCGGCCCGGGCCTCCCGGTCCACCTGTTCGCTCAACTCCAGGAGGGTATCGCGCAGCGTGCGCAGGCGGCCGGCCGCCTCGGTCTGCCCCTCCCGTTCGGCCGATTCCAGCCGGTCGGTGAGTTCCTGGAAAAAGGCATAGTCCACCGTCGAACGGTAGTAGACCAGCAGCCGGCCGACTTCCTCCGGAGAGGAGGCGGCCAGCATCTTTTCCAGGAGGGCCTGGCGGGAGATGGGCGGGCGGCTCGGGGAACCGAGCAGGGCCTGGGTCGTCAACCGGCGGCCGTAGGTGCTCTGGGCAAAGAGCCGGCCCTGCAGTTCCTCCAACGCCCGCACCCGCTCCTCCTCGCCATCCTGCCGGGAGGCCTCGATATAGGCCTCCAGGACGGCGAAGAACTCCTCGTCCAGCCGGCTGTCCACCTCGGCCACCAGGTCCTGGAAAGCCCCTTCATCGGGCAGGGCGGCCATCAGCCGGTCCAGGACCTCCAGGCGGGCCCGCTGGGCGGCCATCATCTCCGGGGTGATTCCCTCGGCCTGGAGGATGGCCTCCAGGAGGCCCTGGTAACTCAGAAGCACCCTGGGGACCAGGAGGTAGGCTTTGCGCTCCTCCGGGGGCAGGTAAGAGAGAATCAGGTTGGTCAGGCCGCCGATGACCCGTTGCTGTTCCTGGTCGTTCAACTGGCTCTCCGGCGGGATAAAGGCCAGAAGGAGTTGCTTCTGGGGGTCGTGGTAAAGGAAAGGCGCGGCGATGACGCCTTCGCCGCCGCAGGAGGGGCAACGGGCCACATTGAGGCGGCCGCGCAGGAGGCGGGATTTGAGTTCGGGTTCCAGCCCCACATCCACCAGGTGATAGACTTCGGCCTGGAGGGAGGCCCCGCAGAGCGGACAGGTCAGGCTCACCGTTTGGGGAAACATTCCGGGTGTGGACATTTCGTCACCTCAGCGCAGCCAGGCGGCGGCCGAAGCCGCGGCCAGGGCCGCATACAAGAGCAGGTTCAGCGTTCCTTCCCCCAGGTGGCCCAACCCGTAGGGGAGGAAGAAGGGAAGCGCTCCCAGGCAAGTTCCGGCCAGGGTGGCCAGGACCACCGCCGCCTGCACGGCCGGACCGCGCCGGCGCTTTCCGGCCCACAGGGCTGCCTGGGAAAGGAGGCTTCCGGCGAAAGGCCCGCCCAGGATGGCCAGGAGGAGGCCCAGGCCGGTGCGGGCCAGATAGGCGGCCGGCAGGCCCAGCAGCGTGGCCGCCGCCAGCGTGGCCATGCCGGAGGCCAGGAGGTGCGGCAGGCCGGCCTGATAGAGAAGCGGCCGTCGGCTGCCCACACAGAGGGGACAGAGTTGCCCCACCGGGAAGGGATGGGCGCAGCGCACGCAGATCGGCCGGCCGCACTGGCTGCAGCGCAACACCGTCTGCACCTGGGGATGAAAGGCGCAATAGAGCGCCTTCGGCTCTTCGGCCGGGAGACAGGCACGCAGCCGCTCCAGGCTGGCCCTGGCGTCGGCGTTCTGGGGGTCGAGTTCCAGCACCCGGCGGAAGCAGGCCGCCTTCTGCTCCGGGTCGGCCAGCACCGTGCCCAGGCCCAGCCAGGCCTCCGGGTTCTCGGGGGCGCGCTCGACGGCCCGGCGGTAGAGCCGTTCGGCCTCGTCCCGGTCCCCGGCGCGGGCGGCGGCGCCGGCCTCGCGCAGGAGGTCGGGCAACGTGTCCCCGGAAGGCGGTCGGAGGGTCAAAGTCTCCTCCTGGGCGCTCATCCGGCCGGAGTGTCCTCCACCAGGGCAAAGAGGAACTCGCCCTGGACGGCGACCTGGCCCTCCACCGTGGCCGTTCCCCGCCCCCGGCCGATCGGCCCGCGCATCCGCTCCAGAGTCACCTCCAGGCGCAGGGTGTCTCCGGGGCGCACCGGCCGCTTGAAGCGCACCCGGTCCAGGCCGGCGAAGAGGGCCAGTTTGCCCCGATTCTCCGGCCGGGAAAGGAGGGCCACCGCCCCCACCTGAGCCAGCGCCTCCACCAAAAGCACGCCCGGCATGATCGGCCGGCCGGGGAAGTGGCCCTGGAAGAACGGTTCGTTCATGGTAACATTCTTCAGCCCGACCGCGCCGTCCTCCCGCAGTTCCAGGATGCGGTCCACCAGGAGGAAGGGGTAGCGGTGGGGCAGGATGGCCTGAATCTCCTCGGCTTCGAGCATCGGGCCTCCTTATGGGGATTCCTGGAGGAGCGAATCGAGTGCCTGGCGGAAGTTTTCATAGGGGTATGCCCCGTTCAGGGCGTAGAGTTTGCCCCCGCTGTTGAAGACAAAGAACGGCGTTCCCCCGATGCCTATGCTGCTGGCAAAGGCGGCGTCGTCCTTGACCTTTTGCATGGTCTGCCGTTCGTTCAGGCAGGTCCGGTAGGCGGCTTCATCCAGGCCCAGTTGGGCTCCGTATCCCAGCAGGACGTCCAGCGCATTGGCCTTGCCCGCCCATTCGCCCTGGTTCAGGAAGACCTGATCGTGCATGGGCCAGAACTTCTGCTGCCGGCTGGCGCATTCGACCGCCTCGGCCGCGATCTGCGCCTGCGGGTGGATGGAAGAAAGCGGCAGGTACCAGAAGATATAGAGCACTTTGCCGGTGGCGATATAGTTCTCCTCGATCTTGGGCAACGTCTCACGGACGTGTCGGGCGCAGAACGGTCATTGGAAGTCGGAGAATTCAAAGAGGATGATGGGGGCCTGCGGGTCTCCCTTGAAGGCGTGGCCGTCGGCGGTGATGCCGTAGGGGATGCCCCCCTCCAACTGGCCCTGGATGGTCACCTGCGGGCGGTTGGCCAGTTGGGGAGGCGGGGTAGGCCGGGGCGGCGACGGCGTCGGGCCGGCCGACGGCTGGGTGGGGGGAACCGGGCTGGGAGCGACGGAGATGGGCGTTTCCGTCGGCGCCGGAATCAGGGGCGGCTCCGGCGTGCTGGTGACCCGGGAGGAACACCCCAGGAGCAGGACGCCACAGAGCAAAAGGAGAAACGCTTTTCCTCGCATCGATAGACCTCCTCCGATGTGCTCAAAAGGCCAGGTGGGTCTGCCACAGAGTCCGCGGAGCACGCTCTCCGTAATTCAGGTTTCCCCTTGCGTCCTCCGCCCTCGGCGGTAGATCCGCAAAACCCCGTCTCAGCGGCGTTCGTAATTGGGAGCCTCCTTGGTGATGATCACGTCGTGGGGATGGCTTTCCACCAGGCCGGCCTGGGTGATGCGGACGAAGCGGGCTTTCCTCCGCATCTCCTCGATGGTGGCGCAGCCGCAGTAGCCCATGCCGGCGCGCAGGCCGCCGATGAGTTGGTAAACGACGTCGGCCAGGGGACCCTTGTAGGGCACCATGCCCTCGATGCCTTCGGGGACCAGTTTTTCCAGGCCGGCCTGGAAATAGCGATCGGCCCCGCCTTCCTTCATGGCGCCCAGCGACCCCATGCCGCGATAGGACTTGAAGGAGCGGCCCTCGTAGAGAATCGTCTCCCCGGGGCTTTCCTCCGTCCCGGCAAAGAGGCTGCCGATCATGACGCTGTGGGCGCCGGCGGCGATGGCCTTGGCGATGTCGCCGGAATATTTGATGCCGCCGTCGGCGATGATGGGGATGCCGGCCGGGTCCGCCACGGAGGCGCACTCGGTGATGGCGGTGATCTGGGGCATCCCGGCCCCGGTGACCACCCGGGTGGTGCAAATCGCCCCCGGGCCGATCCCCACCTTGACCGCATCCGCCCCGCGCTCGATCAGCGCCCGCGTCCCCTCGGCCGTAACCACGTTGCCGGCGATGACCCGGGCCTGGGGAAATTCGCGCTTCAGCCGTACCAGCGCCTCCATAACGCCGTGGGAATGGCCGTGGGCCGAATCCAGCACCAGGACGTCCACGCCGGCCTCCAGGAGGGCCTGGGCACGCTCGCACATATCCGGGCCGCAGCCCACCGCCGCCCCCACCCGCAGCCGTCCCAGTTCGTCCTTGCAGGCGTTGGGGTACTGGATGCGCTTCATGATGTCCTTGACGGTGATCAGGCCGCGCAGGATATAGTTTTCATCCACCACCAGGAGTTTTTCGATGCGGTGGCGGCGCAGAATCTCCTTGGCCTCCTCCAGGGTGGTGCCCACGGGGACGGTAACCAGGTTCTCTTTGGTCATGCGCTCGGAGATGGGGATGTCCAGGTTCTCCTCAAAGCGCAGGTCCCGGTTGGTCAGGATGCCCACCAGCCGGCCGTTGGGTTCGGTGATGGGGACGCCGGAGATATGGTAGCGGGCCATCAGTTCCAGGGCCTCGCGGATGGGCCGGTCGGGGGGAAGGGTGATGGGGTCCACGATCATCCCACTTTCGGAGCGCTTGACCATGCGCACCATCTCCGCCTGCCGTTCGATGGGCATGTTGCGGTGGAGGATGCCGATGCCCCCCTGGCGGGCCAGGGCGATGGCCAGCCTGGCCTCCGTGACCGTGTCCATGGCGGCGCTGAGGATGGGGATGTTCAGGGTGATGTCGCGGGTCAGGCAGGTATGGACGTCCACGTCGCGTGGCAGGACGGCGGATTCGGAGGGCACCAGGAGCACATCATCGAAGGTGAGGGCCTCTGGGCCGTACTTTCCCTGCCAGTCCATCAACGTCCTCCTCGCCGGCGGCATGGCCTGAGAAAAAACCGCCGGCCCCTGGTTTCGGCCGCCTGCATTGTACTACAAGCCGGCCAGATGTGCAACCGTCCTCGAGGTAGCGTGTCTGTTTCGGTTTGGCAGGTACGGATTCCCGACCCGCACCTGCCTTATGGTGGCAACCTGGCCCACCTGCCAAACGGATACCGTCTCCAGGGCAACATTTGACACCGCCGGTTTTCCGTGGTAAAAGTTTGGGCATACCGGGAGGCGGCTTTGTCCGTCGCCCCTGAAAACTGGCAGAGAGCAGCATGGACCCGGAGTACTTCCGGCAGGCACCTTTCTTACTGGCCTCCCTAGCGGCGGTGGCGGCCGGCCTGCTCTCCTTCCTTTCCCCCTGCGTCCTGCCCCTGGTGCCTTCCATCCTGGGCTATATCACCGGAACGGCGGTGCGGCCGGAGGTTGCCGTCCGGCGGGGACACGCCTTTCTACACGCCCTGGCCTTTGTCCTGGGCTTTAGCCTGGTCTTTGTGTTGCTCCTTTCCCAACTGGAGTGGGTTCTGGGCCCCCTCTATGCCCGGGCCGAATGGCTGGCCGGCTGGCCGGGAGAGGTCCTGGCCTGGCCACACCCTTCCCCGCCCACCTACCTGCAACTGGCGCAAAAGGCGGCCGGCCTCTTCCTGATCCTCTTCGGCCTGCACTTCATGGGGCTGCTTCACCTGCGGCTGCTGGAGTTCTCCCGGCAGCCCTCGATTCGCATCAGCCCACGGCTCGGCTACCTCTCCTCCCTCCTGGTGGGATTGACCTTTGCCCTGGGCTGGACCCCCTGCGTCACCGCCCCGCTGGCCGGCATCCTGGCCCTGGGCAGCGGGGCCTACGGCCAGGAGATGCCCGGCCGGATGCTCTGGCTGCTGAGCCTCTACTCCCTGGGCCTGGGAGCGCCCTTCCTCCTGCTGGCCCTCCTCCTGGAACGGGCCGGAGCCTTTACCCGCTGGCTGGGCCGCTACCGCCGGCCCATCTCCATCGTGAGCGGATTGCTCCTTCTGGGAATCGGGGTGGTCGTCTTTTTCGACCAGTTGACCCTCCTTTCCCGCCTTTCCTGAGGTGGCCAGGCCAACGAGGAGCGGGCAACGGTGCGTCGCGAGGAAGAGGTTGTCCAGGAGGCCCTTCGACAGGTAGAGGCCCACCGGCGGCGGCGTCGGGGAGAGGAGGCGTTCCGCTGGTGTGTCCTCTGGTGGGGAGGAGTGCTCCTGGCCTTTTTCCTGGCCCCCTGGCCCCTGGCCGACAAGGTCTGGGCGGCCGTGCACGGCCTCTGCGCCCAGACTCCCGGCCATATGCTCCGTTTCGGGGAACAGGTACTCCCCCTCTGCGCCCGCGACAGCGGCATCTACCTGGGGGTGGTCCTGGGAGCGGCCTTTTTCCTGGCGCGGGGGCGCTGGCTGGCCGCCGGCCGGCCGTCCCGCCCGTTCTGGGCCCTCCTGGCCGGCGTCCTGACCTTTTTCGCCGTGGACGCCCTGAACTCGCTGGCCGACGACTGGTTCGGCCGGCGACTCCTCTATGAACCCGACAACCATCTCCGGCTGGCCTCGGGCCTGGCCCTGGGGCTGGTGCTGGCCGTCCTCCTCCTCTGGGCCGTCCACCTGTCCTTTCGAGGAGGGCAGCGGGAGCGGAGAATCGTGGCCGGCTGGCCGGACCTGGCCGGCCTGCTCCTCCTGGGGGGCCTGGGCGGGCTGGCCCTGGGCAGCGGATGGCCCCCTCTCTACATCCCCCTGGCGGCGCTTTCGGTCGGCGGCCTGGTGGCTGCGCTGGTGGTGCTCAACGCCCTCCTCCTGCTCACGGTGAGGCCGGGCAGCAGGGTGCTGGAGGACCTCTGGGAGGCCGGCCGCCCCCTCTTCTGGGCCGGCCTCCTGGCCGTGGCCGAGATGGCCTTCCTCTCCTGGCTCCGCTACCGGCTGGGAGGATGAACCGGAACGGCACTTGACAGGGCCGGCCTTTTCGTGTATAATTCATTCAAATATTCGAAAGGATTGAGAATGGAAGCGCCGGACGAACGGCTGGAACAGGAAATCGCCCTCCTGCACAGCCACATCTGCGAAGGCCTGGGCGACCCCAAGCGGGTGCACATCCTCTACCTCCTGGACGCCCGCCCCCGCAACGTGGGCGAACTGGCCGAGGCCCTGGGCATCCCCCAACCCACCGTCTCCCATCACCTCAAAATCCTCCGCGACCGCGGCCTCATCCTGGCCCGTAAGGAGGGGACGGCCGTCTACTATTCCCTGGCCGACCGCCGCATCATCCAGGCCCTCGACCTCATGCGGGAGATGCTGGCCGATATCCTCACCCGGCGAGCCCGTCTGGTCGTTCGTTCCCCTTGAAACCCTGGCAGGAGAAAAGACCGATGCGCAGGTTCAGTGCCGCACAGCAGGAAACGCTCCGCACCATCTTTCACAACCGCATGACCACCGACCCCCTGGAATGCCGCATCTACGGCCACGACGTCGGCACCATGCCCCCGCTGGTCCGGCCGCTGATCGGCCGGGCCCAGGCCGCCGCCGTCGTCCAGCCGAAGGACGAGGAGGAGATCGTCCGCCTGGTGCGTTGGGCCCGGGAGGAAGGGATCCCCCTGGTCCCCCGGGGCAAAGCCACCTCCGGCTACGGCGGGGTCCTGCCGGTGCGGGGCGGCATCATCGTGGACTTTTGGCGGATGCGGGGAATCCTCTCCGTAGACGCTGCTTCCCAGACGGTCACCGTCCAGCCCGGCATCGTCTGGGAAGACCTGGAAAAAGAACTGCACAAGCAGGGTTGGGACCTGCGTCTGTACCCCTCCAGCGCGCCCTCCTCCACCGTGGGGGGATGGCTGGCCCAGGGAGGCTTCGGCTACGGCTCCTTCGAGTACGGGGCCTTCCGGGAGAACGTCGTCGCCGCCCGCATCGTCCAGCCGGACGGCGAGGTGCGCGACCTGGCCGGCCCGGACCTGGACCTGGTGGCCGATGCCGAGGGCATCACCGGCTTCATCACCCAGGTCACGCTGCGGGTGCGTCCGCTGGAGGAGACGGTGGTCCTGGGGGCCCGCTTCGGCGAGGCCCGCTGGCTGGCCGCCGCCCTGCGCGAGATCGCCCGGGAGAAGGTGCCGGTGTGGTCGGCCTCCTTCTTCAACCCGACCATGGCCCGCCTCCGCAACCGGCTCCCGCCGAAACTGGAACACGGCCATCCGGTGGAGGAGGAACGCCCCGAACTCCCGGCCGTCTACTGTGCCCTTCTGGCCTATCCGGCCTCCCGGGCGGCCGAGGTGACCCCGGCGCTGGAGCGCATCATCGCCCGGAACGGAGGGGAACGCTGTCTGGAAGGGGTGGCCGAACACGAGTGGGAAAACCGCTTTCGCATCATGGCGGTCAAGCGGCTGGGGCCCTCGCTCATCCCCACCGAAGTGGTCGTTCCCCTGGAAAATCTGGAGCACCTCCTGGCGGACTGGGAGCGGAAAATCCATCAGCCCATCGCCATCGAGGGCATGGTCGCGGGCGGGGAGAAGCCGCAGGTCACCCTGCTCGGCTTCATCCTGCACGACGAGCGCACCCCGGCCTTTAACCTGGCCTTTGGGCTGGCGCTTTCGGCCATCGTCCAGGCCAGACGCCACGGCGGGCGCGCCTACGCCAGCGGCCTCTACTTCGCCCACGAGGCCGAGCACATCCTGGGTCGGGAGCGCCTGGCCGCCCTGCGGGCCTACAAGCGGGAGAAGGACCCCGACAATTTGATGAACCCGGGGAAAATCCTCTCCAACGGCCTTCTGGGGGCCTTTATGCGTGCGGCGGGCGCCCTGGAGCCGCTGGTGCGGGCGGTGGGCAACCTGGCCCGGGTGCCCACGGGGGAGGAACGCATCGCCGGGGCCGGCCGGCGCGGCGTGCCCGACGACGTGGCCTGGTACGCCTATACCTGCGCCCAGTGCGGCTACTGCGTGAACGAGTGCGACCAGTTCTACGGCCGGGGCTGGGAATCGCAATCCCCCCGGGCCAAGTGGTACTTCCTGCGCGAGTACATGGCCGGCCGGGCCTCCTTCACCCCGGACTGGGTTACCCGCTTCCTGGCCTGCACCACCTGCGAGGTCTGCAACGTGGAGTGCCCCCTGGACCTGCCCATCGAGCCTTCCTGGCTGAAGATGCGCGGCACGCTCATCCACGAACAGGGGAAACTGACCCTGCCGGCCTTTGAGATCATGCGCGCCGCGCTGAAGAAGGAACGCAACATCTGGGCTTCCTACAGCCGGGACCGGGCCAACTGGGTGCCCGAGGACATCCGGCCCAAGATTCTCCCCCGGGCCGAGGTCGCCTACTTCCCCGGCTGCACCGCCTCCTTCGTGGAGCAGGACGTGGCCCAGGGCACGGTGCGCCTCCTGGACGCGGCCGGCGTTCGCTTCACCTACCTGGGCGACGGCGAGGCCTGTTGCGGCCTTCCCATGCTGGTGGCCGGCCTCTGGGACGCCTTCGAGGACATCCTGCGCCACAACGTGAACGGGATGAAGGAACGGGGGGTGAAGACGGTGGTCACCTCCTGCCCGGCCTGCTGGCTCTCCTGGAAGGTCTACTATCCCGAATGGGCCCGGAAACTGGGCATCTCCTTCCCCTTTGAGGTCAAACACTACTCCGAAATCCTGGCCGAACGCATCCAGGACGGCACGTTGCGCTTCACCCGGGAGATTCCCATGCGAGTCACCTGGCACGACTCCTGCCACATGGGGCGGGCCGGCGGCATCTACGAACCGCCCCGCCAGGTGCTTCGGGCCATCCCGGGGCTGGAACTGGTGGAGATGGAGCACAACCGCGAACATGCCCACTGCTGCGGCGGCGTGCTCACCCTCCTGGAAAACCCCGACACCGGCAAGGTCATCGGCGACGTCCGCGTGCGGGAGGCCGAGGCCACCGGAGCCCAGGCCATCATCGCCTCCTGCCCCTGCTGCGAAGTGCAGTTCCGGGTCACCGTGAACAAGACCGGGCGAGACCTGCCGGTCATCGACTTGGGGCACATCGCCTCGGAGGCCCTGGGGCTGCCGGCTTACGACCCCACCCAATACGCCCTGGAACAGTGGAAGACCTTTGAGGCCATGATCTGGCTCCTGAAGCCCGAGGCCATGGCCGGCCTGATGGCCGAACTCCTCCCCCAGATGATCGAGGCCATGCCGGGGATGTTCCGGGGCATGATGAAGATGGTGCGGAAGGCCCCCCGTCCTGTCCGCGAGGCCATGATCGCCATGATGAAGCCGCTCATGCCGCCGCTCTTCCCCATCCTGATGCCGGGGATGATGCCCAAAGTCATGCCGGCCATGCTGGCGGCGGTGGAAAAGCGCGTGCCCATGCCTCCGCATATGAAGGAGCAGATGCCCGACCTCATGCCCATGGCCATGAAGAGCCTCCTGCCCAAGATGCTCCCCCTGGTCATCCCCCACTTTATGCCGCGGATGGTCGCCTACCTGCGCGGGGAAGTTCCGGCCTGATTCCTTCCGGCCGATGGGAAGAACAAGCCCCGGTGGGAGAAAATCCCACCGGGGCTTTTGGCCGTACCCAAAACTCCGGATTCCGGCCGTCTCGGAACAAAAAGAAAAGGGGACAGGCCCGGCGGGTGCCTGTCCCCTCAGGGGGTCGGTTTAGTACATGTCGCTATATCCGCCGGGCGGCGTGGGCGACTCTTTCTTCTCCGGGATGTCGGTCACCAGCGCCTCGGTGGTCAGGATCATGGCGGCGATGGAGACGGCGTTCTCCACGGCCGAGCGGGTCACCTTGGCCGGGTCGATGATGCCCTTTTCGAACATGTCGCCATAGTCCTCGGCCAGGACATCGAAGCCGATGCGCGGGTTGTTCTTCTCCTGCTGCAGCCGCCGCACCGTGCTGACCACCACCGAGCCGTCATAGCCGGCGTTGGCCGCGATCTGGCGCATCGGCTCCTCCAGCGCCCGGCGCAGGATGGAGATGCCGGTGGCCGCGTCGCCTTCCAGCCGGACGCTATCCAGGGCCGGGATGGCGTTGATCAGGGCCACCCCACCGCCGGCGACGATGCCCTCCTCCACGGCGGCCCGGGTGGCCGAGAGGGCGTCTTCCACGCGGTGCTTCTTCTCCTTCAGTTCGACCTCGGTGGCCGCCCCCACCTTGATCACGGCCACGCCGCCGACCAGTTTGGCCAGCCGCTCCTGGAGTTTTTCCTTGTCAAAGTCGGAGGTGGTCACCTCGATCTGGGCCTTGATCTGCTCGATGCGCTTCTTGATCTCCTCCTCGGAACCGCGGCCCTCGACGATGGTGGTCTCGTCCTTGGTGGAGATGACCTTGCGGGCACGGCCCAGGTCGCTCACGGTGGCCGTGTCCAGCCGGCGGCCCAGTTCCTCGGAGATCAGGTTGGCCCCGGTGAGGATGGCGATGTCCTGGAGCATGGCCTTGCGCCGGTCGCCGAAGCCGGGGGCCTTGACCGCCAGACAGTTGAGGGTGCCGCGCAGTTTGTTGACCACCAGGGTGGCCAGCGCCTCGCCCTCGACATCCTCGGCGATGATCACCAGGTTCTTGGTCACCTGGAGCGTCTTCTCCAGAAGCGGCAGGATGTCGTTGATGGAAGAGATCTTCTTATCGGTCACCAGGATGTAGGCATCCTCGACCACCGCCTCCATCCGCTCCGGGTTGGTGATGAAGTAGGGGGAGATATAGCCCCGGTCGATCTGCATCCCCTCGGTGTACTCGGTCTCAAAGCCCAGGCCCTTGCCCTCCTCCACGGTGATGACCCCGTCCTTGCCGACCTTTTCCATCACCTCGGCGATCAGTTCGCCGATTTCCTTGTCGGCGGCGGAGATGGCGGCGACGTTGGCGATTTCGGCCCGGCCCTCGACCGCCTTGCTCTGCTGGCGGATGCTCTCCACGATGGCCCGGGCGCCGGCCTCCAGACCGCGCTTGATGAGCATGGGGTTGGCCCCGGCGGCGACGTTGCGCAGGCCCTCATTGATGATGGCCTGGGCCAGGACGGTGGCCGTGGTGGTGCCGTCGCCGGCCACGTCGTTGGTACGGGTGGCCGCCTCCTTCAGAAGTTGCGCCCCCATGTTCTCAAAGTGGTCCTCCAGTTCGATCTCCTTGGCCACGGTGACGCCATCGTGGGTGATGGTGGGCGCGCCGAATTTCTTGTCCAGGGCGACGTTGCGGCCCTTGGGGCCCAAAGTCGTCTTCACCGCCTCGGCCAACGTATCCATGCCCCGCTTAAAGGCCCGCCGGGCATCTTCTCCGAAAATCAGTTGCTTGGCCATTCTTCCAACCTCCTGTTCTCTCTTCGAAGGACAGACTCCGGTGGCCCATTCCTACGACTCGACCACCGCCATGATGTCCTTCTCGCTGATGATGATGAATTCTTCCTCGTCCTCGGTCTTGAACTCGGTGCCGGCGTACTTGGCAAAGACCACCCGGTCTCCCACCCGGACGTCCACGGCCACGCGCTGGCCGTTGTCCAGCAGCCGGCCGGGACCGACGGCGATGACCGTGCCCTCCTGGGGCTTTTCCTTGGTGGCCGTATCCGGCAGGTAGATGCCGCTCTTGGTCCTTTCCTCCCGCGCCATCGGCTTGATCACGACGCGGTCAGCCAGCGGTCTCAGTTTCACCATGATCGTTCACCTCCTTTGTCTTCTGGCCCCACCCCCGGGGTGCGGGCGTAATTTTAGCACTCTTCCAACGAGAGTGCTAACACGCCCCTATCATACCCAATAGGGGGAAAAAGTGCAAATTGAAAAAGAGGAGATAGGAAAGAATTAGGCATCTTTATGGAGTTTTACAGAGGAAAATCCTCTATCCATTGCATCTTTTCTTTCTATATCTCTCGATTTTATTCATTTTCTTTCCTTGACACAGAGGAAAAAATATGTTATGATTACAACAACGTTCGGTCGAAAAGTTCAGCAGGTCGGCCTGAAACAGACACGTTCCGGTTTGGGGCCGCTGGACAAATTGGCATAAATGTGGTATAATAGAAGAAAGCCCGGGTTTTCCCGGGCCTTACCATGCGTTGCCGAGGTTGAACGATGATTCAATCTCTGATCGAGCGAGCCAAAGCGCAGGGGGGAATCACCCTGGATGAAATTCTGGAGGCCTTCCCCGACCTGGAGTATCACCTGGACGAGGTGGACGAACTCTACAGCACCCTCCAGGAACTCGGTGTTCCGGTTTTGGACGAGGCCGAGGAGGAAGTCGCCCCGGAGGTCGCTCCCGAAAAGGCCCCCGAAGAGTTTGACATGGACCTGGAGGGCATCAGCATCGACGACCCGGTGCGTATGTACCTGCACGAAATCGGCCGCGTCCCCCTCCTCACCCCGGAGGAGGAAATCGACCTGGCCATCCAGTTGCGCGAAGGGGAACTGGCCTCCCAGCGCCTGGCCAGCAAGGGCAATCGCCTCTCTCCCCAGGAAATCGCCCAACTGGAGGAGAGGCGGCAGGCCGGAGAACAGGCCCGCCAGCACCTCATCCAGGCCAATTTGCGCCTGGTGGTCAGCATCGCCAAAAAGTACATCGGCCGCGGCATGTCCTTCCTGGACCTCATCCAGGAGGGCAATATCGGCCTCATGCGGGCTACGGAAAAGTTCGACCACACCCGGGGCTACAAGTTCTCCACCTATGCCACCTGGTGGATTCGCCAGGCCATCACCCGTTCCATCTCCGACCAGAGCCGTACCATCCGCCTGCCGGTGCATGTGGGCGAGACGATCAACCGTCTCAAGCGGGTCTCCCATCGCCTCCAGCAGCAGATGGAGCGCGAGCCGACCACCGAGGAGATTGCCGAGGCCATGGGAATCGGCGCGGAGAAGGTCCGGCGGGTGATCGAGGCCTCCCGCAGCCCGGTCTCCCTGGAGATGCCGGTCGGCAAGGAGGGGGACAGCCGCATGGGCGATTTTATCGAGGACGACCGGGTGGCCCCTCCCCTGGACGCAGCCGCCTACCAGTTGCTCCGGGAGCAGATCAACGAGGTGCTCCAGAAGTTGCCCGAACGGGAGCGTCGCATCATCCAGTTGCGCTTCGGCCTCAACGACGGCCGCTACCGCACCCTGGAGGAGGTGGGCAAGGAATTCGGCATCACCCGGGAGCGCATCCGCCAGATCGAAGCCAAGGTGTTGCGCCGGCTGCGTCACCCACACTATAGCAAGAAGTTGCGCGGCTTTCTGGAATAATCATGAAAACAGACCTCCTTTCCCGACGGGCGGCGCGTCTCCTTCTGCGGAGCGGTGTGGTGGTGTTGCGTCCCGCCATCCCCTTTCGTTTTGCCTCCGGGCTGCTTTCCCCCATCTACTGCGATAACCGCCTGCTCATCTCCTTCCCCCGGCAGCGCCGGCAGGTGACGCTCTGGCTGGCCCGCCTCCTGCGGGAGGAGGCCATCCCGGTGGAGGTCATCGCCGGCACGGCCACCGCCGGCATCCCCCACGCCGCCTGGCTGGCGGCGGAACTGGGCCTGCCCATGGTGTATGTGCGCAGCCAGGTCAAGGAACACGGCAAGGAGCAACAGATAGAGGGCATCCCGCCGGCCGGCCAGCACGTCGTCGTGGTCGAGGACCTGGTCACCACCGGCGGTTCGGCCCTGGGAAGCGTCCAGGCCCTGCGCCAGGCCGGGGCCCGGGTCGAGCACGTGCTCACCATCTTCAGTTACGATTTCCCCACCACCGTCCAGACCTTTGCCCAGGCCGGGGTACACCTGCACCCCCTGACCACCCTGCCCGTCCTCCTGGAAGTGGCCGTCGCCCGGAAGCACCTCACCCCGGCCGAACGGTCCATCGTCGAGGAATGGGCCCGCAACCCGGTGGGCTGGAGCCAGGCCCGCGAAGGCGCTCCCTCCCCCGAGGAAAGATAGGATGGACGAAACCCAGTTGCGCTTCCTCACCGCCCAGGCCCTCTACGGCAAAGACCTCCAGGAACGCCGCACCGCCGTTCGCCAACTCCTCCAGGCCGACCTGGGTCCCGCCGACCTGGCCGCCATTTCCCTCCGCCTGGAAGTGGCGATGGGCTGCCAGGATGAATACGTGCGCAGCGCCGCCGCCATGCTCCTGGCCGGCCTGGCCCCCCTCCTCCCCCTCCCTCCCTCGCTGGCCGCCAGCCTGTTGGACCTCAGCCGCAGCGGCGAACCGTTCGCCCGGGAGGCGGCCCTGCGGGCCATCCTGCGCATCCATGAACAGGGCCGCTGCCTCTCCCCCTCGGATGCCCGGGCCCTGGCCGAACGGCTGGAGGAAGCCCGCCGCACCGAGGGCGAAAGTTTTGCCCTGAGCCTCTTCGCCGAGGAATGAGGCCGCCCCAGGAGGTTCGAGGTGAGTCCGCGCCTGCGTCTGGGCGACGCCGAGTTCGAAGTGGACTTTGACCCCGGCGAGGTCCTCCCTCCTGGAGTGGAACGGGTGGAGGAAGGAGACCGGCCGGCCGAGGCCTCGGGGAAGATCCTCGCTTACGCCCGGGAACTGGCCATCTCCGAGGAACACGTCGCCCACTGGGTTGCCTTTTTCCGGGAGCATCCCCAGGGCCGGCGCCTTTGGGAAGAGATTCGCCGCCTCTGGAAACCCGGCCGCAAGCCGCCTTCCTCCCATCCCCGCCGCTGATCCTGTTCCAACGCCGGCCCCCTCCGGCAAACGGGGTTTTACAGGCCGGCCGGGGGATGCTATAATAGCCCCGACAGAACGAGGTGCACCGTGATGGTCTGGCGTTGGAACTGGCAACGGGTGGCCATCGCCGCCGGCATCCTGATCCTTCTGTTGGGGGTGCTGGCCATCCTGCTCCTCGTCCTCCAGGTCGAGCCCTCCCCCATCGTGCGGGGCATCAAGATCGTCATCGCCATCGCCCTGATCGTCAACTGGGGGCTGATGAATATGCCCACCCCCCGCCCCCCCTCCGGCGACTTTGTCCTCGGGGTAGCCACGATGGGCTGGGAGCGCTCCCCCGGGGAAGGACCGGCCGGCCGGCTGCGCCCGCCCCCCTTCCGACCCCCGTGGACCCGTTCCCGCCTGCCCCTGGAAACCCCGCTGGGCGAGGACGAACAGCCGCTCCCTCTCCTTCCCCCGCCGGTGGGGGCGGAGGAGGTAAGCGCGGTCGTCTACCATCAACTGGAGGTCAACCTGGCCGACAAGGGGTGTAGCGGGGCCGCCCTCTGGCGGCTGCCCTTTGTGGCCAGCGCCGAGCAGGCCCGGGAGGAGGCCGAACGCCAGCGCCTGCACGCCGTCCTCTGGGGGTGGGTGCCGGCCGGGTCTCCTTCCTCCCTCCAGCCCTGCTTCGTCCTGCTCAAGCCGCTGGAGCCGCCGGCCCTTCCCGGCTACGGCCGGCTGATGGGCATCTCCTCCTTCCGCCTGGGCCCGGAGCCGATTGCCCGCCTCCCCCGGCCGGCCGTCGGCGCCACCCTCCTGGCCTCCTTCACCGCCGGCCTGGCCCACTACGCCGGCCGCCGCTACGATGCCGCCATCAACGAGTTCAAGGCCGCCCTCATCCGCGCCCTGATGGAAGCCAACGAACACGCCCAGGACGCGACCGCCGTCGGCGTCATCCACTTTTTCCTGGGCAACGCCTACTTCCTGCGGGAGGAGTGGGAGGAGGCCCTCAAGTCCTATCAGGAGGCGACCCGGCTCCTCCCCCAATGGGCCGCCTGCCACCACAACCTGGGCCTGCTCCACTGGCGGCAGGGGGAGTTGGACCAGGCCGTCCAGGAACTGCGTCTGGCCCTGCACCTGGAGCCGGAAAACGCCCTGATTCACTACAACCTGGGGTTGGTCTACCGCGAACAGGGCCACCTGGCCGAGGCCATCGCCGAGTTTCAGGCGGCCGGCCGGCTGGACCCCCAGATGGCCGAGGCCCACCGCCTGCTCGGCCTGATCTACCGCCAGCAGAAACAGGTGGACGAGGCCTTTTCCGAATTCCGCCAGGCCCTGGCCATCCGCCCCCATTATCCGGAGGTCCACCGCGACCTGGCCGAACTCTACCAGGACCGGGGCATGCCCGAACTGGCCCTGAAAGAACTCCGACAGGCCGTCGAACAGGACCCGGAAAACCCCGAGACCTACCTGCGGCTGGGCCGGCTCTACCGGCAACTGGGGGACCTGGACCAGGCCGTGGATGCCTACCAGGAGGCCATCCGCCTCCGCCCCAACTTCCCCGAGGCCCATTACGAACTGGGCCTGATCTACAAGCGCCGGGGCCAGGCCGAACTGGCCGTGAGCGAGTTCCAGGAGGCCACCACCATCACCGCCGACACCGCCGAGGCGCACATCAACCTGGGACTGGCCTACCGCAGCCAGAACCGCCTGGCCGACGCCGAGGCCGAATTCACCCGCGCCCTGGAACTGGAGCCGGAGAACGCCGAAGCCCACTATTGCCTGGGCCTGGTCTACCAGGACCGGGGACAGCCCAACATGGCCATCATCGAACTGGAGGAGGCCATCCGCCTCGACCCCGACCTCCGGCCGGCCTACGATACCCTCAGCCGCCTCTACCAGGAAAAGGGAGAACTGGAAAACGCCGTGGAGACCCTGCGCCGCAACCTGCGGGCCCACCCCGACGACGCCGAGGCCGCCTACCGCCTGGCCAACATGGTCGTGGCCCAGGCCCGGGCCCGCCGGATGCCCCAGGGCCTGCTGGCGGCCATCGAACTCTACCAGCGGGTCATCGAACTCCAGCCCAACCACGCCGAGGCCCACTTCAACCTGGGCCTGGCCTACCTGGCCCAAAGCGACCCGGAACGGGCCCTGCCCCCCCTGACCCGGGCCGCCCAACTGCGACCCGGCGACGCCCAGTTCCAATACGTCCTGGGGGAAACCTGCCACAACCTGCAACGCTACCCGGAAGCGGCCGCCGCCCTGAAACAGGCGGTGGAACTCGACCCGCAAAACCACCGGGCCCGCTTTCTCCTGGGCCTGACCCTCCGCCATCTGGGGCAACTCCAGGAGGCCCGCGAGACCTTCACCGATTACCTCCGCTTCCGGCCCGGCGATGTCGAGGCCTTTTACCAACTCGGCCTGACCTACGCCGCTCTGAAGGAGTACGACCAGGCCGTCGCCTGCCTGCAGGAAGTCCTCAAGAAGAAGCCTGACCATGCGGCGGCCGCCTACAACCTGGGGGTGGCCCTGGCCGCCAAAGGCGACCTGCCGGCCGCCGTCGCCGCCTTCCAGGAGGCCATCCGGCTGAACCCCCAGGATGTCGAGGCCTACAACGGCCTGGGGGTCGCCCTGCGGGAGATGGGCCGGCTTCAGGAGGCCATCGCCACCTTCCGCCAGGCCCTCCAGTTACAACCCCGTTATGCCCGCACCTACTACCTGCTGGGACGAACCTACCAGTCCATCGGGGATACTGCCCGCGCCGCCCAGGCCTTTCACCGCTACGAGGAACTGGCCCGCAGCGGAGATTGAGCAAGGAATACTTCCTCCGGCCGCGGCTGGAACGCTTGAGGGTTGCGAATCGTTGACCCAAATCTTGACAGGTAGCGTCTGCTACGGTTGCTCCATTCTTGCCCCTGCCTGCGGGAAGGGCCGGCGCTGAAAACCTTATCTCTTTTTCTTCCGACGGCGCTTCTTGCCCGCGCCCGGGGCGCCGGCTGGGGAACCCCCCTGGCCCGAGGGGCCGGCCGGAGGCACCCCCTGGCCCGGGCCGGCCCCGGCCGGCGCCTGGGCCATCTGCCGGCGGGCCCTGCGCCGTTCCTTCTTGCTGCCCTCCTTTTCCCGGAGGGCCCGCACCGGCATCCTCGCCCCCTGGGTGGGCACGGCCGCACGGCGCAGAACGGGGGCCTGAGAAGCGCGGAAGATATAGAAGAGGCTCTGCTCCCGCATCCGTTGTAGCAGGCGCTGGAAGAGGTAGTACGACTCCCGACGGTATTCCACCAGCGGATCTCGCTGCCCATAGGCCCGCAGGCCGATGCCCTGGCGCAGGTCCTCCATCGCCGTCAAATAGTCCACCCACTCCCGGTCCATGGCCCGAAGCAGATAGCCCCGCTCGATCTCCCGTAGGAGTTCCCGCCCCAGGCGGCGTTCGCGGTCTTCCAAAAAGGCCACGGCCAGGCGGTAAACTTCTTCCTCCATCTCCTCCGGGGAAAGGTCGGCCAGCGCCTCGGCCACCAGGCGGGGAGGCAGCCGGGAGAAACGGTCCACTTCGCTCAGGAAGTCGGTCAGGAGCCACCAGAGGCCGCCGGCGGCGCGCCAGTTCTGCACGGCCAGGGCCACCTGCCCCAGGAGTTGCTGGCGGAGGCGGCGGAGGTCCTCCTCCAGGTCGCGCTCCAGGGCGGCCATCACCTCTTCCTCGATGGCCGCCGGCTCCATCCGGCTCCAGCGGGTGGCCGTGACCGTGGCCGGCAGGGTGACCTGGAGGCCCTGGGTCAACTCGCGGTAGAGCCGGGCGAGGTGCAGCCCGCGCTCATCCGGCTCTTCCTCGTAGAGGTAATGCTGAAGCGTCCGGCCGACCAGGTCCTCGATGCGCTCCCGGCGGTAGGCCAGGACTTCCTCGATCACCTCGCCCAGTTCGGCCTGCAGGGCTTCCCCGGCCGGCCGGTCCAGCAGGGGGAAGATGGCCTCCAGGCGGGCGGCGGCCTCCTGGGGGCCGCTTCCGTCGAGGGAGGAGGTCAGACGGCCCAGTTCTTCCGCCGCTTCCGCCAGGCCGGCCGAGGAAGCCGCCTCGGCCAGGGCGGCCACCCTGGTGCGGAGTTCGGCCGGCGGAGGCGGCTCCTCCAGCAGCCGCCGGTGCAGGGCCTGCATCTCCACCAGCGGGCGGACGGCCGGATTCCCCTGCAGGTCCTCCACGATCGCCTGGCCGATCAGGGGAAAGAGGGGCATCCGGCTGGATTGACGCCCCTGCCGGCCGCTCTGGATGCCCTCCACCATCTCTTCCAGGGCGGCGATGAGGCCCTCCCGGTCTCGCTCCCAATCCCTTTTCTCCTTCAGCGGCTCCAGGGCCTCCCTGACCCGATCGGAGATTTCCTCCCGCAGCCGGGCCAGCACCAGCCCGTGGACGTCTGGAGACTCCAGGATGCGCCTCCGCTCGGCGTAGATGACCTCGCGCTGGCGGTTGAGGACGTCGTCGTACTCGACCAGATGCTTGCGGATGTCAAAGTGGTAGCCCTCGACGCGCACCTGGGCCTGCTCGATCATGCGGGTGAGCACGCCGGCCTCGATGGGGGTCTCGTCGTCCGGGCTGAGGCGCTCCAGGACGGCCCGCATGCGGTCGGCGCCGGGGCCGAAACGGCGCATCAGGTCGTCCTCGGTGGAGACGTAGAAGCGGGAGGAGCCGGGGTCGCCCTGCCGGCCGGAACGCCCGCGCAACTGGTTGTCAATGCGCCGGGCCTCGTGACGCTCGGTGCCGATGATGTGGAGGCCGCAGGGGACGTCCTGGGCGCACTCCTCGAAGCGCCGCTCCTTGAAGCAGGTACGGCAATCCTCCCGGCAGCCCACGCAGCAGCGGCTGAGGCCGGTCTGGGGGTCCAGACACTCGGGGCGGACCACGCCCGGCCCCAGGACGATGTCGGTGCCCCGGCCGGCCATGTTGGTGGCGATGGTCACGGCCCCCTTCTGGCCGGCCTTGGCCACGATGAGCGCCTCTCGCTCGTGGTGCTTGGCGTTCAGGACCTCGTGGGGGATGCGGGCCTGCTGGAGCATCCGGCTCAGGCGCTCGGAACGTTCCACCGAGGTCGTCCCCACCAGAACCGGCTGCCCCCGCTGGTGCTTTTCGATGATCTCCTGCACCACGGCGCGGAACTTGCCTTCCTCCCGGGCGTAGATGCGGTCGGGATAGTCCACCCGAATCATCGGCCGATGGGTGGGAATCACCACCACTTCCAGCCCATAGATTTTGAAGAACTCCTCCTCCTCGGTGGCCGCCGTCCCGGTCATGCCGGCCAGTTTCTGGTACAGGCGGAAATAGTTCTGGAAGGTGATGGTGGCAAAGGTCTTGCTCTCCCGTTGAATCTCCACCGGCTCGCCGTAGATGACCTTTTCCTTGGCCTCGATGGCCTCGTGGATGCCGTCGCTCCAGCGCCGGCCGGGCATCATGCGGCCGGTAAACTCGTCCACGATGACCACCTCGCCGTCCTTGATGACGTAATCCACGTCCTTCTGAAAGAGGAGGCGGGCCTTGAGCGCCGCCTCCAGGAAAAAGGTCAATTCGGCGTGGGCTTCGTCGTAGAGGCTTTCCCCCCGGCGCTGGTCGATGCCCAGGAGGCGTTCCACGTGGTCCACCCCCTGTTCGGTGAGGGTGACCACCCGCTCCTTCTCATCGATCTCATAATCGCCGGGGCCAAGGGCATGGGCCACCCGGGCAAAGCGCATATATTGCTGGTAGGTTTCCTCATCGGGGGCGGAGATGATAAGCGGGGTACGGGCTTCGTCGATGAGGATATTGTCCACCTCGTCCACGATGGCATAATAGAGTTCGCGCTGGACGATGTCCTGGAGGCTGTAGGCCATGTTATCGCGCAGATAGTCGAAGCCGAACTCGTTGTTGGTGCCGTAGGTGATGTCGCAGGCATAGGCCTCCCGGCGGGAGATGGGGCGCAGGTGCATCAGGCGTTCGTCGTGGCCCAGGACGCGCTCATCGGTGTAGGTGGGGTCGTAGATGCCGGAGAAGTCGGGGATGATCACCCCGGTGGAGAGGCCCAGGAGGTGGAAGATCTGTCCCATCCAGCCGCAGTCGCGTCGGGCCAGGTAATCGTTGACGGTGACCAGGTGGGCCCCCCGGCCGACCAGGGCGTTGAGGTAGAGGGGGAGGGTGGCGGTGAGGGTCTTGCCTTCGCCGGTCTTCATCTCGGCGATCTTGCCCTGGTGCAGGACGATTCCGCCCATGAGTTGCACGTCAAAGTGGCGCTGGCCGATGGTGCGGACGGCGGCCTCGCGCACCAGGGCAAAGGCCTCCGGGAGGATTTCGTTCAGGACGCGCTGTTCTTCTTCCAGGAGGGCCCGACGCAGCCGTTTCCACTCGTCGCGCAGCACGATGCGGCGGTCGGGGTCGGTCTCCGCATCCAGGAGGGCGCGTTTTTCCTCCACGGCCCGGCGGGCCGGGGCCGTGCGCCCGGCGATTTGACGGCGAAATTCCTCCGTGCGGGCGCGCATCTCCTGGTTGGTCAGGGCCCGCACCTGGGGCTCCAGGGCGTTGATCTTCTCCACCAGAGGAATCAGGTCTTTCGGAACCTGGGAGGTGGTGCCTCTAACGAGTTTCTTCAGCCACTTGAGCATCCCCAACCGACCTCTCTTTTTCCATGCATTATACCCCACTCCGACCCTGGATGCAAAGTTGCGCGTCCGAGCGGGCTGTAGTACAATACAGGCCGGCCGGATTGGCTCAGAAAAACAAAAGTGAGGAGGAGCACCATCGAACCACGGGAACTGGCCGATGCCCTGATGGAACTGGCGGCCGGCAAGAAAGCCAGCCGCATCGTCCTTCTGGACCTGCGCAAGATCTCCATCATCGCCGACTATTTCCTGATCTGCAGCGGAGAAAGCGAACGACAACTCCAGGCCATTGCCGACGAGGTGGGGGAGAAGATGGAGGCCCGGGGGGTCCCCCCCCGGCGAATCGAAGGGACGGCCGAGAGCGGCTGGATTCTGATGGATTTCGGCTCGGTGGTGTTCCATGTCTTCGACCCACCCCGGCGCGACTTCTACCGGCTGGAAGAGGTCTGGGGCCAGGCGCGCACCCTGGCGGTGATTCCCTAGAGGGCAAGCCCGAGATGACGGAAGTTTTTTCCCGCATGGGGCTGGTGGAGGAGATGGCCCGGCTGGAGCAGTACCTGCGGGGGCTGGTGACCTCCCCGTTGGTGTTGCTCGCCCGGCCGGCCGTCTATCTCCTCACCGCCGGCGGCAAGCGGCTGCGCGCCCTGTTGACCTTCCTGGCCGCACGGGTACAGGGGTCGGCCATCCCGGAGGCGGCCATCTACGGCGCGGCGGCCGTGGAACTGATTCACGCCGCCAGCCTGGTGCACGACGACCTGATCGACCAGTCCCCCCATCGCCGGGGCCGGCCGACCATCCACGAAAAATGGCACCACGACGCCGCTCTGCTGACCGGCGACTACCTCTTCGCCCTGGCCGCCCGGGCCATCTCCCGCACCGGCGACATCCGCCTGCTGGACTATATCGGGGAGGCGGCCGTGGCCATCTGCGAAGGGGAGATGAGCAGCGTACAACAGGCCGAGCCGCTGGAGGAGGCGCTGGCCCAGTACACCTTCAAGGTGGCCCGCAAGACGGCCGTGCTCTTTGAGGCGGCCGGCCGGGTCGGCGCCCGTTGCGGCGGAGCCGGCGAGGAGACCATCGCCGCCCTGGGGCGCTTTGGCTTCGCCCTGGGGATGTCGTTCCAGATTCTGGACGACGTGCTGGATTACACGGGCGACGAACGCGAACTGGGCAAGCCGGCCGGCGGCGACCTCCGTCGCGGCCTGATCACCCTGCCGCTCATCTACGCCGTGGCCTATGACGACGCCGACGGCTTTCTGCATCGCCTGGTCGAGCGCCTGGGGGATGACCTGCCTCCCGAGGAACTCGAGGAAGCGCTACAGCGGGTGCGCTCCTCCTCCGGCCCGGAGCGGGCCCGCCAGGAGGCCGGGCGCTACCATCGGGAGGCGCTTTTCCACCTCCAGGGCATCGCCGACCCGGTCCGCTCCCACTTGGAGGAGATCGCCCGTCTGGCGGTGGAACGCTCCCGCTGAGGGGCATCTCTCACCCGAAGGAACCCCGGGGAACCTAACGCTGGAGGGCCACGTCCAACGCCTCGGCCACCGAGCGCACCCCGATCAGTTCAAAGCCCTCCGGCGCGTTCGGCTTGCGGGAGATACGGGGATAGAGGGAACGCTTGAAGCCGAGTTTGGCCGCCTCGGCCAGCCGCCGCTCCAACTGGCCGACGCTGCGCAGTTCCCCGGAGAGGCCGATCTCCCCGATGAGCACCATTTCCGGGTCCACCGGGGCGTTGCGGAAGACGGAGGCGATGGCCGTGGCCACGGCCAGGTCGGCGGCCGGCTCGTGGATGCGCATCCCCCCGACCACGTTGACGTAGATATCCTGGTTGCCCAGGGTCAGGCCGACCCGCTTGGAGAGCACGGCCACCAGCAGGAGCAACCGGCCCATCTCGATGCCGTTGGCCGTGCGCCGGGGCAGGGCCAGGGAGGAGGTGGCGGTGAGGGCCTGCACCTCCACCAGGATGGGGCGGGTGCCCTCCATGGTCACCACGACGGTGGAGCCGGGGGTGGAGGGGGAACGTTCGGCCAGGAAGGCCTGGGAAGGGTTTTCCACCTCGCGCAACCCCTCGGCGCTCATCTCAAAGACGCCGACCTCAAAGGTGGAGCCGAAGCGGTTCTTGACGCTGCGCAACAGACGGTACTGGTGGAAGCGGTCTCCCTCCAGGTAAAGGACGGTATCCACGATATGTTCCAGGACGCGCGGGCCGGCGATGGCCCCGCTCTTGGTCACATGTCCCACCAGGAAGATGGGGATGTTGCGCTCCTTGGCCAGGCGCATCAGGATGGCCGCCCCCTCGCGCACCTGGCTGACGCTGCCGGCGGCCGATTCCAGGGCCTCCAGGTAGACCGACTGAATCGAATCCACCACGACCAGGGCCGGGTTCAGCCGCTCGATATGCTGGAGGATGCGGTCCAGGTTGGTCTCGGAGAGGACGTAGAGGGTAGGGGGCATCTTGCCCAGCCGGCGGGCGCGCAACTTGACCTGCTGGGCCGATTCCTCCGCCGAGACGTAGAGGACGACGTCGCCCTGTTCGGCCACCAGGGCGGCCACCTGGCTCAGCATGGTGCTCTTGCCGATTCCGGGGTCGCCGCTCATCAGGACGAGGGAGCCGGGGACGATGCCGCCGCCCAGCACGCGGCTGAACTCGCCCAGGGGGATGGGGATGCGCTCGTAGCCGTCGGTGGAGATCTCGGTGATGGGCTGGGGCTGCGGGGCGCCGGCCAGGGAGACCGGGGTCGCTCCCCGGCGTTCTTCCTCCCCCAGGGGCGTCTCCACCAGGGAATCCCAGGCCTGACACTCCGGACAGCGGCCCATCCAGCGGGAGGACTGGTAGCCGCACTGCTGGCAGACGTAAACGGTGCGTGCTCTGGGCATGGCTCACCTCATCTCGGAGCGCCGGCCGAATCGTCCTCCGTTTTTCGGGTCGATCCCCCGGCAGGATGCCTCCTACGCCTTCCATTTTACATCGCCCCACCCGGCCGTGCAACTCTGCCCTCCGCCTGGAACGCGCATACCTGCTACGAGATGGGGCCGATGGAAATCGTCCTCCCTCCAGGCGTCGGCCTACGCCGACGCTCTCCCACCCCAGGCCGGCCGCCAAGCCCGTAGGGGCGGGTTTCTTGAACAAACCGGATCGTAAGCCGACATAGCGTAGCAGACCATCTGAACCCTCTGCTTCGCCTGCACCCGCCTTCCCACCGCCGGCCGGCGCGCGATGGGGCCGATGGAAATCGTCCTCCCTTTAGGCGTCGGCCTACGCCGACGCTCTCCCACCCCAGGCTGGCCGCCAAGCCCGTAGGGGCGGGTTTCTTGAACAAACCGGATCGTAAGCCGACATAGCGTAGCAGGCCATCTGAACCCTCCGCCTTGCCTACACCCGTCTTCCCACCGCCAGCCGGCGCAGGCCGGCCGCCAGGCGGGGGGTGACTTCCGTCGACCCCGCCCACGCCCCCGACCGGAGTGCGATGGGGCCGATGGAAATCGTCCTCCCTTTAGGCGTCGGCCTACGCCGACGCTCTCCCACCCCCGGCCGGCGCATACCCCCGGGGATATACGCGGGCGATGGGGCCGATGGAAATCGTCCTCCCT